>Ga0302314_10010456_pt1 | contig 16233 bp, 13 predicted proteins | sample III_Palsa_N2_3_FD_200533 | JGI IMG/M metagenome (GOLD analysis project Ga0302314, IMG submission 200533) | Peat permafrost microbial communities from Stordalen Mire near Abisko, Sweden - III_Palsa_N2_3 | ecosystem: Environmental > Terrestrial > Soil > Palsa > Peat permafrost | place: Sweden... | reverse complement strand
CGGCTGTGCTCCGGCCGGTTCCAGCGCGGCATGAAGCTGAAGCATGTCCGCACCGGCCGCATGATGGCGGTGCAGAACCCGATGTTCTTCCTGGCCCAGGACCGCAATCTGGCCGAGGAAGCCTGGCCGGGCGACATTCTGGGCATCCCCAACCACGGCACGCTCCGCATCGGCGACACGCTGACCGAGGGCGAGGAGCTGAAGGTCACCGGCATCCCGAACTTCGCGCCCGAAATCCTGCGCCGCGTGCGCCTGGACGACCCGATGAAGTCGAAGCACCTGCGCCGCGCGCTGGAGCAGATGGCCGACGAGGGCATCACCCGCGTGTTCAAGCCGATGATCGGCGCCGACTGGATCGTCGGCGTGGTCGGCCAGCTGCAGATCGACGTGCTGGCCGAACGCATCCGGGCCGAATACGACCTGAAGATGCATTTCGAGCAGGCGCCCTACGAGACGGCCCGCTGGGTCGTCTGCGACGACAAGCTGCTGATGAAGCGCTTCCTGGAAGAGGTCCGCGGCAGCCTGGCCGAGGATCACGACGGCGCGCCGGTGTTTATGGCGCGCAACAGCTGGGAATTGAACCGGACCCTGCAGGACTGGCCCGGCGTGAAGTTTACCGCGACGCGCGAGCAGAGCTAGGAGCAAGACCGGCTCGACGGGTTCGACCAGCGCATCCCCACAATTTTCGGGATTGACCGGGTTTTCCCTTTAACCCATGGTTTTGTTGGCTTTTCCCTGATATCGGGCGCACCGCATGAGATCGACACTGCTGAAGGCAGGATATTTCTGCGCGTTGTGCCTTTTGACGAACACGGGGTTCGCCGAGGAGCGGGTGCTGCGCCTGTTGAATCCGGGCGAACCCGAAAGCTTCGATCCGGCTCATCGGCATTTCACCGCCGATCGCGTGCTGGGCACCATCCTGCTGGAAGGGTTGACGCGCGAGGATGGCGACGGAAATACCGTCCCCGGCGGTGCCGCCTCATGGGAGGCTCGCGCGGACGGGCTACAGTATATTTTCCACCTGCGCCCGAATGCCAAATTCAGCGACGGTCATCCGGTGACGGCAGAGAATTTCGTCTATGCCGCGCGCCGCTGGGTCGATCCGAAGACCGCATCGGAAGCCACAAGTGCCATCGCCCCGGTGCTGCATGCCCGCGAATGCCTCGGCGGCAAGCTTCCGCCGGAAGCGATCGGCGTCGCGGCGACAGATCCGCTGACGCTGGCCGTGACGCTGGAACATCCGAACCCGTTCTTCCCGGCGCTGGCCGGCCAACTCGTTCCGATCGAACAGGAAGTGGTGGAACGCTGGGGACGGGCCTGGACCGAGCCCGAGCATATGGTCTCGAACGGCCCGTTCACGCTGGGCGCGTTCGTCCTGCACGGCAACATCGCCCTCGTCAAAAACCCGCATTATTGGAACGCGGCGAAGATCCAGCTCGATCGGGTCACCTTCGTCAGCGTGGATAACTCCCGCACGTCGCAGCGCATGTTCCGGGCGGGCGAAGTGGATGCGATCGGCCTGTCGTCTGAGGATTTTAAGAACGGCGCGCCTCTGCCTGGCGCCCAGCTGCGCCTGCAGCCGATCTATCGGATCTCCTACCTGTTCTTCAACATGCGCAGCGGGCCGTTGGCCGAGAACCGCTCGTTGCGGCGCGCGCTGGCGCTGGCGCTGGACCAGGATCTGCTCACCACGAAAATCCTGAAGTCGATCAGCGATCCGGCCTATGCCATGGTGCCTGCGATCTATCCGAACTATCCCCACCCGCGTGAAGACTTTGCCGATCGGCCGATGGCAGATCGCATCGTTGAAGCCCGCCGGCTCTATGCGGATGCCGGTTATGGCCCCGACCACCCGCTCGTCGTGAAGGCCGTCCTCGGCGATAAGAAGCCTTGCGCGGCGATCCAGGAAATGTGGCGCGTCGCCCTCGGCTTCCTGGCCGAATGCGATATCGAAGACGACCATGGCTCGGAAGAAGCCTACAAGACCGGGCAATTCGACCTGGGCGACAACGGCGATGGCGGCCCGGCGCCCGATCCTTATAAGATTCTCAGCGACTTCCGCGGCCAACCGGTGGGCGAGGAAAACACAGGCCACTATAATTCGCCGGCCTACGATGCCCTGCTGTCGGGCGCGCAGAACGCATCCGATCTCAAGGCCCGGTCCGACAAACTCGCCGAAGCCGAGCGAATTCTGCTCGACGATCAGGCATTCATCCCGCTCTCTTTTTCCAGCGTCGCCTACGCGGTATCGCCACGCGTCCACGGCTATCGGTTGCTGGCCTCGCGCGCCCTGTTCCTCGACGACACGACCGTGGATCCTTGAGCCCCATGAAGATCTACATCTCTGCCGACATCGAGGGCGTCGCCGGCATCGTCAGCTTCGAGCAGGGCCGGCCGGGCAATGCCGAATATGAGCGCGCCCGGCGGCTGATGACCGAGGAGGTCAATGCCGCGATCGAGGGTGCGCTGGCGGGCGGTGCCACGGAGGTCCTGGTCAATGATTCCCACGGGCCGATGACCAACCTGTTGCCCGAGTTGCTGCACCCGGTCGCCGAACTGATCCTGGGCAAGCCCAAGCTGTTCAGCATGTTCGCCGGCCTCGAAGACGATCACGCCCTGGTCTTCTGCGTCGGCTATCACGCCTCGGCCGCCCAGTTCGGCGTGCTGTCCCATACGACCAGCTTCGTCTTTCGCCACGTCGAGGTCGATGGCCGGGCGCTGGGCGAGGCCGGCCTCTATGGCGCCTATGCCGGCGAGCGGAACATCCCGGTCGGTCTGATCACCGGCGACGATGCCTGCATCGAGGAACATAGGCCGCTGTTTCCGGATGCCGAGTTCGCCCAGGTCAAGCGCGCGCTCGGCCAACGCTCGGCCCGCAGCCTCGGCATCGCCGCCGCCCAGGCCCTGATCCGCAGCGCGGCGGAGCGGGCGACCCGCCGCGCCACCGAGATCCGCCCCTTCGTGATCGAGCGGCCGCGCGAACTGGTGCTCGACATGGCGAACACGGGGCTTGCCGACGTCGTCGCGACGGTCCCGGTGTCGCGGCGCCTGGATGCGACCCGCGTCGCCTTTCCGCTCACCTCCATGGCGGACGCGCTGCGCTGGATGAGCACGGCCAACGCCATGTCGGCCGTACTGGGTTAGCCTCGTCGGCGCGCCTCTTGCCACAGACATCCGGATCGATCAGTTTAGAAGTGATCCAGGAGAGTCCGATATGCCGCGCACGGGGCGCCCCCGCAGTTTCGATAAGGAACAGGCCATCGAACAGGCCATGCGCCTGTTCTGGGAACGCGGCTATGAGGCGACGTCGCTGACAGCGCTCAAGGCGGCGATGGGCCATATCTCGACCGCGAGCTTCTATGCCGCGTTCGGCGCCAAGGAGGCCCTGTTCCGGCTGGCTCTCGCCCGTTACGTTGAAACCCATGGCCAGGTCGTAGCGCCGCTGGACGATCAGACGCTACCGCCGCGCGATGCGATCGAACTGACGCTGCGCCTATCCGCCAGGATGCAGACGGACCCGGACCACCCGCAAGGCTGCCTCGTCGTGGTCTCGACCGCGACCTGCTCGCCCGAGAACCGCCACATCCAGGCAGCGGCCGTTGCGGAGCGCGCGCGCAACACGGCCGGCTTTCTCGCCTGCGTCTCCCGCGCCATCGACGCGGGCGAATTGCGGCGCGGCACCGACGCCAGCGCGCTCGCCGCCGTGTTCAACACCTTCCTGCTCGGCCTCACGACCCAGGCCCGCGACCGCGTCCCGCTTGCCGCGTTGGACGCGGCCATCTCCGGACTGATGCAGGTTTGGGATGCGCATGCGGCATCGCCCGCGCACCACGCCCTGGGACACGATCCTTCTGAGACGGTTTTTACGCGGCCGATTGAGTTTCGCCCCTAAGCAGGCTCTCGTTGGCAAGCCAATGCATCGCTTGCTTAGTTCCTTGTTTTATCGCAGATTTTTCCGAAAAACTGTGGGACAGCTTTCCGGAATCTGCTTAGGCCACGTCTTCGCTCAAGCCGGCCCGGCGCCGCGTCACCTTGGCCAGCACCGACCAATCCTTCGATCCCAGCCCCTGGTCGATCGCGTCCAGCATGTTCGCCCGCACGATCTCCAGGGCCGGCAGGACCGCGTTCTTCGCCTGGGCCGCGTCGAGCGCCAGGTTCACATCCTTGAGGCCCAGAGTCAGCTTGAACCCCGGCTCGTAGCTGTCGGCGGCAATGAAGCCGCCGTAGCGCTGGTAGCTGGGGCTGGCGAAGAGGGTGTTGGTGACGATCTCGAGGAAATCGGCCGCCTTCAGGCCATAGCTTTCGGTCAGCGCCGTGGCCTCGCCCATCGCCTCGATCGCCAGCGTGATCATCATGTTGCCGGCGATCTTCGCGATATTGGCGCGCTTGGGTTCATCGCCCAGGTGCCAGGTCTTCTGCCCCATCGCGTCGAACAGCGGCTGGACTTTCGCGACGGCGTCTGCATCGCCGGCGACCACGATATTCAGCAGCGCCCGGGCGGCGGCGGCCGGCACGCCGAACACCGGTGCCGCCACATAGGCGATGCCCGCCTGACGGTGCAGCGCCTGCAATTCATCGACCAGCGCCGGCGAGATCGTCGCCATCATGACGTGGACGCAGTCTTTATGCGCGGAGGCGAGCGCGCCCGACCCGATGATGACCTCGCGCACCGCCACGTCGTTGGACAGCATGGTCACGACGGCATCGTTCTCGAAGGCCGCCGCCGGCGACGCCAGGACCGTGACGCCTTCGAGCGCCCGGGCCGCGGCCCCATCGCGATTCCACACGCCGACACGATGACCGGCCTTGACCAGGTTGGGCACCATCGCGGCGCCCATGCCACCGATGCCGATGAAGCCAATATCCATCGCGAAATCCTCCAACAGGGGCTGTGATCGAAGAACCGGGACGAGCGCCGGCGCGTTTTATTTGGATCGATCGATCCACAAATGTCAGGACGCTCCGCAGCTGTCAATCATTCCAGGATCCTTCGGTCCATATGTCGCCGGTCTTGGCGAGAATCGATCGCCTCTACACAAACGGGCGTCGCCGTCTAGACTTGATTGCAGGTTTTGCTACCCCAAAATGTGATCAATATGAATAGTGTGTGACAGCAAGACACATGCGATTCGATCCAGGATCGAGGAAAGGGCAGACATGCCGTATGACGTCGTAAAATCTGGCAACGGGGGCTCCGCTGCCAGAGCCGCCAAATTCCGCGCTCTGCTAACCTCGCCGGAACTCGCCTTCATCATGGAGGCCCACAGCGGCCTCTCCGCGAAGATCGTCGAAGAAGCCGGTTTTCAGGGTGTCTGGGCATCTGGCCTGTCGATCTCGGCCATGCTGGGCCTGCGCGACAACAACGAGGCATCCTGGACCCAGGTGCTGGATGTGCTCGAATTCATGGCCGATGCCACGACGCTGCCGATCCTGGTCGACGGCGATACCGGCTACGGCAATTTCAACAATGTCCGGCGGCTGGTCCGCAAGCTGGGCGAGCGCGGCATCGCCGGCGTCTGCCTGGAAGACAAGCTGTTCCCGAAGACCAATTCCTTCCTGGGCGAGCGCCAGCCGCTGGCCGACATCGCCGAATTCTGCGGCCGCATCCGCGCCGGCAAGGATTCGCAGACCGACGAGAATTTCTCGATCGTGGCGCGGACCGAGGCGCTGATTTCCGGCCATTCGATGGACGAGGCCTTGAAGCGCGCCGAGGCCTATCACGCCGCCGGCGCCGACGCGATCCTGATGCACTCCAAGCGCAAGGACGCCAACGAGATCCTGGGCTTCATGGACCGTTGGGACGGGCGCTGCCCGGTCGTCATCGTGCCGACGATGTATTATGCGACGCCGGCCGACACGTTCCGCGAGGCCGGCATTTCCCTGGTGATCTGGGCCAATCATCTGGTCCGCTCCTCCATCACCGCCATGCGCGACACGGCGGCTCGCATCGCCCAAAGCGAATCGCTGCTGGAAGTCGAAGGCCGCATCACCAGCGTCAAAGAGATCTTCGCGCTGACCGGCAACGACGAGCTGGAAGAGGCGACCAAGCGCTATCTGCCGGAGACCCGGTCGGTGCGCGGCATCGTGCTGGCGGCCTCACGCGGCGCCGGCCTGGGCAATGCCACCGCCGAAATGCCGAAATGCATGATCGACGTCCGCGGCAAGCCGCTGCTGCATCAACTGCTGGGCGTGCTGGACGAAGGCGGCGTGAGCGATGTCGCCGTCGTGCGGGGCTATCGCAAGGAATCGGTCAAGGCCGAGCGCACCACCATGGTCGACAATGCCGCCTATGCCGACACCGGCGAAGCGGCCTCGCTCGCCTGCGCGCTGCCGCGCCTCAAGGGCGAGACCGTGGTCGTCTATGGCGACGTGCTGTTCCGCCGCTACATCCTGGAGGAGCTGCTCGATTCGACCCACGACATCACGATCGTGGTGGATTCGTCACGGACCAGTGCGGCCAACCCGCGCGATCTGGTCAGCGCCACGGCGCGGAATTCCAGCCTGTACCACAATGACGCCCCGACGCTGTTGACCAGCGTCGCGGCCGATCCGAAAACCGCGTCCGGCGAGTGGATTGGGCTGATGCACCTGTCGGCCAAGGGCGCCGAGCTGGTGAAACTCGAACTGGAGGCGATGCGCGCCGAGGGCGTGCTGGACCAGGCCGATCTGCCGGCGGTGCTGGAACGTCTCAGCCGCCAGCATCCGGTCGCGGTGCATTACATCATCGGCCATTGGCTCGATGTCGATACCCCCGCCGATCTGGCCGAAGCGCGGAACTTCTCCTGATGATCGAGGCTGCCGCCTTCCTCGATGCCGCGAGCGATATCGGCATCGATTTCTACACCGGCGTGCCCTGCAGCTTTCTGACGCCGCTGATCAATCGGACGGCCAGCGACCGGTCGCGCCGCTACGTCGGCGCCGCCAGCGAAGGCGAGGCGGTGGCGATCGCCGCCGGCGCCTGGCTGGCGGGTCGGGAAACCGCTGTGATGTGCCAGAACTCCGGGTTGGGCAATGCGGTCAACCCGCTGACCTCGCTCAGCACGCCGTTCCGCATCCCGACCCTGCTGATCGTCACCTGGCGCGGACAGCCGGGCCTGAAGGACGAGCCGCAGCACGAGCTGATGGGCCGCATCACCCAGAACCTGCTGAACCTGATGGAACTGCGGCAACTGCCGTTCCCGAAGGAGAGCCCGGAGCTGGGCCCCGTCATGGCGCAGGCGCGGGAGACGATGGCGGAGACCGGCCTGCCGTTCGCGCTGGTGCTGGAAAAGGGCAGCCTGCGCGACGAGGACCTGGACGAGGCACCCCGTACGCCCCTGCCGCCCGGCCAGCGCTACGATTTCACCGGCGGCGACGCGCGCCCAACCCGGCTCGCTCTGCTGGAGCGGATCCTGGCGACGGTGCCGGCCGACCTGCCGATCGTCGTCACCACCGGCAAGGCCGGGCGCGAGTTGTTCACGCTCGCCGACCGCGAGCAGCATCTCTATCAGGTCGGCTCGATGGGCTGCGCCAGTCCGATGGGTCTGGGCATCGCGCTGACCACCGGCCGTAAGACCCTGGTCATCGATGGCGATGGCGCGGCCCTGATGAAGCTCGGCAGCCTGGCCACCATCGGCGCCTATCGGCCGGAGGGGCTGGTGCATGTGTTGCTGGACAATGGCGTGCATGATTCGACCGGCGGCCAGGCGACCGTCTCGCCGGTGGTCGATTTCGCCGGGGTGGCGCTGGCCTGCGGCTATCGCAGCGCCTTCGTCTGCGATACCGAAGCGGGCTTCGCCGAAGCCTTCGCCAAGGCATTGTCGGCGCCCGGCCCGGTCCTGGTGCATGCGCGCATCAAGCCCGGCTCGCTGGAACAGCTCGGCCGTCCGACCATCGCGCCGCATGAGGTCGCCCAGCGCTTTCGCCGTTTCCTCGCCCAGGCCGGAGCCTGAACCATGTCCGAACTTCTGCTGACGCCCGGGCCGCTGACGACATCGACCCAAACCAAAGCCGCGCTCAACCGCGACTGGGGCTCGCGCGATGCCGACTTCGCCACGCTGAGCGAGGGCATGCGCCGGCGTCTGGCCGCGCTTGCCGGTGTGACGGAGACCCACGTGGCCGTGCCGGTGCAGGGCAGCGGCACCTTTGCCGTCGAAGCCGCGATCCAGACCCTGGTGCCGCGCGACGGGCGCCTGCTGGTCCTGATCAACGGCGCCTATGGCCATCGCATTCTCGACATCGCCCGCCGGCTCGGCCGCGCCTGCACCACGATCGAGGCGGCCGAAGACCAGCCGATTTCACCGGGGTCGGTCGCCAAGGCTCTGGCCGACGACACCGCGATCACCGACGTCATGATCGTCCATTGCGAGACGACCAGCGGTCTGCTCAACCCGCTGGCCGAGATCGCCACCTGCGTCGCCCACGCCGGTCGTCGCCTGCTGATCGACGCCATCAGCTCGTTCGGCGCGGTGCCGATCGACGGCGCCGCCCTCCCATTTTCCGCCCTGATCGGTTCGTCCAACAAAGGCTTGGAGGGCGTGCCGGGGCTGAGCTTCGTCATCGCCGAGCGCGCCCATCTGAAGGCCAGCGCGCTCAATTCCACCAGCGTCAGTCTGGACCTGGTCGACCAATGGCGCGGGTTCGAGACGAACCGGCAGTGGCGCTTCACGCCGCCGGTGCAGGTCGTGGCCGCCCTGTCGGCCGCCCTGGACCAGCTCGACGCGGAGGGCGGCATCGCGGCGCGGCACGCGCGCTATCAACGGAATTGCGCCACGCTGATCGACGGCATGGCGGCGCATGGTTTCCAGACCTATATCGCCCCCCCGCTGCAGGCGCCGGTGATCGTCACCTTCCACCTGCCGCCCGGCGACTGGTTCCGATTCCCGCAGTTCTACGACTTCCTGCACGCCCGAGGCATCGTCATCTATCCCGGCAAGCTGACGAAAGAACCCAGCTTCCGCATTGGCTGCATCGGCGCGATCGACGCCGCCGACATCAAACGGGCCCTGGTGGCGATCGGGGCATTCATGAAGGAGCAGGGCCAGGGGCATGTGAGGCCCGCTATGGCTGGCGAGTAGCGCCCATACCGGGTTTCACGCCGCCTTGATGACATGCATTTCAATATGCAGTCCGGCAGCGGAAAGCATGTTGACCAGCGTATCGAGCCCGAACAGGTCGATCTTGCCGCGCATCAAATCGGACACGCGCGGCTGCGTGACATCGAATAGTTTCGCCGCCTGACTCTGCGTCAGGCCGTGTTCGGCGATGTGGTCCTTCAGCGCCATCATGAGTGCCGACCGCAGCCTCATATTTTCGGCCTGCGCGGGCGTGTCCTCGATCGCATCCCACACGCTGGTGAAGCGTTCCTCACTCATTGGCTTTGCTCCTTCAGCAGATCTTTGTAGCGGTGCCCGGCTATGGCGAGATCGTCGCGACTCGTCTTCTGCGTCTCGTATCCGAATCTCATAAACGCCGTGTCCCACCGAACTCATGGACTTCCAGTCATCCGGGCTTCGGCCGTGCTGAACCTGGTCGAGCTGATATCCAGCATCGCGCTTGGCGGCATTTGGAAATGCCCGGAGATCGTCCAAAGCGCTTCCGCGAAATTCAATCGGCTTCGGGCGCCCGCTCATGGTCTCGATATATACATATTTTTGTATAATTCTACAAACAGAATATAACGTGCCGCCGGAACCACCCACCCATCGGCGCTACGAACGCTCGCAAGAGCTAAGCCGTGGGCCAGATCACCTTGTGTTTGGGATCCAACGCCTCAGCCTTCGCACAATCGGCCGTTCCTTCGGCCGTTCGCGCCATTTTCTGGAGCAGCGAGCATCGGTCGGCGAGCGCCTGAACTTCCGTCGGATTGATACGCAGCGCCTCATTCAGGTCAATGAGCGCCTGTGACGGATTACCCAAAGCCCCGGATGCGGCGGCGCGTCGGATATACAGAGCTGGGTCGTCAGGAGCCAACTGGATTGCAGCACTCAGGTCCCGCCGCGCCGCGGTGAAATCCCCAAGGCCCAGGTCGGCCTCACTCCGGCTCTGCAACACTGCAAAGTTACCTGGAATCCCTTGAAGCGCGGCATCGAAATCGGCCCTCGCTTGGGAATAGCGCTTCATCGCCAGATAGGAAAGTCCACGCTGGCGAAAGGTCTCGGGCGTAAAGGCACCGCTCCCGATCGCCTTGGTGTAGTCGTCCGCCGCCAAGTCAAAGTGCATCTGTTTAACAAAGGCCTGCGCCCGCACGTCATAAGCCGCACCTTTGACAAGAGGCAGAGTGGTCGAGGAATCGATCGCGCGACCACAGTTTTCAAGGGCGGCTGGATCGTTCGGATGGCTCCCTAGCGCAGCGCATGGCGGCCACCCCATCCGGAGCAGAATTCCTCTTTGAACGGGCAGATCATCGGCCAACGCAAATCGTATATTGAAAATATGAGCGGGTTCGGCAATGGGCACGCCATCCAGCATGGCTGGGCGATATTTCGCGGCATGGACAAATTCCAACGCGGCATCGCCGAACGGCTTCGAGCCGTCGATCATTGCAATGATACAGCCCGCCGTATTCCCCTCGACATCCACATCGCAGAGGATGCGAACGTTGCCCTCCATCCCCTGGTCCAGCATTTGAGGTGGGTAACGCAGCCTGACCGGTGGCGCAGCGGGGGCAGCAGACTGAGAAGCCGGCTTCGGGACATCGGCACATGCTGCGACCCCAAGCAAAACCCAGAGAACAACAATATGTTTTAGTGATCGGGTCATTCGCAACTCACCGTGTTGTCGTCAAGCGCCGTTGCCGCACGGGCCGGCTGGAATCACCCAGCCATCCGTAATCTGCAGCCGCACCGCCGCCCCTGGTTCCGGCACCCCGCCCGGCTTCGCCAGCAGCTGCAATTCGCCATCGTCCTGACCATCGATCGTCAGTTCGACCAGCCATTCGCCGCCCTGATAGCGCACCCGGCGGCAGCGGGCCGGCAGTCCCTCGTCTGCCAGCATTAGATCTTCCGGGCGCAGACAGGCCAGCGCCGGCCCCGCCTGCTGGCCCTCGGCCGCGCGGACGGTGGCACGGTGGCCGGCGATCTCGACCAGCGCCTGGCCGCCTGCCGCCGCGGACGGCAGGATCGCCTGCACCAAGCCTCCCATGCCGATGAAATCGGCCACGAACGGCGTCGCCGGCGAGCGATACAGTGTCTGCGGCGGCGCCAGCTGTTCGACCCGGCCGTGCGCCATCACCGCGATCCGGTCGGCCAGCGCCATCGCCTCGCTCTGATCGTGGGTGATGTAGAGCATGGTGGCGCCGGTGCGGGCGCGGAAATGCTGGAATTCGTCGAGCAGGCTCGCCTTCAGATGCACGTCGAGATTGGCCAGCGGTTCGTCGAGCAGCACCAGATCGGGCGACATGGCAAGGCAGCGGGCGAGCGCCACGCGCTGGCGCTGGCCCCCCGATAATGATGCCGGCCGGCGCTCATCGACACCGCCGAGGCCGACGGCATCGAGCGCGGCCGCGACCTGACGCTGGTACTCGGCGCCCTTGATCCCGCGCGTGCGCAGCGGATATCCCACATTCTCGCCCACGCTCATATGCGGCCACAGCGCGTAGTTCTGGAACACGATGCCGACGTGGCGATCCTCGGGGGGAACGTGAGTCTTATGGTCGGCGACCAGCCTGTCGCCCAACCGGACCGAGCCGCCGGTCGGCCGCTCGAACCCGGCGATCAGACGCAGGAGCGTGGTCTTGCCGCAGCCGGACGGCCCAAGGATGGCGAGGAATTCGCCGTCGGCGACATCGAGCGACACCCCATCGACCACCGGGGCGGCGTCGCCGAAGCGCTTGCTTACCCGGTCGAGGATCAGGCCTGCCATGGCAGCACCGGATGGGCGAGGTTGCGCGTCAGGAACGAGGCGATCGCCATCAGCCCGACCGTCGCCGCCACGGTCAGGCTGGCGATCGCGGCGGCCAGCGTGTTGTCGCCGCCCTGTTCCAGGTTGAACACGACGACACCCAGCGTCTCGTGCCCGGCCGACCAGAGCAAGGCCGAGACGGTCAGTTCGTTGAACGCGGTCAGGAACACCAGCAGCCCTCCGGCCGCCGCTGCCGGCGCCACCAGCGGCAACGCCACGGTCAGCACGCGGCGGACGAATCCCGCGCCCGACATCTGGGCGGCCTCTTCCAGCCGGATATCGAGTTGGCGGAACGCGGCCGCGACCGGGCGCTGGGCGAGCGTGAAGAAACGGGCGAGATAGGCGATCAGGATGATACCGAGCGTGTTGTAGAGCGACAATCCCAGAACCGGGCGGATGAAGATCAGGATCGCCGCGATGGCGAGCACGACGCCGGGCAAGGCATAGGACAGCTCGGTCGCCAAGACCAGCGCCCGCATCAGCCGCCGCCGGCGCCAGACCGCGAAATAGGCGACCGGCACCGCCGCCAGGAACAGCAGCACAGCGGACGAACTCGCCAGGATGAAGCTGTTCGCCACCGCGCGCCGCGCCGCCGGATGCTCGAACAGGATGAAGCGGAAATTATCCAGCGTCGCAGTCGCCAGCCCAAACGGCTGGCCATAGGCCTTGACCAGCGCGGTCGCGAGCAGGGCCGACAGCGGCACCAGCAGGGTCAGCGCCAGAACCCCCCAGACCAGCAGGATGACCGGCCAGCGCCAGGCCCCGAGCGCCAGGCGCACCGGGACGGCAGCCGCGCCATCGACCCGCACGTCGCGCCGACCGGCGAGCCAGCTTTCGAACAGCACGCCCACGATCGCGATCACGCCCAGCAGCAGCGACAGCACCGCCACCTCGGACAGCACGCGCGGGCCGAATCCCGACAGCCGCTGATAGATCAGCGTCGTCAGCATGGGAAAGCGCGCGGGGATGCCGAGCAGCGCCGGCGTGCCGAAATTGCCGATGTTGGAGACGAAGGCGAGCGCCATGCCGGCGATCAGGCTGGGCCCCATCAGCGGCACGATCACGGTCCGCACGACCCGCGGCGGCCGGGCGCCCGAGGCGCGCGCCGCCTCGATCAGGTCGGCCGGCAGCGAGCGCAGCGCCGTGCGCAGGCCCAGGAACACCAGCGGCCCATGCTCGAGGCCGAGCAGCAGGGTGATGCCGGTCGCCGAATAAAGCGGATGGCGCGAGCCCGGCGCCGGCGCCAATCCCACCAGATGCAGCAGCGCGCTCGACGGTCCCAGCAGCTCGATCCAGGCGATCGTCGTGATCTGCGACGGCACCATCAGCAGCATGGTGAAGCCGAACACCAGCATCCGCTTGGCCGGCAGGTCGGTCAAGGCCACGACCAGCGCCATGCCGCCGCCGACCACGCCGGAAAGCATCATCGCCGCCAGGCTGACCCAGAGCGTATGGCCGAGCGCCACCCAGGTCGCGGGATCGTTCAGCACCCGGCGGAACGGCCCCAGACCGGGCACGCCGCCCGGCAGCACGCCCTCGATCAGCAGGCGGCCGATCGGCACGATCGCGATCAGCGTCAGCAGCGCCGCCAAGCCCCAGAACAGGGACCGCTCGGCAACGATCGATTGCGCGCGACGGACGAGCAGAGCCGAACTCACCCGCCGAACAGGTCCGTGAATTGCTGCTTCAACTGATCGGCGTCGGTCGCCGTCTTGGCGAGATCGACCGGCAAGATGTGCAGATCAGCGGTCTTGGGAAAGCCCGGCGGCGGTGCCACGTCGATGCGCGCCGGCAGAAAGCCCTGGGCGACCGCCAGCTCCTGGCCCGGCTTCGACAGCAGGAAATCGACGAACGCCTTGGCGGCTGCCGGGTTGGGCGCCGTTTTCAGCATCGCGACCGGCTCGGTCACCGCCGAGACGCCTTCGGTCGGGAACACGAAATCGACCGGCGAGCCCTTGTCGCGCGCATTCAGCGCCATGAATTCGACGATGATGCCGTACATCTTCTGGCCGCCGGCGACCGCGGTCACCACCGCGCCATTGCCCTTGGCGGCGTCGGCGCCATTGGCGGCGAGCCGCTGATAATAGTCGGATCCGAGCGACGAGCTGTCGAGCGCCGCCATATGGATCGCGGCCGCCCCCGAATAGAGCGGGCTCGGCAGCACGACCTGGCCCCTGGCGTCCGGCTTCAGCAGATCGAGCCAGGATTTGGGCCTCGACGGCGCCGCCTTGTTGTAGATGATGCCCGTCGTGATCAACTTGGTGCCGAAATAAGTCTTGTCCGGATCATAGGTCCCGGCAGGGAAGCCGGTCAGATCGGCCTGCGGATAGGCCGCCAAGCGCCCGTCGGCCTTGAGCTGTTCCATCGAAACCGCGTCGGCGATGAACAGAACGTCGGGCTTGGGCGCGCCGCCGACCAATTCGGCCGCGAGCTTGTTCATGATCTCAGTCGTGCCCGAGCGGAACACCTCGACCTCGACCTGCGGCTGCTGCTTGTTGAAGGCCACCACCGTCTCCGCCGCGATCTTGTCCGGCTGCGAGGTATAGAGCACCAGCTTGCCCGACGCCGCCCAGGCCGGGCCGCATAGCGTCAGACCCGCCGCCAGCACGGCCCCACAACGGATGACCAACCGCATCGCTCTCTCCCGCTCGCCGACCTTCTTACCGAAGCCTGGCGAGATTGCCGTTTCTTGATGACCGATTTTTGACAAACCGCTGCGTGTCAGGCCTGCGGCTCGCCGGCATCGACGGCACGCAGGATCGGCTCGCCCCGGCTGGCCCGGATTTCCTCGGCCGCCCGCTTCAGGCGGCGATAGGAGCGGATCGAGAGCGGGATCAGGCCCAGATACAGTAAGCCGATGAACAGCAGCGTCTCCCACGGCTCAGCCGCGAGGAAGGCGGCAAAGGCGCCGATCGCCAGCATCATGGGCACTACCCAATTATGCGGCACGCGAAAGCGTTTGAACGAGAAGGTCGGCACGCGGCTGACCATCAGCCCGGCGGTCAGCGCAGTGGTGGCGGCGACCAGATAGGGCGAATGGAAGAAGTCGTTGCCGAATTCGAAGCTGGCGACGATCGGGATCATCGACACGCCCGCTGCCGCCGGGGCCGGCACACCGGTGAAGAAATTATAGGCATAGGGCGGCGGATCGGGCAGTCCCAGCTGCGTATTGAAGCGCGCCAGCCGCAGCGACATGCAGACGGCGAACAGGCAGGCGACCGCCCAGCCGAGGCTGCCGATCGTGTCCATGGTCCAGACATAGAGCAGCATCGCGGGTGCCACGCCGAACGAGATGAAATCGGCGAGACTGTCGAGCTGGGCGCCGAAGCTCGACGTGCTTTTCAGCAGGCGCGCGATGCGGCCGTCGAGCCCATCCAGCACGCCGGCGATCAGGATGGCGCTGACGCCCTGCTCGAACTTGCCGACGATGGCGAAGCGGATCGCGGTCATGCCGGCGCACAGCGCCAGCAGGGTCAGCATATTGGGGATCATACGGTTGATCGACAGGCCGCCGATCGGCCGCATGCGCACCCGACGCCGGCTCGGGCGCACCGGTTTTTCGCGCGGACGGATCATCGCACCAGGCCCAGACGCTTCGGCTCGACCGCGAGCGCGTCGGCCAGGATCGTCTCGCCGCCGATGACCGTCTGGCCCTCGATCGCATAGACCGCCCAGCTGAGCGGCACATAGAGATCGGTCCGGCTGCCGAAGCGGATCAGACCGAAGCGCTCGCCGACCTGGACCTTGTCGCCGACATTGGTCCAGGTGACGATCCGACGGGCGACCAGTCCCGCGATCTGCACCACGGCGATATCGACGCCGGCGTCGGTCGTGATGCGGACCGCATTGCGCTCGTTCAGGTCCGACGCCTTGTCGAAGCTCGCATTGACGAACTGGCCCTTATGGTAATGCATCTTCGCCACCGTGCCGGGCATCGGTGCCCGGTTGATGTGCACATCGAACACATTGAGGAAGATGCCGATTCGCGTCATCGGCTCGGTGCCCATGTCGAGTTCGACCGGCGGGGCGACCGGACCGACCGAGACGACCAGACCGTCGGCCGGGCTGACGACCAGCCCATCGCGCACCGGCGTCACGCGCGGCGGATCGCGGAAGAAATAGATGCACCACAGCGTCAGAATCAGACCGATCCAGCCGAGCGGCGCCCAGACGAAGGCCAAAACCAGGGACACGGCGGCGAAAATCGCGATGAATTTCCAACCATCCCGATGGATCGGCACCAGAACATGTTCGAGCAATTGGTCTCTTCCTTCGATGGGCCGGGGCGCGGTCCCGACGTTGAATGGCGCTAACCTAGCGCCAAAAGCAGCTTTCCGCATCCGTCCGCGAATG
>Ga0302314_10010455_pt1 | contig 16234 bp, 14 predicted proteins | sample III_Palsa_N2_3_FD_200533 | JGI IMG/M metagenome (GOLD analysis project Ga0302314, IMG submission 200533) | Peat permafrost microbial communities from Stordalen Mire near Abisko, Sweden - III_Palsa_N2_3 | ecosystem: Environmental > Terrestrial > Soil > Palsa > Peat permafrost | place: Sweden... | reverse complement strand
CCCAGGCTCCCAGGCTGCTAGCGGCGTCCGCCGCGGCGGTCCGCGAGCCGGTGAACCGCCGCGACCAGCGTGTCCACCTCCTCGTGCGTGTTGTAGAAGGCGAACGAGGGCCGCACGGTGGCCTCCAGTCCGTAGCGGCGCAGGATCGGCTGCGCGCAGTGGTGACCCGAACGCACCGCGATGCCCTCCTCGTTGAGCGCGGTGCCGACCTCGGTCGGCTCATAGCCGTCCAGTACGAAGGACACGATGCCGGCCTTGTCCGGGGCCGTGCCGACCAACCGGAGCCCGGGCACGCCGCGCAGGCCCTCGGTGGCGTGCTCGACCAGGGTGTGTTCGTAGGCGCCGATGTTCGGCAGGCCAATGCGTTCGACGTAGTCGATGGCCGCGGCCAGCCCCACCGCGTCGGCGATGTTGCCGGTACCGGCCTCGAAGCGTCCCGGTGGCGGCTGATAGCTGGACCGCTCGAAGGTGACGTCGGTGATCATGTTGCCGCCGCCCTCCCACGGAGGCATGTCCGCAAGGACCTCCCGTTTGGCGTAGAGCACGCCGATCCCGGTCGGCCCGAACAGCTTGTGCCCGGAGAAGACCAGGAAGTCCGCGTCCAGCGCCGTGACATCGATCGGCAGGTGCGGAACCGACTGCGCCGCGTCGACCAGGACGCGTGCCCCGGCCCGGTGCCCGATCTCGATGACCTGTTCGATCGGCACGACGGTGCCGAGCGCGTTGGACATCTGGGTGACCGCGACCAGCTTGGTGCGGTCGGAGAGCAGCGCGGTGTACTCGTCGAGCAGCAACTGCCCGTCGTCGTCGACCGGGATCACCTTGATCACCGCACCGGTCTGCTGCGCCAGCATCTGCCAGGGCACGATGTTGGCGTGGTGCTCCAGGTAGGAGATGACGATCTCGTCGCCGGCCCCGATGTGCTTGGGGCCCCATGCCTTGGCCACCAGGTTGATCGCCTCGGTGGTGCCCCGGACGAACACGATCTCCTCGGCGGAGCCCGCCCCGACGAACCGGGCGACGGTGTTCCTGGCGCCCTCGTAGGCGTCCGTCGCCCGGGCGGCCAACTCGTGCGCCGCCCGGTGGATGTTGGAGTTCTCCCGGGAGTAGAACTCGACCAGCCGGTCGATCACCGCGCGCGGCTTCTGCGTGGTCGCGGCGTTGTCCAGCCAGATCAGCGGACGGCCGTTGACCAGTTCGGACAGGATCGGGAAGTCCCGGCGGACCGCGCGCACGTCGAATGCCGGGTGCGGGTCGAGCGGCAGCGCCGCCGGTGCGCCGGGTCCGCCGGACTCCTGAACGAAGTAGTAGGGCGTGGCCGTGACCGCCGGTGACCCGAACTCGGCCAGAGGTGCCAGGGGTGCCAGCGGCGGCAGCCCCAGGTGTCCGAAGCCGGGCAGCTCCGGCGCCTGCGCGGGGAACCCGGGCGCCTCGTTGAGGAAGTAGTACAGCCCCGGCGTCACCGGCGGCCCCGGCGGCCCCGACATCGCCGGCGGCTCGGGCGTCGCCGGCACGGTCGGCAGCTCCGGGGTCGGGCCGGCGGCGCCGGCCGCACTCGCCGCGTAGGCGGCCGGGGCACTGGTCGGCGGCGGCCCCGACGGCGGGCTCATCCCGGCAGTCGGCGCCATCCCGGCAGTTGGCGCCGGAGGAGGCGGGTCCGCGGCCGGGAGACCGGTCGGCACCGGCCATTCCGACTGGCTGCCCGGACTGCCCGGGACCGGACCGTCCGAGTCCGTCGGCTGTCCGGGCAGGGCTCGGAAGAACTCCCCGGCCAGTCGGCTCAGCGTCGCCTCGTCCGGCAGCCACGCCGGAGCCGGGGCGGCTTCGTTAACGGTAGTTGGGGGCGTAGTCATGGATCTTGTCCACTTCGACGTCGTCGAGCACGGCGAGCGCGTCCTCGGTGAGCACCGCCAGCGAGCAGTACAGGGAGATCAGGTAGGAGGCGATGGCGTTGCGATCGATCTGCATGAAGCGCACCGACAGTCCCATCCCCTGCTCGCCCGAGAGGCCGGGTTGGAACAGTCCGACCACACCCTGGCGCGACTCGCCGGTGCGCAGCAGCAGGAACCTCGTCCTGCCGTTCTCCAGCGGGACCTTGTCCGAGGGGATGATCGGCAGGCCGCGCCAGGTCAGGAACTGCGAGCCGAACATGCTCACGGTCGCCGGCGGCACGCCGCGCCGGGTGCACTCCCGGCCGAAGGCGGCGATCCCCTCCGGGTGGGTGAGGAAGAAGGCGGGCTGCTTCCACACCTTCGTGATGAGGGCGTCCAGGTCGTCCGGCGTCGGCGGTCCCGCCAGCGTGGAGATCCGCTGGCTGCCCGCCACGCTGCTCAGCATCCCGTACTCCGGGCTGTTGATCAGCTCGCCCTCCTGATGCTCCTTCACCGCCTCGATGGTCAGCCGCAACTGGTGCGCGGTCTGGTTGTGCGGGCTGGAGTACAGGTCGGAGATCCGGGTGTGCAGGTCCAGGACGGTCTGGACGGCCTTCAGCCGGTACTCCCGAGGCTCCTGCTCGTAGTCAACGAAGGTGTCGGGCAGCGGCGACTCGTCGTAGTTGTCGCACTGGATGCGCACCGACTCGGGGTGGACCACCCGGTTCACCCGGTAGATGCCGGCCTCGACCGGTACCCAGGACATCAGGTGCACCAGCCAGCGAGGCGTGATGGAGCCCATCTGCGGCACGGACTTGGTGGCGTTCGCCAGGGTCCGAGCCGCGCTGTCGCTCACCGACATCGATCGCGACGGTGGATTCGCAGCCTTCGGCATGCAACGTCCCCTCTCTCTCGCACAACTGTCCCAATCACCCTCCCAGCGGCCCTGGTTGCGGTCCAATGCGGGTTTTCGAGGCTGTCATCGACGCGGGCTATGATTCAAAAATGATCGACTTGAGTCGACTGCGTGTGCTGGTGGCCGTCGCCCGGGAAGGTTCGGTCACGGCAGCCGCCGAGGCACTGCACTACGCCCAACCGTCGGTGAGCCATCAGCTCGCCAAACTTGAGGCCGAGGTCGGCGTACCGCTGTTGCAGCGGATGGGACGCGGTATCCGACTCACCGAGGCCGGCCGACTGCTGGTGGACCGCGCCGAGTCGATACTCGCGCAGGTCGAATCGGTGCACGCCGAACTGGACGAGTTGGCCGGGCTGCACACCGGCCGGGTCCGCCTGGCCGCCTTCCCCTCGGCGCTGGCCACCCTGGTGCCGAGCGCGGCGGCGCGCGTGTCCGCCCAGCATCCCGGTATCGAGCTCACCCTGGTCGAAGCCGAACCGCCGGACGCGCTCAGCGCCCTGCGCAACAACGACGTCGACGTGGCCCTGATCTTCGAGCACGGCGACCCGCCCCAGCGCGATCGCCGCGACACCACCATGACACCGCTGCTCGATGAGCCGCTGTACGTGGTCACCCCGGCCGACCGCACCTGGGACGGCCCCCCGGCCGAGCTGGCCACCTATGCCGAGACCCGCTGGATAGCCGGGTGCGAACGGTGCCGTGAGCATCTCGTCGCGGCCTGCGGGCGGGCCGGGTTCTCACCGATCGTGGAGTTCGAGACCGACGACTACGTCGCGGTACAGGCGCTGGTCGCGGTCGGCCTCGGGGTGAGCCTGCTGCCCGGGCTCACGCTCCTGGCCAACCGTCACCCCGGGGTCAGGCTGCACCGGATCCCGGGCATGCGCCGACAGGTCGTAGCCGCCGTGTGCGGCAAGCCGCCGGCCTCCCAACCCGCCCACGTACTCCTGGACGCGCTCAACGCGACCATCTCCGAACCGAAATGGCCGTCCTGACGTTCTGACGGCCTGACGTTCTGACAGCCTGACGTCCTGACGTCCTGACGTCCAGGTCCGGCTCGCAACTGACGTCAGAGCTGGCGCGTCACAGCGCGAAGGAGCCCACCGGCCAGCGGTGCAGCCGGGCCGGCAGCCACCACAGCAGGGGGCCGTCCGCGCGGATCAGCCGGGCCTCGGCCAGTTCGCCGCGCACCCGCGCGGGCACCGCGTCCGGTGGGGCGCCGTCCAGCAGTGCCTCGATCGCGGTCAGGAACGCGGGCTCGTCGATGACGGTCAGTTCCAGCGCGCCGAAGCGGCGGTCACGCACCTCCACGAAGCCGGGGCCACGGCGGAAGACGCACATGGTCGGGAGGTACTGCTCCGGCCAGCCGCGCCAGTGGGCCGGGTCCGCGCCCACCACCCGCCGCGGCGGGACCAGGTGGAACAGCTCGCCGTCCGCCACGCAGCCGTCCGCGCAGCACGCTGTCCAGTCCACCGCCAGGCCCAGGGTGGTGAGTTCGCGGAGCAGCAGGAGCGCCGGTCCGCCGCCCCCGCACAGCTCGACCGGCTCAGGGAGCCGGACCAGCCGCGCCCCGGCGGTGACCAGCCGCTCGGCGTTCGCCACCGCCGGGCGGTCGGCGTCCAGTTCCAGCAGGCCCAGCCTCATGCTGGGCAGCGAACGGAGCGCGGGATCGGCGTCCCGCCAGGCCTCGACGGCGCGCACCGCCGGTCCGAGTGTGTCAGCCGATCGCGAGAGCATGACGCTCCTCCTCTTCGTCCCAGGTCGGCTGCTCCAGCCGGAACAGCGGCTGCTCGGCCGTGTCGGCGGCCACCTGTAGGTACGAGCCGTCCTCATGGAAGACGAGCCCGAGGTCAGTCCACTGGGCGAGCAGTCGGGCCACCTCCTCGGCCGGGGCGCCGAGCCTGCCGACGAGGGTGGCGAGCGTGCGCGGCTGGTCGAGCAGGCGGAACAACCCGAGCTGCTCGGGCGAGTCCAGCTCCAGCACCGTCCAGTCGTACGCCTGCCGCCGGTTGACCAGGACGATCCGCTCGCCCAGGTCCTGGTAGCTGAGCCGGCTGCCCGGACCGGCGGCGTGCCAGGCCGCGATCGCCGCGTCCAGCTCGGCGGCGACCGGTCGGCCGATGCCCTGCGGGGCGGCGGCGAAGAGGTAGGCCAGGTCCGCGGTCTCGGCTTCGGGCAGGCGGTAGATGTGGGTGTACTGCGCGGCCGGCCTCAGGTCCGGGAACCCCAGCTCGGGCCGATCGAAGTACGGGCTGAATCGCTCGATGGCGATCCGCGAGGACCCGCCCGGCGGCTCCAGGTGGTGCAGCATCGGCAGCTGGCGGATGATCTCCCGGTAGTCGGCCGCCGACTCGCCGGGGAAGCCGTAGAGGTAGTTCCAGCAGACGCTGACGCCGGTGCTCTGCGCGTCGCGCAGCGCCCGGACGTTGAGGCATCCGGTGACGCCCTTGTCCATCAGCTTCAGCACCGTCGAGCTGAGGCTTTCGATGCCCGGCTGCACCATGACCGTGCCGGCCTCCACCAGCCGACGGAAGTGCGAGCGGCGCAGGTTGGACTTGACCTCGAAGTGGAGTCGCAGTTGGTGGTCGGACTCGGCCAGGCGGCGCAGCACGGTGTCGAAGTAGCCCATGTCCAGGATGTTGTCGACCACCATGAAGTCCAGCACCTGGTAGCGGCGGGCGAGTTCGATCAGCTCGTCGTGGAACCGCTCCGGGCTCTTGCTGCGGAACTCCATGAAGGAGCCGTTCAGCCCGCAGAAGGTGCAGTGGTGCTTCTCGCCCCACCAGCAGCCGCGCGAGCCCTCCACCGGCAGCCTCGGCTGCACCCAGCCGGCCGCGATGGAGCTGTCGAGGCGCTCGAAGAAGCCGTCGTAGACCGGGGTGAGGATCTGACTCGGGGCGAGCGGGCGGCGCGCCATGGGGTTCACCTGTCCGGTGCCCGCGGTGTCGCGCCAGCACAGGCCGGGGATCTGCCGCAGGCGCCGCTCGTCCGAGGGGCCGTCCGACAGGTCCTCCGAGGGGTCGTCCGACAGGCCGTCCGACGGTGGGTTGTCGAGCGCGGCCAGCAGGGCCGGCAGGGCCGTTTCGCCCTCGCCGCGCACCACGAAGTCGACCCAGGGGAAGGTGCGGTGCAGCGCCGCGCCCATCTCGCCGTCGCAGTTGGCGCCGCCGAAGACGATCCGGGTGTCCGGTGAGAGTCGCTTGAGCAGCCTGGCGACAGCGAGGGCGGCGGTGTTCTGCTGGAAGGTCGTGGTGAAGCCCACCACCTCGGGCTGCTCGGCGGCGAGCCGGTCGGCGAGCTCGGTGATGAACGCGGGAGCCAGCTCGTGCAGCGCGCCCGTCATCGCGATCTCCTGCGGCGAGGCACCCTTCGCGGCGAGCAGTTCGGCGTAGGCCCGGACGTCGCCGGGGCTGCCGTGCAGGGCGCTGGAGAAGACCCAGTCGCCGGCGCCCTGGAAGTAGGAGGAGGTCGAGTAGTAGGTGTAATCCGGGAGCGTGAAGGGGGCGCGCTCGACGACCCAGTCGACGAACTCCAGGTTGGCGTGCAGGACCTCAACCTGGTGGCCGTCGGACTCGGCGGCGATGCGCAGGATTCCCAGCGCGAGGGAGGGGACTTCGATGGACCCCCACGGCATGTTCACGAGCAGGAGCTTCATCACCGTTGTCCTTCCAGAGATCGGGGTTGGCGGTGGCTCCGGGGCCGCCGCCGGCCCGACCCTGGGGTCGGAGCGGGCGGCGGGCCCGGGAGCAGCGGTGCCGGGACTTGCGACAGGGACTACTCGTTGCCGCCGTGGACCAGCCAGCGGCCGCGGTCGGCGCCGGTGCTGGGGTTGCTGCGCTTGTCGAGCTGAATCGTGCGCTTCTTCATGGGGTACTCCTTCTGCCGAGACGGTGGTGGTGGGATCGGAGCCGGTGGTGCGGGGACTACTCGGTGCCGCCGTGGACTATCCAGCGGCCGCGGTCGGCACCGGTGCTGGGGTTGCTGCGCTTGTCGAGCTGAATCGTGCGCTTCTTCATGGGGTTCACCCCCTTCCCAAGGGTTCGGTACGGGTGAGGACCCGCGGCGCGGGGCGGGCGACCAGGAAGGCCGCACCGCCGACGCACGCCGCGGCTGCGAGGAGGACCAGGGCCGTCCGCACCGAGTGGGCGGAGGGCGAGGTCTGCACGAGTGGGGCGACCAGGGCCGCGCCCACCATCGCGCCGATCTGCAGCGCTGTGCCGAAGACGCCGGAGGCGGCGCCGCTCAGCTGTCGCGGCACGTGGTGCATGGCCGCGGTGACCAGGGGGGTGAGCAGGAAGGCGTTGCCGATCCCGATGACGCACATCGGGCCCACGAACTGCGGCCAGTGCGCATCGGCCCGCATCCCGGCCACGGCCCACAGCACGCCCAGCACGGTCGCGCCGAGTCCGCCGAGCACCAGCAGCCTGCCCTCCACCTTTCCGGCCAGCCGCCCCGCCAGCGGATTGAGCAGCATCGAACAGGCCGAGGCGGGTACCAGGACCAGCCCGGTCAGCAGCGCGCCGAACCCGGCCACCGACTGGAAGTACAGGGACAGCAGCAGCACCAGCCCGGTGATCGTGGCGGCGACCAGCACCCCCAGCGCCGTCATCCGGCTGAACCCGCGCACCGCGAAGAGCCCGAAGGGGACCAGCGGCGAGCGCTGCTGGCGGCCGCGCTGCTGGCGGACGAAGGCGGCCCCGAGTGCCGTCCCGGCTCCGAGCAGCGCCCAGATCCGGCCGTCCCAGCTGTCCTGCGCGCCCAGGCTCAGGCCCAGGCTCAGGCAGAGCAGGGACGAGGCCGCGAGCGCCACCCCCGGCAGGTCGAGGCGCACCCCGCCCGGCGGGGCGTCACCCGGTGCGGCGTCGGGGATCGCCAGCCGTCCCAGCACCATCGCGAGCACCCCGACCGGCACGTTCAGCCAGAACACCCAGCGCCAGTCCAGCGCGCCGACCAGCAGCCCGCCGAGTACCGGCGCGGTCACCGCGGCAACCCCGCTGACCGCGCCGCGCACCCCGAAGGCCGCGCCGCGCCGCTCGGCCGGGTAGTACCGGACCAGCATGGCCAGCGTCTGCGGGGTGAACAGCGCCGCGCCCAGCCCCTGCACCACCCGGGCTGTGATCAACTGGCCCGGTGTCAGGGCCAGCCCGCAGGCCAGGCTGGCCAGGGTGAAGACGCCCAGGCCGACCAGGAAGACCCGCCGATGCCCGAACTGGTCGCCCAGCCGCCCTCCGCTGATCACCCCGACGGCCAGCGCCAGCACATAGCCGCTGACCGTCCAGACCACCGCGCTCACCGAGGCGCCCAGTTGCACCCGGATCTGCGGAATCGCCACGGTCACCACCAGCGCGTCCAGTTGGGCCAGGAAGGCGGCCACCGAGACCACCGCGAGCACCGCCCCCGGCCGGCCGCGCAGCCCCGCGAGCGCGGCCCGCGGGCCGGGCGCGCCGACCGTACCCGGCGCCCCGACCGCGCCGGCGGCGCTCACCGCGACCGCCAGATCATCGGCGGGATCTTCCCGGTGCGCTCCACCATGGTCAGCTTCGGTACCCGGACCACCTCAAGCGCCTCGGGGTGGTGCAGCTCGATCCCGAACAGCCTGGCCGACCCGGAGAGCAGGGCTCGGCGCAGCTCGGCAGGCTCGGCGGGCCCGGTGTAGTGCACCGTCATCCGGCGTACCCCGTGCCAGGACTCCTCCTCGCGGAGCAGTTCCAGCTGGGCCTCCAGCACCCCGGGCACCGAGGTGGCCAGCTCGACCAGCTCACCGATCGACAGCAGGCTGCCGTGCAGCTTGAACGCGTCGTCGGCGCGGCCCAGCACCCGCAGCCCGTCCGGCCGCCCGCAGCGGCATTCGGCCGTGGCCAGCCGGTCGCCCAGCCGGTAGCGCACCGCCGGGAGCGTCCAGCCCTCGCCCAATCGGCTCAACAGCGCCCCGGCGTCGTCGAGTTCGATGACCTGGTCCGGCATCAGGTGCAGTACCCGCAGATCGCAGGCCGGCGTGTTGGTGGCCATCACATAGGTCTCCACCGAGCCGTAGTTGCCCCAGAACTCGGCCTGCGGGAAGGCGGCGCGGGCGGTCTTCTCGGCGACCTCGGTCCACGGCTCGGCCATCCAGATCACAGTGCGCACCGGCAGCGTGCGGTCGGCGTCCAGCATCGCCTGGGCCAGGTCGGTCAGCCCGCTCGGGGTGCCGGCCACCGCGTCCACCCCGATGCTCTCGAAGGCGTCGAGCCAGTAGTGGAGTTCGCCGGCCTCCAGCGGCCCGCTCGGCACCACCCGGCAGCCGACGCGCTCGGCCAGCGCCTGCATGTAGTAGTGCGAGGCCCACATCCGGCCGGGGCTGAACAGGTTCAGCAGCACGCTCTGCGGTCCCAGCGGGCGCCACTCGCGCAGCAGCCGCCCGACGGCCTGGTCGTAGGCCACGAAGGTGATCTTCGGGGGGCCGGTGGTCCCGCCGCTGGAGAGCACGACCGACCCCTTGGGCTCGGTCAGCCGACGCGAGATCGCGAAGACCTCCGCCGGACCGGCCACCGCGAGATCCGCCAACTCCTCAGCTGATGGCGGCACTTCGGCCCCGCCGAAGTCCGCGAGCCGGCGGGCGTGCCGCAGCAGTTGCGGCCAGGGCAGCGCCCCGACGGTCGTCCGCGCCTCAGCCGCGGTCGCCGTCATGACCCGGCCGCCATCAGCTCGGCGTGCCGGGCGAGGTAGGCCCGGAACCGGGCCAGCATCATCTCGGTGGCGATCCGGTCGCCCTCCTCGCTCATCCCGAACGCGGCGCCGCCGTCCAGCTCCACCTCGGAGAGCCAGTCCTGCTCCCCGTCGGAGATGAAGTCCACCGAGAAGTACGGGCACGGCAGCCGCTCGGCGACATACGCGACGGTCTCGCGCATCCGCTCCGGCAACTCGACATAGCTCCAACTCCGGCCGCCGCCGACCCGGTTCGTGACCATCCCGCAGTAGCCCTCCTTCCAGCCCTGGAAGACCGCGAGCGGCTCACCCTCGACCACGTAGATCCGGGTCTCCCGCGGGTCCTTGAGGTAGGGCTGGATCACCAGCGGCGTCTCCGAGCCGCCGGCCAGGCCGATCACCCCGCGCAGGTCGTGGATGTTGTGCACCACCGAGACGCCCAGCCCCATGCCCCAGTTGGCGGGCTTGACCAGCATCGGATAGGACAGTTCGGCGAGCGCCGGGTCGTAGTGGCCGGTCATCGCGTCCCGCCCGGTGCCGATGCGGACCGTCGGCAGCGGCGGGATCGGGCTGCCGGCCAGATGCAGCGCGGTGGCCATCTTGTCGACCACCGTGTACGCCAGTTGCGGCGGCATCGGCAGGTAGAAGCCGAGCTTCTCCAGCACGGTGTAGAGGTGGACCTGGTTGCCGACGTCCGACAGCTGGTGCGGCAGCGCCCACAGCATCGTCACGAAGACGGTGTCCTGCGGGGTGACCGGCTCACCTTTCAGATAGACCTTCGGCTTGCCCGGGTCGGTGGCGTCCACCGCGACGTCGTCCGGCTTGTGCAGGGTCAGCTCCAGGCCCATCTCCGCGGCCAGTCGCTGGTAGGTGAGCCAGATGTTGCGGTCCTCGAAGCCGCGCTGGTAGGCGCTGGCCCGCTCCGGGTAGATCCACACCAGCCGACGCACGGTGCTGTGCTGCTCAGACATGGCTGACGCTCCTCTCGATGAAGTCACTGACCGTGCGGATGAAGTCCCGGGGTTGTTCCAGGAAGGGCAGGTGGCCGCTCTCGTCGAGCAGGCGCAGCTCGGCGCCCGGAATCGTGTCGGCCAGCCACCGGCCGACCGCGGTGGGGTAGACCTGGCTCTTCGCGCCGTGCACCAGCAGCACCGGCAGGGCGAGGGCCGCGACCTGGCAGCGGTAGTCCTGCCCGGCCGCGTCAGCGAGCAGGCTCGCGCACGCCTGCGGCGTCCAGCGCAGCGCCTCGCTCACCAACGTCCGTACCAGGGCCGGATCCGGCTCGCTGCCGGCCGCGAAGGAGCCGCGTACCAGCTGCTCGGCGAAGGCGGCCTGGTCGGCGGCGATCGTCTCGCGCAGCCCGTCCACACCGGCCGCGTCGAGCCCGCCGAAGGCCGCGTGCGGCCAGTCGGGGGCCAGGGTCAGCCGGGGCGTCTGCTCGACCGAGACCAAGGCCGAGACCCGGCCGCTGCCGAAGCGGTCCAGGTACTCCCAGGCGACCGAGGCGCCGAGCGACCAGCCCAACAGCACCGCGCCGTTCAGGTCGGAGCGATCGAGCACCTCGGCGAGCCGCTCGGCCGCCTGCCGCACCGTGGCCGGACCACGGGTGGGCAGCTCGACCGTCACCACCCGGTGCTCGGCCGCCAACTCCCGCGCGAGCGGGGCGAAGAACTCCCCGGTCGCGGCAAGGCCGGGAACCAGCACCAACGGGGTTCCGATGCCGTTTGATTGACGCTGCGTCAGTTTCATCGCAGACCCCACCGTTCACGTAGCAAGGGCTTGTTGACCTTGCCGACCTCGGTCCGCGGCACCGCGTCGACGAACTCGACCGTGCCCCGCAGGTGATGGCGTTTCAGGACCGCGGTGACGGCCTCGAACGCCGTGGCGCGTGCGGCGGGCCCGGCACCGGCCGGCCGCACCGCGACCAGGACCCCGCTGCCGTAGCCCTCGCCGCCGTGCCCCTCGCCGCCGGACCCCTGCGGGTGCACCGGCAGGCTGACCGTCTCCGCGACCGCGCCGGTCGCCGCGAGCTCCTCGTCCAGCATCGGCGCGAGCAGCGGGCCGGCCGGGGTGGCCAGCGCGTCGGTGAGCCGCCCCAGGATCCGCAAGCGGCCGTCCGGGAGGCGGCAGGCCACATCGCCGGTCCAGAACTCGGGGGAACGGAAGGTCCTGGCGTTGGCCGCCGGGTTCTCCACATAGCCTTCGCTGGTGCAGTCCGAGCGCAGCACCAGCTCACCGATGTCCGTAGAGCCGGGGAGCGTCTCGATCCGCGTCCCGACCCCGGCCACCGGCGCCAGCCCTTCGCCGGACATGTCGCCCAGACCGAGCCCGAACTCAGTGGAGCCGTAGATCTCCCTGACGGTGATCCCCAGCACCTCCCGTGCCCGCAGGGACACCGCCGGACTCAGGTAGGCGCCGCCGCACAACGCCCGCCGCAGACCGGCCAGATCCGGGCGCCGGCCCGGCTCGGCCGCAGCGATGAGCTCCTCGTAGTGCCGGGGCAGCGCACTCGTCACGGTCGCCCGGTACTGCGCCAACTGCCGCAGCAGCAACCGCGGTTGTGTGGCCGGATCGGCCAGCACCAGCCGGGCGCCGGAGAGCAGCGCGGCGAAGACGTGCAGGTCGGTGGCGTGCGCGACGTCCAGCGGGTGCCGGCAGAAGACCACGTCCGTGTCATCGATGGCGGTGTCGGCGATCCAGCGGCGACGCTCGGCGACGAACTTGTCCTGCCGCCAGACGATTCCCTTCGGGAAGCCGGTCGACCCGGAGGACCAGAGGATCCGGAACACACCGGGAGCCGGGGTGCGGCCCTCGCGCGGCCGGTCGGCCGTCGCGCTGTTGCTGCCGCTGCTCAGCAGCTGGTCGAGCGAGACCGCCGGCACCTCCGCGGGCACCTCGCGATCGGCGACCAGCAGCACCGGCCGGGTCAGCCGCAGCGCCTCCTTGACCTCCTGCTCGCCGAACCCGGAGAGCAGCGGGACATAGCGCGCGCCCAGGCTCGCCGTCGCGAGGATCAGCGCGACGTACCCAATGCTGTTGCGCAGCGCGAAGCCCACGCAGTCGCCGGCCCCCACCCCCCGCTCGGCCAGCCCGTCGGCCAGTTGGTCCACCAGCGCGACGAGTTCGCGGTAGCTGACGGACGGCCCGCCGGTCTCCTCGATCGCGCACGCCTCGGGGCGGCGCCCGGCTACCTCGCGAACGGCCTGACAGAGCGTCATGATCCGTTCCAAGCAGCGTAGGTGGCGAACCGCCAGTCCTTGGCCAAGCAGTCGACCTGGGCGAAGCCCGCCGTACGCAGCCAGCCGAGCTGCGAGTCGAGGTCGGCCGGGATGTCGTAGGTCATCCGCTGCCGCCCGGCCGCCCACGCCTCGGCGGAGGTACCGGAGGCGTGCACATGGGCCTCGTGCTGCCGGTCGTACATGCCCTCCAGGCGCGGACTCGGCGCGAGCAGCTGCTCAACGTTGACGAAGATCCCGCCCGGCACCAGCACCCGGCGGATCCGGGCGAACAGGTCCCGCTTGTCCTCGTGCTCCAGGTGGTGGATGGCCAGGCCGGAGACCACCGCGTCGAACGGCCCGACCGGCAGCTCGTCGGTCAACTCACCGACCTGCGTGCTGATCCGCGCGTTGCCACGGAACCGGTCCACCGCCTGACCGAGCATCCCGGCCGAACGGTCCACCAGCAGCACCTCAGCGTCGGGCATCCGCTCCAGCACCGCCGCACTGAGCAGCCCGGTCCCCCCACCCAGGTCCAGCACCCGGGCCCCGCTCGGCACCGTCATCGCCACCGCGGCTGCGGCACTGCCGTACAGCAGGTCGAACGACGGGATCAGCTGCCGACGCAGCGCATCAAAGGTGGTGGGGTCCCACAGTTCGGGAAGTGTGTGCGTCCGCATGATTGGCCCTCTGTTCGGTCTGCCCGGTCTGGTCCGCTTCCGCTTGCTTGACTCGATGGTGCTGGTCAGCGGGGCGGGCGAGACAGAGAAGAACGAGCAGAAACATCGGCACCGCGCCCATCGCCCGAGGCCGATGCCCGGCGCCGGCCCCCGGACGCAAGGCCGCCGACCTGCTCTTCACCGCTCCCGAGGACGACACCCCGAGGCCGGACACCTACGGACACCTGTGGCCGGACCGTCCGGACGAGGCCTCCGACCGACTCGACATGCGGCCCGCGAACGCCCTGGAAAGGGCAAAGAACAAGGCCGAGAAGGCAGCACCCAAGGCGCTGAAGCCGACCCCCTGGCTTCGCAGCCGGACCCCGCGCACAAGCCCGTCGCGGCCTGATGCGCACCAAGGGAGCACGTGACCAGGATCAAACGGCGGTAGTAGTAGACCGGATCAGGCTGGCACCATCAGCAGCTTGCCCCTCAGCCCCGCGGCCGGGGGTCGAAGCGTCCACGTCGAATCCCCCAAGTAACCCGGCCGGCTTCCGCGCAGGGCATGGATCTGGTTGTCCGACCCGTCGAGCGTGTCCCCGAACCTGTCGACGGAGAAGAACGCATCGCTGGCGCCTTCTCGGCCATCCCGGTCGCCCGGTCGCCCGGTCGCCCGGTCGACTTGAGCCGAGCGGCAGCGCGGGCCCGAGCGGTGTGCCTCGCGGGCGAGAGCGCGCCGTGGGCGGAGGACATCCACGTCACCCCGCGTATCCCCGAGCACCGTCTGCTCGTAAGATCCATTCCCGACCCCCACGGTGAATCGCACCGAGGGCCCAGCTGACAGGAAGCACCGACGACATGGCACCTCCGCCCGCTGCGCCACCTGCGGCGTCGATCCCCGGCGTGCTGCCGGTCGACCCCCGGTCCAGGGCCCGGAACGCCCAGTACCTGCTGGTCGTTTCCGTTCCCGTTGCCGCCTGGCGGGGGGGCAGTGGGCGTATGGGATCACCCGGCCACGGGTGACGGCGTCCGCCACGACGCACTCACTCTGCTCAGCAGCCTCGCTTCCCTCGGCGTCGAAGCAGCGGCCATTGTCACGTTGCTGCTCTGGCTACGCCGTTGCCGACAGAACGCGGACCTGCTGGCGCCGGGCGCGGCCCGGTACTCGCTGGGCTGGGTCGTCGGCGCCTGGTTCACTCCCCTCCTGATGTGGTGGCGGCCCCGCCGGATCATCCTCGACGTCCACCGGGCGAGCGGGGAGGACTCCGCAGCGAGCAGTACGACCATGTTGATCAACGTGTGGTGGACGATTCGGGTAGTCATCAGCGTCATCGCCATCACGATCATGGCGTTCACCGGCAGCATCACCGTCACCAACCCCTGGTTCACGCTGGTGGACCAAGTGGCCAACGTGGTTGGCTCGGTGGCTCTGTTCGTCATCATCCACCGGCTCACGGCCGCCCAGGTTCATGCGGTTGAGCAGGGCCGGATCATCCCGCAGGTCGCGAGCCCCGCCAGCGCCTGACAGCCACGCCGAACGGGCGACTGGCTGGTCCACACGCACCGCGGTGGCTCCGCAACCACCCGCTGCGCACCGCCCGGGCCGGCGCTGAACGGCGTCCGGTCCGGAGGACCGAACCAGGAGCCCGGGCAGTGTCGCTGGCACCCTCCTGCTCGGTCTCCGTTGGCGGGCGCTCCGGAGCTTCGGTGGGTTCGCCAACTCAATGAGTTGCAGCCACGAGATTCCGGTACTCCTGCGTCAGGAGCTTGATGGCCAGTGCTTTGTCCGGAGCTTTGGGAGTCAGGGTCTCCAGTTTGACCACATCGAGTCCAGCCAGCACGTACCCAACGAGCACGGTGTTGCCATCGGAATCCGGCTTGGTGTCCAGGCGGACCAGGCTGTGGGGTACGCCAGGAAGAGCGAACGACCCCTTCATGCTGAGCGTGCTCGCATCAGGCGCGACGTGGCCCTGATAGAACGCTGCCGCCCCTGCGCTGCCGGCAAAGTGGGCTATGTAGGTGTCAGCATAAGTGCCGTCCAGCGCAGACCAGTTCACACGGACCGCATACTGAAGACGCCGCTGTTGCTCGTTGATGCGTGCGCTCGATTGATAGGCCGGAGCGACATCGATGTCAATGAGCTGATCCGGGGTCAGAATCCCCACGATGCCACCCGCTCCGGTCCACTTCGCCGCTCCATCGGGGGGCCTGGGCAGGTCATTGAACAAGCTCAACTGGGCCGGTGATCCGCTTACGACGGGAGCGGCCGAGTTGACGGGAGCCACCGTTTTCACAGCAGACGCTGACGCTTCTTGGCTTGGGACGCCGGCCACTCTGCTGGGGGTGATGACGGTCGCCGTGTGCGTCTGGCTCTGGCAGGCCGTGAGCAGTGCGGTGGTGGCTATGGCAAGCAGTGGCACGGTGATGAGGAGCGGCGATTGGCGGCTCGTGCGGGGAACCATGTGGATCAGCTTAGAGACCTCGCCCTCACCAAAGCGATGGATCAACCGGGCGGCCGGCCTCGTACCTCAGTGGATAGCGCCGCGTTCTTGAGGCGAGGAGTCCGGACGTGAGAGCCGAGCGTCTGCGCTCGCTCGCAGTCGATGACATTGGGCCGGTGCTGTGGACGGCGCGCAGTCCCTTGGCGCAGCCTGATGAGCTGGATCGGCTCGCGCGGGATGAGGATTCGTCGGTTCAGTGCCTGTCTTTGACGGGCTGATCATCGCTGCCAATGGTTCAACTGACACGATGTTGGCCACTGGTCGAGCTGGACTCCGCTCCGCCTCCGGCTTCCGGACGCCGCCGGCAGTACGAGTCGCTCGGCAGGATCTGCGACGCTCTGCCCGCCGCTGCCCCGGCGGGTTTCCGGGGCCGCCGCGGGCGGTGGTGGGG
>Ga0302314_10010453_pt1 | contig 16236 bp, 16 predicted proteins | sample III_Palsa_N2_3_FD_200533 | JGI IMG/M metagenome (GOLD analysis project Ga0302314, IMG submission 200533) | Peat permafrost microbial communities from Stordalen Mire near Abisko, Sweden - III_Palsa_N2_3 | ecosystem: Environmental > Terrestrial > Soil > Palsa > Peat permafrost | place: Sweden... | reverse complement strand
CTTTGCGTGGAGGAAGGAGCGGTCTTGCTGCGCGCTAGGGTGCTCGTGTGAGACAGGACGAACGGCTACTTAGCTCGTCGTTCGGCGCGGTAGCGCCTGCATACGCCGAGCACCGTCCGGATTACGCGCAAGCTGCGGCTCGTTGGGCCCTTGACCCAGCACCTGGCGTGCGAGTGCTCGACCTTGGTGCGGGGACCGGCAAGCTAACGGCCACGCTGATCGCGCTGGGTGCAGAAGTCATCGCGGTCGAACCTGACCTGGCGATGCTGGCCGAGTTGCGCCGCTCGCTGCCGACCGTCCGTGCTCTGGGGGGTAGCGCCGAGGCCGTGCCGATCCCCGACGCATCCGTCGATGCCGTGCTCGCTGGTAATGCCATGCACTGGTTCGACATGGACGTCGCGGGGGCCGAGATAGCCAGGGTTCTCGTCCCGGGCGGTGTTCTTGCTGGCCTATGGAACGTAATAGACGACCGGGTCGGCTGGGTTGCCGGACTGGCCCAGGTCAGTCCCAGCGCGGCGATCGGCCCGCGCGACACGCTAAGCAAGTGGCGTGCCAACACAGCAGGACTGCACCTTCCAAACACCGGCGTTGCGCGGTTCGGCTCCCCGAAGCAGGCCGAGTTCACGCACGGACAGCCCCGTACCGCCGATTCCCTCGTCGCGACTCTCGCCACGAGAGCAGGGATGCTCGTCATGTCGGCGCAAGAACGAGAGTCCACACTCAATCGGATACGCGCGTACCTCGGGAGCAGACCGGAGACCGCCGAAGGCGAGTTCACCCTCCCGATGCTGACAGGTGTGCTTCGCGTCCAGCGACTCTGAGAGCGGCCCGCGTCGAGTAGGCGACTGCTCCGCCACTCATGAGTAGCCCGTGGTCGACGCGTCGGGCAAGGACACTCTCAGCGTCCGAAGGCGACACTGTCGCTCGCGAGATCTATCGGAACTGATGTGTCATTCCTGATGTGAATGCGGTAGAGGTCTACCTGCTTGGACGCAAGATGATGAAGGTCGCTGAACGTGCGATGCCGTCAGGCGATGGCGCATTGAGCAGCAGCGTCCGCTCGGTCTTGGTCGATATCGCGGAGAATCCAGACAGCTCCATCAGCGACATCACCGCGCGCACGAGCTTCCCGCAGAGCCACGTATCCGCAGCGGTCGCCCAGCTACGCGAATCCGGGGCTGTCGAAACCCGCACCGATCCCGCGGACGCCCGCCGCACTCTCGCCTCCGTCACAGAGCTTGTTCGCAACAGCTCCCGAGCGTCGATGCCGGTCCTGATCGACGCTGAGCTCGAGCACGAACTCGGCGATTCCGGTGATCTTCAGGTCACCCTGGACGCGCTCGCCACACTGTCTGAGCAGCTCACCCCGAAGCTCCACAATCGTTTCGAACGGCCCCGACCCGGACCGACGAGCTAGACCGGTCGTGCTGCCCCACGGGTCCCTTCAATCCCCACGCCGCAACATGCGGCGATTCGTCGCGCTGCGGCTGCTCCTGGTCGTGCCGCTTCTTATCGCGACGCTCGTCTTACATCTGAGCGGTACAGACCTCGTGATCCTCAGAATCGTGCGCATCATCCTGCTCGCAGCACTCGTCGGAGGACTCGCGTACCTACGCGGCCGCAAGCCGCCATATGAACCACCCGACCGTGACGAACTGGCCACACACTCCGAGCGGACAACGCCTTAGCGCCTCAGCCACCCGGTGTGTTGCCCGCTTGCTGCTCGCGCCAGCGCGCGAGCATTGCCGGCATCTCTCGCTGGAGGAACTCGAAGAAGGCGAGCGATTCGGCCAGTCTGTGCCCGGCGGGCGTTGTCGGCCCGAGCGCGTCGATCCCTTCCCGCGTGGTTGTGATCCAGCGGTCCAGGATCCGCTCGCGGCGGACGACGAGCTCGAACCACGTGGGGTCTCGCAGCACGTAGCGATAGCGGCGGCTGCCCGGCTGACGCTCTCGTGTTATCAGCCCGAGCGGGCTGAGGTAGTTGACGGCGCCGGAGATCGCGGCTCGGCTGACCTGCAGCCGAGCGGCGAGCTCGTCGCCGGTCAGCCCGTCGTCGTCGGTCGCGAGCAACGCGACGAACACGAGCGCGGGCATCTGCGGCACGCCGCCCTCGACGAGCGCCGAGGAGAAGCTCTCGATGAAGCGACGCACGGCTTGGTCCTTGTCGGCGTCGCCCGCTGTCAATGATCCACCCTTCGCTGAGATTTCACGCGCATCTGAAAATTATGTAGCCTGTGAATACGGTGATCCAGTCTACTCGTGGCCGCGCGACGTTATGCCAGCAGTGAGCACGCCGGCGATCGCTGCGAGTGGCCTGTCGAAGGACTATGGGTCCGGCCGCGGGCTGTTCGAACTCGATCTGGAGATCGAACGGGGGGAGGTGTTCGGGTTCCTGGGTCCCAATGGCGCGGGCAAGTCGACAACCATGCGGCTGCTGCTCGACCTGATCAGGCCAACCTCGGGCTCGGCGCAGGTGCTGGGCCTCGACACCGGCAGGAACACTCTCGAAATTCGTCGTCGCGTCGGCTTTCTGCCCGGTGACCTCGCGATGTACGGAAAGCTGACCGGTCGGGTCGTGCTCGACTACCTCGCCGGGCTCCGCGGAGGTGTCGACCGGCGCGTGCGCGATTCGCTGGTCGAGCGGTTCGACGCCGATCTCGACCGACCGATCCGCGAACTCTCGACCGGCAACCGGCAGAAGCTGGGGCTCGTTCAGGCGTTCATGCACGAGCCCGAGCTGCTGATCCTGGACGAGCCAATCGCCGGCCTCGACCCGCTCGTGCAACAGAGCTTCCACGCGCTGCTGGGCGAGGTCAGCGCTCAGGGCCACACGGTGTTCCTGTCCTCCCACACCCTGTCGGAGGTGGAGCGTGTCACCCACCGCCTGGCGATTCTTCGCGAGGGCCGGCTGGTGATCGTCGACTCGCTGGAGAACTTGCGCAAGGTCGCAGTCCAGCGCTTGGAGATCGAGTTCGCCGCACCCGTCGACGCAGGTGAGTTCCGGTCACTGACCGGAGTCACCGAGGCGCATGCCGACGGCGCGACGGTGATCGTCGGATTCGAGGGTGCCGCCGACGCCGTCATCAAGACCGCCGCCAGGCACGACGTGCGAGCGATCCGCCCCCGCGAGGACGACCTCGAGGAAATCTTCCTGCGCTACTACCGAGCGGAGCCCGGCAAGTGAGCTGGCGCACGACCGGTATCGCGCTACGCCTGCGACTGCCCGCCACGCTGTTCGCGTGCGTTGGGCTGATCGCGGTGATGATCGCCGTTGGCGCGCTGTTCCCCGCGGTCGGGCACTCGATCGGGAAGCTCCACGTTTCCGCCAGCGTCGCCAACCTGTTAGGCGGCGCGGACTACGGCACGATCACCGGCTGGTTCCGCAGCGAGATCGGCATCTTCTACGGCCCGCTCGTGATCGGCGCCCTCGCGATCACCGGGGCCGCAGCCACTACCGCCGGCGAGGAGGAAGACCGAATCCTCGGGCTCGTGCTCGCCCATCCCATCCGACGCTCACGACTGGTCGCCGCCAAGGCCACAGCGATCGCCGCCATCGTGGTGAGCATCACGTTCGCGATCTGGATCGGACTGATCGTCGGCGTGGCCGTCGGCGGCGGCGGGATCACGATCGCACACATCACCGCGCTCGCCGTCCAACTCGCGTTCTTCGGATTCGCCACCGGCGCGGTGGCGCTCGCGCTCGGCGCCGGGACCGGCAACAAATCGCTCGCCCTCGGGGTCGCAGCAACCGTCGGCATCCTCGGCTGGCTGATCAACAGCCTCGCCCCGCTCGTCAGCGCAATCAGCTGGCTCAAGTACCTCGCCCCGTACTACTACTACGCCGGCCGCGATCCACTCACCCACGGCGCCGACATCCTCGGCCTGATCGTCCTCAGCGCCCTCACCCTGCTGCTAACAGCAGCCGCCATGATCGGGATCGCACGCCGCGACCTCCGCGCCTAGCCCCAAACCCACCGCCACACAGACCACCCGCCACACCCACGTGCCGGAACACACTCGTCGATACCCGCGCCGACAACAGTGCAGGAGTCCGCTGGGAATCACCTGAGGCACCTGCCGTTCGCCAATAGTGCGCATCTCGAAAGGCACGGATCGTCGCCAACGCGATCGCGGCCGCGAAAGCGCCGCGAGAGGGAAAGCGCTTGTCCCGAGCGTTCGGGCTACGCAGCAGCGTGCAGAGCGTCGGCGATCACTGCTTCGACATCGCGACCCTCGCGGGCCGCGCGCTCAGTCAACGCCGTGAGCGTTGATGCCGAGACCGGCACCGCGACGGTGACCTCGATCGCGGCGTTACCAGCCTCTACATGAACTTCGGCGTCGGCCAGCTCCTCATCGAAAGCGGCCGGCTCGTGGTCGTGTGGATCGGACATGTCTTGCCTAAGTCTGACGCTTCACAGCGCGTTTCGGTAGAGACGCACCTGCGGCTCCGTGGAATCCCAAGCCGTCATCACATGCCAGAGGCCATGATCGGCCCGATCGCGATCAACGACGATCGTTAGAAACCGCCCGATCCGAGTCGGTCCGATCAACCAGCGACTGTTCTCGACGCGAGGATTCGGATTCTCGATCCAAACAGCCGGCGTGAGCTGAAACACCTCGGTCACCTCCTCGACGGAGATCCCACGTTCAGCGAGCTTGCGGAGCGCCTCGAGGTTGAATTCGATCTTGAAGAACGGCACCTCCCGAGTATGGGGTCCCGACCGGATCCTCTGTCACGCCTTGTCGCCGTTCCGATAGCGCCTCGCTGAGCCGCTGAGAGACGGAAGCGATAGCCGGCACGGCGTAGGTCGGCGAGCCACCCGGGTCTCGCTCCTGCCAAGCAACCGGTGTGGCCTCTTACCCGCAGGACGGCCGACGAAGGCAGTTCAGCAGATGCCGGAACGTCGCGACGATGCACTCGCGAGCTTTCGAGGACTCAAGAAGTGAGACCAATCCCCGCAGATGCTGCGCTTATGATCCCGTGAATGGGTCGCAGAAAGACGCCGCAGGAGAAGAAGCAGCTCAGCTACGACCGTGATCGGCGCAGCATTTACGGCGAGAACGACAAATCGTCGAGGAAGAACATCCCGCTCAGCAAGCAGCGGGCGGCGCAGGCGTACCGAACGAAGACGAACGAGCTTCTAGGCTCGGTAGCCAACGGTGCTGATCCTGACGATGTGGAGGCGCGAGTCCGGTCGGTAAGAGGTAAGGGAACAAGTTCGCGAATCTCGTGGAGGAAGACTCCAGACGTTCCACTCCGTCACTGGCTCGAGTGGCGAAAGCGCAACGCGCGATAGTCGCCACCGCGGCATCAGGCGAGCGCGGCTAGTAGTAAGTGAAAGCCATCGCGTAGCGCACCCCGGGCCGCCTCTGGCTCTCAGGTGCGTTGCCAATGCCCGGCGTAGCCCTCCTGACGTCAGCACGCTTTGGGTGTGATCTGTGCGCTGGCGACGAGCCAGTGTCCGCCGGCTCGGTCCATGCTGTAGTGACCTGACCATGAGCGGCATCTGTATTGCTGATCGTGCGTAATCAAGCGATTGACGACGATCGTTGCGTGATTGCCGGAGATATCGGCGAGCGTTCCGAGGAGCTCGATGTTCGTCGGCCGGGCTTTGTCCTCGCCGTCGACAAACGCCGCTTCTGATTCGACTGTGGCGCTCAGGTAGGTCCAAGCCCTCGCGTAGGCGCCTGTATCGATGTCGCCCCAGTAGTACTCAAGGGAAGTCGCGGGACCGGCTGGGCCGGGGGCATAGGAACTCTGCGGGAAGCTGCCTCGAGCCGGCTTGTGCTTGTAGAAAAATGTTGTGTTCTGCCCATCGCGCCGCTCGATGATCCGGGTGAAGTATCCATCGACCGGGTCGCGCAGCGTGATCAATGTCGGGACCAGGATCTCCGCTCCCGTTGCGCAGTCTGGGATACAGCCTTGCATGTCGCTCTGACCCTCACCTGTCGCATGCGACAGCGTCCAGTTTGACCATCGCAGGTTGCCGACGATGTTGCCGCCGTCGCCCGAGAAGTAGATGCTGCGCGGCCGAAGCCCGTGGTAGGAGCCGAAGATGAACATCGGCAGGCCTCCCTTCGCCGCGTGGCCGGTAACCACGGACGGCTGCACGGTCGGAATCCACAGATCGCGGCCCGGGCTCGCTCCGGCGACGGTGACCGACACTGCTGTCAGCGAGCCAGCAACAGCGATTCCGACTAGCCAGCCACGTAGACGACCAAACATGCCAGCCCCTTCTGATCCACCTCTAGCTTGATGTGGTCATCCTACGGATCGCCGAGACACCGAACGTCGGTGAGCACGTCCGCCAGCGGCCCGTCGGTAGCGCCGTCCCTGTCGGGCAGCGTCACGCAAACGGGGGCCAAGCTGACCTCCCCGCCGGTTGCGTCTTCTAAGGGCTCCGTGCATCGCAAGACACACAAGAAACGAAAGACACGGAAGCCAGCTCACAAGCATCGTCAACGTAAGAAGCGTCAGCAAGCCCACGGTCACGCCACTGAGGACAAGGACACCCGATGAGAACTGACCAGAACGGCGCGATGCACGGCCCGGCACCCGAAGCGGCAAACAACGGGCCTGTGGCGTATGCGGCTCCACGACTGATAGTCCTCGGGTCGTTGACGGAGCTGACCGCCGGCGGTGACACGGGCGGCGAACCCGACGGCTACGGAACAGCCGGCAGCTCAGGAATCATCCCCTGAACGAGGAGACCACCCGGTCGCTGCGTCATCGAAGTGCGTAAACATCGATAGTCCGAAGTGGATCAACGCCGACTCTCGCCTTTCCTGGCCCCGGACCAGAGGCCTGTTGGTCCCGCGGCCACCGTGTGGTAGCCGGCGGGACCAGTCTTATCGACGTTGCTCAGCTGGTGAGTGGCGTGGCGCCGCCGACGATCGTGCAGGATGCCGCGTTGCTCCACATGAGCACGTGTGCTTCCGCGGCGCTACTGCCGCTCTGAAGCCACCACGTTTGGTCCACCGGGCCACCGCTGAATGATCCGGCGTCGTTGCTGACGCCCGTCGCCGGGGTGCTCGTCTCAGACGACCCGTTGCTCGTCGAGGTGAAGGCAACTGTGCCGGGGCCGCTCAGGCTGAAGTTGACTGTCTCGTAGGGACTATGGGCAACGCAGGAGAGCGTGTAGCTCCAGATGCCGTCGATGGTCCCAGTTGAGCTTGAGCCCGCGGCGACGTTCGCCGAGATCACCTGCGCCCCCGGCCCGGCGGCTCCGGTGGCTCCCGTGGTTCCGGTGGCACCGGCAGCACCGGTCGCGCCGGTGGCACCCGTCGCCCCTGCAACGCCCTTCTCGTCCCAGCTGAGTTTCTTGTCGTGCTTGGCGCACTTCTTTGCCTGATACAGCTCGCCACCGCTGTGCTTGACGCAGACGGTGACCGTTTTGCTGCTGCTCGCAGCGGCGTAAGCGCCGCCACCAATGGCGCAGAACAGCGCGGCGGCGCTAAGCGCGACCGCCACCCGTCCACTCGTCAAAGTCCTTCGCAAGGCCCACTCCTCGGGTCGACTGATTGTCCCGGACCGCTGCCCCGATGCCTGGCCCTGAGATTGGCGGCACGATCATACCCGTGGGCATACGCGCCACCGAGCGTTGCGCGTCAAGGAGCCGACGGCTAAGCGTTAGTTGCGGCGTCGGTCGCTGCGACGCCGGTCGCCGGGGCCGCGCGGCGGCCGCGGCCTGCTGACGTCGCGCTTGCGCTCAGCCTGCGCGAATGGCTGATCATCGACCTCAGCCGGCCGGCTGTCCGCGCGCCCGGAGCGCAGCTTCCGCCACGCCAGCAGCGTCAGCAGCGGCCCCAGCGTGAACCCCGCAGCCACCTCAGGTCGCCTGGTCCAGTGGGTGTAGTTGGGAACCGGTGGCCGCCGCGGCTCCCGGTCGAACATCAGCTCGGGAGTGACCCTGTCGCTCAACTTGATCGCCTGCGCGTTCTGCACCGGGTCGCTCAGTGGCGCCATCCCGTTGACGATCGCGGGAGGTGTTGCGTGCTCTGGCTCTGCAGCCACCGGGGCGGCGCGCACAGCGCTGGCCGGTTCCTTCGCGACGCTCGGGCGGATGTCGTCCGCAGCTGCGGTCCCGCCAATCCCATCGGTGCCCGCGGCCCCAGCGGCCCCAGCGACCCCGGCGCTGTCCGCAGCCGCGGCGACGCCAACCGGGACACCGCCGGTCTCCGCCGTGTGTCTGCCGTTCCCGTTCCCGTTCCCGTTCCCGTTGCCATTGCCGTTCGTGTTGCGGATATGCAGTGCCTGGAAGCGGAAAAGCGTGCCCTGATCGTCGATCAGGTAGTTGTCCACATCATCCTGGTGGTCGTGCAGGATCAGCCGTTCGCTGCGCTCGGCGAGCTGCGCGAGCGCCTCGATCGTGCGCACCTCGATCGGCGGGTGCTCGGAGTCCGGGGGGATCGCCGAGACGGGCACGATCAGGTGTTTGTAGCGATGGTTGATCTGCTCGACCTGGTCCGAGGAGCCGCGGAGCTCGCGCGACCCGGTGAGCCATGCCAAGAGCGCGAACAGAATGAACCCGGCAAGCGCGATCCAGCGGACGGTTCGGACGGGAACGCCACCCAGTTTCTTGGTCGCCGTGCCCGAGGACGCCATCAGAGCGCCCGGCGTTGTGTGGACAAGCCCAGACTGGGTGGGGCCCGGGCCTGTTCCTCCGGTCGAGCCGGACGATGGCGCCGACGGCGTGAGGGCTGAGGTCCCGGATGCCAGCACGTCGGCGCCGAGTGAGAGTGCGAGCGCAGCGCTGTCGGTGGTTGCGAGTGGCGCACCCCCGACCGTGCCGGAGAGCTTCACCTGCGGCATGATCGCCAGCGTGTAGATCCCATCGGCTCCGATCTGCGACGAGACCCGGCTGGTAAGGGCCTGCAGCCGGGAGAGGTCGATCCGCGCGGTTGCGGAGCCGCGATCGCCACTGAACCGCGTCCGCGGGCTGAGCCAGAGGCTGCGGCTCCAGCCGCTGCTGTTCGAGAGCGTGCCGCGGATGCGGACGCTTCCGTGAAGGTGGGTGGCAGCGGTCGTCTTGAGCTCGTAGGTGGCGGTCACAGCGAGCTGGTGGACGAGCTGGAGGTAGACGGGGTCGCCCGTCGTCACCTTGCCGTTGGGGTAGACCGAACCCTGCTTTGCCGGGCCCTGGTAGCCGAAGCTCAGCTGCTGTGTGTACTGCGACGTGAGGCTGCTCGAGGAACTCGTTGGCTGCAGCAACGCGTATACCCCGAGCGCGGCGAACAGCAAGGTGGCCACGACCGCGACGACAAGCAGAGCCCTATTGGCCACGTAGCTCGGAGCTCCCGCCGGGCGACTGGGGCCACCCTCCTGATCTCCGGCTCCGTGCCGCCGACGCCGCCGACGTTGCTGGTCGCCGCCGAGCAGCAGCATCAGCGCCACGCCACCGGTCAACAGCGCGGCGACCCAGGACTTGTGCACCCAATCGAGCAGGGTGCCGCCATGCGGGATGTGCAACCACATGCTGCCGAGCAGCAGCGCGCGTGTCGGATGCGTCGGGTCGAGGAAGTCGTTGTTGTCGCCCTTGAAGGTGTAATGGCCGTCGGTGATGCGGACGATCCGGTGCAGGACCACGGTGTGCAGCAGCGTGCTGTGGTAGGCGACGACTTCGCCGACGTGGTAATCGCTCGCCGGCCGCACGAGCACCAGATCCCCGGTATGGATCAGTGGCTCCATGCTGATCCCGTGAGTGATCACGTAGCGGGTCGAACCGCCGATCTGGTTGGGCGCCAGAAAGAACCAGCCGACGCCGGCAAGCGCCAGCACGAAGGCCGACACGAGCAGGGATCGGGTACGGCTGGATCTCATGGGCGCGATCGTTCACTCCAGAACCGACCCAAAGCTAAAGGCCGGCCCGGACGTGTCCGGGCCAGCCTTTGCCAAACGACGAGCTGTCTAAGCGTCGAGAGCGCTTATCAGCCGAGAGTGTCGCCGTTGCTGGCGCCGTTGGTGACCGCGATGTGAACCGAGGTCACGTTGGCGACCTGCTCGCTGTTGCTCACCGTGCAGGTAACCGTCGAGCTCGGCGCCAAGGCGGAGGACGCCGTGATCGCACAGCTCGCGTCGCCGCCCGAGGCGAAGCCGTCGCTGTTGAAGGCCAGGTAGACCGACGCCGGGCTGCCGTTGTTGGCGGTTGCGAGATCGACCTCGCTCGTAAGCGTCACGCTGTCGACGGTGGCGCCATCCGCGCTCACCTGGTAGCTGATGCCCGTGATGTCTCCACCACTGATACTGGTCACGCCATAGCCGAGCGCCTGGTTGGTCGGCTGATTGGTGGTGTCCGTGAAGGCGGCACCTCCCGCAGCAACAGCCCCGATTACAGCAATCGCAGCGACGATTCGAGTTGTTTTGAAGCGCATAGGAGCACCCCCCTTACAGTCCCGTATCGGCCCGACCGACCCCACTGGCCTCCGTAGCCGTGCTTTCCCGCTCCTTGCGGAAATTGCAAATTTTGTGGACTAGGAGCACTGATCGGTCAAAAGGGCTCGGAGCTTGAGGAAATGCCGCCGTATTTGCAGGGAAATACGATGCCGCGGCGAATGCGGCCCCGATTCACGGCCCTTTCACATCTAGTTCACTGCTCGTTGGCGTCGGACTCGTTGCAGTTGCTCTGCAGTGTCTGGATGCTCGAGTTGCTGAGCCGGTCACCGGTCAGCATGTCGATCACGTTCTCGCCACTGGCGGGGTTGACGCCGAGCTTGTGCAACTCGTCGACGACGCAGGATTTGCAGTTGGTCTCGGCCGAGGTCTTGGGCAGGATCCCGTTGTAGAAGTAGTTCTGGAAGCAGGACGTGACGACCTGCTCGCCGGTCACCATCGGGGGTGAGTTGGTGCTCCCGGTGTCCGCATCACTCGAGCACCCTGCGGCCGCCAGTGCCACCGCAACCGCGAAGACGGCGGTCAGCGCACGCCTGCGCCGGCGGCGCGCGATGGCCTCAGGGATCGCCTCACGATCTACAACGGCGTTCACGGCGTAGACGCTAACCGGTATCAGTCCACGACACCACGTCTGGGTCGCCTTGGCGTCGTCAGTGGACCGCTAGCATGGCCCTCTCCCAAGGAGACGAGATGAGCAGCGCCTACGTATACGAAGCCGTCAGAACCCCGTTCGGCCGCTATGGGGGGGCGCTCTCGGGAGTGCGTCCCGACGATCTGGCAGCCGAGGTGCTCAAGGCGCTGCTGGCGCGGGTGCCGCAGCTCGACCCCGCGCAGATCGACGACGTGATCTACGGCACGGCGAACGGCTCGGGCGAGGACAACCGCAACGTCGCGCGCATGGCTGTGCTGCTCGCCGGCTGGCCGACGGAGGTGCCGGGCGCGACGGTGAACCGGCTCTGTGGGTCGAGCCTCGAGGCCGCGATTCAGGGTAGTCGGGCGATCGAGACAGGTGACGCAGCGATCATCGTGGCCGCCGGCGGCGAGGCTATGAGCCGCTCACCCTGGATCCTGCAGAAGCCGTCGCGCGCTTTTCCCGCCGCCAACGAGACGCTCTACTCCTCAGCGCTCGGCTGGCGCATGGTGAACCCGAAGATGCCGGCACAGTGGACCATCTCGCTTGGCGAGAGCACCGAGAAGTTGGTCGCGATGTATGGGATCACGCGAGAGCAGCAGGACGAGTTCGCGCTGCGCAGCCACCTGCTTGCCGCCAGGGCCTACGCCGAGGACGCGCTCAAGGAGGTCGTCCCCGTGCCCGAGATCGAGCTCACCCAGGACGAGAGCATCCGTGCCGACAGCTCGCTGGAAAAGCTCGCGAAGCTGAAGCCGGCCTTCATCGAGGGCGGCACGGTCACCGCCGGCAACTCGTCGCCGCTGAATGACGGCGCGGCCGCGGTGCTGCTCGCTGATGAGACAAGCACGGCCTTGCTGGGCCGTGCTCCTCTGGCCCGGATCGTGTCGCGCGCCGCACACGGTGTTGACCCGGACGTGTTCGGGATCGGCCCGGTCGAGGCGGCCAACAGGGCGCTCGCTCGCGCCGGCCTCAGCTGGGACCAGATCGACGTCGTCGAACTCAACGAGGCCTTTGCCGGCCAATCGCTTGCCTGCCTGAAGAGCTGGCCCGAGCTCGACCCTGAGAAGGTCAACCAGCGCGGTGGCGCGATCGCAATCGGGCACCCGCTGGGGGCGTCAGGTGCGCGCGTGCTCGGGCGCGTCGCGCACGAGCTGCACAGCCGCGGTGGGGGCTACGGCCTTGCCGCGATCTGCATCGGCGTCGGGCAGGGCCTGGCGGTCGTGCTCGAGGGTTGCTGACGCGCCCGCGGCGCTGGAGTTCAGTGGCCGCCGCCGTAGCCGCCGTGCGAGCCCGACCCGTTCGAGCCGTTGCCGCCGGAGTTCCAGCCGTTCGAGCCGTTGCCGCCGGAGCCCGACCCGCCCGGGGCTTTGCTGCCCGAGTTCCAGTCGTTCGAGCCGCTGCTGCCAGAACCCCACCCCGGTGAGCCCCAGCCGGTCGAGCTGGGGGTAGTGGTGGTCGTGGCAGGCGTCGTTGTCGTGGTGGTACTCGGCTGCGTGCTCGAGGTGCCCTGGTTTGCAGTGCTCGGAGTGGTTGCGGTCGGGTGCCAGTTGCCGCCGTGGTGCGAGCCGGGCTGGCCGCCGCCCCCGTTGCGGCCTCGACCCCAGCCGTAGCCTGGGGGCGTGTTCGACTGCGATGTCGTGGTCGTGGTGGTGGTCGGCGTTGTCGTCGTCGAGGTGACCGTCGAGGTCGATCCGGAGCTGGTCGCTGCCGCACCGCTCGCCGCGGTGGCGCCGGTCGAGTGGAGCGGGTTGCCGCTGTCGCCGTCGCCAGTCCAGTGCGAGCCCGGACCGTTGCCGGCAGGGGAGCCATCGCCACTCTGGGAACTCGTGCCGGCGCCGGCCGGCGAGGTCTGGCTGGCACTCGAAGGCGAGCTCTGACTCGGCTGCGCGCTGCTCACCGGAGCGGACGGCGTCGCGGCACTGGCGGCCTGGCCCTGGCTGTTCTGGTTCGAATCCGAGGTCGTGCTCGGCGCGGGCGTGGCCTGGTTGCTCGTCGCCGCAGGCGCGTTGGCGTGTTGCCTGGGCAGGGTCGGCAGCGACACCATCGTCACCTTCGCGCGGTGGTGGTGGTGAACCACCGCCGCATGTGTGATGGCGGGCTTGCCGGCGGCTCCGGCCAGAAGCCGGGTCGCGGGCTCGGCGTTGTGGGTGACGGTCACGACGGTGTGCGTCACCGGCGCGATCGCATGGTGGACCGGCGCCCTGACAGCAGCGTGCCTGTGGACGGCCGCAGATTTGACGCTCGGCGCGATCGGAGGTAGGCCGAGCCTGTGCACCGGCGCGACGAAGACCATGCCGCCGATCGCACCAACGGCGCAGGCCGATGCGGCGCAGGTCGTGGCGGCCTGCGTCAGGCCGTAGGTGAGCAGCGAGCCCTTGGCCGCGCTGAGCATGCCGGACGAGAGGCTGCCCGTGGCGACCGCGCCGGCCTGAATCGGAAGCGCTGCCCGCAGTGCCTTGGCATCGTCGCGCAGCGCATCGCGGTAGCCGCGGCACGAGGCGCAGCCACGCAGATGGCGGCGGATCGTCTTGTCGTAGCGGCGGCCGTCCGGCTCCGCGGCGATTGTGCCGCGCGCTGTGGCGCACGAAAGCTCGGTTGCTTCGCGGTAGGTCCGCAGGCCGACGCGAGCGCGAGCGATGAGCCCCTTGACTGCCTCCTCGTCGGTCGCGAGGAATTCAGCGATCTCGGCATATGAATGGCCACCGAGCTCGCGCATCAAGAGCGCCATGCGCTGACCTTCCGGCAGCTCGCGGATGCCGTCGAGCACGACGGCCAGCTCCGCCTGACCGGTTCCCGCCGGGCGCGCTGCGATCTCGGGGATCTCGCCGTCGAGCGTCAACAGGCGGTGGCGGCGGCGACGGGTGGTGTCGATCGATGCGTTGCGCGCGACGCGGATCAGCCACGGTCGCAGCTCCGCGGGCGGCCGCGTACGCAGCGCCACGGCCAGCGCCGAGAAGGTCTCCTGGGTGGCGTCCTCAGCATCTGGAGGAGTTCCGAGCACACCCATGCAGACGGCGAGCACCACCGGACGGTGGCGTTCGTAGATGACGTCGAATGCCGCCTCGTCGCCGGCGGCGAAGCGCTCGACCAGTGCGGCATCCGAACGCATCCGCAATATGCGCCGGGGAACGGCAAGCGGCGCCTTGATGCCTGGTGCTACCAGGGCCTGTTCTGTCTCGCTACCAGTTACCGCGCTCATACAGTTCCCCCTGGATCTACTTCTGCTTTTGGCGCCCGGACTTTCGCCTTCTGATGGCAAAGCAGCTTCGGGGCACGGCGTTCGGCTCGCCGGATCGACGCCTTCGTGGCAATCGTCGACGAGCTGGATGACGAGGATGGGAAGTCCACCAGGACCTGCAGCGGAGTGGATTCCACCGTAGCGGCACTCCCGCCCCTCGGAGCGATCAGACCGCCGAGAACAATCGTCTGCGAGCCCACATCGAACGTATCGGTCCCGCAGAACAGACCATTAGAGATCGGTCTCGTTCCGTTGACGTTGATCGTGTCGGTGCTGGTGGCGGTTTCTCTCATGGCATTTAAGGGCAGCAGCTGTCGGCCGGGCGCGGTGGCTCTGGGCGCTTACACGCGCGGACATACCCAAAGTGCGTCAGCAATCTTCCACTTCTGCCGAAAGTTGCCCGGCGGGCTAGAACGAACGTCCAGAGCGGTGGCTGATCCTGAGCCACCAGAGCACCGCGAGCAGGTCGAGCACGCCCGCCACGAGGAAGGCGACCGGGCCCGTGAGGAACCGGCCTGCCAGCGCCCGTGACACGGCACGGCCACGCCTGCAACGGACAGCTATCGTCTGGTCCCACATGTCAACAACAGTTACCACCACCGTCACCGAACTGCCCGAGTCGCGCGTGCGCGTAGAGGCTGAGGTCGCTCCCACAGAGGTTGAGCGCCGCATGCAGCAAGCTGCCCGCAAGCTCGGCAGCCAATTGAAAATCGATGGCTTCCGCAAGGGCAAGGTACCGCCGACGGTAGTCATCCGCCGTCTGGGCCGCGATTACGTGCTCGACGAGGCGCTGCGCGATTCGCTCGGAGCCTGGTATGTCGACGCGATCGACATCGCCGGAATCGCTCCGATCGGCGAGCCCGACATCAACGTTGGCGATCTGCCCGAGGCCGGCCTGCCGCTCGCCTTCTCGATCGAGATCGGCGTCCGCCCCGCAGCGAAGCTCGGCCCCTACAAGGGCGTCGAGGTGGAGCGCCGCGAAGCGGCCGCCGACAGTGAGGCGATCGATGCCGAGATCGAGCGTCTGCGCGATCGCCTGGCGACGCTCGACACCGTCGATCGTGCCGCCGAGCTCGGCGACCACGTCGTCATGGACTACCTCGGCAAGCTCGAGGGCGAGCCGTTCGATGGTGGCGAGGGCCGCGACCAGCTGCTCGAGCTCGGCTCAGGCAGGCTGATCCCCGGTTTCGAGGAGCAGCTCGTTGGCGCCAAGGCCGGAGATGAACGCCTGATCGAGGTCACGTTCCCCGAGGAGTACGGAGCCGATCACCTTTCCGGCAAGCCTGCGACCTTCGACGTCACCGTCAGCGAAGTCAAGACCAAGCGCCTGCCCGAGCTCGACGACGACTTCGCCTCCGACGCGGCGGGTTTCGACACGCTCGCGGAGCTGCGCGAGGACATCGCCACGCGTCTGACCGAGGCCGAGCAACAGAACATCGAGCGCGAGTTCGAGCGCGACGTGCTCGACGCAGTCGCCGCCGGCGCCAAGGTCGACGTGCCGCATCAGCTCGTGCACGCCCGGGCACACGAGATGGTCGAGGAGACCATGAGCTCGCTGTCCCGACAGGGCATCTCCAAGGAGATGTATCTGCAGATCTCAGGTCAGGACGAGGAGCAGCTCGCGCACGACGCCGAGGAGGAAGCCGAGCAGACGCTGCGCCGCGAGGCTGTGATCGCAGCGGTCGTCGAGGCCGAGAAGATCGAGCCCAGCGAGGCGGAGCTGCTCGAGGCGCTACAGCCGACCGCCGAGCGCGAGAAGAGCACGCCCGAGAAGCTGCTCAAGCAGCTTGACTCGAACGGACGCGTGGGTCGTCTACGCGCGGAGCTCGCTAACCGCCAGGCGGTCGAGTGGCTGGTGAAGCACGCCAAGACGGTCGCCCCAGGAAAGGCCGCCGCCGCAAAGCCTGCCAAGAGTGGGAAGTCGCCGGCCAAGCGGGCCGGCGACGCGAAGAAGAAGCCGGCGGCTAAGAAGTCGCC
>Ga0302314_10010452_pt1 | contig 16236 bp, 11 predicted proteins | sample III_Palsa_N2_3_FD_200533 | JGI IMG/M metagenome (GOLD analysis project Ga0302314, IMG submission 200533) | Peat permafrost microbial communities from Stordalen Mire near Abisko, Sweden - III_Palsa_N2_3 | ecosystem: Environmental > Terrestrial > Soil > Palsa > Peat permafrost | place: Sweden... | reverse complement strand
CGCATGTGTGGCCGCCGACAAGCCCTGGAAGATTGCCCTCCGGCCCATGCGCTAGCTGCTTCCGACAACAACGACTCCCCCTCAAGAGTGCGATGGTCAGCACCAGCACTTGTCTCAGCGCCGGCACTCGAACACAAGATGTTGTGGTTGTGATCGGATAGGCAAGTTAACCCTGACGCCGCCCGATGTAAAGTGCCCACGGCAGCAAAAGCGTCGAAATCCTCTCTGCTGCGCGTATGGAACCGTCGCGCTGGCGCCCGGTCGAAACTACGCCGCGTCCATCATTCACCAAGGAGGACCCCATGTCGCAGCACCACTCCCGCCTCGTACCCCGTCTCGCGCCCCGTCTCGTGCATTGGCTGACCGGCCTGCTGGCCGCCGCCGTCATCGCTGTGGTGCCGGGCACCAGCATCGCCGCCGCGTTGCCACCGGCAATCGATGGCCAGCCAATGCCGTCGCTGGCGCCGATGCTCGGGCACGTGACGCCTGCGGTGGTGAACATCTCGACCAAGACGCGGGTGGCGGTGAACAACCCCTATTTCAGCGACCCGGTGTTCCGCCAGTTCTTCGGCCTGCCCAACACGCCGCAGGAGCGCACCGAGCAGAGCCTGGGTTCGGGCGTGATCGTGGATGCGGCCCGGGGCTACGTGCTGACCAACAACCATGTGGTCGGCGGTGCCGACGACATCACGGTGACGTTGCAGGACGGGCGCAGCTTCAAGGCCAAGTTGATCGGCACCGACCCGGACACCGACGTGGCGGTGGTGCAGATTCCCGCGCAGAACCTGCAGGCGCTGCCGCTGGCCGATTCATCGAAGCTGCGCGTGGGCGATTACGTGGTGGCGGTAGGCGATCCGTTCGGGCTTGGCCAGACGGTGACCGCCGGCATCGTTTCCGCGCTGGGCCGTTCGGGCCTGGGTCGGTCCTCATCAGGTAATGGCGGTTACCAGAACTTCATCCAGACCGATGCCTCGATCAATCCCGGCAATTCCGGTGGCGCGCTGGTGAACCTGCGCGGTGAGCTGGTCGGCATCAACACGATGATCTTCTCGCCCTCGGGCGGCAACGTCGGCATCGGTTTCGCGATCCCCAGCGACCTCACCAGCGAGGTGATGGGACAGCTGCTGGCGCATGGCAAGGTGCAACGCGGCAGTCTCGGCGTGCAGACGCAGGCGATTACTCCGCGCATTGCCCAGCTACTCAAGCTGAAGGACAGCAACGGCGTGGTGGTCACCGGTGTCAGTGCCGGCTCCGCTGCCGAACACGCCGGACTGCAGCCAGGCGATGTGCTGACCGCGCTCAACGGCAAGCCGCTGCACAGCGTGCAGGAATTGCGCAACGCCGAGGGCCTGCTGCCGCTGGGCAGCACGGTGCAGCTGGATGTCCTGCGCAACGGCCACAGCACCGAGGTCAGCGCCACCCTGAGTCCCGAGAAGCTGGCCAGCGTCAACGGTGACCAGCTCGATGCGCGCCTGAGCGGCGTGCGCTTCAGCGACCTGAGTGATGACCAGCGCGCGCAGGGTTTCTCTGGCGTGGTGATCAGCGCGGTGCAGCCGGGCAGTCGTGCCGCTGCCGCAGGCCTGACCGGCGATAGCGTGCTGATCGGCGTGGGCAACCAGCGCATCACCAGCGTGGCGATGCTGCGCGGCCTGGCCAAGGTGCACCTGTCGCAGCTGGTGCTGGTGGTCGCCGATGGCGAAGGCGGCCACTACGTGGTGATCAACTGAGTGGGGCCGGCGGCCGCAAAACGGCGCCATGGAAGGCGCGCCGGCTGTGTTCCGGCGCACAAGCTGGTGCCATGCCAAGGTGCAAACGCATGAAAGTGCTTGATGTTTTGCATTCAGGTCGATGAAATACCCTGTCTCCTTCACCGTATGACCGCCTGCAAGGCGGCATACTTGTGCCAGCACTTCACTCAAATCACGCCGAGGCTCCCCACCACCATGTCTGTTCGTCTTGCCCGCCTGCTATCCGTCGCCGTGATCGGCGCCTGCCTCGTCACTGCTCCTGCGTTCGCCACTACACATGCGCGCACGCACAAATCCAAATCCACTACACCGAAAGGCCCCACCCTGATCTGGCGCGGCGACGTCGCCACGGCGACCGGCGTTGTCGACGAAGTGGCACTCGCATGGCAGAAGACCGGCAAAGGCAATCTCGAACTGCAGCCGTTCAATACGGCCTCGGGCATCGACGCGGTATCCATCGGCACCGCCGATCTCGCCGGCAGCTTACGCTCCAGCGACGGTAGCGCGGAAAACACCAACCTCGCGTTCACCCCGGTGGCCTGGGATGCGCTGGTGATCATCACTAATGCGTCCAACCCGGTCAGCAGTCTCACGCTGAAGCAGGTGCACGACATCTACCTCGGCAAGATCACCAACTGGAGTCAGGTCGGCGGAAGCGACACGCCGATCGATGTCTACGCGGTCGCCAGCCCTGGCGATGGTGTGGAATACAGCCTGCGCGAGCTGCTCTTCGGTCGCGCCAATCAGCCAGTTGCGGCACCGCGCCTGTACGTCAACACGCACAAGCTCGAGGAAGGCGTGGAGCTCAACCCGAACGGTTTCGGTGCCGCCACGCTAGGCGACATCAGCGGTAATCCCAAGCTCAAGGCGGTGGGGATCAACGGCGTCGCACCGAACGCCACCAGCATCGGCAATGGCAGCTATCTGCTGTATACCCCGGTCTATCTGGTGACCAATCCGCGCAGCCCGAAGGCCGTCCAGGTCCAGGCCTTCATCGACTTCCTGCAGACCGATGCAGCCAAGGCCGCGATGCGCCTGCATGCCGTGCTGCCCTACCAGGATGGCATCGCGCTGGCGTCGAAGGAGGACTCGCGCAGCGACCAGATCTTTACCGAACTGGGCGTGCACCCCGGTCGCCTGATCCCGACGGCAACCCCGGTCGCCGCCACAGTGGCTGCCACTGAGCCTGCCGCAAGCAGCCCGGCCGCCAGCGAGTCGCACGTCGCCAGCAAGAGCAGCGCTGACGACACCGGCGGCGCCACCTATACGGTAGTCAAGGGCGATACCTTGTCGCTGATTGCGCAGAAGCACACTGTCACTGTGGCCCAGTTGCGCGAGTGGAACCATCTCAAGGGCGACCAGATCAAGCTCGGTCAGGTGCTGCACGTCAGCGACCACTGAGTCTGCGGTGTCGTGCAGATACTCGCGCTGACGCTGGATCTGGACGACACCTTGTGGCCGGTGCTGCCGGCACTGGAACGCGCCGACCTCGCGGTCGACGCGTGGCTGCAGCAGCACTACCCCGATGTCGCACGCGCATGGCCGATTGCGGCCATGCGCGCATTGCGCGCCCAGGTCGCCGCCGAGCGGCTCGACCTGGCGCATGACTTCACCACCCAGCGCCAGCTCACCCTGCAGCATGTTTTTGCCAGCTGCGGCATCGCCGCGGCGCCGGTCGATGCGTTGTGGGAAATCTACTTCGCCGCACGCAACAGCGTGGAGCTTTATCCGGACAGTCTGCCGGCACTGAAGCGCATCACCGCACGCTGGCCGCTGGCCAGCCTGACCAACGGCAATGCCGACCTGCAGCGCATCGGCATCCACACGCATTTCGCCCATCACATCTGCTCCCGCGACAGCGGCATGGCCAAGCCCGACCCGCGCATTTTCCTGGCTGCCGCCGAACGACTCGGCGTGGCACCTGCGCAGATCCTGCATGTCGGCGACGACCCGGTGATGGATGTGGCCGGTGCACGCGATGCCGGCCTGCGCACAGCGTGGATCAATCGAAGCGGCGAGTCGTGGCCGACCGAACTGGGGACGCCGCCCGAGCTAGACCTGCGGGACATGAGCGCGCTGGCCGACTGGCTCGAAGCGCAGCACTCACCGTAGGCAGTGCCCGGCAAAACGCGCATTATTGTCGATTGACTGTCACCCAATCGCACGACACACGCACCGCTGCAAGCCCGAAGGATTCCGCATGTCCGCCCTGATCGAACGCCAGCCCGGCAACCGCCACAGCATCGCCATCGAAACCACCGACGCGGCGCACTACGCAGTCAGCCGTCGGCGACTCACCGCGGCGCAGCGGCGCTGGCTGAGCGACAGCGGCTTCGAGGCCGCGCCGGGCACGTTCGCCTTGCTCGCCGATCCGACCGGCAAGGTGGTGCGGGTGCTGGTCGGTGTCGATGTGCGTGATCCACTCGGCGCACTGGCCGCACTGCCCAGCCTCTTGCCCGAGGCGAACTACCATCTCGCCAACGAAGGCGTGCCGGTCGATTCGATCCAGGCCGCACTGGGCTGGGCGCTGGGCGCTTACCAGTTCACCCGCTATCGCCAGGCCAAACGCGCGCCGGCGCGGCTTGTCGTAACTGCCGCCGAACTGCAGCAGCTGGCGCCGCTGGTGGAAGCGACCAACCAGGTGCGCGATCTGGTCAACACGCCGACCGAGGACATGGGACCCAAGCAGCTCGCCGATGCGGTGAAGCAGCTCGGCAAGACGCACAAGGCGAAGGTGCGCGAGTGGGTCGGCGACGAACTGCTCAAGGCCAACTTTCCGACCATCCACGCCGTCGGCCGCGCCAGCCATCGCGCGCCGCGACTGATCGAATTGCGCTGGGGCAAGTCGAGCCATCCGAAGCTGGTGGTGGTCGGCAAGGGCGTGTGCTTCGACACTGGCGGCCTCGACCTGAAATCCGGTGATGGCATGCGCTGGATGAAGAAGGACATGGGCGGCGCAGCGCACGTGATCGCACTGGCCAGCTTGATCATGCAGGCAAAGTTGCCGGTCCATCTGACCCTGCTGATTCCGGCGGTGGAGAACTCGGTGGCTGGCAACGCGATGCGCCCGGGCGAAGTGATCACCACCCGCGCCGGCCACACTGTCGAGATCGACAACACCGACGCCGAAGGCCGGCTGGTGCTGTGCGATGCGCTGGCCTATGGCGCCGAGCAGCACCCCGAACTGATCGTCGATTTCGCCACCCTCACCGGCGCCGCACGTGTGGCGCTTGGACCGGATCTGCCGGCGTTGTTCGCCAACGACCAGGCCCTGGCCACTGACTTGCTCGTCACCAGCCATACCGTCAACGATCCGCTATGGCAGCTGCCGTTGTGGCGGCCGTACCGCAGGATGCTTGACTCCTACCTGGCTGATTTCGCCAATGCCGGCCCGTCACGTCATGCCGGCGCGATCACCGCGGCGCTGTATCTGGAGCGCTTCGTGCCGGCCAGCATCCCGTGGCTGCATCTGGACACCTATGCGTGGAACGACAGCGATCGTCCCGGCCGGCCGCGCGGCGGCGAGGCGATGGGCCTGCGTGCACTGTTCGCGTTCCTGCAGCAGCGCTATCGCGGCTGAGCAGCGCTCGCGCCAAGCGCGAGCGCACCATTCAAGCGCGGCCGGTCAGGGTCGAGCCGATACGCTGCAGGCGCTGCCGCAAGGCACGCAGGCCACGCACGATCCGCGGCAGCATCCAGCACATCAGCAGCACGAACAGACCGAGCAGGATCAGCAGCACCAGTGGATGCTGCCACATCAGATACATGCCGCCGAGCCAGCTGACGTCTTCGCCCACGCTGGCACCCCAGTTGCTGAAAGGTTCCGGTGAAGTGTTGATCAGCGCGCGCGTGCCGCCCTTGGTGAAATGCGTGCCCGCGACCAGCGCGCCACCGAGTAGGGCCGCCGCCAGCTGAGTGCCGGCACCGGAATCCTTGAACACGCCCCAGGCCAGCAAGGTGCCGATCGGGATGCGGATGAAGGTATGCACCGCGTCCCAGGCGCTGTCGAACGCCGGCACCTTGTCGGCCAGGAATTCGCACAGCATCAGCACGCCGGACACCACCAGCACCCAGGTATCGGTCAGCGGCAGCAGGCCGTCCGGCAGGTGCACATAGCCGAGCCGAGCCAGCATGCCGGCCACGAAGATGGTGGCGTACAGCCGGATGCCGCTGGCCCAGGCCAGGCCACCGGCGAGCGCAACGTTCGGCAACATGTCCATGCGAATCCTTGTGGCGAGCCGAGCTGCAAACCGTATCTACGCGTGATTCCGCAGTCTGTCCAGGCTCAGCGCAACTCCTTGCCATGCGCTGGCTTGTCGAACATTCGTACGGGTGCAGCCGCCAGACCGTGGGTTCCGGATGTCTGCACTCGGCGAACGGCGCCGATCGGCAAGGCGTGGAGGCAAAGAACTTGCGCCCGCTCGCAGCCACCTGGGCCGGCTGCCAGACAATCGTCCGAAAAATAGTGTCATGACGCTGTTTTTTTTTGCGATCTCGTGTGATCCTGAAACCGGTCTGCACTTTCCTCCGACTGGGTCAACAAAACCGCAGGATCAAGCAGCTAACTTGCCATTGGGGAATGGCAGATCAACGCGTTTGCAATTGCAGTAGTCACACGAACCGGATCATGGCGGCAAGCGTGCCCTTGGGGGAGGGTCCGCGTTGAAGCGCTCGTTGGGATGTGTCTGCCTTGAGAAGCGCCGCCACCATGAATATTCCGTCACCATCCATCAAAGATCGGGGAGAATTTCATGCATCGTGTATTGCCTCATAACCGGCTGGCGCTGGCGCTGTCCAGCGCGCTCTTCGCCACCATGTCACTGGGTGCGTCCGCAGCGCATGCGCAGGACCAGACTGCCGGCGCCACGACGACCACGCCGACAGGGAGCAATTCCCCGGCTGCAAATCAGGCCACGCCGGAGCCAGCAACAACGAACAAGGCAAAAACCCTGCAGGCGGTTGTCGTTACCGGCTCGCTGATCCGGCGCGTCGATGCCGAGACGTCCAGTCCGGTGACGATGGTGGATCGCGCCGCCATTTCGAATTCCGGCGATCCGACCATGGGCAATGTGCTGCAGGCCCTCCCCAGCATCTCCGGCAACGCGACCAACACCCAGAACAACACCAACGGCGGTGGCGTCGCCAGCCCGACACTGGAAGGCGGCGACGGTGCTGCACGCATCTCGTTGCGAGGCTTGGGCGTCAACCGCACCCTGGTCCTGATCGACGGCCAGCGCATGGCCAATACCGATATCAACATGATCCCGCAGAACATGATCGAGCGGGTCGACGTGCTGGCCGAAGGAGCCTCGACGGTGTATGGCTCCGACGCGATCGGCGGCGTGGTCAACTTCATCCTGCGCAAGGACTACCAGGGCGTCGAAGCCAGCATCAACGATGGTATTTCCAGCCACGGCGACGGCCAGCGACACGGCCTCAGCCTGACCGGCGGCATGAGCGGCGACAACTACAACATTGTGGGTGGCCTCGATTACAACAAGTACGACGCTGCGCTGGCCAGCCAGCGCAAGTTCTCCGCGCACCCTCTGTACCTGTCCAGTGGCGCGCTCACCGCATCCGGTTCCAGCACCATCCCGACCGGCAAGATCCAGGTGCCCGCGTCGATCGGCAACCAATACGGCTGCACGAGCAATAACGGAAAAGCCCTGATCACGCTGGCACAGGGCAACGGATCGAGCCAAAGCGATTACCGCTGCGACCACTACCCCTCGGATTCGTACAACTACAACTCGTACAACTACATCCAGACCCAGCAGCAGCGCACCGACGCCTTCGTACTCGGCAGCTACAAACTCACGGACAACGTGACCTTCTTCGCGAATGCGTTCTTCAACCACACCCAGTCGAGCGGCCAGGACGCGCCCGCACCGACCTCGGTCAGTGACGGCTGGTATGTTGCGGCCAGCAACCCGATCAACCCGTTCGGTGTCACCTTCGGCACCGATCCGGCAAACCCGAACGATCCGAATAGCGGCTATGGTTTCAATACCCGGCTGACCGGGGCCGGTAACCGCCTGCACACCTACGACACCCAGAACGTGCAGGTCAACACCGGCCTGCGAGGCATGTTCGGCCAGAGCAGCTGGAACTGGGATGCTTCGATCGACTATGGCCATGCCAATCGCACGCAGCGCGATTACAACGAGCTCAACATCGCCGACTTCCAGGCGGCGATCAACAGTGGCGTGAATATCTTCGACCAGGCCAACCAGACGGCCGCGTTGAAAGGCCTCGTGGACAATCCGGTGTACGTGTTCACCAATGCCACCAAGCAGCTTCAGTTCGACGCCAACGGCGAACTGTGGGATCTGCCGGCCGGCGCCATGCAGTTGGCTGTCGGCGCCTTGTACCGCGAGCAATCGATGAATTACACGGTTACCCCCGACGCCGTGCTCAACCTGGCCACCGGCACGTGCCAGATACTGCAGGAGGGCTGCGGTTCGCCAGGCCGTGGCAGCGACAACGTCAAGGAACTCTATGCCGAATCGCTGATCCCGCTGCTGTCGCAGCAACCGGGAGCGTATTCGTTGAATATCGACCTGGGCGTGCGCACTTCCGACTACGACACCAGCGGCTCGACCACCAACGGCAAGATCGCCATCGAATGGAAACCGATTGCCGACCTGCTGGTCCGCGGTACGGTGTCCCAGGTATTCCGCGCGCCCAACCTGGATGAACTCCATGACGGCGTTACCCTGGTCCAGCCGAACTTGAACGATCCCTGCGTCGGCCTCACGGCTGCCCAGCTCGCGCAGCATTCCGCCGCATGCCAGTCCGTCCCCGTCGGCTGGGTGAACACCAATCAACAGGTCAACACGTATTACTCGGGCGCCAGCACGGTCGGTCAGTCGCTCAAGCCGGAGCAGGGCAAGTCGATTGATTTCGGTATGGTCTATAACCCCAGCTGGGCAGAGGGTCTGTCCACCAGCGTCGACTTCTGGCACATCTACCTGAGCGATCTGCTAACGCCGATTTCCGCCACGACGGTAGTCGACAGCTGCTTTGCCAACAACAGCAGCCCGTATTGCTCGTTGATCAGCCGCTACGGCACCAACACCCAGATAGCGGGTCAGGTCAATGTGATCGACACGCCAGTGGTCAACTTGGGCAACCTCAGCACCAGCGGCATCGACTTCACGCTGGACTACAAGATCCCGCATTTCGATCTGGGCAGCGTGAATCCAGGCGACTTCAAGGCAGGCTTCGCCAGCACCTATCTCTCCACCTACAAGAACGACGCCACGCCCGGTCAACCGGGTGCGCAGACGGTCGACTACGCCGGCACCTTCACCCAGCAGTTTGGCAACATGACGCGCTGGCGCGGCACGCTCACGTTCAACTGGACGCTGGGCAACTGGAGTGCGCAGTGGCAGACGCGCTACATCAACCACCTGACCAACGTGAATGCGGATGCCGCCATCCCCGGCGTCAACCTTCCGATGGCCTCGGTGCTGTATCACTCGATCCAGCTTGGCTATGCGATCCCGTCGTGGCATACCCGGGTCGACGTCGGCGTGGACAATCTCAGCGACAAGATACCGCCGCTGGTCTATCAGAATGGCACGAACTACAACGTGGATGCCTCCACCTACGACACGATCGGTCGCTACTACTGGGTTCGTGCCACGGTGAAGTTCTGATCGGCTGAGCTGGCTGGAAAGTTCCACGGCAACCCGGAGGGGGCGCGAGATATTCTCGCGCCCCCTCTTGCATAATGAAGACCAGCAGACAACCGATCGGAAAGGCATGCCCGCACCCACCCACGGCCTCGTCGAGGCGATGAGCAGCGCCTACGACGCTGGCGACATGGAGCGAGTCATCGCCCTCGGCGAAGGCGCGGCTGAAACGGACGAACCAGCCCTGCTGTGGCTGGGTCTCGCCCAGTACGCCTGCGCGCGCTACCGGCAGGCGGCAAGCGCGTTCGTGTCGCTGACGCGCATGCGGCCACAGGTGTCCGCGTACTGGAACAATCTCGGGCTCGCCTGCCGCCAAGACGGTGACATGGCAGGGTCCGAGCACGCGTTCCTGATGGCGCTTTCGTTGGCACCGGACGATGCCGAGCTGCACTACAACCTCGGCCTGCTGCATCTGCAGCAACGGCATTGGGTGCTGGCCAGGCAGGCATTGATGGATGCGGTACGTCTGTCACCACAGTTTATCGAAGCGCGTCTGCAAGCCGCACACGCCTGCTACGTCGGTGGTGACAACGATGGTCAGCAGGCCATGCTGGCCGGCGCCGCCGGCTGGCCAGCCCAGTCGGGTGAACAGGCCCTGACCCTTGCCGCAATGCTGTCCGCACAGGGCGAACTTGAAATCGCGCTCGGCACGCTGGCCCGGGCACAGCTACCCGATGGATCGGCAGCCAGAATCATGCGACTGCGCATCGCTGCCCAGCGGTCGGCGCTATACGAACGCAGCAACCAGCTCGATCGCGCACGCCAGGAACTGCAGCAGTTGCCACTGGAGGTTCTCGACCAGCTGCCGGTGGGCGACGAGGCCCGCGCCGAAGGCTGGAGCGCGCATGCTGCACTGGCCATGCGCGACGCCGACTACGCCGCAGCCGCAGCGCTCTATCGTCGAATGCTTGCACTGCCCCTCGATGACCAGCACCGCGCCAGCGCCGCCTTTGGCGTGGCCGCGGCCAGCAGCCGGACGAGTCGACACGACGAGGTATGGCCGGCGTTGCAGACCGCACATGCCGCACAGCTGAATATTGCACAAGGCATCGTACCGGAGCTGATGCAGCCGGACAGCGAGCCCTTGCAGATGGCCAATCACCAGGTTGACCACACGGCCTATCAGAGCTGGAAACCGTTGCCCACTTTGGCTGATCAGCACCAGCCGGTTTTCGTGGTCGGCTTTCCGCGCTCCGGCACGACCCTGCTGGAGCAGATGCTGGATGCGCATCCCGATTTCCGCTCGATGGACGAACGCGCCTTCATCCATGACCTGATCGAGGGCATGGAAATGACCGGCCAGCACTATCCCGTCGACCTGGCCAACCTCACCGCGAGCGAAGCGGATCAACTGCGCGCTGTCTACTTCCGCCGGGTCGCACAGATCGTGCCCGATCTCGGCCAGCACCGGCTGGTCGACAAGAATCCGCTCAACATGCTGTGCCTGCCGATGATCATGCGGCTGTTTCCGCAGGCACGCATCATCCTGTGCCTGCGCCATCCGTGTGATGTGCTGCTCAGCTGCTACATGCAGCCGTTCCGCTCACCGGCGTTCATGGTGCTGTGTTCATCACTGCAACGCCTGGCACGCGGGTATGTGCAGGCCTTCGAGCAGTGGTACCGGCATGTGGAAGTGTTCGCCCCATGCGTGCTGGAGTGGCGCTACGAATCCGTTGTCAGCCAGTTCGATGATCACGTCGTACGCCTGGGGCGGTTTCTCGAAATCGCCGATGCCTCACCGATGGCACGCTTCGCCGAACACGCGCAGAACAAGCGATTCATCAGCACGCCCAGCTATGCCCAGGTCACCCAGGGCATCAACCGCAAGGCGGTCGACCGCTGGCATGCTTATCGCGAACAGTTCGAACCGATCCTGCCCATACTGTGTCCATTGATCGAACGCCTCGGCTACACCGCATAAAAAAAGGCAGCGCGAGCGCGCTGCCTTTTCCCTACCGATGATGCTGCGACTCAATGGATGGCTGTCGGTACCACCGGAGCCGCTGACGTTGCAGGCTTCGCCACCGCGACGTCCGCGTCCTTGCCGCCATACGGCAACACTTCGGCCGCCAGCTTCGGATCGGCCTTGATCATGCCAAGCGCGTCGAACAGGATGTGCGCGGTTTCGTTGAGCTCCACGTCCTTGGCCTTCTTCGCATCCTTTTCCTGCTTGAGCTCGCTCTTCAGGCTGCGCTCGCTCGCGTCGAGGCCGTCATCGAGTGCATTGTCATCGTCGCTCAGTGTCCCATCGGTACCGTCGATGGCCTTGTGCCGGTTGCGGAACTCGGTCTGCATCGCGTCCTGCTGCTTGCGCTCGGCCTCTCGCGTGACGAAATTCAGCGAGATCGTGGTCTTGTCGCGTATGGTCTTGTATTGCATCAGCTCGTCGAGCATCAGCTTCCATGCCGGCGACTGCGCCACACGCTCATCATGCATCTGCTGCAACTGCGGCAGATAGGCATTGAGGTTGGCTACCGGCTGATAGTCGGCCGGTGCAATCTGGGTCCACTTCAGGGCGTTGTCGTAGGTGGACTCGCCGAAGTCCTTGTCATCGCCACTCTTCGGAAATGCGATATCCGGCGTCACGCCCTTCAGCTGGGTGGAGCCACCATTGATGCGGAAAAATTCCTGGATGGTCATCTTCAGCTCGCCATATTGCGGCTTCTCGCTGTCGCCGCTGGCGAAACGGTCGAGATCGACCAGGTTCTGCACGGTACCCTTGCCGAAGGTGGGCTCGCCGACGATCAGGCCACGGTGGTAGTCCTGAATCGCCGCAGTGAAGATTTCCGAAGCCGAGGCCGAACCACGATTGACCAATACCGCCAGCGGGCCGCTCCACGCCATGCCCGGATTGTCGTCACCCTGCACTTCGACGTGGCCCTTGGAATCACGTATCTGCACCACCGGGCCGGTGTCGATGAACAACCCGGTCAACGAGTCGGCTTCGGCCAGCGAGCCACCGCCGTTGTTGCGCAGATCCATGATCACACCCTGCACGCCCGCAGCCTTCAACTCGCCAAGCAACTTGGCAACATCGCGGGTGGCGCTCTTGAAGTCCTTGTCGCCCTCGCTGCGTGCGCCGAAGTCAGAATAGAACGTGGGCAGTTCGATCACACCGATCTTGCGGGTGACGTCACCGTCCTTGATCTCGACGATCTTCTTCTTCGCCGCCTGCTCCTCGATGCTGACCTTCTGGCGCACCAGGCTGACGATCTCGTGTTTGCCGTCCACGCCGGCGTCGGAAGGAATGATCTCCAACCGCACGGTGGTGTCCTTTTTGCCGCGGATCAGATTGACCACGTCATCCAGGCGCCAGCCGATCACGTCGACGATCGGGTTGTCGCCCTGACCGACGCCCACGACGCGGTCGCCGACATGGACCTTGCCGGACTTGTTGGCCGGACCGGCCGGCACCAGCTCGCGGATCTGGGTGTAATCGTCGCGCGCCTGCAACACCGCACCGATGCCTTCCAGCGACAGCTTCATCGCGATATCGAAGTTCTCCGCGGCACGCGGCCCGAGGTAATCGGTGTGCGGATCGGTGGTTTCGGCATACGCGGTCATGAAGGTCTGGAACGCATCTTCGCTGTCGAGTTGCTTTACGCGTTCGATGTAGCCGGCATAGCGCTTGTCCAGCGTCTTGCGGATCTCGGCATCATCCTTGCCGGCCAGCTTCAGGCGCATCCAGTCGTTCATCGTGCGCTGGCGCCACAAGGTGTCCAGTGCGGCCTGATCCTTCGGCCAGTCGGCATTCTTGCGATCGAAGGTGTAACTTTGGTCGGTGGAGAAATCGAAGCCCTGCTTGAGCAGGCCGCGCGCATAGTTCATGCGCTCGACCGCACGCTGCACGTACGCGTTGAAGATCGAGAACGGCGCGGACAGGTCCTGATTCCAGATCGCGTCGTCGAGCTGGGTCTTCAGCGGCGCAAACTTCGCCATGTCGGCCTGGGTGAAGAACACCTTCTCGCTGTCGAGCAGCTTGAAGTAGGCCTTGTAGATGCGCACCGACATCGCATCATCGAGTGGCTGCGCGTCATAGTGGAAGCGGGTCAGGAAGCGCGCGGACAGCTGCGCGGCCTGTGCCTCGGAGGTCGTGGGCTTGAGTGGCCAACTGGCTGCCTTGCGTGCGCCGCTGCCGGCACCGAGATCGGCGGCCGACTGTGCAAGGACACAGGTCGCAGTGAAGGCAAGCAGGAACACCAGCGCGGGGCGAAATTTCATGTAGGTTCTCAGGCTGACTCGGTGACACCGGCTGCATGGGCCTGCAGGTCGGCGTGATAGGACGAACGCACCAGCGGGCCGGAGGCGACATGATGGAAACCCATCGCCTCACCGGCTTCGCGCAATGCCTCAAATTCTTCGGGAGTCCAGTAGCGCACCACCGGATGATGGTGCGGCGTGGGCTGCAGATACTGGCCAATAGTGATCATCTCGACGTCATGGGCGCGTAAATCGCCCATCGTCTCGATGACCTGATCCCAGGTTTCACCCAGCCCCAGCATGATGCCGGATTTGGTCGGCACCTCTGGGTGCTGCGTCTTGAAGCGCTTGAGCAGATCCAGCGACCACTGGTAGTCCGCGCCCGGACGCACTTCGCGATATAGGTGCGGCACGGTTTCCAGATTGTGGTTGAACACGTCTGGCGGGAAGTCCTTCAGCACTTCCAGCGCGCGCTCCATGCGGCCCTTGCCGCGGAAATCGGGGGTGAGGATTTCGATCTTGATATTCGGGCTGGCGTGACGGGTCGCGCGGATGCAGGCGGCGAAATGCTCGGCACCACCGTCGCGCAGATCATCGCGATCGACCGAGGTGATCACCACGTAGCGCAGGCGCATGTCGCGGATCGTCTCGGCCAGCCGTGCCGGCTCCAACGGATCGGGCGCGGCGGGGCGGCCATGCGCCACATCGCAGAACGAGCAACGGCGGGTGCACACCTCGCCGAGGATCATGAAGGTCGCGGTGCCCTTGCTGAAGCACTCGTGGATGTTCGGGCAGGAGGCTTCCTCGCACACCGTCACCAGCGCGTTCTCGCGCAGGCGTGCCTTCAGCTGCTGCACGGCATTGCCCTGCGGCAGGCGCACGCGGATCCAGCTCGGCTTGCGCAGGGTCGGCACGGTCGTGTCGAAGCCGGCCCGGTTGAGCGCGATCTTGTCATTGCCGATCTGCTTTTCGACCGCCGGAGTTCCGGCGACGATGCTGATCGGTATGACCTTGGTGGAAGAAGAGGAGATTTCGCTCATGTAGACAGCTCAGACCGCCACACGAGCGGGGAGTTCGGGTAAGACAGGGGCAGCTGGCTCGGCGACAAAGCCGAACTGGCGGCAGAACTCCTCCACCAGTACGTCCTCGACCGCTGCCAACTGCGACGGACCGCCCAAGTCTACCATCTGCGTGACCGCCAAACCCTTGTAACCGCAAGGGTTGATGCGGTGAAAAGGCTCCAGATCCATGTTCACGTCGAGCGCCAGGCCGTGGAAGCTGCAGCCGCGGCGTACACGCAATCCCAGCGCTGCCACCTTGGCGGCGCCGACGTAGACGCCAGGAGCCCCTTCCAGCCGTGCGGCGCCGATATTCCAGTGCGCCAGCGTGTCGATGATCGACTGCTCGATCTTGTGCACCAGCTCGCGCACGCTCACCCCAGCACGACGCAGGTCGATCAGCGGATAGCCGACGATCTGGCCCGGCCCGTGATAGGTGACCTGGCCGCCACGATCCACCGGCACCACCGGGATATCGCCCGGTACCAGCACATGCTCCATCTTGCCGGCCTGGCCGAGGGTGAACACTGGGTCATGTTCCAGCAGCCACAGCTCGTCGACGGTGTCCGCCGTGCGGTTGTCGGTGAACGCACTCATCGCCCGCCATACCGGCTCGTAGGGCTGGCGGCCAAGGCGACGGATTTTCAGCGGCAGCGACATGGAGGAACCTTGGGATGGATATTGTAGGAGCGCACCCTGTGCGCGATGCATTCATGCCACAAGGCCAATCGCGCACGACCGAAGGAAGTCCCTTGTGGACAGGGTGCGCTCCTACAAGGTGAAGATTTACATTGTGTAACGGATATCCGGACTTGCACGCAGCGCGGCGTGCGCCGCCTCGTAGTGCTCGCGGTTGTCGCAGTGGAAACTCACCGTGACCGAGACGAAATTGCCGGCACCGGAGTGCCGGTGCCGCACGCTTTCGTGCAACACGCGCAGGCCGGCGCGCTCCAGCAACTGCGGCACGTGGGTCGGCAGGTTGGCGCTGGCATTGCCGACCGCGGTGATCTCGAACTCACCGGGAAACTGGAAACCCTTGCCGTCCTGCTTCGCCTTCGTGAAGTCGATCGGTTGCATCACTTGGTACTCGTGGTACTCGGGGCGGCGGGAGCACTTGGGGCGCTGGGAGCGCTCGAGGCACTCGGCGCAGTCGGAGCCTGTTCGGTGTTGCCCTTGCTGCCATGGAACCACAGCATGATGCTGTCCCACAGGCGACCGAAGAAACCGCACTGCGGCGCATCGTTCAACGCGATCAACGGCACCGTCTGCACCGGCTGGCCCGCCAGCGTGATGCGCAGCGTGCCGACCTGCTGCCCCTTGGTGTACGGGGCGATCAATGTGGCGGGAATATCCATGACGGCCTTGAGCTTGTCGTAGTCACCGCGCTTGACGGTGACCAGCACATCCGCGGCGACGCCGATCGGCAACTGGTTCGCCACACCCTTCCACAGCCTTGGCGTGGCCAGCGGCTTGCTGGAGTCATACAGCTTGTGCGTCTCGTAGAAACGGAAGCCGTAACTGAGCAGCGCCATC
>Ga0302314_10010451_pt1 | contig 16237 bp, 13 predicted proteins | sample III_Palsa_N2_3_FD_200533 | JGI IMG/M metagenome (GOLD analysis project Ga0302314, IMG submission 200533) | Peat permafrost microbial communities from Stordalen Mire near Abisko, Sweden - III_Palsa_N2_3 | ecosystem: Environmental > Terrestrial > Soil > Palsa > Peat permafrost | place: Sweden... | reverse complement strand
GACCTGCGCAAGATCCACACCGCAGGCCATCATCTCCTTTCTCTCATCAACGACGTGCTCGATCTATCCAAGATTGAAGCCGGAAAAATAACCCTCTTCCTCGAAGACTTCTCCATCAAGAAAGCCGTTGACGATGTACTCGCCCTCACACAACCACTCGTCCAGAAGAATCGTAACCGTCTCACCCTGACGGGAAGCCCCGACGCTGGCACCATGCATGCAGATGCTCTAAAGCTGCGGCAGATTCTCTTCAACCTGCTCGGCAACGCGTGCAAGTTCACCAGCGACGGCACCGTAGAACTCCACGTCGCTGCACACTTAACCTCTAACGGCAATCCAGGCATCCGCTTCACCGTGCGCGACAGCGGCATCGGCATGACCGCAGAGCAAGTAGCAAAGCTGTTCCAACCCTTCTCGCAAGCAGAGTCTTCGACAACCCGTAAGTACGGCGGAACCGGGCTCGGCCTCTCCATCACAAAAAGCTTTGTCGAACTAATGGGCGGCCAGGTACACGTCGAAAGCGAACCCGGCAAAGGCTCCGCATTCATCGTCACACTGCCTCTAACCGTGCACGATCCCGAGCAACCGCCGCAATCATAGTCAGCACAAGGAGCACAGAATGAAAATCTTACTGGTCGAAGACAACGAGATGAACCGCGACATGCTTTCAAGGCGATTGATCCGCCGTGGCTTTGAAGTTGTCATGGCAGAAGACGGTCAACGAGCGATCGACATGGCTGCATCCGAAGCACCTGATCTCATCCTGATGGATATCAGCTTACCCATCGTCAATGGTTGGGAAGCAACACGCTCCATCCGTTCCAATCCAGCGACTGCGCAGATCCCAATCATCGCTCTCACCGCAAACGCCACAGACACCGATCGCACCGAAGCGCTCGCGGCTGGATGCAACGACTACGACACCAAGCCTGTAGACGTTGTGCGCTTGCTGGAGAAGATCAACGCACTTCTCCCCTCTGCCTAGCTGTCTAGCTAATTCGCCGTAGCTAGCAAAAACTCCGGGAATGAAGGCGGCTCCTCAGAAAAGTACAGCCTGTATCGCCGCGCAAAAGCCGCGAACGTCCCATCTTTCACCAGGCTTGGCTGGACCCCACGCACAAAGTACATATCCACTTCGCGCTTGTCTTTCGTCATCACCTTGCCACGGTGTTCGCACACAAAGAAGTCCTTCACGCGCGCATAGGTTCGTTCGGAAATATTGATAGAGTTCGCAGCCCCCGAACTCTCCATGCGCGAAGCAAAGTTCACCGAATCGCCCCAGATGTCGAACGCAAACTTGCGTATACCAACAACACCCGCAATCACCGGCCCGGTATGTAGACCAATCCGCAACTCCCATCCCGGCGCATCTTCCCGCAGAGATAGCTGCTGCGTCTCATGAACTAACTCCAGCGCAGCCAACACAGCATTCACAGGGTTCGCCGGATGTCGCTTGGGCAACCCGCTCGCAAACATGTAGCTGTCGCCGATCGTCTTCATCTTCTCAAGCTGATACCGCTCCATGATCAAGTCGAAGGCCGTAAAGAAAGTGTGCAGCTCCTCAACCACCAACTCCGCCGCCATGTTTTCCGTCGACAGCGTAAAACCAACGAAGTCCGTAAAGCAGATTGTCGTGTCTTCAAAGTACATCGGCGCACAGTGGCCTTGCTGCAAGTCCGCAGCAACCTTCTCCGGCAGAATATTCAGCAACAGGTTATGAGCATTTTGCCGCTCCTGCGCCAGCTCAGCAAGCATGGCCTTCAACTCCACACGTTGGTGCTCCTCTTCATCACGAAGCCGCTTGCGCTCAAGCGTAACGCCGATACGAGCGCGCAGCAGCACAGGATTGAACGGCTTCGAAAGATAGTCTTCCGCACCACCTTCGATGCATTGCACTACCCGCTCAATCTCATCCAGCGCAGAAATCATGATCACAGGAATCGATTTGAGTTTGTCGCTCGACTTGATTCGCTGCAACACCTCAATGCCATCCATACCCGGCATCAACACATCGAGCAGCACCAGGTCCACCGGCATCTCTTCGAGCATCTGTAGTGCATCAATCCCGTTGGCCGCAATAGCCGTACGAAACCCTTCTCGATCCAGGCGCTGACGAAGCAAGTCCCGATTCTCAATATGATCGTCAACAATCAAAATCATTGCTGCAATCATTTCCCGTTCCGGATTTGCTTCTAAAACATGCGACACTTCAGTCAACGCAACGCTCGGAGCATGATGGCTCATTGAGCCGACAGAGCTAATAATCTTCCCCGCATCATGATCGGCATTTACAACATGCCATTGGCTCGTAGCAGCAACAAGCAAGTGCAGCGTCGCCAGCGCCGTTTCAATCCGCTCAAGATTACCTGCAGTCTCAACCGGCAGTTGAGCACTCGCCGCAACCGCCTCGCCAAGTTCAAGGGTACGTTTCTGCAGCGCTTCCAGTGGTTCCGCCATCTCAGCTCGTGCAGTAGCGAGATGTTCCGGAGTCACCTGTTCCGGTTCGCCAACCAGCGCGCCGGTAAGTTGTGTCAGCGTGTTGTGTGCCGCCGCAGCTACCGCAAGCGCATGTTCGCTCAGTCCCTCGTCGCCCACATCCTGCGCATCTTCGCCGATCATTTCGGCATAGCCGATGATCTGGTTAAACGGCGTACGCAGATCGTGACGAAGCGCAGAAAGACGTGCCGCCGTCAGGGGCGCGGCAGCGTCCATTACATTTCCATTATGAGTTGCGTTCACGCACGTATGTTAATTCATTCCCAGCAGCTTTGCTTGGAAAACCTCGATCAATCGCGGCTATTCGACGCTTTTTCAAAGTCCGCCACACTCACCCCGCCAAAGCGGCTCAGGATAGCTTTCACCGCATCGTTCTGCGGATAGCTCTTGCGAATGTACCAGCATTGGAAATCGTACTTACCCAGTCGAGCCGCTCCATTCCAGCGTTTCGGATGCGTACGGTAGTAGTCGTTGTACTCCGGCAGCAGCCACTGCACGTACTCCTCCGGATCAACTCCCGCGATAACATTCTGCGTCATGTTCGGCCAGCTACGCGCCGTATGCGGCAACGCTTCCCCAGCAGCCACAGCACAAGGCACCGGCCCCGCTTCTTGATGCAAAATCACCAGATCAGGATGCAACTGCGCCACATCATCAGGACGAATCAGCCGCTTCGCAAACTCCGGCGTATTCAGACCCCACGGATCGTAAGCGACCCACTGCGAATAAAACGGAATCGCTCCACTCTCCGAAACGATCATGCTGCCTCCACCGGGCAACCGCTCTAACTCACTCGCAACAGCAACAACCTGTGGTTCCGGATACTCAAGCATGTAGATCACTGACCAGTTGATCCAGAAGTAAGCCAACAACAGTACCCACACACCAAGCCCAGCAAGCAATACCTCGCGCGCCCTCGGACGAATCGTTTCATAATTGCCGGCAAGCAAAATCGCCATCACAAGAAGCGGGTACAGAAAGAAGCGATTCGCGTAGTTCTGATCCAGCCGCATCGCAAGATAAAACAGCGACGACGGCACAATCAAAGTTGCAAACAGCAGCGCGTTGCGGCGCTGCAACATCTCTTTCCGAAGTGCAATCGCCAACACAGCACACGCAGCCAGCAGAGGCGGAGCCAAGCCGATCGCACTCTTGACAACCAGCACACCCCACACCCGCGCCGTATCCGACTTCACATAAAACGGCAGTGGCAGCAGATGCCCGAAGTAGTGCCAACGCCACAGGAAGTAAACGATCCCCGGCAACACAAATCCGAGACAAAGCTTCCGGAGTCGCGAAGCAATCCCCGGACCTCGAAAGAGATAGACGGCCAGCAGAGGCAGCGCAAACACGACTCCATCCGGCCGCACCAGACAAAGTAGCAGCCCTGCCACAACCGCACATCCATAGCGCTCATAAAATGCAGACGCCGCCATTAGCCCCAGAAAAATCGCAAACGCAAAGACCGAAAACCCTGCCTCCGCCGCAAAGCTTTGCGGCGCAAGAAACAACAAGCAAACAACAGCACTCACGTTCCAGAAGTTCACCCGCTGCCGCGCCACCTTCACGAGCAGAAAGCTCAAAAGCAACACGCAGGCGGCACTACTCGCAATCGCCAGCCCGTATGACGGAATCCCGATCCAACGCCCTGCGGCAAGATAAACCATCCACAGAAAATCAGTGGCCCCTTCAGCACGCGGCCCATGGGGAATGAAGCTGATGACCCCAGTATGCGCGAGATTCCCGCTGTACTGAAACAGAATGATCGCGTCCTCAGACGCTTGGCAAAAGTGCGGAGCCACAAGAAAAGCAGCCAGCAGCAGCACACCACAAATCGCCAACGCTCGCCACAAAAGGGATGTTCCACGCTGCATCATATCCACCACTCCTCTACCACTCGACGAAAGATATGCTGCGCTTGATCAGTCAACGTCGTCCTCTTTATTGCGAGTCGTTCGCACCCACGCTTGCTTCGAGCTGGCACTGCGAAACAGCGACGGAATGAGCAGCAGCTTCCACACAATATAGAAAGGCGCACTCGCCAGCGTAGCCAGATCGCGCCAGCCGCCCTTCCCAATCACAATGGTCACAGCAAGATGCAACAAGACTACCGCAACACCTGCGAACGCAACCCAACGGATAAAAGGGACCGGCGAAGTGCAAGCAACCACCAGCAGAATCACGTGAAACGCAAGCGGCAGCAACAGCAGCTCCAGCAGCGGCTCCAGGCATCGCCCCTGCCCACGCAGCAAATCGCGAAGCAGACCAGGAGCTTTCTCATACAGCATCCGCAGCCGGCCACCCTCCCAGCGAGATCGCTGCGTCTCCACGCCTTTGCCCCGCACTGGCATCTCGCCAAACACCGTCGTCTCATCCACAAAACTAACGCGACGCCCCGACCGCACCAGCGCAAGGTGATACTCCAAATCTTCTACAACCGACGAAGCCCCATAAGGCACCGCCTCCAGCGTTTCGCGGCGAAGCCCAAATCCATTCCCAAGAATCCCCGCAGAAAGCCCAAGGTTGTCCCTCCCTCGCGGCCGCACCACATTGAACGCACGCAGTGCCAACGCCATCAACCGCGTACGCGTGCTGTCCTCTGCATTGCGCGCAACATAGCGTGCCTGAACAGCCTCCGCGCCATCGCGCATCGCGCCCGCCGCAGCCAGAATGAAGTCCGAGGCAACCGTCGTATCGGCATCCACCACCAACACGCAATCGAACCCCATCGCCTCCACAGAGCGGAACGCAAAATCCAACGCGTATCCCTTCCCGCGATTCACTGCGTCCGTGCGCTCCAACACACTCGCGCCTGCCTGCCTCGCCAGCGTAGCCGTACCGTCGCTGCAGTTATCCGCGACCACAAAAATCTCAACCTGCATCTCGCCGCACTCGGCCTGTTGCAAGCTCTTGAGACACGAACCGATGCTGAGTTCTTCATTGTGCGCCGGCACAACAATCGCGACGCGCCAAAGCCCACCAACCCGCCGCTCTGGCTTCATTGGCCGAGGCAGCAACGCAGCAACACTCAACCCCAGCAACTCGAAGCTTCCGGGCAGCGTAGCGCACGCCACAGCACCCGTAACAAGACCCCAAAAGCCGACAATGATCTCCTTGATCATTTCGCCTTCCCCAGCCTGCGATGAAACACCTCCGCCAGCCTGTCCGCACTCACCGCCAACTCATAATCCTGCTGAACGCGCTGCCGCCCAGCCTTCCCTAACGACTCACGCAGCTCAGCCGACTCCATAAGCCGCAGCATCGCCGCAGCCATCCCCTCAACATCCGAAGGGCTTACCAACAACCCGCTCACACCATCTTCAATCAGCTCAGGTATACCCGTAATGCGCGTAGCCACGCACGGAATCTCCATCGCCATCGCTTCCATCAGCACTACCGGAATGCCTTCCGCAAAACTCGCCAGCGCAAAAATATCAGCCCGCTGATAGTACGTCCGAATCTCATCCTGGTTCACCGCACCGACAAACCGAACCACATCCGTCAAGCCTCGAACAACAACAAGCCGTTCCAGATCGCTACGATCAACGCCGTCGCCCACCAACTGCAGCTCCAGCCGATGCCCGCCCCGCTTCAAACGATCGACCGCTTCAATCAGAATTCGTTGGCCCTTCGCCGAAACCAGCCGCCCCACGCACAGCACCTGAATCGGTTCCTCAGCAGCCTTCCTCCCCCTCGGCGCAAACTGGCTGCTATCCACCCCTAGCCGAACCACATCAAACTTATTCCACTCGCTCCCCGGCGACAGCTTCATCAACTGGCTCTGCGCAAAGAAGCTGATGCACACAACAAACTTCGACGTCCTGATCTTCTCGCTCAGATAGTAGTTCGAAACATCGTAAAACTCATCCGGCCCATGCACCGTCATCGACATCTCGACCGGACTCACATGCGTCAGAATCATCGCCACCGTAGCCGCCGGCGTAGCGAAGTGAACATGCAGATGAGAAATTGCCCGCTCGCTCAGCCACTTCGCCAGAATCAAAGCTTCCACAAAATAGAAGACGCACAGCAAAGAGCGGCGGATGTCCCCACGGCCCAGCCTCAGCGCGTAACCCAAACCCCGCACCAACCCCGCCGGCCGATGCAGCAGCGCCCACATCGCAGCACCCAGGGCTCCGGCAACACCGCGCCGCTTCACATAGAAGGTGCGCAAGGCCTCATCCCTCTCAACCTGGGTCAATTTTTCAGGGGGAGGCGCCTCATTGATCGAGGCGACCTCAATGTCCATTCCATGGTTCCGGAGCGAAAGCACTTCCCGCAGAATGAACGTATGCGAAAAGTCAGGATATTTGCTGACCAGATAGGCGATCCGGCATCGCTCAGGGCTAGTCATCGGATCGTCCAGAGATCTGTCTCACGCTGCCGCCAGGGGGAAAGTCGCTTCCAGAGTCGTTATAGCTACCACTCCAGCTTGGCACAATCCCGCCGCAGCCCGATCACCCGGCAGCGGAATTAGCCTTTATACGAGGAAATTGCCTCGTCGGCGTTATTGAACACTTCAAAAACCCGGTGCATCCGAACGAGCTCAAAAAGCGCTCGGGCCGATTTACCCAAGCCAAAAAGCTTGATGTCGCCACCAATAGCGTGCGCCTGGCGCAGGCAGGAAACCAGCGCACCCAGCCCGCTGCTATCGATAAACTCTACCTTGGACAGGTCCAAAACCACCTGGGCGTCCTGCGTCAACAGCGGCTTGACGGCATCCCGGAAGGCCCCGGCAGTGCTCGCATCCAACATTCTCGAATCAACCTGACCGAGAGAGACACCCTGTTCTTGAGAACTTAAGACATTCATTTCATCACTCCACATGCTCATAGTCCTATCTGAGGTCGCAGTGTGGCATACCTAAAAGTATACTCGCACGCAACCTGACTACTAAGGTTTACCAACTAGGCCCCGTTCGGTCGATACCCCTTTTGCATCAGCGATCTGAACCAGAATGACCATTCCGTGCTGATCCAATCCAAGAATCGTAACCGGACGTACATTACCAAAGGTGCTCTGTCCTACTTCTGACCCATGGTGTACCGTTAAGGCAGCTCAGTCCATACCTAAACACCTCTGGGCATCTCGCTGATAGTTCGGCGGCATCCCCCAAATGGCGTATTCAATTTTTGGCCACCAGAGCAGAGGCTTCTTGTTTGAGATGTTTTATGCAGAGACTTCAACGACGTACTTTGGGCGGATGTTGACGTAAGGATCGAGGGCTAGCGTGAAAACCGTCAAAAGCAACAAGGTTGGAAACGCTCGCAAAGCTCTGGTCGATGAACTGTACCGCGATTACGGCGACACCAACCGCCCCATCCGGTCGCTCCGCGTAGGTCTAAAAAAGTCCAGTTGGATGGCAGTCGTTGAGGGAACCAAGTTCCTCAAACGCACCATGGATATCGTCGCCTCCGGAATCGGTCTCGTCCTTCTCTCCCCCCTATTTCTCGCCGTCGCCATCGTTATCCGCGTGGAAGACAAAGGTCCAGCCCTCTTCTGGCAGACCCGCGTCGGGCAGTGGGGCCGCGAGTTCCCTTTCCCCAAATTCCGTTCCATGGTCGTTGACGCGGAAAAACGCAAGCTCAAGCTTCTGGAAGACAACCAGCACGGCGGCGCTGGCATTACCTTCAAGCTCAAGCGCGACCCCCGCATCACCCGCATCGGTACTGTCATCCGCAAGCTCAGCATCGACGAACTCCCTCAGCTCTGGTGCGTCCTTCGCGGAGACATGTCTCTCGTCGGCCCACGCCCCCCGCTCCCCAGCGAGGTCTCACGCTACACCATCGCCGATCGCCGCCGTCTCGACGTCAAACCCGGCCTTACCTGCATCTGGCAGGTAAGCGGCCGCAGCGAACTGGCATTCGATCAACAGCTCAGGCTGGATCTGCAATACATCAATAGCCACAGCATCGTGCTTGACCTTGCCTTACTGCTCAAGACGGTCCCAGCAATTCTCAGCGGCCGCGGAGCTTATTAACCATGCCCGCAAAGAACGGTGATGTTGAGAAGCGGGCTGAGTTTCTATCGTTACGCCAGGAACTTCTAATTGAACTGGATGGTGGTCTTTCGGCCCATGGCATTCGCCATCGCCGCCGCGCTCACCTGCGTCACTCCGTTGGCTGGGTCATCGCCAGGCGAACCGCCAACACCCTACGCCGTGTTGGCGACGCCACTCTCGCCGCCCTGCTGCTGATCCTTCTTAGCCCCATAGCCCTGATCGCCATTCTGGTCGCAACCCTCAGTGGCGGCGGAATCACCAGGCAAGAGAGGCTCGGCCGCTGGGCCACGCGCTTCAACCTATATCAGCTGGACTTCCCAAAGACGTCATTCCTTTCAAAATTCACCCTGCTCCAGCAGTTCCCCGAGCTCTTCAACGTCTTACGCGGTGACATGTCTTTCATCGGCCCCCGGCCAATCGCACCCAGCGAGGAGTTCGCCGAAAAGCGCATCGCCTGGAAACGCTATAACCTTCGCCCCGGCCTGCTCAGCCTCTGGTGGATCCGCAAGCGGGCCAACATCGCCTACAGCAGCGAAGTCAGCCTCGACTCCGAGTACGTAGAAACCACGAGCTTCTGGGGCGACCTCGGCATCGCAGCCCGCGCCATTCCCGCAAGCCTCTACAGCAGCGGCGTCAGCAACGCCCCCGCGCTCATCCACTTCCTCGGCATCCGCATCGACAACCTCACCATGGCCGAGGCCTCCGCCCAGATCGTCGCAACCGCCAAGGGCAGCACCCCCTCGCAGGTCTGCTTCGTCAACGCCGACTGCGTCAACATCGCCTGCAACGACACCCAGTACCGCGACACTCTTTCCAAAGCCCAGCTCGTCCTCGCCGACGGCATCGGTGTGCGCCTCGCCGGCATGATCCTTGATCAAAACGTCCGCGAAAACGTAAACGGAACAGACATGTTCCCCATCCTCTGCTCCGCGATCGAGAAGGCTGGCCTAAGCCTCTACCTCCTCGGCGGAAAGCCGGGAGTCGCCGAAGACGCCGGCAAGTGGGTCACAAAAAACAATCCAGCGCTCACAATCGCCGGCACAAGAGATGGCTACTTCTCGTCCGATCAAGAAGCTTCCGTCCTCGAAGAGATCAAAACATCCAGGGCTGATATCCTCCTCGTGGCACTCGGTGCTCCGCGTCAGGACAAGTGGATCGCCGAACACAGGGAACAAGCGGGAGCAAAAGTTTTGATCGGTGTCGGTGGACTACTGGACTTCTACTCAGGCCGCATCCCACGGGCTCCGGTATGGGTACGCGAGCTCGGCATGGAGTGGTTCTACCGCTTCACCCAGGAGCCACGCCGCATGTTCCACCGCTACTTCGTCGGGAACTTCAACTTCCTTTCCCGCGTCATCCGGGAACGCATGCGCACTCGGGCTGCTCAACGCAGCGAGGATCACGCTCGATGATCGGCGTTATCGTTCTCTCAGGTTCCTCGCCAGCAATGCACGGTTTAGACGCCAAGCGCTCTCCCTCGCTGCTCCCACTCGGCGACCGCCCCGCGCTGCAACACATCATCGAGTCGCTCGTCACCCAGGGCATCACCTCCATCGAACTCATCGTTGGCCACGCTCCTGAAGGCGTAGAGTCTCTCCTCGGCAACGGCGACCGCTGGGGCTGCAACTTCCGCTACCACCTGGCGGCGCAGCCAGAACGCCCCTACCGCTCACTCAAAGTCATCGCGGACATCGCGACCGAACCGTGGCTTCTCATTCATGGCGAGCAGTATCCCTGCATAGACTTCGCTGCACCCACCAACTTGCAGGCGCTCCTCTACTACGGCGACTTCCTCACCCACTCCGAAGCAGGACTGCATCCAGAAACAGCCTGGGGAGGCACAGCCGTCCTTCCTCCACAAGACATCGACGATGAGTTCGCCAACTACACCTTCGACGAACTCCGCGCGCACCTCGATCAGCGCATCGCCAACGGTTCCGCCACAACCATCAAGACATCCGGCTGGCTCGACGTCTCCACCCCGGCACGGCTCCTCGCAAGCCAGACCCTGCTCCTCGACAAAAAACTCTCCGGCCTCTCCATCAGCGGCACCGAACGCGAGCCCGGTATATGGCTTTCGCGCAACGTCATCATCCACCCCTCCGCCAAGGTCGTTCCTCCCATCTACATCGGCCCAAACTCCAGGCTGAGTCGCGGTGTCATCCTTGGCCCCCACGCGGTCATCGGCGCCGACTGCATCATCGACTCCAACACCGTCATCGAAGATTCTCTAGTCGTCGAAGGCAGTTACGTCGGCGAATCCCTGGAGCTCCACAAGGCCATCGTCTCCCACAACCTGCTCGTCAACGTTCGCCTCGACGCCAGCATCGACGTCACAGAAGACTTCCTCCTCGGCCGCCTCGATCGCCCCGGACGCAGCACAGGAATAGGTCGCATCGCCCAATCAATCCTCGCGGCATTCCTAGTCATCCTCTTCCTTCCAATTTCTATTCTCTCCGCGCTCTACTACCTCCTCGCCCGCCGCAAGAGCTACAGCTCCATAGAAATGCTCGAACTCCCCGTCGACGAAAAGCAGTACCCTCTACGCACCTACTCCCTTCCCTGCCTCGGTTCGGACGCATGGTCCGTTCACCGCTCGGCTGGCTGGTCTGCCTTCACCCGGCAGTTCCTTCCCGGCCTCTTCGCCGTCGTTGCAGGACGCATCAATCTCGTTGGCCTTCCACCCCGCACACTCCAGCAGGCGCATGATCTATCCGAAGATTGGCGAGCCATGTACATCGCCGGCAGTGCAGGCTTGATCACAGAGTCAGCCATTGCCTCCTCCGACAGCCACGATGAGTTTCAGCTATACCTCGCGGACGCTTACTACAGCGTACGGCGCGGCTGGGCTTACGATTTCTCGCTCGTCATGCGCTACTTCTCGCGCCTCATCATCCCGCAGCACAAGTCCCCCAACACCTCTCCCACCAAGCACCCCGACTTCCCCCGCAAGAGCGAAGCCCCAAAGCAAGACTAAGCAACCTCTGCACAAGTCGTATCTTGAAGGGTACGGGCTTCAGCCCGTACAAAGCTTGCCCAAAGTAAGGGGCTTTAGACAGTGTTTGACGAATCATTCATACCGTTGTTTGCTGCCAATCGTTCTTGCTGTTGTTTTTGCTTCTGAGATAGGTCCGGGCTTTAGCCCGGACATCTAAACCCGCCCCAAACTGGGCTTCAGCCCCCGGGATACGCTCTCTTTCATCTCACCACTTATCCCAAATCGGGCCAACCCGATTCATCAAACACCACTTAGCCCCGGAAGGAAATGGCAAGACACTGGTGCAGAGCTTCACTAACCCGCGCCTACTCGTCCCGCCGGTTTACATTCTTCCTGACCGTCAACACATTCCGCGCCTCATCCGAGTTCAGCGCAATCGAATCCACAATCTGCAACACAATCTGCAGTCCATGCCCACGCATCGACCATTCATCCGTAGGATCTTCCATCGGCGCTGCTCCACCTAGCAGCCGATAGCGCTGCTCCTCCGGAAAAGGAGCCGCCTCATCAATAATGTCGACCTTCACCTCAGAGTCGCACAGCTCAAACTGCACTCTGATTTTTCCGTTCTCAGACCCGCCATACCCATGCTCAATCGAGTTGTTCACCAGCTCCGTCAGCGCAATCTCCAGCGCATGAATGTCAGCTTCTTCTACCCTCAAATGATCCAGCACGCCTGAAAGCGCCGCGCGTATCAGGCGTACCTGATCCAGGCGACTTGCAATCTCCAGCGTGATCGTCATTTTGGATTCGTCTGCCAACTCTAAGCTCCTTAGGTGTCCGTAAGCTTGTTCATACGCTTCTAAAAAATCTCACTTTGCTTCAACGAGCAACAGCGAAATATCGTCCGGATAATCCAAACCTTCACGCCATAACTCAAGGTCTTCCTGCACAGCTCGCAACGCCATCTTGATCGGCTGCCCCGCATGAGCCTTGATAATCTCTTGCAGCCGCTCCAGCGAGTAGGCAACGTCCTTCTTGTTCACGCAAGCGATAATGCCATCCGAGTAAAGCAGCAATCGTTCGCCCGGCATCAGGGTCGTTGTTTCTTCGTCATAGGTCATACCCGGCCACAACCCCACCGGAAATCCTCCATCGCCAATAATCGACGTGCTCCCATCGACATGAAACTTTATCGGGCTAGGATGCCCTGCCTGGCAAAAACGAATCTCATGCGTCTCCGTATCCAACACCGCATAGATCATCGTGAAGTAGCCGTCGCCCTGCGGCTGAAACCGCCGATTCAACTCACTCACCACCTCAACAGGCGGCACAATACGCTTCAACTCCAGGTTCGGATCGAAGCGCACCATCGGGCTTCCCGGCTGTGGCGATAGCAGTTGATTCAACGTCACAGAAAGCAACGCCGAAGGCACCCCATGCCCCGCGACATCCAGGTGATAAAAAATCAAATACCGTTCCTGCATCATGAAGTAGTTCAGGTTGTCGCCAGCCAGATAACTACTCGGCAACACCAGCCAATCCAGCGAAAACTTCGGATGCACCTCCGTAATCGTCGGCAGCAAACTCAACTGCAGTTGAGAAGCAGCAACCAGCTCCGAGTGCAGCGTCTCATAAGCCTGTTCCAGCTTGTCATTCAGCGCTTTGTGCTCCGCAGCCTTCTGCTCATACCCTCGCCGCACCTTCAGCGTGCGCTCCGCGGCCATAATCCGCAGCCGCAGAGCAACGTGATCCACCGGGCTGCTCAACACATCATCCGCGCCCGCATCCGTGCAGGTAAGCGCGTCTTCCTCCGTAACATCGGAGCTGTACACAAGAATGTAAGGATGCCGGGGAGTGTCTCCTAACATGCGACATAAATCATGCCCGGTCAGATCGCGCAGATGCCAATTACACAAAACGAGGTCGGTCTTCCCGGCGTCCAGCATCTCTCGCGTCAGGCTCTTGCTCCCGACCACCGCAACATCTTCGCCCCACTCTTCCAGCCAGGTTCGCAGCTGAACTTGTGTCGGCTGATCATCTTCAACAATAAGAATGTTCACGCGGTTCCCAATCAGATCTCACCGACGTCAGATTCTCGCCGTGTAAGGTAGAACGACTATATAAGAACGCACAAACACCATTCAAGACACCCCGCAAAGCCCATGCTCCAGGGTCTTCCCCAAACCCGTTACCGTCCCTGCACAGGCTTCGCCGGAACTCCAACCACCGTCGTTCCCGCCGCTACATCGCGCGTCACCACGGCGTTCGCCCCAACCGTAGCTCCATCGCCAATCGTTACGCCAGCCAACACCGTAACGCCCCGCCCTATCCACACTTCCTTGCCAATCGCAATCGCCCGCGCATTATGCCCGGCATCGCGCAGCGATATCCCCGCCTCACGCCCATGGTTGGCATCGCGCACACTGGAGTACTCCCCAATCATCGTCCCTTTGCCAACCGTAATTCCCGCCATCGCCACCAGATGCACCCCCCGCGACAACACAACGCCATCTCCAATCGCAACCGTCGCCGCGCCTTGTGTCTCAAAGTGCAGGTCCGGATAAAACAAGCAATCTTCGCCAACAGAGATCGCACCAGTCCCATAAACATCCACCCGCCCCATCACTACAACCGACGCCGGCAGCTTCCCCTTCAACTGCTCCGCCAGATAAGCATGAGAATAAATCCGCCGCAAAGGCACACGCAGCTTCGACGTAGCCCGCAGCCACAACGCGAACGCCCCGCTCATCAACGTCTTCATCCGGTAAGACTTGCCCAAAGCAGTCACCATGGCCGTGGCGGCGATACTCTTCCACCGTCCGTATCCTTCCACGCCTGATTCATCAGTGCGATCAAAGTCTTGTACCGACGCCCACGCTCCCGCCGGGCCGGGTCTTTACTAAGCCGATTCCGCAACACAGTAATCCGCCCCAACGTATTCTCCAGCAGCTTCGCCAGATAAGCCTGCGCCCCGTGATGCTTCCGGTAATAAAGCAGCGTACTCCGCATCCTCCACATAACGACCTGCGCGGCCTGCGAAGAAAACTCCAGCGACTTCACCCGTCGCGAAGACTCTCCCCCAATATGGACCACCACGATATCCGGCCAGTACCAAACCGAGTAACCAGCCTGCTTGATCCGCAAACAAAGATCCACCTCTTCGTAATACAGAAAGAAGATCGGATCAAACAGCCCCGCCTTCGCCAACGCTTCCGGACGAATGATCGAAAACGCTCCCGGCACCCAATCCACCGCAGCTGCTTCATTCCCATCAGCCCACGTGCGATCAAAGTCTCCAAAGAACTTCGACTTCGGAAACTTCGCCGCCAGCCCCGTCAACACAAGCGCATCCCCCAACACCGAATGAAACGACCGCGCCGAAGGCTGCCACGAACCATCGCGCCCAATCAGGCGACCTCCGCCCAACCCACAACCAGGCGTCTCCTCCATATGTCGAATCGCAAGCTCCAGCGCATTCGGTTCAAAAAACGCATCGGAGTTGAGCAGCACAAAATACTTCCCACGCGCCTGCTCCAGCGCCACGTTATTCGCCGCCCCAAAACCCAGGTTCGTCTTGCTCAAAAACAAACGCACATTCGGAAACTCTGCCTCCACCATCTCAGCAGACCCATCCGACGAAGCGTTATCCACCACCAATATCTCAATCGTCAGTCGCGTACTTTCACGCATCACAGACTGCAGACACTCGCGCAAAATCTCACGCGTATTGAAAGAGACAATCACAATCGACGCTTGATACAGCGGATTTTCGATCTCTGTTAGCGGCACGGTTTCACCAGTATACTGAAGCGCCAATCGAACCCTTCCATCGCAACAAACACATCGCTACACGGCAACGGCTTCGTTCAACACCGCTATCCTCTCACGCCTTCTACCCCGCCGGTAAATTCAATCCGCACGTCCACAAATCATAAACGGCCCCTTGTTCAAACCGCACATGGGTCTTCGCAAAGCCAAGCCGTATCTCATCCGGAAAAACATAAGGGCTCGCCGCTGCTGGCAGCACACCAAACCGCACCGAAGAAAACGGCGCCTCATCATGCGGAATCACCCAAACATCCTGACAGCCCAAAATCCGTTCCGTCACACGCTCCGGCACCGGAAACCTAGCCTTGATCCCTTCCACCACGCTGTTCTCATCTAAGAAGTACCCACGGCCTGCAAGCGTCAACTCATAGCGAAGATCGGTCCGGTAATCCGTCACCGCAGCTCCATATCCCATCGTCAAACTTTGCTCACCAAACGAACGACGCGATAATCCCTCAAGCTCGTTCTGAGCAATTCCTTCTCTGACCCCAAACTCACGATCCCCACGCGGCCGAACCACGTGATAGTCCTTCGCCGCAAAGTACGCCGTAGACACCATGCCAGCAACCGCAAGCGACGCTAAAGCAATCAGCGTTTTCGACGCAGTAACATCTCCTCCAACCCCAATCCCTCTTGACCGATCAACACTGCCTTCCCTACGCAGCGACACCGCATACGCAGCAGCTCCCAGAAACACAGGAAGCAGCGGCCACAAATGCCACCCACCCGCACCATCTTTAGAGCCGGTGATCACACACATAACCAACGCAAAAGCAGTCGTCGCAATAATCCACCCCAACCGACGCCGTCTCTCCCCCACCGTCGCCGATCGATAGACCAACACCATCGGAGCAAGCAGCAACAACACCGCAATCAAGTTCCCCAGAAAAGTCGACCGCAGAAACCGCTGATGTCCTGACACAACCAACCACGCCACATAGTTCGCCAAAGAGATATGCGGAAGAGCAAAG
>Ga0302314_10010449_pt1 | contig 16238 bp, 15 predicted proteins | sample III_Palsa_N2_3_FD_200533 | JGI IMG/M metagenome (GOLD analysis project Ga0302314, IMG submission 200533) | Peat permafrost microbial communities from Stordalen Mire near Abisko, Sweden - III_Palsa_N2_3 | ecosystem: Environmental > Terrestrial > Soil > Palsa > Peat permafrost | place: Sweden... | reverse complement strand
TTTCTGGGTTAGGAAAGCGACACTCGTGAGTGTCGGCGACGGCGTGGTGGACGCGGAAGGGATTGAACCTTCGACCCCTCGCGTGTGAAGCGAGTGCTCTCCCGCTGAGCTACGCGTCCGTCGCAGGGCTGGGGGCTATAACCTCTGCGCCGGCGCCGAGCAAGCGCGTGCAGGCCGCCGGTAGTTCGTCGAAGTGGCCGATCAGGATGTCGGGCGCGAGATCGCGGGCGGGGATGTCGGTGTAGCCGAAATCGACCAGGATCAGCGGCACGCCGGCGGCGCGCGCGGCGTCGGCGTCCGAGAGGGAGTCGCCCACCATCACCGCCTGGCTCGGACGCCCCCCGGCGAGCTCGATCGCCACCAACAGATGGCGTGGATCCGGCTTGGCGGCGGGGGCGTTGTCCGCGCCGACCACGGCGGCGAAGCGGCTGAAGAGGCTGAGTTCGCTGAGCAGGGCCACGGAGAGTTCCGTGCGCTTGTTGGTGCACACCGCGAGGCGCGCACCCTGGGCGGCGAGGCTGTCCAGAGCCGCGACCGCACCTGGAAAGGGCCGGCTATCCCGGGCGATGCGGCCGCGATAGACGTCGGTGAACCGACGGAACAGTTCGTCCACTCTCGGCTCGGTTAGCGGGTGGCCGGCCGCTTCGAAGGCGAGGGCCACAAGGGCGCGGCCGCCGCGTCCGATCATGGACTTGGTGCGAGCAAGGCTCGCGGGCGCCAGGCCATCCTCGGCGAGGATGGTGTTGAGCGCGCCCATGATGTCCGGGGCGGTGTCCACCAAGGTGCCGTCGAGGTCAAAGACAATAGTGGCGCCCGCAAGGGTCTTGAAAGGCAAGCGCGAACTCCGCATCGAAAGGCGCGGCCTTTTTCGCTAAAGGCCAGCCAATGACAAGGGCGAGGAGTCGGCGATCATGAACGATAGAGGCGCGCGCCCCAGGGCTGCGGTGATCCTCGCCGCCGGCAAGGGCGAGCGGATGAAGTCGCCGAGGCCCAAGGTGTTGCACCCGGTGGGCGGCCGGACCATGCTCGACCACGCCATCGACACGGCCGAGGCGCTAGGGTGTGCTCGGATCGTCGTGGTGGTGGGCGCGCACGCGCCGGAGGTGGCCGCTCACGTGACCGCGCGCCTAGGCGCAGGAGCGGCGGCGGTGCAGGATCCGCCGCTTGGCACCGGTCACGCCGTGCTGGCCGCGAATGCCGCGTTGGGCGACTTCGCCGGCGACGTGGTGGTGACCTACGCCGACTCGCCCCTGCTCACGCCAGGCTCGATCAAACCTCTGTTCGAGCACCTTGCGGCAGGCGCCGCCGTCGCTGTCCAGGGCTTCAAGGCCGCCGATCCGGGCGCCTACGGGCGTTTGGTGCTGGAGGATGGCGACAATCTGGCGCGCATCGTTGAAGCCAAGGACGCAAGTCCTGAGGAACTAGCCATAAGATATTGTAATTCCGGCGTCATGGCTGCCGCCGCCGACCTGCTCTTCCGGCTGCTGGCGCGCGTGGGCAATAATAACGCCAATGGAGAATATTACCTGACCTCGGTGGTCGGTCTGGCGCGGGACGACGGCCTTTCAGTGCGCGTCGCCTTCGCCGACGAGGCGGAGCTGGCCGGCGTCAATTCCCAGGCCGAACTCGCGGCGGCGGAGGCGGCCTTCCAGACCCGCCGGCGCGCGGGACTGATGGCGTCCGGCGTCACCATGACAGCCCCCGCCACCGTGTGGCTCGCCTGGGACACCCGGATCGGCGCCGGGGTCACACTCGAACCCAATGTGGTGTTCGGCCCAGGCGTAACGGTGGAAGCCGGCGCGGTGATCCGCGCCTTCAGCCATCTGGAAGGGTCGGTGGTGCGCGCGGGCGCCATTGTGGGGCCCTATGCCCGACTGAGGCCCGGTGCGGTGATCGGCGAGGGCGCACACATCGGCAACTTCGTGGAGGTGAAGAAGGTCAAGGTGGGGGCGGGAGCCAAGGCCAACCACCTGGCCTATCTCGGCGACGGTGAGGTGGGTGCGGGGGCCAACATCGGGGCTGGCACAATCTTCTGCAACTACGACGGCTTCGACAAATTCAACACCGTTGTTGGCGAGAACGCCTTCATCGGCTCGAATTCCGCTCTGGTGGCGCCGGTGACCATTGGGCGGGGGGCCTATACCGGCTCCGGCTCAGTGATCACCCGCGACGTGGCGCCCGACGCTCTGGCGCTTGGCCGCGGCCAACAGACGGAGAAGCCTGGGTGGGCGAATGCTTTTCGCGCCCGCAAGATGCGCGAAAAGGCGGCCAAGTGAGCGGCGCGGACGCGCAGAAGCGGGCGGCCGGGGAGGCGGCGGCGCTCCTTGTGGAAAGTGGCATGACTTTGGGCCTTGGCACCGGCACCACGGCGGCGTGGTTTGTGCGCGCGCTGGCCGAACGGCACGTTGACGTGGTGTGCGTGGCGACGTCGGAGGCGATCGCCGCCCTGGGTGAAACCCTTGGGCTGAAGCTCGCCAATCTCGACGAAGTGGGGGCGATTGACCTGACCGTGGACGGGGCCGACGAGATCGGGCCGGGGCTGGCGCTCATCAAGGGCGCCGGTGCGGCGTTGCTGCGCGAGAAGCTGGTGTGGACGGCGTCGCGACGCTGCGTAGTCATCGCGGAGGCGGCCAAGCCCGTGGCTCGTCTGGGCGCCGGCGCCTATCCCCTACCGGTGGAGGTGGTCGCCTTTGGTCACGCTCAGACGGCCGCGCGACTTGCCGCCGCCCTTTCCACACAAGGGATAAGCCCCACGCCAGTGCTACGCGTGAAAGACGGCGCCCCGGTGCGCACCGATAGCGGCAACCTTATCTATGACGCGGTGTGCGGGGCGATTGAGGATCCCGCCGCCTTGGCCGCGGCGATCAAGCAGGTGACCGGCGTCGTCGACCATGGACTGTTTCTGGGCCTCGCCGAGCGCGCCCTGGTCGGGACCGACGAGGGCGTGGTGACGCTCTACCCCTAATTGAAAAAGGAGCCGCGTTTGGCCCGCTATGACTACGATCTATTCGTCATCGGGGCCGGATCGGGCGGCGTCCGCGCCGCGCGGCTGGCCGCCATCAGCGGCGCCAAGGTAGCCGTGGCCGAGGAATACCGGGTCGGCGGCACCTGCGTGGTGCGCGGCTGTATCCCTAAGAAATTCATGGTTTATGCGAGTGAATTCTCGTCCTACTTTAAATCCGCCCAGGACTTCGGCTGGTCCGCGAGCCGCGCGAAGTTCGACTGGCCGACCTTTCTCGGGCGCAAGGACGCCGAGATCGCGCGTCTTTCCGGGGTCTATGTGGCCAATCTCGAAAATGCCGGCGCGAAGCTCATCCACACGCGCGCCAGGCTGACCGACGCCCATACGATTGAACTCGATGGCGAGGACAAGAAGGTCACCGCCGCCAGGGTATTGATCGCCACAGGCGCCAGGCCAACCTTGCCGGACGATCTGCCGGGGGTGGAGCACGCCATCACCTCGAACGAGGCGTTCCACCTGGAAAAGCTGCCGGCCAGCATCGTGATCGCCGGCGGCGGTTATATCGCCACCGAGTTCGCCGGCATCTTTAACGGCCTGGGGGTCGACACAACGCTCATCTATCGCGGCCCGATCCTGCTGCGCGGGTTCGACGACGACGTGCGCGGTCATGTGATGCGCGAGATGCAGCGGCGCGGCGTGAACGTGATCGTCGGCTGCCGCCAGACCCAGCTGGAGAAAACCAAGGCCGGGATCGTCAGCCACCTTTCCAGCGGGCGTTCCCTGACCAGTGATGTCACGCTCTTCGCCACCGGCCGGACGCCCTACACCGAGGGCCTCGGCCTGGAAGCTGCCGGGGTCGCCCTCAACGAACGCGGCGCGGTGAAGGTGGACGACTACTCGCGCAGCAATGTGAAAAACATCTGGGCGGTGGGCGATGTCACCGACCGGATCAATCTGACGCCGGTGGCCATTCGCGAGGGCGCGGCTTTCGCCCAGACGGAGTTCTACGACCGGCCGACGCGCTTCGACCACGAGACGGTGGCGAGCGCGGTGTTCTCTCAACCACCGGTGGGTTCCGTGGGTCTCTCCGAGAGCGACGCGCGCCAGGGTGGCCGCAAGTTGACCATCTACAAATCGATCTTCCGGCCGATGAAGGCGACGTTCAATGGCGGCGACGAGCGGGTGCTGATGAAGCTGGTGGTGGATGCCGGCGATGACCGCATCCTCGGCTGCCACATCGTGGGGCCGGACGCGCCGGAAATGATCCAGATGGCGGCGATCGCCGTCAAAATGGGCGTGACCAAGGCTCAGTGGGACGATACCTGCGCCGTCCATCCCACGGCGGCGGAAGAGCTGGTCACCATGCGCGAGCCCTATGTGCCGACCGAGCTTTAGGGGAGGGGCGCGGCGGTTTTGCCTTTCGCGCGCCGTTGGTCTAAGTCCGCGCCTCTCTTGATCAGGCCCGTGAGCGATGACTGAGCGGTGGACGCCCGCGTCGTGGAGAGCGCACGGGGCCAGGCACATTCCGAACGACTATCCGGACCCGGCGGCCCTGACGCGGGCCGAGGCCGAGCTCGCGCGCATGCCCCCCCTGGTGTTCGCCGGTGAGGCGCGGCGCCTGAAGAGCCTGTTGGGCGAAGTGGCCGCCGGCCGCGCCTTCCTGCTGCAGGGCGGCGACTGCGCCGAGAGCTTCAAGGAATTCTCGGCCGACAACATCCGCGACACCTTTCGCCTGATCCTGCAGATGGCGGTGGTCATGACCTTTGCGGGCGGCAAGCCGGTGGTGAAGGTGGGCCGCATGGCCGGCCAGTTCGCCAAGCCGAGATCCGAGACCACGGAGACCATCGGCGGCGTCACCCTGCCGTCCTATCGCGGCGACATCATCAACGGAATGGAGTTCGAGTCGGCAGCGCGCGCGCCGGACCCCGAGCGGCTGTTGAAGGCCTACAGCCAGTCGGCCGCGACCCTCAATCTGCTGCGCGCCTTCGCCGGCGGCGGCTACGCCGACTTGCACAACATCCATCGCTGGACGCTAGGCTTCGTGGACGGCAGCCCGCAGGGCGCCCGCTACAGCGAGCTTTCGGACAAGATCAGCGAGTCGCTCGCGTTCATGGAGGCGATCGGAGTGACACCGCAGAGCCATCCGGATCTCTCCCGGGTGGAGTTCTTCACCTGCCATGAGGCTCTACTGCTCGCCTTTGAGGAGGCGCTGACGCGCGTCGATTCGACATCGGGCGACTGGTACGACGTCTCGGCGCATCTGCTGTGGATCGGCGAGCGCACCCGCCAACTGGACGGCGCGCACGTTGAGTTCATGCGCGGGATCAAGAACCCCATTGGCTTGAAGGTCGGCCCGACCCTTGAGGCAGACGAGCTGCTGGCGCTCATCGACGCCCTCAATCCGGCCAACGAACCCGGTCGCCTGACGCTCTACGGCCGCTTCGGCTCGGATAAGATCGCCGCCCGTCTGCCGGGGCTGATGCGCGCCACGCTACGCGAGGGCAAGGCGGTGGTCTGGGCCACCGATCCCATGCACGGCAATACGCTCAAAGCGGCCAACGGCTACAAGACGCGGCCGTTCGACCGCATCCTCGCTGAGGTGCGCGCCTTCATCGAGATCGCCCAGTCCGAAGGCGTCCATCCGGGCGGCGTGCATCTGGAGATGACCGGCCAGAACGTTACCGAATGCACGGGCGGCGCGCGCGCGCTGACGGAGGGTGAACTCGGCGACCGCTATCACACCCACTGCGACCCGCGACTCAATGGCGAGCAGGCCCTGGAGCTGGCCTTCCTGGTGGCCGAGAAGCTGAAAGCCCAGCGCGCTTCGGGCCTGACCCAGGCGGCGGAGTAGAACGCCTCAGGCGGCGTTATCGACTGGATTCGCCCACCCATCCAGATCGGCCAGTGCGCGCAGGCTCATGGCGTGTTTCTTGGCGCGAGCGCGGTCGCCTCGGGCGTAGCGCGGCGCGCCGGGCGCGCGGTGCGGCGCATCCATGGGCGGCAGGAGACCATAGTTGATGTTCATCGGCTGGAAGGAGCCGGCGCCGCTGCTGAGGTGGCCGCCCGTCACATGGCCGATGAGTGCGCCCAAGGCCGTGGTCGGCGGGGGCAGGGCGAGTTCGCGGCCCGCCAGTTCGGCCGCCGCCATGCGCCCGGCCATGAGGCCGATGGCGGCGCTCTCAACATAGCCCTCGACGCCGGTGATCTGGCCGGCGAAGCGCAGACGCGGGTCGGCCTTGAGGCGCAGGCGCGCGTCGAGCACCCGCGGGCTGTCGAGAAAGGTGTTGCGGTGCAGGCCGCCCAGGCGGGCGAAAACCGCGTGCCTCAGGCCGGGGATGGTGCGGAACACCTCCGTCTGGGCGCCGTGTTTGAGCTTGGTCTGGAAGCCGACCATGTTCCACAGGGTGCCCAGCGCATTGTCCTGGCGAAGCTGGACGACGGCGTGGGGCTTTTCATCAGGTTGGTGTGGGTTGGTGAGGCCGACCGGCTTCATGGGTCCGTGACGGGGCGTCTCGCGTCCGCGCTCGGCCATCACCTCGATGGGCAGGCAGCCGTCGAAATAAGGAACGCCTTCCCAGTCCTTGAACTCGGTCTTGGGACCGGCGAGCAGGGCGTCGATGAACGCCTCGTAGTCTTCCCGGGTCATGGGGCAATTGATGTAGGCGGCCGCGTCGCCGGCCGGGCCCGTCTTGTCGTAGCGCGACTGGCACCAGGCTATGCTCATGTCGACGGATTCAAGATGGACGATGGGGGCGATGGCGTCGAAGAAGGCGAGGGCCGTCGCGCCGGTAAGCTCCTGGATCGCCGCCGACAGGGCCGGCGAGGTGAGCGGTCCCGTGGCGACAACGACGTTGGTCCATTCGGGTGGCGGCAGACCGGCCACCTCGCCGCGCTCGACAAGGATCCGGGGATGGGCGGCGATCCGGTCGGTGACCGCGCGTGCGAAGCCCTCGCGGTCCACCGCCAGCGCCCCGCCTGCCGGCGTCTGGTGAGCATCCGCGCAGACAAGGATCAGCGAATCCAGGCGCCGCATCTCGGCGTGCAGGAGACCCACGGCGTTGTATTCCGCGTCGTCGGAGCGAAACGAATTGGAGCACACCAGTTCGGCCAGGTCGCTGGTCTTGTGAGCCTCGGTGGTCGTCGTGGGGCGCATCTCGTGCAGGACTACGCGTGCGCCGGCGAGGGCCGCCTGCCACGCGGCTTCGCATCCGGCGAGACCGCCACCGATTACATGGATTGTCGCTTCGCTCATGGCCGGAGGGAGTTACTCCCAGGCGGCGGCGCGGGATAGTGGCGCATGGCGGGTGATTGAGGCTATGTCTCCCGAGGGTGCGACTGTTGGGGGGCGATCAAGTGGCCAGCATTTCCATAGGTGACTCGATCGGCGAGGGATTCGCGCTGATCCGCAGACAGCCGGTCACCGTGCTCGTGTGGGGCGCCTTGCAGACCGCGGTGTCGCTGGTCCTGACCATGGTCATGAACCCGACCTACACGGGCATGATGCAAAGCGTGCAGAGTATGAGCGCCGCGGGCAACTCCTCAGCGGCCGCCATGGCCAATCTCGCGCCGATGCTCCAGGCCGAGGGCGTGTTGATGCTCATCGGGACGGTCGGCTTTTTTTTCAGCCTGATTTTCTACTGCGCGGTCTTCCGTGCAGTGTTGCGGCCAAACGAGAAGAGCTTCGCCTACCTGAGGGTCGGAATGACCGAGGTGTTGCTGTTCGCGTTCGTGATCGGCGCGTCCATAGGGCTTGGGTTCGGCGTGGTCATCGCCTTCATCCCTGTGTTCTTGTTGGTCGCCATCGCGGCGGCCGCTCATGCCCCCGTGATCAGCGGCCTGTTTATCGTGGTGGCGTACATTGGCATCTTGGTCGCCCTCGTCTGGGCCGGCCTTCGGCTATCGCTTGTCGGCCCGATGATGATCTCGGACGGACGGTTCCATTTCCGCGACGCCTGGAAGCTCACCCGGGGCCACGCCGGCGCTCTTTTCGCCATTGGCCTGTGCCTGACGGTCGTTCTGCTGGTGGTGATGGCGGTCAATGTGGCCCTGACTCTGTCCATGGGCGGCCCTCAGGCGCAGTCATTGATGCAGGCATTCCAAGCGCCGCATCCGGGCGCGCCGCCCGCCCAGCTGATTCCGCCACTGACACCCATGGTCGTCGTAAAGTACCTGATCGCCATCCCGGTCTCGGGCTGTATCATCGCGATCTGGGGCGCCCCCTGGGCCAGAGCCTACCGTGATCTCGCCCAGCCGGATGTGGCGGCGACATTTGCGTGAGATAAGGACTTCGGGCGCCTGGGAACTGACATCGGGGGAGGGGCTTCAAATGGCCAATATTTCCATCGGCGACTCGTTGGCCGAAGGATTCGGACTGATCAAGCGGGAGCCACTTTCCGTTCTTGCGTGGGGAGCAGTGCGGGTCGCACTCTCAGCTGTGGCCCTGACAATCATGGGGCCATTCTATCTGTCGCTCATCGCTCAGATGCGGGCGCGCGCCGCGACCGGGGTGGCGACGCCGCCAGATTTGGGGCCGATGATGGCGATGCAGAGTTTCAGCTACCTCATTTCGCTCGGCAGCGCGTTCGTCCTCGCCATCGTCTATTGCGCCGTCGCCCGCGCGGTGCTCCATCCTGAACAGCGGTCGTTCGCTTACCTGAGGGTCGGGGCGGCTGAGCTGTTCAGCTTCCTGCTGGTCGTCGGCCTTTATTTCGCACTGGGCTTCGGCATGGTCATCCTGGCGATTCCCGTGGCGCTCGTGGCCGCAATCGCGTTCGCCGCCCACGCGGGGGGTGTCGGGGTCGTGATCGCCGTTGTCGGCGGACTTGCGGGGCTGGGGCTTCTGATCTGGGTCCTGTGCCGCCTCTCACTGGTGGTCCCGATGATGGTTCAGGACGGGAAATTCCATCTGGCCGACGCTTGGGCGCTCACCAAGGGCTACGGCGGAGCGCTATTCCTGGTGGCGGTGCTGATCTTTGTGATCCTGATGTGCCTCGAGGTGGTGATCGGGGTGATCGTTATGGCGATGGGCTTCGGCTTTCTGGGCGCCGCGGCCGGAGGGCTCGGCAATCTCAAGGCGTTCTTCGCTCAACCACCTGCGACCATTATGGGCGACCTGATCCCGGCGCTGGTGGTGCTGGGAGTACTGTTCATACCGGTGACCGGCGGCATGATGTCGATCATCGTTGCGCCCTGGGCCAGAATCTACCGCGATCTCGCCCAGCCCGATGTGGCGGCGACATTCGCCTGAGACCACGGTGACCGGAACGGGCTTACACATTGGCGGCGGCCTCGTCGCCGCCTGGCGCTTCCTGCCGCGCGCCTGGCGCGCCGCGTGGGCGGCGCTGACGCTGACCATGGTCGCCGTCGCTTTGGCGTTCGCCGCCGCGCCGGCCTGGTGGTTTGTCGTGGTGCTCGTCGTCCTCATGGCCCGCGGCGCCCTATGGCGGGTGGCGCTGGGCGGCGGGCGGCCGGGGCCAGGCGGACTTCAGCTGGGCGCCATGGAGGGCCGAATCGCCTCGGCTTGGGCCCTGAGTACGCTGTTCATGGCTATCCTGACCTCGCTGATGATTGTCGTCTTGCTGTGCTGCGCTTACGCCGCCGCGTCGGTCGGACGGGGTTTCGATCCGGCGGAAGTCGCCACATGGGCGTCGGCGGTGGAAGGAGGGGGACGGGTGTTTCTGGGCGCGGCGGCTTTCGTCTGCGTGGCCGGCATGGTGTTCGCCGCGACGCGAGTCTCTTTGGCCGAGGCGGCCACCGTGACCCGGGCTAAGGTGCAGGTACTGTCGGCGTGGACGCTCTCGCGCGGCCGGGTGGTCTTTCTTCTCATAGCGAACGTCATCGTGGCGGGGCCGGCGCTCGCTCTTCTGGCATTGCGCATGCGCGGCCACGTTGGCTGGACGTGGGCGGTGGCGGAAGGCGTGGCCGTCGGCGGCCTCTGGCTTCCCTTGAGCATCGGACTCATGGCCTATGCATATGAAACCGCCGAGACCTGATGAGACCTCTTTCCCCCGCCCTGGCCGCCGGTGAAGGCTTCCGCCTCCTTCGGCGGGAGCCGAGGGCGTTGGTTGCCTGGACGCTGGTCTGGTTCGCGACCTTCTCGGTGGCGGCCTGGGTGGTCGCGGCTGGTAAGCCTGTCGCCGTCCACATGGGAGCGCCGGCCACGCTCGGTGGTATTGCGCTCCGCTTCGGCCCGTTCTGGGCCCTCCTGATCGCGCTTTTCCTTCTGGTCTGGCTGGTCACCGCGGTCGCCGCCTTTCGCGCCGTGTTGCGGCCCAATGAGCGGCGCTGGTTCTATCTGCGCCTGAGCGGCGATGAGTATCGGCTGGGCCTGATGACCATTGTCGCCTTTACGGCGGCGATCCCGCTGGGCGCCCTACCGGCCTATCTGGTGTTCGTGCTGGCCAACCCCTTCATCCGCGCCTTGCCGGCGGCCACGCGGGACATCGCCGGCATCGGCGTGCTGATCACCGTGTGGCTCGACATCTGGCTCGGTGTCCGCCTTTCGCTCATCGCGGTGGAAACGTTCTCGGAGCGTCGTTTTCATCTGACCGCCTATTGGCCGGTGACGCGCGGGCGCTTTTGGTACCTGCTCGGCTGCTACTTCCTGCTGTTCCTGGTGTTCTTGGGGCTGACCGTCGTGTTCGTGCCCTTGGTGGGGTTGTTGTCCAACGCCGCTGTCGCCCAGGTCCGGGCCGGGGATCTCGTTACCAGCGGGGGATTGCTCCTTCAGGCGGGTGTGCTCGCCCTGCTCATTTCACTGTTCTGGACGCTGTCGTCCACGCTGTTTTACGCCTGTCAGGCGCACGCATTCCGCGCCATTGTCGGAGAGGGCCGTGACGGTGTGGCGCCGGCCTGACGGTCTGGGGCGGCGCCGTCGATTTCTGGAAGAAGGGGGAGCAAGTGGTTCGAAATATGGGGCTGATCGCGGCGCTGAGCGCTGTGGTGGCGACGAGCGGCGCCCAGGCGCAGCTTCACGGGGCGCTGAGAGCTAAATTCGTTGCCCGGATGTCGGATCGATGCATCGCGGACGCGGCCTCGAATGAGATGTTGAGCGGCGTTTCCCACCGGGTGCTTTCGTCTATTTGCACCTGCGCCGGCTACCGTGTGGCGAACACCTTGGACGTCGACTCGATGAGGCAGGCAATGGCAATTGGTCAGATGGCGAGCTTCGCCGCGGATGCGGGGCAGGAAGCCGTCGAATACTGCCTGCAGCGCCGCGGCGGCTTCGTCTCGGGAATGACGGTGACCCCGAACCATTGTGACTCCGCCGTCTGAGATTCAGGCCTTGGCGCTCGGTCGAGCGCTGACGCGTCCATGCCAGGCCGTGAGGTTGGCGTGCTTGGCGTCGATGGGAAGTCCGATCCAGTCGGCGAAGTCGACCGTGGTCAGCGCGCAGATGTCGGCCATGGTGAAGGCGTCACCGGCAAGGAATTCCCGTTCGGCGAGCTCACGATCCAGCCAGCCCTGTGCTCCGGCGTAGATCTCGCGGTTGGACTCGCCGAAATCCTTGTACTGAGTAAGCAGCGCCGCCGTGTACGGATGGGCGTGACGCCAAAAGTTTCCTACCGGCTGCATGAGGATGAACTCAGCCCGGCGAGTCCACATGTCCACGCGGGCCTTTTCTGCGGGAGTCCTGCCGAACAGGGGTGGTTCGGGCTGAACCTCCTCAAAATACCGGCAGATGGCTACCGTCTCGGAAATGTGAGAGCCGTCGTCTAGCTCAAGCGTCGGCACCTGGCCCAGTGAGTTGCGCGCCTTGTGGTCGTCGGACTTGTGCTCACGCTTACGCAAATCGAGCGGGGTCTCGGCAAGATCGATGCCCTTCTCCGCCAGGAACATCCGCACCCGGCGCGGATTGGGAGCCGGCATCGGCGCGCCGAAGAGCTTCATGGCCGTAGGTCCTTTTCGCGCAAAATGCGGGTCGTCGGATCTCTATTCCCTAAATGGTCAGCCGCCGAAATAGGCCTCGACGCGCCAGCCGTCGGGATCGATGGCGAAGGCGGCGTAATAGGGATGAGTCGACTGATATTCTGGCCGAAGGCCCGGCGGGCCGTTATCGGCGCCGCCATGGCCAAGTGCGGCGGCGTGGAAAGCGTCCACTGCTTCACGGCTTGGCGCGTGGAAGCAGAAGTGCACGCCTGAACGCGGATGTGGCGGCGGAACATGCTCGGTCTGGGCGATCCACAATATCGGTTTGTCGGCGCCGTAGGCCACATAGCCTTCACCCTCGAACACCCGCTTGTAGCTGAGAGGCGCGAGGGCCGCGTCATAGAACCGTTTGGCGCGTTCGAGGTCGACGACACCGATGGAAACGTGGCTGATCATGACGGGGGTGCTTGGGTCGTGTCGGGCGTCGGCGAAAGCGTGTTCGAGACCTCTTTCCACCGCCCAGCCTTGTCTTTCAGGAGGAGGAGGATGGCGCCGGTGCAGGCGTTCGGCCCTTCGCACAGGCTCTCCTGAACCAGCGCGTCGTGGCCATCCGCCCCCACGATCGGCAGCGACAGCGATAATACCCGCGCTCCGTAGGACGGCAGGGCCACGATATCGGGGTCCACCGCGGTCACCCTGGCGACGGCGTCGTCTCCGCTGGAGATTTTCGCTTTGGCCAGCTCCGCCTGAACGCCCGCGCAGGAATCGATCACGCTTTGAGCGGGCAGGCTCAGGAAGGCGTCCGCCAACGGCTGCGCAGGCGGGCCGGCGGACCAGTCGGCCTGCAGCAGGGTCTCCGTCGTGTAGCTCTTGGTTTCAGAGGTGTCGGGCGTGGAGGCGACGATGAGCGGCGTCTGATTCTTGCCGCCCTTGGCGAAACCCATGATCACATCGAGCGCCGCCGCGCAGGCCGGAGTCTGCGCGTCGGCGCAAAGCGCGAGGCTGGGCGCGCCCGCGGCGACAAGAAGGAGGGCGGCGAATCCGGCGCGATTCCACATGTGCTAGGCACTTACCTTTGCCCGCCTAGGTTTGGCCAGAGCCGCCGTGCGATCAACTTGCCGACGCATCACTTCGGCAAGATAGCGGCCGGTCCAACTTTCCTTGTCAGCCGCCACCGTTTCCGGCGTTCCGGTGGCGATAATACAACCGCCGCCGTCCCCACCCTCGGGTCCGAAATCGATAATCCAGTCGGCGGTTTTCACCACATCGAGGTTGTGCTCGATGACGACCACGGTGTTCCCCTGGTCGACCAGCTCGTGCAGCACCTCAAGCAGCTTGCGCACGTCCTCGAAGTGCAGGCCCGTGGTCGGCTCGTCGAGGATATAGAGTGTGCGGCCGGTGGCTCGGCGCGAAAGCTCCTTGGAAAGTTTCACCCGCTGCGCTTCTCCGCCGGAAAGCGTGGTCGCCTGCTGGCCGACCTTGATGTAGCCAAGGCCGACGCGCTTGAGGGTTTCCATCTTATCGCGGATTCCCGGCACGGCCTTGAACATCTGCGCCGCCTCTTCGACGGTCATGTCGAGCACCTCGGCGATGGACTTGCCGCGGAACAGGATCTCCAGAGTCTCGCGATTGTAGCGCTGGCCGTGACAGACGTCGCAAGTGACATAGACGTCCGGCAGGAAGTGCATCTCGATCTTGATCAGGCCGTCGCCCTGGCAGGCCTCGCAGCGGCCGCCCTTGACGTTGAAGCTGAAGCGGCCCGGCCCATAGCCGCGCGCCTTGGCCTCCGGCAGGCCGGCGAACCAGTCGCGGATGGCGGTGAACGCCCCGGTGTAGGTGGCCGGATTGGATCGCGGCGTGCGCCCGATCGGGCTCTGGTCGATGTCGATGACCTTGTCGAACTGCTCCAGCCCTTCGATGCGCTCGTATGGCGCCGGAGCGTCGGAGGCGTTGTTGAGACGCCTGGCCGCGGCCTTGTACAGGGTCTCCACGGTGAAGGTGGACTTGCCCCCGCCGGAAACGCCGGTGATGCAGGTGAAGCCTCCCACGGGAATCTCGGCGGTGACGTGCTTGAGATTGTTGCCCGTTGCCCCGGTCACGCGCACCACGCGGGATGGTGAAAGCGGCCGCCGCCGCTCGGGAATGGCGATCTGGCGCTCGCCCCTGAGATATTGTCCGGTGAGGCTGTTCTCAGCGGCGATGACCTCGGCCGGAGTCCCTTCGGCCACCACCTCACCGCCATGGATGCCCGCGGCCGGACCCATGTCGATGACATAGTCGGCGGAGAGTATCGCCTCTTCGTCGTGCTCCACCACCAGCACGGAATTGCCGAGGTCGCGCAGGCCTTTGAGGCTTTCCAGCAGGCGGGCGTTGTCGCGCTGGTGCAGACCGATCGACGGCTCGTCGAGTACATAGAGAACGCCGGTAAGGCCGGAGCCGATCTGGCTGGCCAGGCGGATGCGCTGACTCTCGCCGCCCGAGAGCGTGCCCGAACCGCGTGAGAGGTTGAGATACTCCAGCCCCACGTCGACCAGGAATTTGAGGCGGTCGTTGATCTCCTTCAGAATCCGCCGGGCGATCTCGAGCTGTTTGTCGGTGAGCTCGCCCTCCAGGCCCGCGAACCAGTCCCGCGCCGGGCGGATGGCCAGGGTTGAGATCTCGGCGATGTTGCGCCCCGCGATCTTGACCGCCAGGGCCTCGGGCCTGAGCCGCGCCCCGCCGCACACCTCGCATGGCGTCTCGGACTGATAGCGGCCCAGCTCTTCGCGCACCCAGCTGGAGTCTGTTTCGCGCCACCGCCGCTCGAGATTGGGCAGGACGCCCTCGAAGGTCTTGTTGACCTCGTATTTGCGGGCGTTGTCGTCGTAGACAAAGTTGATCTTGTCAGCGCCGGAGCCATGCAGGACCACGGCGCGCGCCGTCTCCGGCAGCTTCCACCAAGGCTCGTCCATGGAAAATCCATAGTGCCGAGCCAGCGCCTGGAGCGTCTGGGTATAGAGCGGCGAGGGACCCTTGGCCCACGGTGAGACCGCGCCCTTGTGCAGGGTGCGGTCCTTGTCCGGGATGACCAGATCGGCGTCGAAGGCGAGCTTCATGCCGAGGCCGTCACAGGCCGGGCAGGCGCCGGCCGGGTTGTTAAAGGAAAACAGCTTGGGTTCGATTTCGGCGATGGAGAATCCCGACACCGGGCAGGCGAACTTCTCGGAGAAGATCAGCCGGCGCGCCTCGCTCTCGCCCTCCGCCTTGTCCGCCCATTCAGCCACCGCGATCCCGTCAGCCAGGCGCAGAGCGGCTTCCAGGCTTTCGGCGTAACGGCTCTCCAGTCCAGCGCGGGTGACCAGCCGATCCACGACCACGTCGATGTCGTGCTTGAAGGTCTTCTCCAGCGCGGGGGCGTCCTCGATGGGGTAGAACGCGCCGTCGATCTTCAGCCTCTGGAAGCCGGCCTTCTGCCACTCGGCGATTTCCTTGCGGTATTCGCCCTTGCGGGCCCGCACCACAGGCGCGAGCAGGAAGATGCGCTCGCCGTCCGGCAGGGCGGCCAGCTTGTCCACCATCTGGCTGACGGTCTGGCTGACGATGGGCAGGCCGGTGGCCGGCGAATAAGGGACGCCCACGCGCGCCCACATGAGGCGCATGTAGTCATGGATTTCGGTGACCGTGCCCACAGTGGAGCGCGGATTGTGGCTGGTGGTCTTCTGCTCGATGGAGATGGCCGGCGAGAGACCCTCGATGAGGTCCACGTCCGGCTTGCTCATCAATTGCAGGAACTGGCGGGCGTAGGCCGACAAACTCTCCACATAGCGTCGCTGGCCCTCGGCGTAGATGGTGTCGAAGGCGAGGCTGCTCTTGCCCGACCCGGAGAGCCCGGTGAGCACGACGAGTTCGCCGCGCGGAATATCCACGCTGACGTTCTTGAGGTTGTGCTCGCGCGCTCCGCGCACGCGCAGGAATCGGCTTTGTTCGAACGTCATGCGCTTTAAGTGGTCGTCCCGCCGGGCGCTGGGCCCAGCCTCCTATCTAATAGAAAGAGTCGCCAACGCAGCAAGAACAAAATAGGAACCGGAAGGTTCCTGCGGCCCGGTCTAGGACTTGGACCCATAAATCAGACGAACGGCCACGGCTCGTAGGGGTGGGGCTTCCGCGAAGGCGACCGTAGATTCGCATTAAACAGGTGTGAAATGGCCGTTATCAGGATTTGCGACCTCAGCGTTCGAATGGGAGAAGTTTCCTTTCTCTGCGTCATCCCGGCCGGAGCGCGTCAGCGTGGAGAGCGGGGACCCAGGGGCCACATTCCGCCGCGCCACCTCTCTCTTCCCCCTTCAAAAGGGGGAAGTGTCCCGAAGGGACGATGGGGGATCGGACGCCCCGCTCTCTCCGGGAGCACCCCCCTACCCCCGCTTCGGGG
>Ga0302314_10010448_pt1 | contig 16241 bp, 12 predicted proteins | sample III_Palsa_N2_3_FD_200533 | JGI IMG/M metagenome (GOLD analysis project Ga0302314, IMG submission 200533) | Peat permafrost microbial communities from Stordalen Mire near Abisko, Sweden - III_Palsa_N2_3 | ecosystem: Environmental > Terrestrial > Soil > Palsa > Peat permafrost | place: Sweden... | reverse complement strand
GCGTCGCATCGACCTCGCCGTCACGGCCAATGTGCCGCGCTTCCAGGACGTGCTGGCCGCGGTGTTGAGCGAGATGCAGGTGGAAGGCGCCGTGATCGCCGACGAACTCGCGCCGGCCAACCCCGCCATCCACGCGGAGCTGCTGCGCCAGCTGGGCCTCACGCCCGTCGCGACGCTGTCGCATGAACATTTCAAGGCGGCCACGCGCGGGGCGCGCGCGATCGTGCGTACGGGCGAGTTCTCGCCGTATGCGAACGTGATCCTGCGGGCGGGCGTGGTGTTCTAGTCGTCTCGGGCTTCTGGCCGGGCGCCGCTCACGATCGGCGTCAGGCAGCAGGACGCCATCCCCGCAGATCTTCCAGCCGAAGCGATTGGTTTATTGTCTGCGTGCAGTGCCCTTGCTGGAGGCGTCAGGCATCGCCTCGTGCCGCAGGTGAGATTTTCTCCACCTGGCACGCCTGGCTGGCGGCACGCGGAGACGCCAGACACCTCCGACAGCCACGGCGCAGACGCACCAATCGACTAGCCCGAGATCCCGATCACGTCGCGCACGATCGGATAGATCTGCGCCTGCCAGCGCTTGCCGCTGAACACGCCGTAGTGGCCGACATTGGCCTGCACGTAGTGCGTTCGCATGTAGGGCCGCAGGCTGCTGGCCAGGTCTTGCGCGGCGAGCGTCTGGCCGATGGCGCAGATGTCGTCGCGCTCGCCTTCGATCGTGACCAGCGCCGTCCTGCGGATCGCCGCCGGATCGATCTTGCGACCGCGAAACGTCAGCAGGCCTTGCGGCAGCGCGAACTCCTGGAACACCTTGGCGACGGTCTCGATGTAGAAATCCGCCGCGAGGTCGGCCACCGCCAGGTACTCCTCGTAGAAGATGCGGGTGACGTCGGCCCGGTCGAAATCGCCTTCGACCAGTTGGCGGTAGTAGTCCTTGAACGCGTTCTCGTGGCGCTCGCGGTTCATGCTGATGAAGGCCGACAGCTGCACGAAGCCGGGATACACGCGGCGACCGCCACCGGCGTGCTGCCAGGGCACGGTGCTGATGAGGTTCTTCTCGAACCACTCGATCGGCTTGGACATCGCCAGCTGGTTGACGCTGGTCGGGCTGATGCGGCAGTCGATCGGGCCGGCCATCAGCGTGAGGCTGGCGGGCGTGGCCGGGTGCTGGTCCTCCGACATCAGCGCCACCGCGGCCAGCGCGGCGACCGTCGGCTGGCACACGGCCAGCACGTGACCGCCCGGGCCCAGCGCCTCGGTGAACTGCATCACGTGCTCGATGTATTCGTCCAGGCCGAAGCGTCCGGCCGCCAGCGGCACGTCGCGCACGTTGAGCCAGTCGGTCACGTAGACGTCGTGATCCTGCAGCGCGGTGCGGATGGTGTCGCGCAGCAGCGTCGCGAAGTGGCCCGACATCGGCGCCACCACCAGCAGCCTGGGCTGGCCCGTGACGCCCGGCTTGTGAAAGCGCAGCAGCTCGGCGAACGGCGTGCGCAGGACGATCTCTTCGACGACGGGCTGGACCTCGCCCTTGACCATCACGCTGGCCAGCCGCCACGGCGGCCGGCGATGCGTCACCTCGGACAGCTCGAACACCTTGCTGGCGGCCATCCCGGGCCGGCCGACGCTGGCCAGGCCGGGTTGCGGCGGTTCGGTGCCGAGCAGGGAGCCATGCACCTTCGCCAGGTGGCGCAGCGGTCGCAAGAGGTCGGACTGCGCCTGATAGGCCTGGTACATCATGGATTCTCCAAGAGCTGCAAGCAGGATGTGATGCAACTAGCGTGCCGCGCAGGCGTCCTTGCGTGGAATCCACATCGTGGCACGCCGCTTGCGTCGAACACCGTGAATCCGCCACGGAGTCCCCCATGCCTGCAGCTGTCAAGACCCCGCACAAGCCCGCCGCGCGCAAGCCGACCACGAAGACGACGGCCAGGCCCAAGGCGGTGTCGACGGCCTCGCTGACGCTCAGCAGCAAGAACTACTCGTCGTGGTCGCTGCGCGGGTGGTTGCTGGCGAAGTTCGCCGGCCTGGACTTCACCGAGACGATGGTGTCGCCCGACGACGCCGACGCGCGGCGCGAACTGCTGCTGCTGGCGCCGTCCATTCGCGTGCCGTGCCTCACGCACGACGGCGCGCGCGTGTGGAACACGCTGGCGATCGCGCAGTACCTCGACGAGGTGTGCCCGCTGGCCGGGCTGCTGCCCGACGACCGGATCGCGCGCGCGCACTGCCGCTCCGTCAGTGGCGAGATGAACTCCGGCTTCGCCAACCTGCGTTCGTCGCTGCCGATGAACCTGAAGGCGCGCTTCCCCGGCCACAAGATCTGGGGCGGCGCACAACCCGACATCGACCGCATCGTCGAGATCTGGACCGAATGCATCGCCACCTATGGCGGCCCCTACCTGTTCGGCGCGCGCCGCAGCGTCGCGGACGCGATGTACGCGCCCGTGGTCACGCGCTTCCTGACCTACGACGTCAAGCTCAACCGGCCATGCATCGAGTACGCGCGCACCATCATGGCGATGCCCGAGATGATCGAATGGATCGCGGCGGCCAAGCTCGAGCCCGATGACATCGAAGAGCTGGACATGGACTTCTGAACGGCTGCCGCGCGCGTCACCACGCTTTCGGCGCAGGCACGTCGCACGGCGCCGGCATGTCGATCGACTTGAAGTCGGCCGGCGAGACGATCTCCAGGTACTCCATGTCGGGCGAATAGTCGAACAGGTAGTGGACGATGCCCGGCATCTGGTGCACGCAATCGCCGGCCTCGACCAGCGTCTCCTGGTCGCCGTACATGAACTTGGCCCAGCCCTTGGTCATCAGCACGATCTGGAACGCGGCCTCATGCCGGTGCCAGCCGGTGCCCGTTTCCGGTGCCATGTTGGCCTTCACAAGGTGCGCGATGACCTGGCCGTTGGTGGCCGCGGCTACGCCCAGGTCCTTGTAGAGGAAGAAGTCGCGCAGGCCGTCGCTGCGCCAGGGCGTATCGCCCGGCTTGACGTGCGAGAACCGGGTGGCAGTCTGATCCGTCATGTGGCGGCCCTCCTGGGAAGTTGAAGCTCGCTCCAGGCCATGCATAAGCTGTACCAGAAATGCTGCACTGCAGCGCAACGATTGCGTGCATGCCGCGCGGTGCCCTCGGGAGCGTCTCGCGATACTCGCGAACGGGCCGCCGGCCCCTTGCCTTCGTTTGTAAAGCGACGCCCATAATCCGCCCGACGCAACCATGCGGGGAATGCGCTTGAAACTGTTGTTCGGATTGATCGGGGCGGTGCTGGGTTGCACGTTGGGCAGCTTGCCAGCCGCGTTGTCGATGGCGCTGCTGGGCGCGCTCGGTGGTTGGTGGTGGAGCAGCCGTTCGGTCGATGCGAAGCCGGCCGAATCCGGCCTCGACGTCGTCACGCTGGCGCGTCGCGTCCTGGCACTGGAGCGCGAGCTCGCGACGCTGCGCAAGCAAGTGGCTGAGCGACGCCTCGACGACGTCCCGTCGCCCGAGATGAAGGCTGCGGATGTCGAGCCTGTCGCCACGACGACCGCCACGGCACCGATGCCGATGCCGGCTGTCGCACGCGTCCCGGTTCCCGCCCCTGTCCTGGCTCCGCGCGACGTCGAGCCATCGAGTCCCGCGATCGATCCCACCGCACCGCGTCGACCGATGGCCCCGCCGCCACCGGCCGTGCCGCTGCGCGATCGCCTGCCCCCTTTCGTCGCGCGCTGGATCTTCGGCGGCAACACCATCGTCAAGGTCGGTGTGCTGATCCTGTTCTTCGGCCTGGCCTTCCTGCTGCGCTACACCGCGGAACGCGTGACGTTGCCGGTGCAGTACCGCTACATGGGCGTCGCGCTGGTGGGCGTCGTGCTGACGGCGATCGGATGGCGCCTGCGCGACCGCCGCGACGCGGCCGGCGGCAGCGACTACGGCCTGATCCTGCAGGGCGCCGGCATCGGCGTGTTCTACCTGACGGCGCTGGGCGCGCTGCGCCTGAACCCGATGTTGTCGCCGAACCTGGCCTTCGCGTTCATGGCGCTGGTGTCGGTCTTCGGCGCGTTGCTGGCCGTCAAGCAGGACGCTTTCTGGCTCGCCTTCATCTCCATCGCCGAAGGCTTCGCCGCGCCGATGCTGGTGGGCAGCGGCAGCGGCGCTTACATGCCGTTGTTGACCTACATGGCGCTGCTCGATGGCGGCATCCTGGCGATGGCCTGGTTCAAGGCCTGGCGGCCGCTGAACCTCGTCGGCGCCGTGGCCACGTCCGCGCTGGCAGGGGCCTGGGCCCATCGTCACTACACGGCAGCAGACTACGCCGGCGTGCAGGCCTTCCTGTTGTTCTTCTTCCTGCTGTTCACCGTGACGGGCGTCCTGTTCGCTCGCCGCGCGCTCGCCGCGGGCGACGCGCCGCCGCACGAACAGCCGCTCGCCGCGCGCGCCGTGGACGCGCTGCGCCAGGTGGGCCGCGTCGACAGCACGCTGACGTTCGGCGTGCCGCTGGCCGCGTTCTCGCTGCAGTACCTGCTGGTACGCGACATGGCCTGGGGCCCGGCCTGGGCGGCCTGTGCATTCGCGCTGTTCCATATCCTGCTGGGCGGCGTGCTGATGCGCGGACGTCACGTGCGCTACGCCCTGTTGGGCGAGGCCCACGTGATCGTCGGCACGATCTTCGGCACGCTCGCCGTCCCGCTCGCGCTGCAAGGCGTGTGGACGGGAGCGACCTGGGCCATCGAGGCAGCCGGCATGTACTGGCTGGGCGCGCGCCAACGGCGCACCTACGCGCGTGCGTTCGCGCTGGTGGTGATGCTGGGCGCGGCCATGCGCCTGGTTGCCGGGCTGTCGGTGGACCTGCATGCGGACGCGCCGCTGATCGTCGGATCGACCCTGGGCATGGGCATGCTGGCCGTGGCGTTGTGTGCGGTCGATGTCGTGCGGCGTCGCATGGCGGATCGGCAACGTGGCCGCGTCGAGGACATCGTCGCCGCCGCCGTGCCGTTCGCCGCCGCGCTCGCGCTCACCGCCCTCGCCTGGATGCTGTGCCCGATGTTGTGGGCCGGCGCGATCACCGCCTGGATCGCCTATGGCTGCGCGGCCTTCAACGGCCGGCTCGCCGCGCCGTCGCTGCGCATCGCCAGCGTGCTGCTGCATCTGGCCGCGCTCACGGCGATGACGCTGTCGCTGCAGATCACCGGCGACGTGCCGGCGCAAGGCCATGCATGGCAAGACCTCGTGGCCGCGCTGACGATCGGGTTCGCGCTGCTCGCCACCGGCTGGCTGGGCCTGCGCGATGCATGGCGCGCGGCCGCCGCGGGCACGCCGCGCGCGGTGCCGTTGGGCAGCAGCCTGGGCCTGGTCGTGGGCCTCGCCGTGGCCAGCGCCAGCCTGCTGTTCCCGCTGGCGCCAGCCGACGCGGCGCTGGTGTGGCCCTTCATCGGCCTCGCGGCCGCATGGATCGGGGTGCGCCTGCGCGCAGGCGCCCTGGTCGGCGCCGGAATCGGCTTGCAGCTCGCCGCCGGCGCGGCCAGCCTGCTGTTCGAACATCCGCTCTGGAAGCCGGTGGACACCACCGCGGTGATCGCGTCGACGCTGTGGATTCCCCTGCTGCTGACGGCCACGGGCCTGTTCCTCGGCGACATGCTGCGCCACGCGGCAAGCACGACGGCGCGCGCCTGGTGGCACTCGACGCCGACGCAGTGGGCGCTCGTCGCCTGGGCGCTGCTCTGGTGGTCGCGCGTGCTGCCCCCGGTGATCTGGCGCACGCTGCTGGCCGCGCCCACACCGGATGCGTTCGACGCGTGGCCGCACTGGCAACTGAGCTGGCTCACGCTGACCGCCATGGCCGCGGTCGTGATCGCGCGCTGGCGCGACTGGCGCGTGCTGGGGCAGGCCACGTTGATCACGGTGCCGTTGTGGCTCGCCGTAGCCGTGGAGACCCCCCAGGGCGTCGCGCCCTCCGCGCACCTGGGCTGGCTGGCCTGGCCGCTTGCATTGCTGGCGCATCCGTTGCTGATGCGCCTGCAGGCGCGCTGGCGTCCGTCGGCGCTGACTGCACCGCTGCAACTGGCCGGCTGGTGGCTCTTCGTCGCGTTGGCCACCCGGGAGTGCATCTTGCGCGTGCAAGCGCTCGTCGCGCCGGAATCCGCGTGGTCGCAACTGGCCGCGATGGCCGTGCCGGCGCTCGTGCTGCTCGCCAGCGTGCATCCCTCGCTCTTGCGCCGCTTCAAGACCGGCGCGCGGTGGGACACCTGGCTGGCCACGGGCTGCGGCGCGCTGGCGCTCTATCTCTTCGGCTGGCTGTGGGTGGCGAACACGACCCCGGGCGACGCGGCGCCGCTGCCATGGCTGCCCTTGCTCAACCCGCTGGAGATCGGGCAGGGCTTCGCCTTGCTGGCGATCGTCGGCTGGGTCCGCGCCCTGCCCGAGGCATGGCACGCGCACGCGCCGCGCGTGACGCTGTCCACGATGCTGGGCGCGACCGCTTTCGCGATCGCCACCGGCATGGTGCTGCGGTCGTGCCATCACTGGGCCGGGGTCGCCTGGAGCGTCGACGCGATGGTCGCGTCGCGGCTGACCCAGGCCGCGCTGTCGGTGGCATGGTCGCTGATCGGCGTGGCATTGATGCTGGTGGGGCACCGCCGCCTGCGCCGCGCGCTGTGGATCGTCGGTGCGGCGTTGCTGGGCGTCGTGGTGGCCAAGCTGTTCCTCGTCGAGCTGGCCGATCGCGGCAGCCTGTCGCGTATCGTGTCCTTCCTCGTGGTCGGTGGCCTGATGCTGGCCGTCGGCTACTTCGCGCCGATGCCGCCTCGACGCGACGACGCGCCAGCCGCGTCGCCGGACGCTCTTGGAGAACCCGCATGAAGATCGCCGCGTTGGCCGGCCTGGCGACGCTCACCCTTGCCTTCACGTGCGCCCGGGCGGCCATGGCCGCACCCGCGGACGCTGCATCGACGCTGCCATTGACGCTGAGCGGCACCGGTCCGTACTACACGCTGGGCGTGAACATGACGGCGCGCCAGGCGTCGCGGCAGCTCGACCTGTCGGATCTGCGCGTGCGCAACGCCGCTGGCGACGCGATGGCTTTCGCATGGGCCCAGATGCCGACGCCGGATCCGCAACCCGAGCACGTGCCGGCACGCCTGTACAAGGTGCCACTGCCGCCGGCGGACGCCGCGTCTTCCATCGAAGGAAGGCCGCGCCAGGCCTGGATCGTCGATACGAAGGACGGCCGCCAGGACCTGCTGCAACTGGCGCTCGGACTGGAACCTGGTGCGCAGGGCACCTGGACGCTGCGCATCGAGTCCAGCGACGACCTGCAGCACTGGCGCACGCTGCAGAGCGAGGCGCAACTGGTACAACTGCAGGCGCTGCCCCAGGTCGGCGCCGACGGCGCGCTCGCCTCGGAGGCCGACCGCGATCACCTGAGTTCGGACGCCATCGACCTGGACAACGTCCCTGCTCGCTTCCTGCGCCTGACCACCGCGCCACGCTCGGCGATCCCCCCGCTGGTCTCTGCCGCGGTCGCACGTGCGCCGCATCGACCGGCTCCACCGGCGCTCGAGTGGAGCGAGCCCCTCGTGGCGACGAGCTGCGAGGCGAACTCGTGCGACTACGCGTTGCCGCGCAACGTGCCCATCGATGCGTTGCAGATCGCACCGACGGACGTCGACACGATCGGTCAAGTCGTCGTCTCGGGCCGCAACGATGCCAGTCGCGGGCCTACGAAGCGCCATTCGCTGCTGCGGGGCTCGCTGCACGCGCTGCGCCTGAAGGCGGATCGCTCGGCGGAGCGCATGGGCCCGACGTGGGACACCGCCGCCGTCGCGAGCGTCTATTGGCTCTCGCAGGCGGGCGGGGAACCGGATCTGCATTCGCCGCCGGTGCGGCTGCCCGGCGAGTCGTGGACGGCCTTGCGCCTGGAGACGTTCGGCCCGATCCGCCAGCTCGGCCACGGCGCGCCGACGATCCGCCTGGGCGTGCGACCGCGCCAGCTCGTGTTCGTCGCGCGCGGCGCCGGCCCCTTCGTGCTCGCGCACGCGGCGCCCACCGAGCAGACCGCCGCCATGTCGCTGGCGCAGCTGATACCCGCGCGCGCAGCGGACGCCGCGCTGCCCGCCGCGACGGCCATCGTCACGGCGCCTGCCGCCGTCGCGGCCTCCTCGTCCACCCCGACCGCGACACCCGTCGCCGTGCCGACCTCGCCCAACTCGCCCTGGCTCTGGGCCGCGCTGCTCGCCGGCCTCGCGCTGATGGGCGCGATGGCGTGGTCGCTGCTGCGCCAACCGGCCAAGCTCAACGCGAAAGCACGACGTCCGTGACCAGGCGTGCGTCGAGCTCGCGAACGCGTTCCTCGTTGTAGTAGCCGCCGTACTCGGTGTAGCGCAGAAAGGCGCGATGGCAGGACGCGCATCGCCACACGTCGCAGCGGTTGTACGGGAACCATGCCGGCGCGATCGGCGCATCGAGCGACCACAGGGTCGTGCCGGTCGGGTGGTACTCGGCCACGGTCGGGTCGTCGATCGCCGGGTCGCGCAGCGTGCCCACGCGTTGCAGCGCGTCCCGGTCGACGCCTCCCGGCATAGCCTCCCAGCCCGGACAAACGAGCGAGGCGCAACTCCCGCAGGGTTCGATGCGATCGCAGGCGCCGGCAAGCGCCCTGAGTTCGGCGACACTCAGAGACACATCATGGCCGGCGCTCACGGCTTACTCCTGCGGCCGAACCATCCCGCTTTGCGGATACGGCGGCAGCAGCGGCGGGGGCGGCGGCAACGACGTCGGCTTGCCGGCCAGTGCCTTGACCATCAGGGCGACGCCCGCTTCGAGCTGCGCGTCATGCCCGGCCAGGAGATCGGCCGGCTGATTCTCGATCTCGACGTCCGGATCGACCCCGTGGTTCTCCACGGCCCACGTGCTGTCGAGGTTGTAGACGGCGTCCTCGGGAATCGTGACGAAACCCCCGTCCATCATCGGCCAGTAGCCGCGGATGCCGCGTACGCCACCCCAGGAGCGCGTTCCGACGAGAGGGCCGAGTCCGTACTGCTTGAACAGGAACGGGAAGATGTCGCCGTCCGAGGACGACCAGTGGTTGATCAGCGCGACCTTCGGACCGTGCAGCACGTTTTCGGGTTCGGTCGCAATCGCACCTTCGCGATTGGTTCCCAGCGTGACCAGCACGCGCCGAAGCTTCTCGAGCGCAAAGGGCGCGATGAAGCCGCCGCCGTTCCACCGGTCGTCGATGATCATCGCCTGCTTGCCGAGCTGGGCATAGAACTGCCGCACGAACTGCTGGATACCGAGCTGCTCCATGTCGCTCATGTAGACGTAGCCCACCCGTCCACCGGACAGCTTGTCGACCAGCGCGCGGTTGTGTTCGATCCAGGCGGCCTCTCGCAGCGGCAGCTCCTTGTCGACCGGCTTGACGATGACGTGGCGTGCCACGCCGGTGGGGCTGGACGCCACCGTCAGGTCGACCGTGGTGTCGGCATCCGTCAACTGAAGGAGGCTGTCGGGATCGGTGGGCGCGCGCAGTTCGGTACCGTTGACGGCCAACAGGTAGTCGCCGGCCTTGACGTTGAGGCCGGGCTGGGCGATCGGGCTGCGGTAGTCGTCGCGGGTGTTGTCGCCCGGATAGATGGTCGCGAAACGGTAGCGGCCGGAGGGCGCGTCGAGTGCCCAGTCCACGCCGAGCAGTCCGGCGTGCATCCCGGGGCCGGTGTCGCCATTGTCGCCGCCGCCCACGTAGGTGTGGGAATTTCCCATCTCTCCGAGCATCTGGCCGATCAGGTAGTTCAGGTCTTCGCGCGATCCGGCGAGCGGAAGCAGCTTGCGATAGCTGTCGTGCACGCCCTTCCAGTCGACGCCGTTCATGGCCGTGGAGAAGAAGAGATCGCGCTCCAGTCGCCAGGCGTTGTCGAACATCTCCGACCACTCCTTGGACGGGTCGACGAGCGCACGCAGGTGTCCCAGGTTCAACTGCTTCCTGGTTTCGTCGTCCTTGGCGGCGTTGGCCTTCGTGTCGAGCACGGTGTAGTCCTTCTCGTGCCGGATCAACACCCGCTCGCCGTCGAGCGACAGCGAATAGGCGTCGACGTCCTCGGAGACCACCGACGCCTTGCGCTTCTTGAGGTCGTAGAAGCGCAGCGCCGACGTCTCGCCCTTGAGCGATCCTTCGATCAGCCCGAGCGGCTGGGTCAGGTAGAAGATGCGGCTGCCGCGGACGTCGAGTTGCGCGATGTTGGCGGCGTCCACGGGCAGCGCCACGGCGCGCGACATCAAGCCATCGAGGTCGATCCGGATCGGCTTGATCGCTGCGGTCTGGTCGGGCGCCTGCTTCTCGTCCTCGGGGCTGCCCTTGGCATGGGCAGTGTCCTTGACGGCCTTGGCCGCCTTCTTGCGCTGCGCGTCGTCGTCCATCTTCGCGTCGGCCTTGTCCGGCGCGCTGTCCGCTTCGTCCGACTGGGGCGCGACCGGGGAGGCCGTGTCGCGTGCGAGCGCGATGCCGTAGATGCCGCCGGACTTCAGGAACGCAAAGTCGAAGTCGATGTCCGAGCCCACGGGGTTCTCGTGGCGGCTCGACGTGAAGTACAGGTATTTGCCGTCCGGCGACCAGGCGGGGTTCGAGTCGATTTCGTTGCCGTCGCCCAGGCGGGTCAGGTGTCCGCCAGCGAGCTCCTGCAGGTACAGGTCGCGTCGTCGCCCGACGGCGCTCATGCTGAATGCCAGCCAGCGGCCATCCGGCGAGAAGGCCTGGTCGTGGATCTCGCCGAGCTTGTCCTGCGCGACCAGTTTGGGAGCGCCTGCGTCCACGCGCACGGTCCACAGCCGATGAGCGCTATCGGAAAAGGCCAGCGTCTTGCCATCCGCCGAGAAGATCGGCCCGTAGAGATAACCTTCCGCAAACGACGTCAGCACCTTCTCGGCGCCCCCCTCGGCGGGCCGGATGGCAATTTGCGGGTTGCCACCGACGTCGGTCGTGTAGGCAATCAGCTTGCCGTCGGGCGACCAGGCGGGATGGTCCTCGTCGATGCCCTGCGTGCCCGTCAGATCCCGCGTCGCGCCGTTTTCGGTCGGCACGCTGAAGATGTCGCCACGCGCGGAGAACAGCGTACGGCGACCGTTGGGGGCCAACGCGAAGTCCACTTGCTGCGCGGGATCGGCCTGCCGAATTTCGGTCTTGACGTCGACGACGCGTGCGCGCAAGCGCGGGTTGTCGTCCGGGACGCTCACGGGGACTTCTTTCAGCTCCTCGCTCGGCAGATCCAGGCGATAGAGCTTGCCGCCTTGCTGGAACGCGATGGCGTCGCTCCCGTAGGCCGGGAAATCGATGTCGTAGTCCGTGAAGTGCGTGACCTGGCGCGCCTTCCTGGTGTCCTGGTCGTAGACCCAGATGTTGGCGCGTCGGTGGGCGTCCTGGTCGCTGAGGTAGTAGATCTTCTTGCCGACCCACATCGGCGACGTGTTGGTGCCCGACCAGTGCGTGAGCTGCTCGCTCTTGTGCGTGTCGAAGTCGTAGGTGAACACCTCTTGCGCGAGGCCGCCGTTGTAGCGCTTCCAGGTGCGGAAGTTCCGGAAGATGCGGTTGTAGGCGATCGTGTGGCCGTCCGGCGCGTACGTGGCCAGCCCGATCGCGCTGTCGATGGGCATGCGCGTGGCCATGCCGCCCTCGACGGGCACCTGGTACATGTCCTGGATCCACGAGTTCCACTGGTCGCGCTTCGTCAGGAAGACCACGGACTTCGAGTCCGGCGTCCACGTGACCACCATGTCGTCCGGCCCATGGCGGCCGCCGGTGCCCGACTCGGTGGGCGGATGGAACGTGAGCCGGCGCGCCGCGCCGCCCGCCGACGGAATGACCCAGACGTCCGTGCCCGCCTTGCTGGCCTCGGTGTAGGCGATCCAGCGCCCGTCCGGCGACACGCGCGGGAACATGTCCTGGCCTGGCGCACTGGTCAGGCGCAGCGCGGTACCCCCGGCCTTCGGCACGGACCAGATGTTGCCGTCGGCGACGAAGACGATCTTGTCCCCATAGGGCTGGGGAAACCGCGGAATCGCGCCGAAGGCGGATTGCCCGGCCGCCAGGAGAGATGCCACGAGCACCGACAGGGGAAACAGGCCAGGACGCTTCATTCGTGTTCTTTCAGGACAAGATTGAACTCCAGCATAGGCGAACGCCGCTCGGTGCCGCAAGGCGAGGACGACGGACCGCGAAAAGAAGGGCGCGAATGGCAGGCGGCAAACAGATCGGACGGTGTTACTTCGAATCGGCCAGGAAAGACGGGTAGCCGGCCGAATCCGTTGCGCGCGTCAGCGCGGCGACATCGGTCCTCGCATCATCGAAGCTGACCTTCGCGGTGCGATGCTGGTAGCTGACAACGGCACGACTGACGCCGGGCACCTTCATCAACGCCACCTTGATCGTGACCGGACAGGTCGCGCAATCCATTGTCGGAACGGTCAGCGTGACCTGGCGCTGTGCGGCCGACGACGGTGCCGCCGCGACGGCCAGGACGATGGCAAGAACATACGGGCTGGTTTTCATGATGCGGCCTCTCTTGCAGGAATTTCAGTAGAACCAGGGCGCGACCATCGGGGTCACCACCGGGACGAGTGCCAGCAGCGCTACCAGCCAGAACCAGCGGCGAGCCGTGCCATTGGCGCGGATGCACGCCGCGTCGTCGATGTCGCAGGCTGCCCCCGCGCGTGGCCGCCGATAGAGGCGCCAGCCAGCGACCGCAAGCGCGACCAAGGACACGCCCATGAGCCAGGGCGACCAGGGTTCGATGCGGCGCAATTGGCCGATCCAGGCGCCCGAGACACCCACCAGCGCGAGAACGAGCGGCGCAACGCAGCAGCCGGAAGCCAGCAACGCGGCCAGGCCCGCCACGGTCAGCGCCGACGCGCTGCCGCCTGTCGACAGCGGCGCGCGGGGGGTGGCAACGGTCGAGATCCTCGCCATGGGTCAGGCCGTGATCTCGCGTGCCGTGATCTGGTAAGAAAACGAGTCGGGTGCGTAGGGATCACGCGGACCGGCCGCGGCCTCGGCTTGCGGATACATGAAGAACCCGAGCTTGCCCTGCTTCGCACCGGGCAGCGCGACATCGCTCGCACTGTTGTAGCCCATCCAGTTGCCTTCCCAGCTGCCGAACAGCGCGCGGCGCACCGGCGCGACGATCGGATGGCCGGCGTCCTTGATCCACTCGGCCGTCTCCTGGCGCATCACCTTGGTGACGTCCGCCGGATCCATCGCCACCCAGCCGTACCCCTTCAGGTACACCTCGGCGCGGCAGTGCTGCGCCCCCTTGAGGCTGGCCGGATTGCCGCCCAGTTCGCGGTAGCCGAACGCACTCGGCACCAGGCGCACGCCGTAGATGTCGCGTGCGGGCACGCCGGCGGCGCGACAGAGGCCGACGAAAAGCGCATTGATGTCCGCACACTTGCCGCCCAGGTTGCCGGTTTCGAGCATGGTGCGGATGTCGCCCGTGCCGCAGCCGCGCACCTTGGGTTCGCGGTAGGTGCTGACGATCACCCAGTCGTAGATGCGCTGCACCTTCTCGCGATCGGTGGAAGCGCCCGCTACGATCTGGTGCGCCACCTTGCGCACGATGCCGTCGGTGGTGATGAGCTCGCTCGGCTGCAGCCAGCGACGCAGTTCGGCCGGATCGGCTGCGGGTGCGTTGCGCTCGCTCCAGTCCACGCCGCGGTTCTGGGTCGCGACCCGCGTCGTCAACGTGATCATCGGTTGTGCCACCCCGGCATCGAAGCGCGCAACCAGCACCTTGGCGCCGGTGTCCCCATCGGCGGTCAGGTGAATGTCGCCGCCGTTGCCGCTCCAGTTGACGTCCTGCGTGCGCTGCCACGGCGTGTCGAGAGAAGGCACCGGCAGCCACACGATGGAGGCGCCATTGGGATCGAGCAGTCGAACGGTGGTGACGACGTCGAAGGTGCGCCAGCCCGCGGGCTTCGGATCGAAACGGCGGGCAGCTTCTTGCGCGCGCACGCCAGGAAATCCGGCGACCAGAAACGAAGCAGAGGCGGCCTGCACAAGGCGACGCCGCGACACGAGAGAATTCATGGAATTGAGGCCTGAATGATCGCGGCGACACGCGCCGCTAGGGAGCCGATCCGCAACAGCGAAAATGTCGGCTCGAAGGAAGGCGGCCGGGGGCATCGCCTGAATCGTGGAATCGAAGATCGTCCAGACCTGGGCGGGATTCCGAAACTCAGGCGATGATAAGCATCGCGTCCGCAGGCGTCAAATAGACGCCCACCTCCCGTCCCCACTCCGTCCAACAGCCGTGCCCCTGCCACTGCATCGCCGCGCCATCCTGTTCGCCGCAGCCGCTGCGGCAATCGCCGGAGGAAGAAACGTCCGCGCCGCTGAGCCGATGCGCATCGACTGGCCACGCCGGCGACCGGTTCCGCCGGTGCGGCTATCGACACTCGACGGCGCAGCATGGTCGCTCGCCGACGAGCACGATCACGCGCTTCTGCTCAACTTCTGGGCCAGTTGGTGCGAGCCGTGCCGTGCGGAGATGCCCTCGCTCGCCGCGTTGGCCGAGCGCGAACGCAAGCACGGCCTGCGCGTCATCGCGGCGAATTACCGCGAATCCGTCGATGCGGTACGCGGCTTCCTGGCCTCCTCGCCCCTCGCACTGGATGTCGCCCTCGACTCCAACGGCGCCGCGGCCAAGGCGCTTGACGTGCACGCGTTTCCCAGCACCGTCGCGATCGCCCGGGACGGGCGAATACGTTTCGTCGTGATGGGTGAGTGCGACTGGTCCGATGCGCGAAGTCGAAGCTGGCTGGACGAACTGCTGGGCAAGCGCGATTGAGGCGGCGGTGCAGCGAACGAGCGCGTTCGCCGCTTGCATGCGTCTCGGCTCCTTCGAACACGGTAACGCCCGCGCGCGCCAATACCCCGCCGACATGGACCTTTGGTGACAGCCGCGCCACGACTGGCGTGCTGCGGGTGCATTGCTTCACGCCCGCGCCGCACGCAGGGAGAATGCCCCGATGACCTGGGCAACAACCACTGGCCGGCGCGGGAATCGCAGGACTCGATTGGCCGCCATGGTCGGCCTGCTGGCTGCCGGGTTTGCGAGCGAGGCGGAAACCCGTTTCGTGCCGGGGAAGGCCGACGTCTGTACTGCACCGCCCATCAAGGTCGCCGCCGTCGAGCCCGCGCCAAATGCGCAGCCTTCGGGCACCGCGCTGTTGCGCGCCTCGTCGCCACGCGCAGCGGCGGCCTGCGAGCGCCCCGAGCCGGGCAGTCTCGTGGGCGAACCGCGCGACCTGCGCAGCATCGACGGCGTGCTGAAGGTCGAACTTCGGCTGCGCAACGCGCACGAGCCCGACGGCACGACCCGCTACTGCTACGTCACGCCCGACGGCGCGCAGTCGCCGACGCTGCGCGTGCATCCGGGCGACCTCATGGTGCTTGGCCTGAAGAACGAACTGAAGCCCGGCGAGGCCGCCGCCGCATCCGCGCCCCGGATGTCGATGCCGGACATGCGCGAGGCGCGCCCGCGCCGGGGCAGCCGCGTCGATCCGTGCGAGAGCGGGCGGATGTCCGAGCTGTCGACGAACCTGCATTTCCACGGCATGACCATGCCTGCGGTCTGCCATCAGGACGAGGTGCTGCGGACCTCGATCCAGCCCGGCGACCCGCGCTTCGAGTACCGCTTCCGCGTGCCCGCCAACGAGCCGCCCGGCATGTACTGGTACCACCCCCACATCCACGGCTTCAGCTCGCCGCAGGTGCTGGGCGGTGCATCGGGCGCGATCATCGTCGAGGGCATCGAGCGCGCGACTGCGGCTACCGCTGGCCTGCCCGAGCGCGTGCTGGTCATCCGCGACCAGGACCTGCTGCATCCGGACTCGCCGCCGTCGCCGTCCGAGCCGGTCGTGCCGAAGATGATGATCGACCGCGACGGTGACTCCGCCAACAACGGCACAGGGTTCGGCAAGCCGGCGAAGGACCTGTCGGTCAACTACGTGCCGGTGCCGTATCCGGACTACCCCCCCGCGCGCATCGAGATGCGCGCCGGCGAGCGCCAGCTCTGGCGCGTGCTGAACGCGTCGTCGGTGACCTACCTCAATCTCGCGCTGCTGTTCGGCCGCGCGCCGCAGCAACTCGGGATCGTCGCGATCGACGGTGTGCCGCTGAGCCATGACGGCCGCGCGGAGGACGCGATTCTCTGGCGCGACCGCATCGGCGTGCCGCCGGCCTCGCGCGTCGAGTTCATCGTCACCGGCC
>Ga0302314_10010447_pt1 | contig 16241 bp, 15 predicted proteins | sample III_Palsa_N2_3_FD_200533 | JGI IMG/M metagenome (GOLD analysis project Ga0302314, IMG submission 200533) | Peat permafrost microbial communities from Stordalen Mire near Abisko, Sweden - III_Palsa_N2_3 | ecosystem: Environmental > Terrestrial > Soil > Palsa > Peat permafrost | place: Sweden... | reverse complement strand
GACCCGTGCAAGCTGCCGAAGGCGGTCAAGAATGGCGTCGAACTCGACGGCACCCGCCGGGCCCATCGGCGCGATGCCGCCGCCATGGTCAAGTTCCTGGCCTGGCTCGACGCCGAGGCGCCGAAGGGCGGCTTGAAGGAAATGACCGTGTCGGACCAGCTCGAGGCCTTCCGGGTCGAGGGCGACCGGTTCCGCGACCTGTCCTTCCCGTCGATCTCCGCCGCCGGCCCGAATGCCGCCCTGCCACACTATCGCTCCGGTCCGCAGACCGAGCGGGTGCTGGAGCCGGGGACGCTCTATCTGATCGATTCCGGTGCGCAGTACCTCGATGGTACGACCGATATCACCCGCACCGTCGCGATCGGCAAGGTCACGGCGGAGATGAAGGACCGCTATACCCGCGTGCTGAAGGGCCATATCGCGCTGTCGATGGCGCGATTCCCCAAGGGGACCACCGGCGGCTCGCTCGATGTGCTGGCGCGCCTGCCGCTCTGGATGGCCGGCGTCAATTTCGACCATGGCACCGGCCATGGCGTCGGCAGCTACCTCAGTGTCCATGAGGGCCCGCAGCGCATCGCCGCCTTCGCCGATACCCAGCCGCTGATTCCCGGCATGATCTTGTCGAACGAGCCCGGCTACTACAAGGAAGGCCATTACGGCATCCGGATCGAGAATCTGATCGTGGTGACCAAGCTCGACATCCCCGGGGCCGAGCGCGAGATGAGCGGGTTCGAGACCATCACCTTCTGCCCGATCGACCGCCGGCCGATCGACCTGTCGCTGCTGACCGACGACGAGATCGCCTGGCTCGACGCCTATCACGCCAAGACGCGCGAGCTGGTGCTGCCCTCGATCGAAGACCCGGCCGCCCGGGCGTGGCTGGAGGCGAACACGGCGCCGCTCCGGGGGTAGGGCGCTCGCGTATCGAAGTCCAGCCAAAAGATTCAACTTTAGCTGGAGCGAATTGTCGGCTATCCAGAGGGACTGGCTGGTCGGGGAACGGCTCGATTCGCTTCAACAAATACGCCGAAAGCGCCTTATGTCCCGCACGTTTCTTCCTGTGATTGTCTGCCTCTTCTGGGCCGGCCTTTCGGCTTCGACATCCGCCCAAGCCTACTATGCCTATATCCCGACCGACCTGGCGTCGGTTTCGATTGTCGATACCGTGAGCCATCAGGTGATCGGGACCGTTCCGGTCGGAAACCGCCCGCTCGGCGTTGCCGTGTCGCCGGACGGCTCGACCGTCTTGATCACCAACAATACGGACGGCACGGTTTCCGTCATCGATACCGCAACCGAGACCGTGAGCAAGACGATCACCGTCGGCAGCCTGGCCAATGCCGTCGTCTTCGCACCGGACGGTGCGCACGCTTATGTGGTGAATGGCGGCCCCAGCACCGTCTCGGTCATTGACCTCAGTACCGATACCGTGACCGCAACGGTTCGGCTGATCTCGCGGTATGGAAGTGGTGCCGCCGAGGGATCGGAGGCCGCTGCCATCAGCCCAGACGGCACTCACCTCTACGTCGACAACGTCAACGACGAGTCCGTATCGGTGATCGACACGGCGACCAATAAGCAGGTGGCCGCGGTCAATGTGCACATCAATGGCGAAATGACGTTTGGAGACTATGCGGCCATCGGGGTGTCTCCGGATGGGACTACGGTCTTCGCTTCGGATGCGACAGGTTTCAGCGTCATCAGCACGGCCACGAACACAGTCTCTCAGGTCTTCGATCTTACCACACCGATGTTCGCCGACGTCCCGGGGGCGATCTCCTCGCCGATGGGAGCGTCGCTGAGTGGCGTCACCTTCTCCCCCGACGGGAAACACGCCTATGCGAATTCATCGCTCCAAGGCGGGGTTTACGTCTTCTCGCTCCCCGACCTCACCTACGAGCGGTTCATAAAGGTGACTTATTTTTCGAATGAGCCCAACGGAATCTCGCTGGGGGATGCGTTGGTCGCACTGGCACCGGACGGCAAAAAGCTGTTCAACGTCGGATTCGGGGCAGCAACCGAGATCGATGTCGCAACGGGACTGGTGGAAGCGGCTTTCCCGGTTCCAAATGCGACCATCGCCCTTGGTGCCTTCGCGGTAACGCCGACGTCCCCTATCGTCTCGGCAATTCTCCCGGGTGGCCGCTCGGTCACGACCAGCACCACCGCGACCGTGTTTAGTACACTGCTGAATACGAGCTCAACAGTGCTGGCCAACTGTTCGATCGCTTTGCCCAGCGGAACCGTCGACGGCATTACAATGCACTATCAATCCACCGATCCCGCCACCAACCTGCCAGTTGGGCAGCAAGACGTGCCGGTCACGATCCCAGCCAATGGCGCTTCGACGTTTGTGCTCTCGTTCCGGGGCGCCACGGCCCTGTCCACCTTGACCCAGCAACTGGTCTACAGCTGTAGCGGCACGCCCACGACGACCGTCGTCACGGGCGTTAATACGGTCGACCTGCTATTCTCTGCGAGCCCCGTGACGGACATCATCGCGCTGTCCGCGACCTTGTCGGGCGACGGTATCGTCACCGTTCCGCTGTCGGGAAGTGCTGAAGCCCCCTTTACGCTCGCGACCTATAACAATGGCGCGGCCGGATTGATCATCGCCTCGGTCGATACGGGCGGAGTCGTCCTGCCGGTGACGGCCACGATCTGCCAGAGTGACCCGGTCACCGCGCAATGCCTCGCACCGGCGGCGTCCTCGATCTCGGTCGGGTTCCCGGCCAATTCTATCCCAACCTTCTCGGTCTTCGTCAAAGCGTCCGGTAGCGTGCCGTTCGCACCCGCCTCGTCCAGATTGTTCGTCCGCTTCAATGACTCGAGCGGCGTCTCTCACGGTGTCACCAGCGTCGCCGTCCAAACGTCGAATTAGCCTGGAGGCGGTTACGACCGCGCCAACCCTAGCCCCTCGTCGATCCAGCCGGTCAGGCCGCCGATCATTTCCTTCACCGGCCGGCCCAGCTCCGCGAGCTTGATCGCCGCCTTGTTGGCGCCGTTGCAATGCGGGCCGGCGCAATAGACCACGAACAAGGTGTCGGCCGGATATTCGGCCAACCGTGCGGCACCGATCATGCGGGTTGGCAGGTTGATCGCGCCCGGCACATGGCCGGCGGCGTAGAGCGCCGGGCTGCGCACGTCCAGCAGTACGAAATCGGCCGCTTCCTGGGTCAGGGCATAGTTCACATCCGAACAATCGGTCTCGAACGACAGACGCCGGCCGAAATGGGCGAGCGCGTCGTCGCAATGGGCGACGGGCGGGCGGGAAACGACGGTAGGCATCGGCATCCTCCTCGAGTTGGGGGCGAGGACGAGCATCGCCGGAAGCATCGGGCTTGAAAACTGGCGGGAATGACAATTATCGTGAAGATCATGCCAAAGCCCGCACCCCCACCCAATCGCGACGTCGCCGTGCTGGCCTATGACGGCTTGTGCACTTTCGAATTCGGCATCGCCGTCGAACTGTTCGGCCTGCCGCGGCCGGAGCTGGCCGACTGGTACCGCTTTCGGATCTGTGCGGCGGAGCCCGGGCCGCTCCGCGCCATCGGCGGCTTCACCGTCGCGGCCGAGGGCGGCCTGGCGGAGCTGGAGACGGCCGGGACCATTCTGGTACCCGGCTGGCGCGATATCGCCGAACCGCCGCCGGCCGCCTTGCTCGACAGTCTGCGCCGCGCCCATGGTCGGGGCGCCCGGCTGGTCTCGATCTGTTCGGGCGTGTTCGTGCTGGCGGCGACCGGGCTGCTGTCGGGCCTCAGCGCCACGACCCATTGGCGCTATGTCGAGCGGCTGGCGGCGGCCTATCCGGAGATCAGGGTCGCCCCCGACGTGCTCTATATCGACGAAGGCCAGATCCTGACCTCGGCCGGCAGTGCTGCCGGGCTCGATCTGGGCCTGCACCTGATCCGGCGTGACTATGGTCCGGCGATCGCCAACCAGGTCGCCCGCCGCCTGGTCATCCCGCCGCACCGTGACGGCGGCCAGGCGCAATTCATCGATCGGCCGGTCCAGACCGAAGGTGCAGCGCTCGCCGGCCTGTTCGATTGGATCCGGGCCAACCTGACGGAGGACCTATCGATCGAGCGGCTGGCCGGGCGTGCGGGCCTGAGCGAGCGGACCTTCCTGCGCCGATTCGGTGCCGCGACCGGCACGACGCCCAACGACTGGGTCACGGGCGCGCGTCTGGCCCGGGCGCGCGAGCTGCTGGAGGGCACGGATCTGGCGATCGAGCGCGTCGCGACCGACAGCGGCTTCGGCACGGCCGACACGCTGCGCCATCATTTCCGCACCCGGCTGCACATCAGCCCCCAGCGCTATCGTGACCAATTCGCTATCGCCTGAACGCATGCCAGATATTTGTGCATTGCAAAAATTGCTGTTGAAAGCATCAGTGGAACTGCTACTTATAGCCATGTTGCATCGCAACATATCGGGCATCTTGATAAGCCTACCAGGGTGGAACGCCGTGTCGTCAGGAGTATGACATGAGCCTTTCCTTCAAATCCGCACCGGCCGTTTCTCTCGTCCCCTCGATCGAAGTGTCGCGTCTGGCACAGTTCCGCGAGGTCTTCGGCCTCTGGGTCCAGCGCACCCGCGAGCGTGCCGAACTGGCCCAGTGCGACGACCGCGACCTGCAGGACATGGGCGTTTCCCGCGCCACCGCACTGGCCGAGATCCGCAAGCCGTTCTGGCGGGAATAAGCCTCTATTCCGCTGCCGCCGCCGACCTTGCTTTCAGCGGCAGCAGCAGGAAGAGAGCGACCGTCGCCAAGATGCCTGCCGCGCCGAAAATCTCGGCCGACGGCATATGGGTGACCAGCGGGGCCGTCATCGTCGGTGCCGCCGCCTGGGCCAGCAGCACCGGGACCGCCAGCCAGCCCAGCAAGGCGGCATAGCCGTCCGGTCCGAAGATCGCGAGCGGCAGCGTGCCGCGGTTGATGGTCATGATGCCGTTGCTCATGCCATAGAGCAGCGCGAACAGGCAGGCCGCCAGCGCCGGCCCGAGTGCCGCACCGCCCCAGATCAGCACCAGGATCCCGACCGGCGCCAGGCTCGCCCCCAAGGCTGCGCGGCCGATCAGGCCGAATCGTCCCCCCGATGAAAATTCGATCAGCCGACCCGCCACCTGGCCGGGGCCGATCAGGGCCGATGCCGCGACCGCTTCGCCGGAACTCAGGCCCATGCCACCCAGCAGCGGCAGGATCGCGACCGCGAGCGCCGAGGTCACGAACCAGCGGATGGTAAAGAAGCCCGCAAGGCAGGCGAGCGCCTGCCGCCGGTTGCGGCCGACCGGCCCGGTGGCATTCGTCGACTTGATGGCGCTGACCGGCGCCCGCGCCGGCACCATCAGCAGAAAGATCGGCAGGTTGATCGCGATCTCGGCTGCCGCATAGGCCAGGAGCGTGCCGCGCCAGCCGACGAGCCCGACCAGCGCCGCGCCGGTCGGCCAGCCGACGCTGCTGGCGAAACCGCCCATCAGCGTGACGCCGGTGATCGCCGGTCCGGCCGCGGCCCCCAGGATGCCGCCCAACGTCGCGAACACGGCGTCGTAGAGCCCCAGCGCCATGCCGGCGCCCATCACGCTCCAGCCGCCGTACCACAGCGCCGGTCCGTGGGCCGCGGCCAGCAGGCAGAGGCCCGCCGCCATGGCGAGCGCGCCGACGCTGAGGAGGCCACGGCCGCCGTGATGGCCGATCCAGCGTCCGGCCTTGGGCGCGCAAAAGCCCGCGACCAGCAGGGCCCAGGAAAATCCCGCCAGAATCTCCAGCCGGCTCATGCCCAGATCGGCCGCCGCCGGGTCGGCGATGACGGCCGGCATATAGAAGCTGACGGCCCAGGACACCAGCTGGGTCGTGCCGAGTGCCACGGTCAGGCGCCGGCCGGGCTTCATTCGGCGCGGGCGTCGGGCAGGGTCGTATCGCCGGCGCCGAGCGTCAGCTGCAGCAGCACTGTATCCAGCCAGCGGCCATGCTTGAACCCGACCGACTGCAAGGTGCCGACCCGGCGAAAGCCCAGGCGTTCGTGCAGTCCGATCGACGGCAGGTTGCCGCTGTCGCCGACCACGGCCACCATCTGACGCAGGCCCAGTGCCGTGCAATCCGCGATCAGCGCCGCCAACAATCGACGGCCGAAGCCGAGCCCGATCGCGTCCGGCGCCAGATAAACCGAATTCTCCACCGTGTCGCGATAGGCGGCGCGCGGCCGGTAGGGGCCGGCATAGGCATAGCCGTGGATCAGGCCTGCCTGCTCCAGCACCAGATGCGGCAGGCCGCGCCCGACGACATCGGCCCGGCGCCGCGCCATCTCGGTCCGATCCGGCGCCTCGGTCTCGAACGAGGCGGTGCCGTGCTGCACGTGATGGCGATAGATCCGGGTGAGGATGTCCATGTCGCTGTCGCGGCTGGGACGGATCGTGGCGTCGGTCATCGGGGGCCTTGGAACAGTGATTTCTTGCCCCCAAACCTGCGCCGATCACAAGTTCGTGAGAAGAAAAACTTTCCAATGCTGCGCATCAGAATTATTTTTGCTTATGGTCCTGCCCAGCCTCCGCCAATTCCGCATCTTCCTCGCCGCGGTCGAGACCGGCAGCGTCACCGCCGCGGCGCGCTCGCTCAATGTCACCCAGCCGGCCGCCAGCCAGCAATTGCGCGAGCTGGAGCGGATTTTGGGAATGCGGCTGCTGGTCCGGGCCGGTGGGCGGGTCGTGCCGACCCCGGCCGGCGAAGCGCTGATCGCACCGGCCGGCCGCGCCCAGGCCGCGGTCGCGGAGGCGGTTGCGGCCGTGGCGGCCCACCGCGCCGGCGACACCGGGCGTATCCGGCTCGGCACCGGCGCCACCGCCTGCATCTATTTGCTGCCGTCGGTCCTGGCGGCGATGAGGCGGCGTATGCCGGGCCTCGATGTCATCATCGCGACCGGCAACAGCGAGGATATGCTGGACCGGCTCGAAGCCGGCGATCTCGATATCACGCTCGCGACCCTGCCCGGCGGCCTGTCGCGGTCGTTGAGCGCCACGCGGGTGCTGCAGGACCCGTTGGTGGCGCTGCTGCCCGAGGCGCTGGCCCCGGCCGATCCGGTGCTGACGCCGGCTGTGCTCGCCGGCTTGCCGCTGATCCTCTACGAACCCGGCGGCAAGACGCGCGGCGTCATCGATGGCTGGTTCCGCCAGGCCGGCATCCGGCCGCAGCCGATCATGGAGCTGGGCAGCATCGAGGCGATCAAGATGCTGGTCGGCAGCGGCCTCGGCGCCTCGGTCATGCCGCAACTGGCGCTGCCGGAGCCGGTTGCGGGCACCGTCGTGCGCCCGCTCGCGCCGCCCGTCTGGCGCGACCTCGGCTATGTCCTGCGCCGGACCCAACTCCTAGATCGGGGCTTGCGCCTGTTCATCGAGGAGCTGGGCCGGGCAGTCGCTACTTCTTCGGGACGAGCGTCAGCGACGCCGAATTGATGCAATAGCGCAGGCCCGTCGGCCCCGGACCGTCCGGGAAGACATGACCCAGATGGCCCTCGCAGCGGCTGCACAGCACCTCGTGCCGGACCATGCCGTGGGTGTGATCGATCTCGATCTCGATGGCGGGATCTTCCTTGGGCGCGGTGAAGCTGGGCCAGCCGCAATGGGAATCGAACTTGGCGTCGGCCGTGAACAGCTCCTGGCCGCAGCCGGCGCAGCGATAGGTGCCGTCCACCTTGGTGTCGGTATATTCGCCGGTGAACGGCCGCTCGGTGCCCTTATGGCGCAGCACGCGAAATTGCTCGGGGCTCAGCAGCTCGCGCCATTCGGCGTCGCTCTTGCGGATCTTGTCGACCATCGGTCATTCCTTCTTCAGTGCCGCTTCCAGCTCGGAGAGATGGGGAGCGATCGCCGTTTGCGCCAGCCGCTCCATGTCACGATAGCGCGAGATGACATTGCTGCCGAACGGGGTCAGCTCGGCGCCGCCGCCGGCCTTGCCGCCCAGCTTGGTGGCGACGACCGGCTCGCGGAACATGGTGTTGAGGGCGGCCACCAAGAGCCAGGCCCGGCGATAGGACATGTCCATCGCCCGGCCGGCCGCCGCGATCGAGCCGGTTTCGGCCAACAGCTCCAACAGCCGGATCTTGCCCGGACCGATCGCGTTTTCCGGCCCGAAATCGATGCGCAGCGTGAGGCGCGTCACGCGACGATCGCCTGATAGACCAGGGTGCGGTAGAGCCGCCAAAAATCGGTGAACTCGTTCGGCTGCTGGATCATCATGATGGCGATCATCTGTTCCTGCGGGTCGATCCAGAATTGGGTGCCGGCCAACCCGCCCCAGGAATAATCGCCGATGCTGCCCGGCATGTCGCTCTCGCCGGCCGTGAGCCGGACCGAGAAGCCCAGGCCGAAGCCGTGGCCGGCGCCCAGCAGCCAGCGTCCCGTGCTGTTGTCGCGCCGCCGGTCGCCCAGATGATCGGCGGTCATATAGGCGACGGTCTTCGCCCCCAGGATGCGCACATCCTCCAGCACGCCGCCGTTCAGCAGCATGGTGCAGAAGCGCAGATAGTCGGAGGCGGTGCCGACCATGCCGCCGCCGCCCGACAGCATCAGCGGCCGTTCCGCCACCTTGCGCAACGGCGGGATCTTGCCGCCGGGATCGGGAACAGGTTCAGCCAGGCGATGGATCTTGGCTGGGGGCACCAGGAAGGCGGTATCGACCATCTGCAGCGGTTCGGTGATCTCGGCCGCGATGAACTCATCGAGCGACTGGCCCGACACGACTTCGATCACCCGGCCCAGCACGTCGGTCGAATAGCCGTATTCAAACACTTCGCCCGGCTGATGGGCGAGCGGCAGGCGGCCGAGCCGGTCCATCTTGTCGGCCAGATTTTCGCGTGTGGTCGAAATCTCGGCCTCTCGATACAGCCGCTTCACCGGCGTGGTCTCGAACAGCTGGTCGTAGATCAAGCCCGAGGTATGGCGCAGCAGGTCCTGGATCGTCGCCGGCCGGCGCACGCGCTCCAGCTTCAGCTCGATCGAACCGGGTTCCTGCACCGCCACCTGCTGGCCGGCGAAGCTCGGCAAATATTTCGCGACCGGGTCCATCAGCAGCATCTGCCCACGCTCGACCAGGATCATGGCGGCGACGCTGGTCAGCGGCTTGGTCATCGAATAGATGCGGAAGATCGCGTCCTTGGCCATGGCATCGCCCGCGGCCTTGTCGCGATAGCCCATCGCCTCGAAATAAGCGGGCTCGCCGCGCCGCGTGATCGCCAGCACGGCCCCGCCGATCCGGCCGGCGGCGATGCCCGCTTCGAACGCCGCGGTGATGCGCTTCAGCCGCTCCGGGGCGAGGCCCGATTTCTTCGTCATACGTATCTTTCCTTCTTACCCACCTCCCTCTCTACCCCGTTGGGGTGGAGAGGGTCGGGGTGAGGCGGGGAACGCTCGAAACTATCCTTCGAAAATCTCGAACGGCATCGGCACCCACCTCATCCTAAATCCTCCTCCCCCCTGAAGGGCGGAGAAGGACTTGTCCGTCACCCCGCGACCAGCGCGATGAATTCGTCTTCGCTCAGCGTCTTGACGCCCAGCGCCTCGGCCTTGGCGGCTTTGGAGCCGGCATCGGCGCCCACCACCAGATAGTCGGTCTTGGCCGACACCGATCCGGTGACCTTGGCGCCGGCACCCTCGGCGCGGGCCTTGGCCTCGCCCCGGCTCAGCTGCAGCAATGTGCCGGTGAACACCACGATTTTGCCATCGAGCGCGCCCCCTTCGTTCTTGGCCGGCGGGACGAAGGGCTCGACCGTCAGCAGGCGCGCCAGGTCGGCGAGGGCATCCAGATTATTCTGCTCGGCGAAGAAATCGGTCATGTCCTTGGCCGTGTCGGCGCCGATGCCGTCGATGTTGAGCAGTTCCTGATAGGCCTCGCTCTCCACGTTGCCGGCGGCCTTCATCGCGTCCTGCCAATGGTCGAGCGTCAGATAGTGCTTCGCCATCAGCCGTGCCGTGGTCTGGCCGGTCTGGCGGATGCCCAGCGCCAGGATGAAGCGGTCGAGCGGGATGGTGCGACGGTCCTCGATCGATTTCAGCAGCTTGGAGATCGACAGCTCCTTCCAGCCTTCCCGCCCTTCGATGTCCTTGGCGCTCAGGCGGAAGATGTCGGCCGGTGTCTTGATCAGGCCGGCCTCGTGAAACTCGGTCACGGTCTTGGAGCCGAGCCCCTCGATGTCGAAGGCGTCGCGCGCCACGAAATGGCGCAGGCGCTCGACCGCCTGGGCCTCGCAGATCAGGCCGCCGGTACAGAAGCGCTTGGCCTCGCCCGGTTCGCGCACGGCGGCGCTGTGGCAGATCGGGCATTCGGTCGGCGGTTGCCAAGGAACCGTTGCCTCGGGACGCAGCTCCGGCACGATCGCAACGATCTGGGGAATGACGTCGCCGGCGCGCTGCACGATCACCGTATCGCCGACGCGGATGTCCTTTTCGGCGATGTAATCCTCGTTATGCAGCGTGGCACGGCTGACCATGACGCCGCCGACATTGATCGGGGTCAGCGCGGCCACGGGGGTCAGCGCGCCGGTGCGGCCGACCTGCAGCAGGATGTCTTCGAGCTTAGTGCGCGCCTGTTGCGGCGGGAATTTATGGGCGATCGCCCAGCGCGGCGCGCGGCTGACGAAGCCCAGGCGCTGCTGCAGGTCCAGCCGGTTGATCTTGTAGACGATGCCGTCGATCGAGAAGCCCAGCGTCGCCCGCGCATTGCCGATCTCGTCATAGAACGCGATCATCTCATCGACCGAGCGACAGAGCTTGCTCGGCTCGTTGAGCGTGAAGCCGAAGTCATGGAGCGCTGCCCGCGCCTCCTCCTGGGTCTTGCCCAGCGGCCGGCTGACCTCGCCCCAGGCATAGCCGAAGAAGCGCAACGGCCGGGCCTTGGTGATGGCGGGGTCGAGCTGGCGCAGGCTGCCGGCCGCCGCATTGCGCGGGTTGGCGAACAGCTTGCCGCCCGCCTCCTGCTGGCGGGCGTTGAGCGCCAGGAAATCCGCGTCGCTCATATAGACCTCGCCGCGCACCTCCAGCACGTCCGGGGCGTCGCCCTTCAAGGTCTGCGGCACATTTTCGATGGTGCGGACATTGGCGGTGACATCCTCGCCCTCCTGCCCGTCGCCGCGGGTCGCGGCCTGGACCAGCATGCCCTTCTCATAGCGCAGCGAGCAGCTGAGCCCATCGATCTTCAGCTCGGCCACCAGCTCGATCTCCTGGTCGGTGCCGGCGCGCAGGAAATTGCGGGCACTCTCCATGAAGCCCTCGACATCCTCACGCGCGAACGCGTTGCCGAGCGACAGCATCGGGATTACGTGCTTGACCTTGCCGAAGCCGGCGGCCGGCGCAGCACCGACCCGGGCGGTCGGACTATCCTCGCGGACGAGGTCGGGGAAACGCGCCTCGATCGCCTGCAGGCGGCGATAGAGCGCGTCATAGTCGGCGTCGGAGACCTCCGGCGCGTCTTCGGCGTGATAGCGCTGGCCGTGATAGTCGAGCGCCGCGATCAGATCGGCCACCGCCTCGGCGGCATCCTCGGGACCGAGAGCCGCGCTGTCGATCGACGCGTGACGAAGGCTGGGCGCAGGCATTGCTTCTCCGGACGAGGACATCTATCCCCCAATCCTCTAGCGCGAACCCGATGGTGCTGGAAGCTTCTTCTCCGTTCCGTGATTTCGCTATCCGTGCCGGCCTGCCTATGGTGGGGTGGCGCGCCGACCAGATCGCTCCAGGCCTTTGATGACCCAAGAATTTCCGACCCGGATCTCGTTGCCCCGATTGCTGCTGTATCTGCTGGCGGCGACGATCCTGGTCGTGCTGTGCGTTGGTGCCGTGCTGCTGGCCAACAATTGGCTGCTGGGCTCGAGACCGCCGCCGGCCGAAGGCCAGCCCCTGCCGATCGAGGTCTGGTTCGCCTATGTCGCCGTGGCCGTCTCGATCCTGGTCGCCTATCGGCTGCAGGCCCGCTTCGTCGAACGCGGGCCGCGGCCGGAGCTGGCCGCCGCCAGGATGGGCGAGCTTTTGGTGGGCGCCGCCGGCGGCATCGGCCTGACCCTGCTGGTCGTCATGATCCTATGGATCGGGGGCGCCTATCACGGCAGCTGGCGGGGCCCCGATGATCTGCTGGCACCGACGCTAATGGCGATCGGCGCCGGCCTGATGGAGGAAGCGCTGGTCCGCGGCTTCGTCTTCGGCCTGATCGAGCGCTGGGCCGGCAGCCTGGTCGCGCTGGTCCTGACGGCGCTGATCTTTGGCGGCGCGCATTTCGACAATTCCGGCGCCGGGCTCTGGCCGGTGGCGGCGCTGGCGATCGGGCCAGGCTTGGCGCTGGGTGCGGCCTATCTGGCGACCGGACGATTGTGGCTGCCGATCGGTCTGCATTTCGGCTGGAATTTCGGCCAGAGCGGCTTGTTTGGCCTGCTCGATTCCGGCACCAGTTTCCCGAGCGTGATCGATGCGTCGATCGATGGGCCTTATTGGCTGACCGGCGGTGCCTTCGGCCCGGAAGCCTCGCTGCCCGGTCTCGCTGTCTGGGTCCTCTTGGGCGTGTTTCTGCTCAACCGCGCGCGCCGGCAGGGCCGGCTCGTTCCCTTTCGTTCCTCAATCGCTCTGGTGCCTTGATGCTGACACTCGCCGTTTCCAATCGCCTGATCGAGGCCGCCCTCGCCGAGGGCCGCAAGCGCAACTTGCAGCCGCTGACCGTGGCCGTGCTCGATGCCGGCGGCCACCTGATCGCGCTCCAGCGCGAGGATGGTTCCAGCCTGATGCGCCCGCAGATCGCCACCGCCAAGGCCTGGGGCACGCTGGGCTTCGGCTTCGGCGGGCGTGAGCTCGCCCGGCGCGCGACCGCGAACCCGACCTTCTTCAACATGCTGATCGAATTGTCCGAGGGCAAAATGGCGCCGGTGCAGGGTGGCGTCATCATCCGCGACGCGGCCGGTGCTGTGCTGGGTGCGGTCGGCATCACCGGCGATCTGTCGTTGCAGGACGAGGCCTGCGCGCTGGCCGGCATCGCGGCGGTTGGGCTGGTCGCTGATGCCGGCGGCGAGATTTAGCTAGGCCGCACCGGCCGCCAGCAGGCTGGTCGCGGCGGCCCGTGCCTCCGCGGTCACGCTGGCGCCGGACAGCATGCGGGCGATCTCTTCGCGCCGCTCGTCCGCGTCCAAGGGTTCGACCCGGGTGACGGTCGTGTCCTTGGCCTGGGTCTTGGCCACGCGCCAATGGTGGCGGCCGCGTGCCGCCACCTGCGGGCTGTGGGTCACGACCAGCACCTGCAGCTCCTGGCCCAGCAGCGCCAGCCGCTCACCGACCGCAGCGGCGACCGCGCCGCCGATGCCGCTATCGACCTCGTCGAACACGATGGTCGGCACGCTGGACACGCGCGCCAGCACGACCTTGAGCGCCAGCAGGAAGCGCGACAGCTCGCCGCCCGACGCGATCTTGCTCATGGGCCCCGGCGCGGCGCCCGGATTGGTCGCGACCTCGAACGTCACGCGCTCGGCCCCGTCCGGTCCCCAATCCGCTGGGTCGAGCGGGAGCAATGTGGTCGAGAAGCGGGCGCGATCGAGCTTCAGCGGTGCCAACTCGGCCTGGACGGCCTTGTCGAGCTTGTCGGCCGCGGTCCGGCGCAGGCGGGTCAGACGCTCGGCCGCGGCGGCATAGCGCGCGCGGGTCTCATTCTCGGCCTTGGCCAATCGCTTCAGGCCGGCCTCGCCGTCTTCCAAGGTGCCGAGACGGGCCGCGACCTCGTCGCGCAAGGCGGCCAACTGATCGACCGTGACGCCATGCTTGCGGGCGAGGGCGCGCAGATTGAACAGCCGCTCCTCGACGCTGTCCAGATCGCCTTCGCGCTCGTGGTCGCCGATCGCCTGATCGAGGGCGGCGCGCGCCTCCTCGGTCTCGACCAGCGCGCGCTCCAGGGCGCCGATCGCTGGATCGAGCAAGCCGCCGGCTTTGTCGCGGACCTTTTCCAAGGCGCGCGCGGCCATGTTCAGCGCATGTTCGGCGCCGCGTTCGCTGCCCAGCTCCTGGGCCGCCGTCGCCATGGCTTCGGCGACCTGGGCGCCATGCATCATGCGGGCGCGCTGTTCGGCCAGCTGGCTTTCTTCGCCCGGCTTCGGCTTCAGCGCATCGAGCTCGCCCAGGGTATGGCGCAGGAATTCCTCGTCGGCCGCGGCCTTGGCGCGGGCGGCTTCGGCCTCCTCGCGGGCGGTGCGGGCCTCGCGCCAGGCCGTCCAGCTTGCCCGCACGGCCTCGGGGCCTTCGGGGGATGCGGCGAAGGCATCCAGCAGCGCCCGGTGATTGGACGGGTCCATCAAGCCGCGCTGTTCGAACTGGCCCTGGATCTCGACCAGGGTATCGCCCAGCTGCTTCAACAGGCCGACGCCGACCGGCTGGTCATTGACGAAACCGCGCGAACGGCCATCGGTGCCCAGCACCCGGCGCAGCACCAGCGTATCCTCGGCCTCGATGCCCTGCTCGGCCAGAAGGGCGCGGGCGGCATGGTCGGGGCCGATATCGAATTCGGCGGCGACGATCGCCTGAGTGGCGCCGCGCCGCACCAGGCCGCTTTCGGCGCGGGCGCCCAAGGCCAGCCCCAGCGCGTCGAGCAGGATCGACTTGCCGGCACCGGTCTCGCCGGTCAGCACCGATAGATGGGATGGGAAGGTCAGATCCAGCCGGTCGATCAGAACGACGTCGCGGATCGTCAGGCTCAGCAGCATGGCGTGATCCCGCCGCGCGGAAAGGCGGCGGCGCGCCCGGACGAGCGCGCCACCCTGATCAGAAGATCGAGCTGAAGGTCCGGCTGAACCAGCCGGGCTTGCTGTCTTCGGCGACGATGCGCCGGCCGCCGACCAGATCGTAAGTATCCTGGTACCAGGGATTGTCCGGGTAGTTATAGCCCAGCACGGCGGCGGTCTGGCGGGCTTCCTCGTTCAGGCCGACGGCGGTGTAGCATTCGGCCAGGCGAGCCAGCGCTTCGGGCACGTGGCTGGTCGTCTGGAAGGCGCCGATGACCTTGCGGAAGCGGTTGATGGCCGCGACATATTGGCCCTGCGTCTCGTAATAGCGGCCGATTTCCATTTCCTTGCCGGCCAGATGGTCGCGGGTCAGATCCATCTTCAGGCGCGCGTCGCGGGCATAGCGCGAATCGGGGAAGCGGGTGATGACGTCGTCGAGCGCCTTCAGCGCCAGCTCGGTATCATGCTGGTCGCGCTGCACGTCGACGATCTGCTCGTAGTAGGAAATCGCCTTGATGTAATAGGCGTAAGAGACGTCGCGATGGCCCGGATGCAGCTGGATGAAGCGATCCGCGGCCGTGATGGCGGCGTCGTACTTGTCGCCCTGATACTGGACATAGGCCTGCATCAGCTGGGCCTTGGTCGCCCAGACCGAATAGGGATGCTGGCGCTCGACCTCGTCGAACAGCTTGCCGGCGGCGGCCCAATGATCGTCGGCCATCTGATCGACGGCGGCGTTATAGAGCACCTCGACCGGCTGGTCCTTATAGGTCTCCTTGTCCGTATCCGAGCATCCGGCGAGCGCCAGCCCACAGATCAGAGCAAGGGCGGCCATAACACGGCCGGTCCGAAGTCTCAGCATCCCGCTACTTGGTCCTTCTTGATGCCGGACGGCAGAAGATCCGCCGGCAGAGCCGGCTCACGCGCACCGGCAGAGCGGGTCTCTTAGCACAGTCATACGGCTTCGGCGAGGGGGCGGAGAGGGGTTCCAGCCTCAGCTCAGGCCGACGCGCGCTCAGGCTCGCGCCAGGCGTCGAGCGCCTCGGCCTCGGCCAGCGTCACGTAGCACCAGGCGCTGCTATCGCGGAACAGGGCTTCGAGCGCGCGGCGGTTGAGCGCGTGGCTGGAGCGGACGCCGGCGAAGCGGCCCAGGATCGGGCTGCCGGCCAGGTACAGATCGCCGATCGCGTCCAGCGCCTTGTGGCGCACGAACTCGTCCGGATAGCGCAGGCCGCCTTCGTTCATGACCTTGTCGCCGTCGATGACGATGACGTTCTCGAGCGAACCGCCGAGCGCACGGCCGGCCGCGCGCAGCTGATCGACCTCGGCCAGGAAGCCGAAGGTGCGGGCGCGGCTGATCTCGGTCTTGAAGATGCCGGGCTCGACCGCGACGGTCGTGGTCTGGCGCGCGATCGCCTTGCTGGCAAAATCGATGGTGAAATCGACCGAGAAGCCGTCACCCGGCTCCAGGTCGGCCGAGGCCTGGCCCTGCTCGACATGGATCGG
>Ga0302314_10010446_pt1 | contig 16242 bp, 13 predicted proteins | sample III_Palsa_N2_3_FD_200533 | JGI IMG/M metagenome (GOLD analysis project Ga0302314, IMG submission 200533) | Peat permafrost microbial communities from Stordalen Mire near Abisko, Sweden - III_Palsa_N2_3 | ecosystem: Environmental > Terrestrial > Soil > Palsa > Peat permafrost | place: Sweden... | reverse complement strand
GCGCGCCTGCCTGTGGCGACTGTGAAACGGTCATGCAGTGATTGTCCTCGACACCCCGGGCCCCAACGAGTCCCGCAAGCCCTGCGATCGATGGGGAAAGCGCTTACAGCCGCACCGCGGGCAACGGGTGTAAAATCTTCGGGGCATGAATTGGAGAAGCCCATGAAAGCAGTCCGGATCCATGAATACGGCGGCCCTGAGAACCTCCTTTATGAGGATGACGTTCCGGACCCGGCCGTCTCTCCCGATACGGTCCTGATCGAAACGGTGGCCGCCAGCGTGAACCCCATCGACTGGAAGGTCCGCTCCGGCGCCAGGCAAAAGGATTTCCCCTTGTCCTTGCCCGCCATCCTGGGCAAGGACGTGAGCGGTGTGGTGCGTTCAATCGGAATCGACGTGAGACACGTCAAGCCTGGTGACCGGGTCGTGGCGTTTGCGAATGCCACTTATGCCGAACTGGTCGCAGTTCCGGGCTCGCTGTTGACCCATGTCCCCGACAATGTGGACCTGGCGGAGGCCGCGAGCATTCCGTTGATCGCCCTGACCGGGGACCAGCTCGTGCGGGATGCCACCGGCGTCCAGGCGCGCCAGAGGGTCCTGATCACGGGAGCACTGGGCAGCGTCGGTCGGGCGGCAGTGCATTCGGCCAGGAAGATCGGGGCCCACGTGATTGCCGGCGTGCGCAAGAGCAAGTTGAGCGAGGCGCGTGCGTTGGGCGCCGCAGAGGTCGTGGCGCTGGACGACGATGAGGCGATGAGCAAACTCACCGTCGACGCGGTCGCCGATACGGTTGGAGGCGATGTTGCAGCGAAGCTTCTGGCCAACGTGAAACCAGGGGGCCGCTTTGGCTATGCCTCGGTGCTGCCGGAAGGCGCCGCTGCCAGGCATCCGCAGGTGACCGTCACCCGGGTGTTTGCCAAGGCTGATCCGTCCAAAGTGCGGGAATTCCTGGATGACGTACGCGATGGCAAGTTCGTCCTGCCGATCGGCCGCCGGTTGAAGTTGCAGGACGCGCCTGAGGCACACCGACTCGGTGAGAAAGGTGGTGTCGGGAAGATCCTGCTGCTCGTTTAGCTCTGAGCCTGCGCGGCATAAATCCGGCGGACCGCTTCCATGTCGTCGGCCGACCCGACCGTCTTGTCTTCCCGGTAGCGCTTCACGCGCGCCAACCTCAGCGCAAGGCCGCCTGCGTACCGCGGACTGTCCTGCAGGTCACTGAAGGCAATTTCCGCGACGAGTTCCGGCCGTACATACACCGTCCCCGCGTCACGGCGGGTCTCGCGGGCAAGAAGCTCGCGTGTCTGCCATTCGAGCATCACATCCGTCAGTCCCTTGAAGGTCTTGCCGAGCATGACGTACTCGCCGCTGGCCGGATCAAGCGCGCCCAGGTGCAGATTGGACAGCTTGCCGGTCCGGCGGCCATGACCCCATTCGGCAGCGAGCACCACCAGATCGAGCGTATGAACCCGCTTGATCTTGAGCCAGCTCGCGCCGCGATTACCGGCCTCATAGGGAGCGTCCAGCCCCTTGGCCATGACGCCTTCATGCCCGGCGGCAATCGCCGCTGCGTAGAATTCCTGCGCGGCCTGCCGGGATGAAGTGACGAGCCGTGGCATCAGCAGCCCCTGCGGTACGGCACCCGCGAGCGCTTCGAAACGCTCGCGGTACGGCAGGTCGGCGCGGGTTCGGCCATCCAGCCGCAGGCAATCGAAATAGAAGCCGCGTATCGGGAGTTTTTCGCGCAGCTCCTCCACATTGAGTTTGCGGCCGAAGCGGCGCATCGTCACCTGGAAGGGAACCGGTCGGTTCGCGGCATCGAGCACGATGGCCTCGCCATCAAGTACCACATCGTTCGTGGGCAGGGCGCGTAACGCTTCGACGATCTCGGGGACGGCCCCGCTGACATCGTTGAGGCTCCGGGTGTAGATCCGGACGACATCGCCGCTCTTGTGGGCCTGGATGCGGGCCCCATCCATCTTCCACTCGAACGCCACCTCACCCTGCAGCTCCTCCAGGGCCTCGTCCGTATCCGTGGCCGTCTGGGCCAGCATCGGCGCGAGCGGTGACAGGGTCTGAAGCTGGAAGTGCCGCAAACCCTGCGTGCCTTCCACCAGCGCAGTGCGCGCGGTTACGCCGAGAGTCGCGTACATCGCCGCGCGGCGTACTTCGGCTACCGGCAGCGACGCGGCAGCCGCAAGCGCCTCGATCATGACGCCCGCGAGGGCGCCCTGGCGCAGTTCACCCACCAGCAGCCGGACGAGAAAATCCTGCTCCGGGGCGGTCCCGAGCGAGAACAGTTCGCTCAATGAATAGGTGCGCTGCGCAGCCGAGCCACTGCCCCGTATCGCGCTGATCTTCTGCAGGTGGCGGTCCACGTCCAGCACCGTCAGTGACGCCTCACTTGCCGCAACGCCTGCCGCAGCAGTGCGCAGGGCGGCGTAACCAATGCCGGATTTTCCCTGTGGGTTATCGCCGGAAAGATAGTGAACGGCGATTTCGATCTCTTCGGGTGCAAGCTCCGCCAGGCATTCGGCGAGCGCACGTATCTTAACGGTCCGGGCGGATGCCGCGCCCACGCGGCTCGATGCATCGACCAACCTGACAAACAGCGTCATGCGCCCAGACTAGCCGATCGGCCGTCGGCCCGCGGGCGGGGCGCATGGCGCCCGCCCGCAACCAATCCGCTTACTTGCCGCCGCCACCACCACCGGCGCCGCCCGCCCCACCGGCCCCGCCTGCGCCGCCACCCGTTCCGCCTGTCCCGGTGCCGCCCGTGCCCGTACCGCCGGTGCCTGTGCCACCGGTGCCCGGCGTGCCCGAGTTACCCGGCGTCCCGTTGGAGCCGGGAGTGGTGTTCCCACTGCCATTCTGGCCGTTGCTGCCGCGGTGCCGGTTGGGGCTCGAGCTACCCGGGGCACTGGAACCGCCGCCCGGGGTCATCGCGCCGCCGGGCTGCATCGTGCCGCCCGGCGCGCTCGACTGAGCGATCGCGGCCACGGAAAGAAATACACCGAGCGGCAGCGCCGCCAGTGTGGTGATTCGCATAGTCATGAATGATCTCCTGATAATTCTCTTACGGAGGCGGGCTGCCCGCTTACCTAGAGCGTGCGCCGTGCACAGGGTGTGGCTTTAGTCGCCGACTGCTCTCAGAGCGAGTAGGACACGTCGAAACGGCGTGTCCGATGATGCAGACGCTCTTGCGTCAGGTCAGCTTGGCCGTTCGGGCCAGTTCGGGACACATCAGGCGCAGTACTTTCGCGGCCGTGTCAGGCAGACCGGTGACTCGCACGTCCCGACCTGCTCCCAGGACTTCGGTAAAGATGTCCTTGGTGATGGCAACCCACCCGCCTGCCGTTTTGTAACTGACGGCGAACATGCCCTCCTGCCGATCGTGCAGCAGGGAGCCCTCATCCTGGGAATGAGCCATGCCTGTCGCCACAATCCCGGGGTCGGAGGAGGCGACGTAGCGCGGCGACAAGTCCGGGACATCCGACCTTTCGGCGGTGGTTTGCGGTTCATCTGCGCAAGGGATGAAGAGTCGGCCGCTCGCTACACCCGCACCTTCATTGGCCGAGCGGATCCGCAACGCCTGCACGATCCTTCCGAATATGTCTTCGGCAAACTTTTGGGGGTATTCGAACTGCTTCTGAACCTCCGGTCTGATGTGCGGCAACTTCCGCCAGCCGCTGACCCAGGCGAGTTTATCGGCGCCACCATCGGTGAAGACGTCTTCGAGGGCGAACCCCGTCGACGCATCGGGCTCAAGCGTCTTGAGCGCCATGTGTTCCGTGAGGTTCGATGAAAACCCGTAGATCAGGCCATAGGGAGAGTAGCTGCCTGCAACGGGGCGAAATTGCGGCAGGTCATCGAACAAGGGCTGCGCGAGGCGACTGATCCTCGTCTTGTACTCCTCGAGCAGCTGGACGTGCCGCCGCCCCATCGGCGTATAGACGACCTGGCCGTCGGGGCAGGTCTCTATGAAAAGATACTCGATCATGGTGTAGGGGCCGAGCAGATCGAGGCGGTTCACGAACAACTCGGGATCCGCGGATAGTCCCTGGCAGATCGCATTCGCGAATTCGCGCCTGGTCCCTTCACCGCCGCCCGCGATGGCGCGTTCGTAGGCCCCCAGCAACGGCACGAGACTTTCGATTGTGATCGCGAAATCCAGCGCATTGGAGTTGCGGGCACTCAGAACCAGGCCGTTCTCCTCCAAAGACACGCCCTCGCGGATGCAATAGTGACGCAGCTGCGAGCGCAGGTGCCCGCCTGCCATCAGTACGCCGGCCTTCTGGATTTCGAGCCGGTCGTCTTCCGACGGGGATTCCGCAACCCGCTGCGCGACCTCGAAGTAAGGCGACAGTTCGTTGGTCGTGGGGCTCTGCGCCACCGGAATCAGCCAGCGGACGTCCCGCACCAGCACCGGCTGATCAGCCGGTGAGTCTTTCCACAGATCGTTCATCAGGCCCTGAACCTGGGACAGCCGCTGCGCGATCCGGTCGGGTCCGGCATCCCACACACGCATGACCAGAAGCTCGAGGCACCGCAGCAGGTACAGATCGAAGAGGGTATGGGCGTAACGGAGCCGGCCATTGCGCCCGGGCCAGCGCGTTTGCTGCCATAGATGAAAGGCCCGGATCATCATCTCCACCGGATCGACCAGATCGTTTCCCGGCACCTCACGCGGCTGGAAACCATTGGCCCAATGGGCTTCTTCGAGCTGATCTGCGAGCAGCGACTGGTCGCGGCCAACCGCGGCGAGGTTGAAGTAGCAGGCCTCGAAGCTGCCCGCCAGAGTTATGCCGTCCTGCAGGTATGCGACGGGCTGTTTTTGCGCGTTCAGCAGTTCCTGCAGGCGCTCGACGATCTGCCCGCGGTGGCCGAGGAACAACTGCAGCAGGTCGACGTGCGCCTGAAAGGGCACCTGCGCAGCGCCGTCCATCCTCGCCTACGGGTGCAGCGTCGCCAGGATGCCGTGAATCTCCTGCGGGGTATGCTCGCCCGCCAGCGGCGTCCCGGGCATCAGGTACTTGCCCATGGCGAGGCCACCGACCAGGACGGACTCGTAGCCGATCTCATGGACGAGGCGGGAGGCAACGTCGATGGCCTTCCTGTCGTCTGCCGCGATCGGCATGCCGAAGTGACCGGGATCCTCATGTGCCTGACCCATGCGCGCGGCGGAAACCGCATTGAACGCCCGCACGATGCGCGCGCCCGGCAGCAGTTGCGCCGACAGCAATCCGGCGCCCTCCGCGGAGGCGCGCTCGGCGATCGCGCCGTCGCGACTTGCAAAGGGATTGCAGGCATCCAGCACGACCTTGCCTTTGAGCGAAGCGGCCAGGGATTTGCCGAGATCGGGCAGGGCGCGGTAAGGCACCGCGAACAGCAACACCTCGCCGAATGCGGCAGCCTCGGCCGGCGTGCCGGCCTGCGCGTTGGCGCCGACCTGTCCCGCGAGTTCCTTGTCATGGGCAAGGTTTTCGGAGGAGAACATCACCGCATGGCCGGCACCCGCCCAGACGCGACCCAGCGTACTGCCGACATGGCCAGAGCCGATGATGCCGATGTTGACGGCCGCGGCGGCCGCACGGGTGGCGCGCCCCGCGAACGGGAGGGAAAGCATCGTGGCCGAAAGGCCCAGTGTCTTGAGTAGTTCACGACGCAGCGGATTGTGCATGGAAGTCGCCTCTTATCTCTGAGTGTCCGGTGACGATGCCTCAGTGGTGCACCGTCCTGTCCTTGAGCGCCTGGTCGATGTCGACGTAACGCCAGAAATCCCCCTGCATGAACGCCCAGTGCCGGTAATAGCGCACCCAGGGGTAGGTCATGTCCGTCACATAGCGGTGGCCGACGAATTTCATCGGCGCATACGCCGTCAGCAGGGCGTTCATCTGCTGCAGCAGCATCGCCCGTTCCGGGCCATCCGCAATCTGGTCCTGTTTGCGGTACATCGCGTCATAGGCCGCGAATTTGAAACGGGACAGGTTCTCGTTCCCCGCAGAAGGCCCGAAGGCGAGAATCATGGACTGGGACGGATCAGGTCCGCTGGCGCTCTGGGCCAGTGACCAGATCATGAAATTTCCGGCGCGGGCGGCTTTGAACTGGTCGGGCCACTTGGCCACCCTAAAGTCGCACCGCACGCCGATCGAATCCAGTGATTTCTTGAATATCTCATCTTCGGTGCGGCTGTGCTGGTCCGGCTCCGTCGAGATCTCGATCAGCAGCGGTGAACCGTCCGGCCGGTCGCGCCAGTAGCCATCGTGGCGCGGCAGATAGCCGTACTGGTCCAGCAGCGCCTTGGCGCGCGCGACCGAGCTTGTGCCATTCTCCGAGCGCAGCTCGGGATCGTAACCGTACATTCCGGGCATGATTACCGATTGCGCCGGGAACGCCTGAAACTTGTAATAGGTACGGATCTGCTCGGGCGTATTGAAGGCGAGATTGATTGCGCGACGCAGTGCGACCTTCTCCGGCGTGTAGCCGCCCAACACCTTGTTGTCCATGTTGTAGATCAGCATCGCCACATCGATCGCCGGAATGTGCTCGATCCTGATGTGCTTTTTCACCAGGTTGGGTGCCGGTTTGCCGTTGGGAAGCACCAGGTCGGCCATGTCGCGCGGCATGTTATAGAGCAGATCATCTTCGGCATTCAGGAACGACAGCCAGCGCGGCTGGCTTTCCTCGATGATCGAGATCTCGACCCGATCGATCAGTGGCAGGCGCTTGCCGTCGAGTGCCCGCGCGATCCGCTGCGCATCCGGATCAGTCGGATCGGGTGTGACGTGGAAGATGTCGGTGCGATAACCCGGATTGCGCTCCAGCACCAGGAAGGAGGAGGGGCGCCACTCGATCAGCCGGAAGGGGCCGGTGCCAACCGGATGCTGCATGATGCCATCGCCATACTTCTCCACGACCTCGCGGGCCACTGCGCCGAAGATGCTGGCGTCGGCCAGATTCTGCAGAAAGCGCGGTGCCGGCGTGGCGAGTTTGACCTGGAGGGTGTAGCGATCGAGTGTCTTCAGACCCTCGACCGGCCGGTCGTAGTCGAAGTGTCCGCTCCTAATCGCCTCCGCACGCAGGGCTTCCATGCCAACCACCCCGAGCGTCTCGAGTGTGTCGTAGCTGGGGCTGTTCCAATGCGGATCGAAGATGCGCTTGTAGGAGTAGACATAGTCCTCGGCGGTCAATTCCCGCCGCTTGCCGTTGAACGCCGGGTCATCGGTGAAGTAGATGCCCTTCCTGATGCGGATGGTGAAGGTCCGGTAGTCGGCCGACATCTCGGGCATGCCGTCGGCGGTCTGGGGTTCCATCGAGCCGGGGGCCCCCAGATAGACGAAGCGCAGCGGCGCGTCGAAGATGTTCTGGGCAATATCGCGCGAGTAGATGTCCGAGATCTCGGCCGGGTCGAAGCCGGTCTCGGCAATTTCAAAGGCATAGCGCAGCGTCTTGGGTTCGGCGCCCCGGGCCGGGGACAGCGCCAACGCAAGCAGCAGCCACAGCAATATTTGCAGTCTGTTCATGACAGGCCTGCATAATAGGCCAATTTCGCCGCGCCCTGCCCTCGGGCGCCGCCCAAGGACAGGCAAAACCGGTGACGAGTTACCTGATTCGCCGCATCTGGCAGATGATCCCGACCCTGATCGGGGTGATCCTGCTCATCTACGCCCTCTTTACCCTTTTTGGTGGTGACCCGGCCGAGATCATCGCCGGCCAGCATGCCTCGGCGCAGACGGTCGAGGTGATCCGCAAGCAGCTCGGCCTCGACCAGCCCTGGTGGGTCCAGTTGTGGATCTTCTTCAAGGAGGTCCTCACGTTCAACTGGGGCAACAGCTGGGCTACCCGCGAGCCGGTCTCCCACATCTTCCTCACGCGCCTGCCGGCCACCCTGACCGTCATGATTCCCTTGTTCTTGTTGACGCTGGTGCTTTCGGTGCCCATCGCGCTGGGCGTGGCCTACGTGCGCGGCTCGCTCACCGACCGGCTGACGATGATGGCGACCACGATTGCGCTGTCGATCTCGTTCCTGGTGTACATCATTGCCGGCCAGTGGCTCTTCGGCTTCGAGCTCAGCTGGTTCCCGATTCAGGGCTGGACTGCGAGCGTCTGGAAGAACCTGGCGTTCTATGTGCCATTGCCGGTACTGCTCGCGGTGTTCGTGAGCCTTGCCCCCCAGGTGCGTCTCTACCGCAGTTTCTTCCTCGACGAGATCGGCCACGACTACGTGCGCACGGCGCGGGCGAAGGGATTGTCGGAGCGTCAGGTGATCTTCAAGCATGTGCTGCGCAATTCGCTGATTCCGATCCTTACTGACATTTCGCTGCAGCTGCCTGGGCTGTTCGTCGGCTCCTTCCTGATCGAGGTGTTCTTTTCGATCCCGGGGCTCGGGCGCGAGGTATTGCTCGCGGTCAACCGCAGCGACTACCCGGTCATCCAGGCGACGACCATCTACCTTGCCGTCTTTACGATGGTCATCAACCTTCTCACCGACGTCCTCTACAAGCTGATCGATCCGCGCGTGGTGCTGCGGTGAGCGCTACGGCTGCTGCAATCGGCGCGCCCGCCCCAAGAGGTCACGGTGTCTGGTGGCTGGCGATGCAGCGTCTGCGGCACGATCGTCTTGGCATGGGGGCAGTCGCCGTAGTCGGCGTGTTCCTGATCATGATCATCCTGGTGTCGCTGCATCTGCTTGCCGCTGACTGGGCCGACGAACGCGGCGCGCACTATGCCAACCCCACTTTTCTGGGGCCGGGCCCGGATGACCTCGCCATGATAGAGCCGCCGCCGGGGAAGATGCTCGACCTCTCCGCGGTCGATCCGCTCGCGCCGCATTACGCGCAGATCGAGCAGCGCACCCGCCAGCTCGAGACCACCCAGCGCCCGCGCGTCAGGACGCTGCCGTTCGGCGGGGATCGCTACGGACGGGACGTCCTGGCGAAGGTGATCAAGGGCTCCCAGGTTTCGATCGTCGTCGGACTGGCCTCCTCGCTGGTCGCGACACTGATCGGTACGCTGCTGGGCGCCTGCGCCGGATTCTTTGGCGGGCGGGTGGGCGACGGTCTCGAATGGCTTTATAACGTGTTCACGTCGGTGCCCTACATCCTGCTGATCTTCGCTTTCGCGGCGGTGAGCGGGCGCGGCATCGTCAGTGTCATCGTCATTCTGGGCCTGACCGGCTGGACCGGGGTCTACCGGTTGATCCGCGCCGAGTACATCAGGCATGCGAATCGCGAATACGTGCGCGCGGCGCAGGCCATCGGCGCCGGGCCGCTGGCGCGGATGTTCGGGCACATCCTGCCGAATGTCTCCCACGTCATCCTGGTGCAGCTCTCGCTCAACGTGGTGAACTTCATCAAGACCGAAGTCATTCTGTCGTTCCTGGGGTTGGGCGTGTCGGTCGATTCGGTCTCGTGGGGCACGATGTTGAACGAGGCCCAGAGCGAACTGATCCTGGGCAAGTGGTGGCAGCTCACCGCCGCCACCTTGTTCATGGCGGTGTTCGTGACTGCCTTCTCGATATTCACCGACTCGCTGCGCGACGCGCTGGATCCGAAGCTGCGATGAGCGATCCAGCCGCGACTGCAGCGCTGCTTTGCGTCCGGGACCTCGCGGTCGAGTTCAGGATAGCCCGCGAGGCGCCGCGCACCGCCGTGAATGGCATCAGTTTCGATGTTCCGGCCAACCGCACCGTCGCGCTGGTCGGTGAGTCGGGCAGTGGCAAGAGCGTTTCAGCGATGGCGATAATGCGTCTGCTGCCGGATAACGCGCACGTTTCGGGCAGCATCCGTTTCGCGGGCCGCGAACTGACCTCGCTGCCAACGTCCGAGATCCGCGCCCTGCGCGGCGGCGCAATGTCAGTCGTGTTCCAGGAACCGATGTCCTCGCTGAACCCGGTCTTTACCGTCGGCGATCAGATCGCCGAGGTGGTGCGTGTTCACGAACGGCTCGGTCGACGGCCGGCCCGCGCCCGCGCCGTCGAGCTCCTGGGCGAGGTCGGACTGCCGGATCCTCAGTTGCGTGTCCACAGCTATCCACACGAGCTCTCAGGCGGGCAGCAGCAGCGCGTCATGATCGCGATGGCCATCGCCTGCAACCCGCAACTGTTGATTGCCGATGAGCCGACCACGGCACTCGATGTGACGATCCAGAAGCAGGTCCTCGAGCTGCTCGCGCGGCTGCGTCGCAGTCATCAGATGAGCGTGCTGTTCATCAGCCACGACCTGGGCGTGGTGGGCGAGATTGCCGACGATGTCATCGTGATGCAGGCCGGTGAGGTCCGCGAGCACGGAGCGGTCGAGCAGATCTTCACGGCCCCGAAGGCCCCCTACACGCGCGCGTTGCTGGCCTGCCGGCCGGACCTGGAACGTCATCCACGGCGCCTGCCCGTGGTCGAGGACTTCCTCAGTGGCAAGGTACCCTCGATGGTCGATGCGCCACGCGCACTGCGCGCCGACCAGGAGGTCGTTCTCGAGGTCACCGGCCTTACGAAGAGCTTCAGACTTCGGGACGGCCTGTTCCACCGGCGCGAGGTGCCGGCGGTCGAGGATGTGTCCTTCACACTGAGGCGCGGCCAGACCCTCGGAGTCGCCGGCGAGTCGGGCTCGGGCAAGACCACGGTGGGCCTCACCCTGATGCGCCTGCACCAGGCAAGCGCGGGTCGCGTCATCCTGCACGGGGCCGATGGGCCCGTGGATCTCTTAGGCTTGAGTGAGGCCGGAATGATGCCCTATCGCAGGCGCATCCAGATTATCTTCCAGAACCCGTACGCATCGCTCAATCCACGTTTCACCATCGGCCATATCCTGAGCGAGCCGATGGCGCTGCATGGTATCGGCGCCGACACCCCGGCTCGGCTGGGCCTCGCCGCTGACCTGCTGCAGCGGGTCGGGCTGCCGCGCGACGCCCTCACGCGTTATCCGCACGAATTTTCCGGCGGCCAGCGCCAGCGGATCGCGATTGCGCGCTGCCTGACGCTGCAGCCGGACGTGCTCATCTGCGACGAGTCCGTCTCGGCGCTCGATGTCTCGGTGCAGGCACAGGTGCTCAACCTGCTGCTCGATCTGCAGGATGAGTTTGGCATGGCCTACATCTTCATTTCCCACGACCTGGCCGTGGTGCGCTACATGGCCGACCAGGTACTGGTGATGAGTCAGGGCAGGGCGGTCGAAATGGCCGATGCCGAGAGCATCTACCGCCGCCCCCGCAATCCCTACACCCGCAAACTCCTGGACTCGATTCCGCGCGGTCTTGCCGGCCGCATCACCGGCTGAAGCGGAGTCGTCCGATTCCCTGCCGGCCCATTATTTGATATCCATGCTTGATGGATATGGTGTTACAGCTCGACTGGCAGCAGATGCTGCTGCGCGTCGTGCTTGCGGTGATCGTCTCCCTCGTGGTCGGTTACAACCGTGCCGAACACGGGAAGGCTGCCGGCATGGTCACGACGCTCATGGTGACTCTGGCCGCGGCCCTGGCGATGTTGCAGGTCAATCAGTTGTTGCCGACGGCAGGTCGGCCGGCCACCTCGTTCGTGATGAACGATCTCATGCGTCTGCCCCTGGGCATTCTGACGGGCGTCGGCTTCATCGGGGCCGGAGCGATCCTCAAACGCGGCGAACTGATCGTCGGTGTGACCACCGCGGCCACGCTGTGGCTGATGACCGTTGTGGGGCTTTGCATCGGCGGCGGCCAGATCGTGCTGGGACTCATCGGCACGGTGCTCGCCTTGTTCGCACTCGGCACGGTGAAACACCTCGAAGCGCGCATGAAACGCCTGTTCCGCGCCCGGTTCGACGTGGAGGTCGATGGGTCGACCGATCTGCAGGACGCCGACATCCGGCGCGAGCTCGAAGCGAGCGGATTGAAGATCGTCGCGGGCATCGACAGCTTCGATCGCAGCACCATGCGTCGCACCTTCGCCTTCGAAGTGCGGGAACACCGGGCACCGGGCGAAACGACCATGCCGGCGCGCCTGCGGGAATTTGCCACCCGGCCGGGGGTGCTCTGCTTCAAGTGGGATGGAATGCAGTAGGCCCGTCTTCCATGATCTCGATCAGGGTGGGACCCGTGCGGCCCACCGCGGCCTGCAAATGGCCCTGCAACTGGGCCAAGTCCTGCGCGCGCACCGCCTCCCAGCCAAAGGCCCGGGCGATCCCCAGAAAATCGGGCGTATGGATGTCGACGCCAAGAGGTTCGATGGCGCGCGCCTCCATGTAGCGCTTAATCTCGCCATAGCCGTGGTTGTTCCACAGCAGCACGATGATGGGAGTGGCGGCTTCGACCGCCGAGCCCAGTTCGGCCAGAGTGAACTGGATGCCACCATCACCGATCAACGCGATGACCGGCCGCGCGGGCGCGGCGAGGCGCGCGCCGATGGCCGCCGGCAGGCCATATCCCAGCGTGCCGTATCCGGTTGCTGAATTGAACCAGGAGCGTGGCCGGCGCGCTTCGTACGAGTGATTCCCCGAATACACCGGCTGAGTCGAATCCCCGACGATGATGACCTCCGGCAGGGTTTCCTGGACGAGCTGCAGCAGCCTGCGTTGGGCGTCCCATCCTGCCGGCCATTGATCCTGCAGCTCCCGGCGCGCTGCGGCGGCGCGCCTGCTGCCCGGACTGTCCGCACCGTGCGGGCGTGCCGGTTCGTGGGCGAGAGCGGCGCCCAAGGCCTCGAGCGACAGCCGTGCGTCGCCGAGGACCGCGATGTCCGCGGCATGATTGCGCTGCAGCTGCAGCGCATCGATGTCGATACGGATCAGCTTGCCATCGATGCGGAAGCCGCCATCGAAGACGACATCGTAATCCGTTTCGCCGAGTTCGGTGCCGACGGCGAGCACCACGTCGGCCTGTGCCGCAAGCGCCCGCACCGGCGGCAGCGATTGGTTGGAACCCAGTGCCAAGGGATGCCCGTAGGGCAGTAGTCCCTTGGCGTTGATGGTCACCGCCGTGGGTGCATCAAGCTGCTCGGCCACGCGGGTCGCGGACTCACCGGCATCGACCGCGCCGCCGCCGAGCAGCAATAACGGCTGGCTTGCGGCGCCGAGGAGTCTTGCAGCAGCGGCGATGGCCTGCGGCGCCGGTGCCGCCCGGGATGCCGCAGATCCCAGTTCCCGGCTTACGTGGTCGGCGGTGGCGGTGATGATGTCGATCGGGATCTCGATATGCACGGGTCGGGGACGCGCTGCGCTGAACACGGCGAAGGCGCGCCGTAGTACCTCAGGCAGCTCGTCGGGACGCTGCAGCGTGTGACTGAAGGCGCTGACGCCGGCCACGAGCTCGCGCTGCGAGGGCAGTTCATGGAGACGGCCGCCGCCGCCGCCCAGTTCGTGTGTGCGATTGACGCTCGAGATCACCAGCATGGGGATCGAATCCGCATAGGCCTGGGCCATCGCCGTGATGATGTTCGTGACGCCCGGCCCGGTGATCGTGAAACACACACCGGGTTTGCCACTGACCCGCGCGTACCCATCGGCCATGAAGCCGGCACCCTGCTCGTGACGCGGCGTGATGTGACGGATCCGCGTCGCCGGCAGCCCGCGGTACAGCTCCACCGTATGCACGCCGGGGATGCCGAACACCAACTCGACGCCGAGGTCCTGGAGCAGCGCGACCAGCAGTTCACCGCAGGTCATGGGCGGGAATCCTTCGCTCTTGACAGCAGGGCCGTGGCCACAAAGCTCACCAGGCTCACTGCCAGACTGTAGTAGATCGGGGAATTTGCGTCGATGCCATCCTTGACCATGAATGCGAGGGCCGTGGCACAGCCGAGCAGCATCGAGGTCACGGCCGCGGCAGGCGTTGCCCGCCTCCAGAAGATGGCGCCCATCAGGGGGACCAGCATACCGCCCACGAGCAGATCGTAGGCGAGAGTCAGCGCGGTCAGCACGTCGCTCACCCGCAGCGCCACGAGCAGCATGAGGATGCCGGTGCCCAGCGTGCACCAGCGGGTAAGTGTCATGCCGGATTCGCGGCCGCGGCGCACCAGAGGCAGCAGGTCCTCGCTGAGCGTGCTGGAGGCAGCCAGCAGTCCGGCACTGGCAGTGGACATCATCGCAGCGACGGCCGCGGTGATGATGAGGCTGCGCAGGCCATCCGGCAGGGCGAACCGGATGATCGCGGCGAATGCGTTGTTGACGTTCGCAAGAGCCGGCAGCAGCGCCTTGGCGCACATCCCGATCAGGGCGGCGGCCATCCCGTACAGGATGCAGTACACGCCGGCGGTGGCCCCGGCCCAGCGGGCGATCGCCGGACTGCGCGCGGTGAAGACCCGCTGCCAGATGTCCTGACCGATCAGGATGCCGAAGGTGTAGATGAGAGTGTAGGTGAGGATGGTCTCCCCGCCGATCGTCGTGAAGCTGAATGCGGCGGGCGGCAACTTCGCGGCGAGGGCGTCCCAGCCGCCCACGCGGTGCAGCGCAACGGGCAGCAGAATGAACAGCAGCCCGATGGTTTTGATGATGAACTGGACCACGTCGGTCAGGGTCAGCGCCCACATGCCGCCGATCGTCGAATAGGCAATGACGATGCCGCCGCTGCACAGCACTGCCGTCGGCAGCGACAATGAGAGGAACACCTGCATGATGGTGCTGATGCCGAGGGTTGAGACGACGCCGATCATGAGGGCGTAGGCGAACATGATGACGCCGCTGAAGCGGCGGGTAAGGGGGTTGTAGCGCCGCTCCAGCACCTGGGTAACCGTGAAGATCCGCAGGCGGATCAGCGGGCCGGCCAGGAACAGATTCAGGATGATGATGCCCACGCCGATGGTCGCGCACAGCCAGAAACCCGAGAGGCCATACACGTAGCCCAGGCGCACCGAGCCGATGGTCGAAGCCCCGCCCAGCACCGTCGCGGCCATCGTGCTCATGTAGCGGGCCGCACCGAGATTGCGCCCCGCGACCAGGAAGTCCTCCTGGTTGTTCGAGCGCCGCATGCCGATCCAGCCCAGGAGCAGCATCCCCAGGGCGTACACGAGCAGCACCAGCACGTCCAGTGACATCAACGACTCCCGGTTTTGTTTATAATGGCGCAGCTCCCGCGGAAAAGAGAACCTATAATCAGGCATGAGCTACGTAGAACGGCACCTGCTACCCAACGAGACCCTGGTATACCGGGCCCATCTGAACTGGACCATCTACCTTGTGGCGACGGTCCTCTGCATCATTGCGGTTGCCTCATTCGTGATCTGTTGGAAGGAGGACAACCTCACCCTGGGCAAGGTCCTGGGTTCGATTTTCCTGTTTCTCGGCTTCCTGTCTTTCCTGCGCGCCTGGATCAGGAGCTCCTCGTCCGAATTCGCCGTGACCGACAAGCGTGTCGTGATCAAGACCGGGTTCGTGCAACGCCGTTCGGTTGAGCTGCTGTTGCGCCAGGTCGAGGGCATCAGCGTCGATCAGAGCATTCTGGGCAGAGTCTTTGGCTATGGATCGATCGTCGTCATCGGCACCGGTGGCACGAAGGAAGCATTTGCCCATATTGCAAATCCCCTCGAGTTCCGCCGGCAGGTCCAGGCACAGAGCGTCCGTTAGTGTGACCTGAGTCACGAATATCCTGCAGGTCGCCCATAGGCGACACATAAGCCCGACAGCGACACAGACGATCACTTGTAACCTTTTACCCGGTCGTTCTGGAACTCATCGGATTCCAGGGAGTCGGGGTCAATGCAATCAAACCCTCGAGCCTTGCTCGTCGGCGTCTGCGCGCTACAGCTGTTGGCGGGCTGCAATTTCGATAATGCATCGAACAGCAGCAGCTCGACTTCGAGCCTCAGTGCCGCGGCTTCGGCTCCCGGCAGTACCGGCAGCAGCGGCGCCAGCCAGATCGGCTACACCACCGGTTCGACCGCAACGACACCGACGGATGCGGTGACCGCGACAGCCTCGGTCCTCGGCACCGTCTCGGTGGTCGCAGGCTCGAGTGAAACGATCACGGTGGCCTTCACGTCCGCGGATGGGCGGCCGATATCAGGACTTGCACTGTCAAATACCTCGCTGCCGGCGGATTGGAGCGGGCCAACAGATTTCACCTGCACCGTCACGGGCTCCGGTAACGACTGTGTACTGTCGCTGACCTATGCGCCCACGGCCGCGGAGACGGGCACCCTGGCACTGGGCTACGTATACGCGGGCGACCCGACTGCACCGGCGCTCATCACGCTCAACATTCCTTACGCGGCTACCGCTGCGGCCAACAACATCGTTGCGACCCCGGCGCCGATCGGTCAGATCAATGCCGCGGTGGGCACGG
>Ga0302314_10010445_pt1 | contig 16243 bp, 19 predicted proteins | sample III_Palsa_N2_3_FD_200533 | JGI IMG/M metagenome (GOLD analysis project Ga0302314, IMG submission 200533) | Peat permafrost microbial communities from Stordalen Mire near Abisko, Sweden - III_Palsa_N2_3 | ecosystem: Environmental > Terrestrial > Soil > Palsa > Peat permafrost | place: Sweden... | reverse complement strand
CGTGCGGCGCTCCGCCGAGGGTGAGTACTCGACCGTGCCGGCGGCACCGCGCCCCGACGACGAGCAGCACGAGCTCGACCCCGAGCCGGTGCCGGTGCGCATCGACATCGAGCCGTTGAGCAACGGCGGCATTCGGCAGCCCGAGAGCTCGCCCACGGGCGCGCGACAGGTCAGCCGCTGAGCACACGGCGGGGCAGGGCTACCGCACGCGACCTGTGGGTCGCCGCCGAATCTATCCACGCCGTCACCTACTTCGCACCGGAATGCCGCACCGCGCTGCGCGAGGCGGGGTTGCGCGGCTTCTGGTCGGGGTACTTCGCGGCGCGCGCCGCCCCGCTCGGCCGGGTCGGCGCCGGCCCGGTCACCGCGGCCTTCTTCAACTTCCACCGGGCCATGGTGGCGAGGGCGGTGCCTGGGTGCTGGGACGCCGTGGCGCCCGAGACACTCTGCCGGGTGCGGGCCATCGCGGCGGCGGAGGCGCTCGGCGAGGTGTGCCGGGTCGAGGCCCGGTCGGCCCTGTTGGCTTCCCTGCCGCTACTGCGGCGGGCGGTGGTGGCGTGCGACGGGGCGGGACGGATCATGGCCGGCGCCAACCGGTCACTCTGGCCCAGCATTGCGACTGCGCTGGGAACAGGAGGTCTCGGCGAGGTCTGGCAGGCCTGCACGACCCTGCGCGAGCACCGCGGCGACGGGCACGTCGCCGCACTCGTGGCGCACGGCATCAGTGGCCTGGAGGCGCATGTGCTGGCAGCGGGGACCAAGGCGATTCCTGTCGAGCTGCTGCGGGACAACCGGGGCTGGAGCGAGGCGGACTGGGACGCCGCCACGGCCGTGCTGACGGGTCGCGGCCTGTTGCACGCCGACGGGCGCGTGACCGATACCGGTCGCACCCTTCACGGCGAGGTCGAGGAGCTGACCGACGAGCTGGCGGAGCCCGCCTACGCGGGCTTGAGCGACCAGGCCCTCGAGGAACTGCACGGCGTGCTCACTGGCGCCGCCGCCGACGTGGCCGCCTCCGGCGTGGTGCCCTTCCCCAATCCGATGGGGTCGCCCCGCCCCACCGAGCGCTACGCGGGCCGCGGCGGCGGCCAGCCGGGCAGGAGCGCCAGCTCCTTGCACAGCTTGCGTGACGACACCATCTGGCCGGCGTAGCGCAGGGCACCGGGGTCGTCGCTCAGCCAGGCGGCCACCTCACCCGCCACCTCGGGCGGGGCGGGGACGTGACCGGCCCCGACGAGCACCTCGTCCATGCCCGAGGCCCGCATGGACTCGGTCAGGGTCAGGCCGGGGGCGATGGAGAAGGCGGAGATGCCCTGCTCCGCAAACTCCACGTGACACATGTCGGTGACCCGGTGGAAGGCCGCCTTGGCCGCGGCGTAGGCCACGCCCCACCCGCCGGCGCCGGCGGGGGCGGGTGGCGTCGTGAAGGCCGCCTCGGAGAGCATGTTGACCAGGCGGCCCTCCCCCCGCTCGAGCATGCCGGGGAGGAGCAGCTGGGTGAGGAGCAAGGGGTGGAGATAATCGCCGACGAGGCAGCGCTCGGCCAACTCGAGCGGCAGGTCCAGGATGCGGTCCATGGTGCCGGGCCCCTGGTAGATGGCGTTGTTGACCAGCACGTCGACCCGGCCCAGGTCGGCCAGCGCAACCGCGGCGACGCGTTCGACCGAAGAGCGGTCGAGCAGGTCCATGGGCACGGCCAGGCAGGTCCTCCCCAACGCCTCGATCTCAGCCGCCGTGGTGTCGAGGCTCCCGGCAATGGGAAGTGGGTCGTCGCGCGCCAGAGTGCTCGACGCGTGGGCACGGCCGTCACCCTCGTGCACCGTCCGGGCGGTGATCACGACGTCGAAGCCCCGCCGGGCCAGCGCCACGGCGGCGCAGCGGCCGATGCCCCGGCTGGCGCCGGTGACGAGGGCGACCCGTCGTGCCTCAGTCACGGCCCACCTACATCACCCCGGCGATCTGGTGGCCGCCGTCGACATGGAGCACCTGGCCGTTCACGTAGGCCGCGTCGTCACTGCACAAGAACACCACGACGCGGGCGATGTCGTCGGGTGTGCCCAGGCGCCGGGTGGGATTGGCCTCGGCCAAGCGCACCTGCACATCGGCGGGCACCTGAGCGGCCGCGGTCTCCGTGAGGATGAATCCGGGCGCGATGGCGTTGGCACGAATGCCGTCGCGACCGTAGCGGACGGCCAGGTGACGTGTCAGTTGGTTCAAGGCTGCTTTGGACACCCCGTAGGCCACCCTGGTCGACTCGCCAATGGTGCTCGTGCCCGACGAAATGGCGACGATGGACCCCCCGCCACCAGCGGCCATGACCGGGATGGCATGGCGCGCCAACAAGAGGGCGCCCCGGGTGGTGACGTCGATGGCGCGTTGCCAGACGCCGAGATCCACGCCGACGGCATCGGTGTCGAGACGCGGATGGCTCCAGGCCGCGTTGTGGTCGACGGCGTCGACGGTCCCGAACTCGGCGACGGCGCGCTCGACGAAGGCGATGACCGACTCCTCGCGGCGGACGTCGCAGAGAAGGCCGAGGGCCCGGCCCCCTTCGCTCTCCACTTCCCCGGCTACCGACGCCGCTCCATCGACCGAGACGTCGCCCACCACCACCGCGGCGCCGGCTCCGGCCAGCCGGAGGGCGGTGGCGCGGCCGATGTCGGACGCACCTCCGCTGACCAGGACGATCTTGCCGTCGAGCTGCCCCCCTTCCGTCGCCATTGCGGTCATCGTAGGAGGGCCGCCCGGGCGCCACCATCCGGTTCCCGCCGGCGCAAGGAATTGGGCCGGAGGTCGGCCGACATGGGAACATGCCGGTGTGCGGGTGCATCGCAGCTTCGCCTTCGTCGATGTCTCGGGCTTCACGGCGTTGACAGAGCTCGAGGGCGACGAGCGCGCCGTCGATGTGCTGACAGCGTTCCGGGCTCTCCTGCGCGATATCTGCTCACGCCGGGGCGTGCGTATCGTCAAATGGCTCGGTGACGGCGTGATGCTCGTGTGTGTCGACACCCGACCGCTCCTCGAGACAATTCTGGAGTTGCACTACGTCGTGGGCGAGGTCGGCGCAGTCGAGACCGTCTCCATCCGTTCTGGTCTCACCGAGGGCGACGTGATCCTCATGGAGGGAGACGACTACGTCGGCCACTGCGTCAACGTTGCCTCGAGGCTGTGCGACCTGGCCGCTGCCGGTGAGGCGCTGGCGGCCCCGGCTGTGATGGGCGATCTCCCTAACTGGGGCGAGGTCCTTTCCGAGACGCACGTGACGCTGCGCGGGGTCGAGAAGCCGGTGCCCGCCTCGAGCATCCGTATCGCGCGAAGTGACACTGAAGCCGCCCACGATCCCATCTGCGGGCTGCCACTCACCGAGGACACCGCCCAGGAGATCGCTCACGACGTCCGCGGCTCCATGGTGCTCTTCTGCTCGCCGGGCTGCGTCGACACCTGGCGCCGCCGGCCGGCGCGCTCGCTTTCCGGCTGACGGGGCCTCGCAGCGCGGGCCCTCGACCCGGATGTCCGCGCCACCCCGAGTTCGTCCTCAACATCGGTTGCCGATTGGCCGATATCAGGGGGACTCAAGAGGGGGACCGAGGAACCAGGAATGCGTCAACTCCCAGGACTCGACATGCCCTCCAACGTGACCACATTCTGGCGGAGCTACGTCTTCATCGGCGTCCTCACCTACAGCATGGGCGCCACCGCCGTCCTGGCCTACTCATTGGCCACGTCGGGCCCGCACCGGGGCGTGATGGTGGCTCTGAGCGGGCTCAGCCTGCTTGCGTCCATCGGCCCCTTCCGGCTCCTGGGCCTGCGCCTCGTCGAGACGCGTTGGTCCACCTTGTTCTTCACCTCCTGGGCCGCCTTCACCTTCGTCTTCATCGCCGTCGGCGCAGTGCTGAACGGCGGGGTGCGCAGTCCGATCTCGTACTTCCTGATCCTCCCGATGCTCTTCGCCGGACTGGCGTACTCCGCAGGGACGGTGACGTTCCTCGCCGGCTTCGGCGTCGTCACCAGCCTGGCGGTGGGTCTCCTCACCCCTGATCGGAGTTGGTCGACGACCGCGTTCCTTGCGGTGGGCATCGTGATCGCCGGTGTCATCACGGCGGCTGCGGCGACACAACGGGACCGCCTCATGCGCCAGCTGGTGGCCGCGGCCAGCGTCGACGCGCTCACCGGGTGCCTCAACCGTGGCGCGTTCCAGGAGCGCCTGGTCCACGAGTCGATACTGGCGCAGCGCCACGGCGGCACCTTCAGCCTCGTGGTGGCGGACCTCGACAACCTCAAGGCGCTCAACGACGCCAACGGCCACCACTGCGGCGACCGCGCCCTGCGCCTTCTGGCCGGCGTCCTGCGGCAGGCCGCCCGCGAGACCGATGTCGTCGGACGCCTTGGCGGCGACGAGTTCGCCCTGCTGCTCCACGGGACCGATCAGGAAGCGGCACTGGCCATGGCCACTCGGCTGCGCGGCTCACTGCATGACGTCACGGGCTCGGACTGGGTCACGGCCAGCATCGGGATCAGCACGTGGTCAGGCCCCAACGACGGACCCGACGTGCTGCTCCGACGGGCAGACGAGGCGCTCTACGTGGCCAAGCGCTCCGGCCGGGACCGCGCCGCGCTCTGGGAGCCGGCGACGACAGAGCCGCAGGCGGGGCTGCAGTGGCTGGGCCGCCGTCCGCGCCACCCAGCAGTCAGGAACGTGACCCCAGCCCAGGCGGTCGGCTGATCCGTCGAATCACCGGTCCCAACCCGGGCAGGCGCACGCTGCCGTCGTCCGCCAGGATCCACCCTGGGGTTATGGGCGACCTCCCACGGGTGGCCGTCGAGGTCGACGAAGATCCCCGAGTAGCCGCCCCAGAACGTGCGGCCCCCGGGCCGGGCGATGGTGGCTCCGGCCGCCGCGGCAGCGGCGAGCAGCGCATCGACCTCGGTCGGCGAGGACACGTTGTACGCCAGCGTGATTCCGCCCCAGCCGCCCGAGTCCGCCACGGCACGGTCCTCGGCTAGCTTCTCGCGGCCCCAGAGGGCGAGGATCATGCCGCCCGCCTGGAAAGAAGACGACGTCGCCGTCGGGTGACTTACCCGACCACCCAAGCGCCTCGTAAAACGCCCCGGCCCGGGCCACGTGGGCCACGCTGAGCGTGACCACTGACACGCGATCCTGCATCTCCCGTTCCTCGCTCGTCGGTGTTCGCCCCACTCGCACGATGCGCAGAGATCAGGTGAACGTCGCGCCGTGGCGACAGACAAACGTGATGCGAATGAGTCGTCCGTTCCGGTACGGCTCCTCGGAGATGCGCGCCTCGATCGTCTCGACGTCGGTCTCGAGCCAGCTCACCTCTATCGGCAGTCGGCGTTCGAACGCATTCTCGAGCGCGGCGATGATCGCCTCGTCGACCGCCGGCGGGATGGCGGCGAGCACGGCGCGCGCTTCGACCCTTCCCCGGTCGGAGCTCAACTGGTCGAGTACCCCCGCCGACTCGACCGCCTGGTGCACCGTGTCGGAGGCCTCGACAACCGATTGGGCGTTGGCGTACTCCTCCCGAGAGGCATCCCGCAGTATGTCGTTCAAGATTGCAGGAAATTCCAGACCGACCATCTCTCGCACCATAAACCAAAGGCCTCGCGAGCGCTCGAGCAAAATTGTCGTCAGGCCGCAGCTTTCGTTTTCCCGCCGGCGGCGCGGATGCCACACTGCAGATGTGCGAGGCAGCGCTGGGCTCCGGGCGGGCTAGACACGTGCTCGACGCGCCCGGCATTGCGTTCGCCATCCGCGACGGCACGCACCTCGCCTACCAGGTGGCGGGCACCGGCCCACCAGAGATCGTCTTCGTGGGCGGCTCCATGGCAACCACGTTGGCCTGGGATGATCCCGTCACGGCCAAGGGCTTCCGGAGGCTCGCCAGCTTCGCCCGGTTGACGACCTACGACCAGTGGGGTACTGGGCGCTCGGACCGCTTCAACCCGTCCGACGCCCCGAGCCTCACCGACCTGGTCAGCGACCTCGCCGCCGTGATCGACGCGGCGGGCGTCACCGATCCCGTCGTCTTCGGGACCCACAGCGGCGGCGCCGTCGCCGCCCTCTACGCCGCAACGTATCCGGTGCGCCAACTGGTCCTGTGCAACACATGGGCCCGCTTGCAAGTGGCTGACGACTTCCCGATCGGTTTCAGCGATCGCGTCCTCGACCGTCTCGAAGAGCGCTACCGGACCGAGTGGGGGCAGGGGCGCATCTACAACGAGTTCGCCCCGCGCTACGACGATGCGCCCCCCGGGCAGGTCGAGCTCGCCTCGACCAGCCAGAACCAGCTCCTTACCATCTTCCGCATCAACCGGACGTACGACATCCGCGCCATGCTGCCGACTCTCTCGGTGCCCACCCTGGTCATCCATCTGGCGGGAAACGTGAACATCCCGCCGGACCACGGCCGCTTCATCGCGCAGGCCATCCCGAACGCCCGCCTGGTCCTCCTCCCGGGCACCGACCAGGTCTTCTTGCGCAACTACGCGACGCCCGTGATCGACGAGGTGGAACGGTTCGTGACGGGCGACCTCTCGCCGTTCACCGACCGCGTCCGGGCCACCATTCTGTTCACCGATATCGTCGACTCCACGCCCAGAGCGGCCTCCCTGGGCGACGAGGCCTGGAGTGCGCTGATCGACGAGCACAACGCTCGCGTGAAGCGCCAGGTCGTGGCACACGGCGGTCGGGTGCTGAAGAGCACCGGGGACGGCTTCCTCGTGGCGTTCGCCGAATCCGACGCCGCCGCAGCCGTGCGCTGCGCCCGGGCGTCCATGGTGGCTGTCGCCGACCTCGAGCTCCAGCTTCGGGCGGGCCTGCACGTCGGGGAGGTCTTCCCCATGGGCAAGGACGACGTGTCCGGTTTGGCCGTGCACTTCGCGCAGCGGCTCTGCGGACGTGCCGAAGGAGACGAGGTCCTGGTGTCGGCCGCGGTGCGGGAGGGCTGTGCCGAGGGAAACCTTGATTTCGCCCCACGGGGGGAGGCCCAGCTCAAGGGGATCCCTGGCTCGTGGGAGGTCTTCGAGGCCCGCTGAGACAATTCCCCGGCAACTTGACATGTGACTAAAAGGTCACATATAGTGCAGAGGTGGATGAGGTGTTCAAGGCCCTGGCCGATCCCACCCGGCGTGAGTTGCTCGACGAGTTGTTCCGGGAGGACGGCCAGACCCTGGGCATGCTGGAGGAGAGGTTCTCAATGACCCGCTTCGGCGTCATGAAGCACCTCAAGGTGCTTGAAGAGGCCGGGCTGGTCGTGACCAGGAGGCGGGGCCGCGAGAAACTCCACTTCCTCAACCCGGTTCCGATCCGGCTCATCCACGACCGCTGGGTCAGCAAGTACGCGGAGCCCTGGGTGGCAGGACTCAGCGAGATCAAGGAGAGACTGGAGAGCCAGATGGAAAAGGTGTACGAGATCTTCATCAAGACCACGCCCGAACGGTTGTGGGCGGCGATCATCGACCCCGAGATCCGGGCCAAGTACAACTTCGGTGCCGCGGCGTACTCGGAATGGAAGGTGGGCGCAGCCATCAGCATCGACGTGACGCAGCACAGCATGCATCTGGGCGAGGGCGAGGTGCTCGAGGTCGACCCGCCCCGGCGCCTGGTCCACACCATGGCCGCGCTCTGGAGCGACGACGTGAAGGCGGAGGGGATCTCCAGAGTCACCTGGGAGATCGAGCCGGTTGCTGACGACTCGTGTCATCTGACCCTCACCCATGACGAGATGCGGGAGGGCGCGAACTCACAGATCTACGGCGGCTGGCCCATGATCCTCTCGGGCCTCAAGACCTGGCTCGAGTCGGGTGAGCTCCTCACTACGCCCGGATCCATTCGCTACAGCTGACGAACGGGAGACGACATGCGACAGCTGATCGTGATTGAGTTCGTGACACTCGATGGCGTCATGCAGGGACTCGGGTCACCGGACGAGGATCGCGACGGCGGCTTCGCACACGGTGGCTGGGGCGCGCCCTACGGCGACGACATTCTGCAGGCGTCCGCGCTCGAAGGGATGGCGTCCACCACGGCGTACCTGTTCGGGCGTCGTACCTACGAGAAGATGCTGGCGTTCTGGCCGCAGCAGCCGAACACCAACCCGATGGCGGCGCATCTCAACGGCACACCGAAGTACGTGGCCACCCGCACCCTGGACGACGCGCAGCTGACCTGGGCGAACTCCCAGGTCCTCCAGGGAGACCTGACGGCGGGGGTGCGACGGGTGCAGGCCGAGGGCGACGGGACCGTCACTGTGCTCGGCAGCGGGGTGCTGGTGCAGCAGCTCGCTGCCCTCGACCTCGTCAACGGCTACCGCATCCTTCTGCATCCGCTGCTGCTCGGCGGTGGCAAGCGCCTCTTCAACCGACTGGACCAACCCCAGCCCCTGCAACTGGTCAGCGTGGAACGGACCAGCACCGGTGTCGTCATGCTCAGCTACGACTGCATCTGATCGACGAACGAAAGGAATGACCATGCCCGACATCACCGGCCTGCACACGGTCGGCATCCCGGTCACCGACCAGGATGCGGCCCTTGCCTTCTACGAGGCCCTGGGATTCGAGACGCGCCTGGACCTACCCATGGGGGAGGGGGCACGGTGGATCGAGGTGGCGCCCCCCGGCTCGCCGGTCACCGTTGCCCTGGAGCTCGCGCACGCGGATCGGCCCATCGGGACGGAGACGGGTGTCCGCCTCTCGACGGGTGACGCCGACGCCGCCAACGCGGCTTTGCGGTCTCGCGGCGTCGATGCCGACGAGGTGCTGCGCTGGCCCGGCGTGCCGCCGATGTTCGCCTTCCGTGATCAGGATGGCAATGGGCTGGAGATCGTCGAGGAGGCCTGAGCGCGGGCGGGCGGACGCAGGCGGTCGAACACTGACATCCCAAGCGTGAGGAGGCCGAGGCCGGCGCCGAGGACGCAGACGCCCGCCCAACCGTGCAAGCCGTACAACGCCCCGGCGCCGAGGGAGCCGGCGGCGCCCCCGAGGAAGTAGCAGACCATGTAGGCGCTGTTGATGCGGCTGCGAGCATCGGGGCGCAGCGCGTAGATCACGGCCTGGTTGGTGATCTGCATGCCCTGCGTGCCCATGTCGAGGACGACGATCCCGATGATGAGGAAGGCCAGTGACGTGCGGCCGGCCCACAGCAGGGCGAACGAGCCGGTCAGGAGGACGCCGGCGACGACGGTCGTAAGGGTGTGCCGGGAGGAGTCCGCCAGCTTGCCGGCGAGGTTGGCCGCCAGAATTCCGCCCGCGCCGACCAGGCCGAAGAGCCCGATCACCAGGTTGGAGTACCGGTACGGACTGCCCGAGAGAAGGAAGGCCAGTGTCGTCCAGAGGACGCTGAAGGCGGCGAAGGCGCAGGCGCCGTGCCAGGCTCGGCGCCGGAGCACGGGCTCGTCCACCAGGAGCCGGAGCGACGATCCGACCAACTCGCGGTAGCTGCGGTGGGGGCGGGCGCCTTCGGTGGGGAGGGCCCGCCAGAGCACTACGGCGAAGACGATCATGAGCACGGCCGAGAGCCAGTAGATGGCCCGCCAGCCGGCCGCCTGGGCCACCAGTCCCGACACGGTGCGGGCGAGCAGGATGCCGAGCAACAGCCCGGTCATGATGCGGGCGACGACGCGGCCCCGACGCTCCTCGGGTGCCAGGTCGGCCGCGAAGGGGATCATCACCTGGCCGGCCACCGAGGCGCCGCCGACGAGGATGGATGCGACGGCGAAGATCCACAGGTTCGGGGCGACGGCGCAGCCGATGAGTGCCACCGCGCTCACGCAGAAGAGGCGGGCGACGAGCCCACGGCGCGGGTGGAGGTCGCCCAGGGGGACAACCAGCAGCAGGCCGGCGGCGTAGCCGATCTGGCTGGCCGTGATGATGGTCGACGTCGCCCCCGGCCCCGAGTGGAACGTACGCGCCACCTGATGCAGGACAGGCTGCGCGTAGTAGAGGTTGGCCACCACCGCGCCGGTGGCGACGGCGATGAGGACGACGAGTCCCCGGGGCAGCTCCTGCGTCTGGTGCGATCCAGCGTTCGTCGCTGCCACCGGATCAGGCTACCGGCGGCCCCTGCAGGGTCAGACGGTGCCCCCGCGCCGGCTCTCGGCAGTGACGCCGGTCAGGGCAGTCAGGATCAACGGGACGCCGATGAACGCCAGCCAGGATCCGAAGACCAGTGAGAGCACCACGGTGAAGGCACCCATGCCGAGCACGAAGGGCCAGATCGAGGAGCCGGGGAAGGAGTCGATCGTCCCGGCACCGTCAGCCATCTCCGCGTCCTCGCGGTCCGAAGGCCGGTCGCCCGGCGCATGGACCGTGCCCCAGTAGAAGTACTTGTGGCCGTGGAAGCGCCGGTGCCAGAAGAAGTAGTACAGCCCGGGCAGGAAGCCGAGCAGCGTGGCACCGAGCAGCATGACGCCGCCGCCGTCGTCGTAGCCCCAGAACCAGTAGACGAGGCCGACGATGCCGAAGAAGGCGCCGAGGAAGAGCAGGAACAGCGATTCGATCTTCATACGCCGGCAGCCACCTTTCCGTTGCCCTTCCCGTTGCCCTTTCCGTTCCCGTGCCCGTTGCCGTTCCCATTGGAGTGCGCGTTGCGGCCGTGCGGCACCGTCAGATGGTCAGGGTGGTTGTAGTCCCACGTCGGGCGCTCCGAACGGATCGGCGGGAGGTGGGTGTAGTTGTGGTGCGGTGGCGGCGAGGTAGTGAACCACTCCAGTGTGTGGGCGTCCCACGGGTTGTTGCCGGCCGGGATCGGCTTGCGCCACGAGACGACGAAGTTGACCAGCAGGAAAGCGAACGAAATCGCAATGATGAAGGCGCCGACCGTCGAGACGACGTTGTAGCTCTCCCACCCGAGGTTGGACGGGTAGCTGGCCACGCGGCGGGGCATGCCGAGCAGACCGACGACGTACTGGGGCATGAAGGTGATCCAGAAGCCGATGAACATCAGCCAGAAGTGCCACTTGCCCAGGCTCTCCCGGAGCATGCGGCCGAACATCTTGGGATACCAGTAGTAGAGGCCGGCGAACCCGGCGAACACGGCCGTCCCGAAGAGCACCTGGTGGAAGTGGGCCACCACGAAGTACGTGTCGTGGGTCGCGAAGTCAATCGGTGGTGACGCCAGCATGATGCCCGTCACGCCGCCCATGAGGAACGCGAACAGGAATCCTATGGAAAACAGCATGGGAGTGGTGAAGGTGAGCTGGCCATGCCACATGGTGCCGATCCAGTTGAAGAACTTGATGCCGGTCGGCACTGCGATCAGCAAGCTCAGGAACGAGAAGAAGGGCAGCAGGACGGCGCCGGTGGTGAACATGTGGTGTGCCCACACACCGGTGGACAGGGCCGCGATAGCCATGGTGGCGAAGACCATGCCCTTGTAACCGAACACCGGCTTGCGGGAGAAGACCGGCAGGATCTCCGTGACGATCCCGAAGAACGGCAGGGCGAGGATGTAGACCTCGGGATGGCCGAAGAACCAGAAGAGGTTTTGCCATAACAGCGGCGATCCGCACGACGCCATGGGCGCGCCACTCACGAGGTGGCACCCCACCGCCGTATAGATGTGGGTGCCGAAGTGGCGGTCGGCGAACAGCATGATCAGCGCCGCGGTGAGCACCGGGAAGGCGATGAGGATGAGGATCCCGGTCACCAGCATGTTCCAGGTGAAGATCGGCATGCGGAACATGGTCATGCCCGGCGCGCGCAGGTAGAAGATGGTGCCGCACAGGTTGACGCCGGTGAAGATGGCCGAGAATCCGGTCAGCGCCAGCGCCATGATCCAGAGGTCAGGCCCGGCGCCCGGGGAGCTCGTGGCGCTCGAGAGTGGCGCGTAGGCGACCCAGCCGAACTGTGCGGCACCGCCGGCCACGAAGAAGGTCATCATCATGGTGATGGACCCGGTCAGGTACAGCCAGTAGCTCAGCGCGTTGAGCCGCGGGAACGCCATGTCGGGCGCGCCGATCTGCAGCGGCACCACGTAGTTGGCCAGGCCTCCGAAGGCGAAGGGGCCGGCGAACAGGTACAGCATGAGGCTGCCGTGCATGGTGAACAGCGCGTTGTACTGCGAGAAGCTCAGTAGGGACGAGTGCGGCGTCGTCAGCTGCAGCCGCATGAGGAGAGCCATGATCCCCGAGAGGTAGAAGATGGCGACGGCGGTGATCATGTAGCTGAGGCCGATGACCTTGTGGTCGGTCGAGGTCAGCCACTTGAGGATGCCGGTGGGCCCATGGTCCTCGTGCCCGCCGTGTGACGGCTCGTGGCCGCCGGGAGGCCCGGGTGGGAGGTGGAGTTCTTCGTGCTCCTGGACGCCCGGTGGGGCGATGACGTCAGTCACCGTAGAGCACACCTCCTGTATTGCCGGTGTTCCCGCTGCCGGAATTCCCAGAGGAGTTCGGGACCGTTCCGTTCTGGTTGGCATGCAGGGCGGCCGGGAGCTGACCGATGGACGATGGATGGACCGTCTGGAAGGCCCGGGTGGTGCGGAGCCAGGTGGCGTACGAGGTCGGCGACACCGAGCGCACATTGAAGAACATGAGGGAGTGGTACAACCCGCACAGCTGCGTGCACTGGCCGCGGTAGACGCCGTCGTGCAGCACGTTGAGGTCGAAGCTCGTCCAATAGCCGGGGCTGGCGTAACGGCTGAAGTTGAACTCGGGCACGTAGAAGCCGTGCAGCACGTCGTAGGAGCGAAGGTAGATGCGCGTCGTCTGCCCCGTCGGCACCACCATGGTCGGGGACTCGGTGGTCTGGCCGATCACCTTGACGCCGTTGGGGTACTCGAACTCCCAGCCCCACTGGAAGGCGTAGACGTGGATGACGGTGCCCGGATTGGGCGTCACCGCGGTGACCTCGTTCTCCACCACCACCGTGGCCCAGAAGAGCCCGAGCACAATCAGGATGGGCATGATCGTGTAGATGATCTCGGTCAGCGTGTGGTACTGCGTCTGCACCGGCACGTCTTCGGAGCGTCGCCGGTAGCGGAAGACGGCCCACACGATGAGCAGCAGGGTGAAGCCGCCCACGATGATGCCGGCGATGAAGAAGCCCTGCCAGAGGCGGAAGGTGGACTGCGCTTGGGACGTCGCGCCCTTGTAGGCGCCGAAGGTCGGGAGCTGGCAGCCGGTGAGGAGCAGGGCGCCGAGGCCGACCGCCACCGCGGCGAGCCGACGACGTGATTTCTTGATGCTGCGAGCTGGGCTTTCGGGTGTGCCGGAAGACGGGCTGGTCAGCGACGAGTCCACCGCGCCGACACTATCGAACGCAGCAAAAAAATTGGAAATCGCATACGCCCGGCTTCCTCAGTGCGAATGGGTACCCGACTCGTTGGCGGCCCACGTGAAGACGCCACGCGCCATGGTCGAGGTGGCCCGGGCGGCCCGGGCCGCGAAGACCTGCTGGCGTGCCCGCTGCACGCCCTCGTCGTCGGGCTGGGCCAGCCAGGCGTGCTCGGCCAGGTGGCCGGCCAGGCGCAACGGCCCTTCCGCCGCGTCCTCGGGCCCGTCGGTGGCGAGGGCCAGCAGCTCGAGAGCGCGGTCGGCCAGGGCCCCGGGCCCACCGGCCAGCGCGGCCAACTCGGCGGCCAGGGCGCGCTCGGGCGCCGGCTTCAGGGTGGCGGGGTTGCCGTCCCACCACCCCCCGTACTGGCGCCACACCGTGTGGACGATGAACTCGGGCTCGTCGTAGACGGGCTGCAGGAAGGGCCGGGCCTCGAGGGCGGCTGGGACGCGGACGGCGTGGATGGCGTCATCGAGCCGCCCACCCGCGTTCATGATGGCGAGCGTCTGGTCGACCAGGGAGTCCAGGAGATCCGCCGTGTCGGTGAGGGCGGTACGGACCCGGTCGGCTCCCATGACCGGAAAGCCGTGGCCCGGGAGGAGGAATTCGGCGTCGAGCTGCAGCATGCGGCGCAGGGCGGCGGCCCATTCCCGCGGGTAGCGCTGCACCTTCTGGGGATTGCCGGCATTGGGCGAGGCCCAGATGAAGAGGTCCCCACAGCACAGGACCCGGCTGTCGGGCTGCCAGGTGACGGTGTGGTCGTCGGTCTCGCCCTTCTCGTGGCGGAGGGAGAAACCCAGCCCACCGACGGAGAGGTCCAGCGTGTCGTGGTACGTCCGGTCGGGGTAGCGGTACTCGGTCGGCCAGTTCAGATCGGTGAAGCCGAACTGCCGACGGTTGATGATGGTGTTGTAGCCGGCGGTGAAGATGTAGCGGTCGAAGCGGGCGGGGAGGGCGTGGTGCGCAATGACCTCGGGGGCGGCCCAGCCCTTCGCCGCAGCCTCCTCCTCCCAGACGGGGACGCCGAAGACATGGTCGATGTGCCCGTGGGAGTAGACGGCGGTATTGAGGCGGGCCGGGCTCCAGGTGCGGATGTCATCGTGGACGACCTGGGCCAGCGGTGCGCTGCCGGTGTCGACCAGGACGAGGCCGTCCTCGGTGGCGAACGACGAGACGTTGGCGAACGACGGGCAGAAGCCGACGCCGTCGGTGATCTCCACGAAGCCGCCGATGTGGTCGACCGGATGGAAGGTGGAGGTCGAGACCTCGCCGTTCCACAGGCGGTCGGCAATGGCGAGGACGTCAGATGGCATGGCCCCCCAGGGTTGTCAGCGCGGCCGGTGCCCGGCCGCGGCGTCAGGCGCCCGGCGCCTTCTCCTCGGTCGAGGGGGCCGGCGTGTCGGCAGTGGCGGACGTGCTTGTGGCCGGCTTGGCCTTCCCCTCCTCCAGCCCCTTCTCGAACTGGTTCTTGGCTGAACCGAGGTTCCGGGCCAGCTTGGGGATGGCGGCGCCTCCGAAGAGCAGGACCACCAGGACGATGACCACGATCAGTAGGTCGGGGCCGAAAATGTCAGCGAGCATGTTGAGGTTCTCCTTCACCCGGGTCCACAGGGGAGTGGGCTGCTTTCAAGGTTAGACCCATTCCCACGCACGGGTTCCCGCGCGCGACGTTTGTGTGCATCTCCTCCTCTTCGGAGTCAGCCGGCCAGCAGGATGCCCATTACCAGCGCGGCCACGCTGGCCAGGCCTCCGACCGACCCCCAGAGGGCCAATCCGCGTGGCGTGGTGGCCCGCTGGTGCAGGAGCACGCCCAGGCCGGCCAGGGCGACCACGGCGATCTTGGCGATCAGCACCGCCTTCCAGGCCGTCTCCGCGTTGGCGTAGCCATCTGCGCTGATGTTCCAGACGCCGGTCACCACCAGCACCGCATAGGCGGGCCAGGCGAGGCGGGCGAAGGCCCGGGCCAGGGTCTTGGGGGCGTCGGCCCCCAGCCCGCGGGCCGGGCCCACCAGGCCGGTCATCACGATCTGGCCACCGACCCAGATCGTCGCCGCCAGGACGTGGAGGCTCAGGCGGACGACGACGATGGTCGGGGCCAGCACCGCCCTACTTGCCCTGCCAGTTCGGCGGGCGTTTCTCGGCGAAGGCGACGGGGCCCTCCATGGCGTCGGCCGAGGAGAAGACCACGCCGACGGCCTCGGCATTGAGCTTCCAGCCCTCGGCCTCGGAGACCTCGGCGGCCTGCTTCATGACGCTCTTGGAGTAGCGGACGGCCAGGGGGGCGTTGGCTGCAATGCGATCAGCCAGGGAGATGGCCTCTTCGAGCACCACGCCGGCCGGCACCACCCGGTTGACGAGGCCCAGCTCGAAGGCTCGGGCGGCATCGATGCTGTCGCCGGTCATGGCCAGCTCGAGGGCGACCGCGATGGGCAGGCGCTTGGGCATGCGGATGAGCCCCCCTGCCCCTGCGATGAGGCCGCGCTTGGCCTCGGGGATGCCGAACGTGGCGTGCTCGGCGGCGACGACGAGGTCGCACGAGAGCATGATCTCGAAACCGCCGGCCAGGGCGGACCCGTTCACCGCGGCGATGATCGGCTTGGGGAAGACACGCTGGGTGATCCCTCCGAAGCCCCCGCTGGCGCCCATGATGCTGCCGCCCTCGCCGCTGCTGAAGGCCTTGAGGTCCATGCCGGCGCTGAAGGCCTTGTCCCCACTCCCGGTGATCACGACCACCCAGCAGTCGTCGTCCTCGGTCAGCTCGTCCAGGGCGGCGGACATCGCCTGGCTCACGGCACCGTTGATGGCGTTGCGCGCCTCGGGACGGTTGATGGTGAGGATCTCCACATGCCCCTGGCGTTCCCGCAGCACTTCGTCTGCCATGGTGCTCCCTTCCTGGTGCGTCGTTCACCGGCCGGGTCGGCGTGGTGCGCCGCCGAGGCTACCGAACCTGACGTTC
>Ga0302314_10010444_pt1 | contig 16244 bp, 15 predicted proteins | sample III_Palsa_N2_3_FD_200533 | JGI IMG/M metagenome (GOLD analysis project Ga0302314, IMG submission 200533) | Peat permafrost microbial communities from Stordalen Mire near Abisko, Sweden - III_Palsa_N2_3 | ecosystem: Environmental > Terrestrial > Soil > Palsa > Peat permafrost | place: Sweden... | reverse complement strand
GCGCCGCCGGCCTGCTCGAGCGGTGTGGGGGCCTTGCCGTTGCCCTCACCCGGGCGAGGAGGTGGCGCCTTCAGGGCGGAGGGCAGTGGAGGGGCTGGGAGCTTGGGCATGGTTGGGAGTGGTGGTCAGGCTTACAGTTTCTGGGCGCCCGGTCTTGACGGATACAGGTACTGGCCGATGCCGTCGAGCGGCTCGCCCGGGTCCCGCGGCGAGAAGCGGCGCAGCTCGCTGTTGACGCTGAAGCGCGGCCCGACCTGCACGTATTCGCCCTCGACGCGTGTGTAGAAGCGGTCGAGCGGCCGCACCGGCGGTCCGCCGACGGGGCGACCGAGCAGGTCGTAGACGCCACCATGGCAAGGGCAGATGAAGCGCTCGGCGGCGTCGACCCAGCGCACCGGGCAGCCAAGGTGCGCGCAGCGGCTCGTGATCGCGATGTACTTCGTGTCGAGGTCGTAGCGGTCGGTGTCCAGCACCGGGTTGAACTTGCGCATGTATATGGTCGCCTTGCCGGCCTCACCGATACCCGGCGTGAGCGTGACGACCACGGGGATGTAGTTGTTGTCGGGAAACTGGTCGACCGTGCCCACCGTTTCCCAGCGGTGGGGGGTGCTTTTGAAGATCGGGCCGACCGCGAAGCCGAGCGCGGGCAGGGTGAACGCCGCAGCGGCGATCCCGCCCGCGGTGTGGGCGGTGCCCGTCATGAACCGCCGCCGCGTTATGGTCTCCCCCTCGAAGGCCCCGGGGATCTGGCGATCGAGCGTGTACTTGGACTTGTGCTTTGCGTGCTTGTCGGACACCGACCACGAACAATATCGAGGCCGGATTCAGGGCGACGCCGACAGCGCCGCGGCGCTTGTGCGCATCGCATCGATCGCTCCCGGCGCGCCGGCGAAGGCGAGATCCTTGGCCCGCCTGTGGGCGTCGCTCGAGCCCCAGCCGACGGCGCGTGCGCCGGCGTCCCAGACGGCGTCGGCCAGCGCCTGCTCGCCGGCGCCGTGGGCGAGCGCGCTGAGGGTGATCGTGTCGGCGAGCTCCGCCACCGCCGCCGTATCGCCGAGGGCGACCAGCATCGCCAGGCCGATCGCGTAAAGCTGATCGCCGGCCAGCAACCCGAGGTCCGCCTCCGCGGGGCGCACCACGCGGGGAGAGCCGTAGTGCACGAGGTAGCCCTCGTAGATGGCCTCGACCAGCAGCTCATACTCCTCGCGCCTGCCCTCCGTGCGAGGGCCTTCGGCGGCCACCCGGGCCGGGCTCGCCGTGGCGGGCTCAGCCACGAGTCCGCTCGCCGTCTCGGAGTCGATGAGCGTCGCCATCAACCCGCCCTCCTCGCGCAGCAGTGCCGCCAGGCGCTCGAGCGCGTCGCTCACCCCCTGGCCCCCGGCCGATCCAGGACCGCGAACGCCGCCGAGGCCGCCTCGACCGTGCGTTCGATCTGCTCGGGAGTGTGCGCCAGCGACGGGAACCACGCCTCGAACTGCGAGGGCGGGGGGTAGACCCCGCGCGCCAGCAGCTCCCGGCACCAGGTGCCGTATGCCTCCAGGTCGCATGCCCGCGCGTCCTCGAACGAGCCCACCGGGCGCTCTGAGAAGAAGACGGTCATCAGACCCGGAGCGCTTTCGATCTGTACGGGCAGGCCCACCGCGGCTTCGCGCAAGCCGGCGGCGAGCGCGTCTGTGATCGCGGCCAGACGCGGATAGGCGGACTCGTCGAGCAGCTCGAGCGTCATCAGCCCGGCAGCCACCGCGAGCGGGTTGCCGGACAGCGTCCCCGCCTGGTAGACGTCACCGCTGGGCGCGAGCATGCGCATCAGCTCGGCTCCGCCGGCCACGCCCGCTGCGGGCAGGCCTCCGCCGAGGATCTTGCCGAGGATCGTCAGGTCCGCGCTCACTCCCGACAGCTCCTGGGCGCCGCCGCGGGCGACGCGGAAGCCGCTGATGACCTCGTCCAGCACGAGCAGCGCCCCGTTTGCGTCGGCGCGCTCGCGCAGCAGCTCGAGAAAGCCTTCGCGCGCAGGAACGAGGCCCATGTTGGCGGGCAGCGGCTCCGCCAGGATCGCGGCCAGACTGTGCTGCTCGGTCGCCGCGATCAGGGCCTCGCGATCGTTCCACCCCACCACCACCGTGCCGGCCGCTGCGCTCAGTGGCACGCCGGGGCTCGCGGGCAGAGCGTGGGTGGCCAGGCCCGAGCCCGCATCGGCGAGCAGTCCGTCGACGTGCCCGTGGTAGGCGCCCGCGAACTTCAGCACCGGGTCGCGGCCGGTCGCCGCGCGCGCGAGCCGGATCGCGGTCATCGTCGCCTCGGTGCCCGAGGAGGTCATGCGCAGCATCTCCGCCCCCTCGATCCGCCGTCCCACCTCGATCGCCAGCTGCACCTCCCCCGCGGTCGGCGCCCCGAAGCTCGTCCCCTTCGCCGCGGCGGCCTCGACGGCGGCCAGCACCTGTGGGTGGGCATGCCCGTGGATCAGCGGGCCCCACGAGCAGACGTAGTCGATATAGCGATTGCCGTCGACGTCAACCACCTCAGCGCCCTCCCCGCGATCGAGAAAGATGGGGTCGCGCCCGATCGCGTGCATCGCCCGCACCGGGGAATTGACACCGCCTGGAATCACCTCCACGGCGCGCCGGTACAGCGCCGCCGAGCGAGTGTCGGTCAATGCGGTCAACGGGCTTCCCGGCGAGGCGTTGGAAAGCGCGACCTCATCCAGCGTGCGCGCTCTCCCATTGCTTGAAGTCCTCGGTGAAGTAGAGGAGGCGTATCTTCTTGAACTCGGTCGAGGAGTACAGGGTGGCCCGCTCGTTGATCCCGGTCTGCTCGGCGATCGCATCGAGCACGGCGTCGCACTCGACCTTTGAGCGGCCGTGGGCCATGGTGAAGACGGAGTAGGGCCAGTCGGCGTAGGTGGGCCGCTGGTAGCAGTGCGATATCCCGCGCACGGCCGCCATCCTGCGGCCGATATCGAGGACCTGCTCGTCGGGCACCTTCCACACGCCCATGCCATTCGCCGAGAACCCCGCCCGGCGGTGGTAGAGGATCGCCGCCACGCGGCGCAACAGACCCCGCTCCTGCATGCCCGAGAGGTGGTCGAGGAAACGATCCTGCGTCAGCCCCACCACCGCCGCGGCGGCCGCGTAGGGTTCGGCCACCACGGGCATGTTTCCCTGCAGCGCGCGGATCACGGCGATGTCCAGATCGTCGTAGGGCTGCGGGTCTAGCTCGATCGGCTCGGTCGCCTCGGCCGCGCTCGCCAGCGCCTGCGTGTCGCCCTCCATTTCGAGGTCCATGCGGATCTTGAACAGCTTCAGCGTCGGCAGCTGGCGCACGGACTCCGCCTTGGCCTCCCGCGCAAGCACCTCCAGCGTGCCCTCCAAGCCGAGCTTGGAGTCCGGCTCGGTTGCGATCGTGAACCACAGGTTGAACTCGTGATTGCGCAGGTAGTTGTGCGAGACGCCAGGATGCTGGTTGATCACCTGGGCCGCGCGATGCGGGTGCTCGGGGTCGACCTTGGCGGCAACGAGCATCGAGGAGTAGCCGAGGGCCCGCGTATCGAAGATCGGCGTGACCTGGCGGATGATGCGCTTGTCGAGCAGCCGCTCGACGCGGCCCATCACATCCGCCTCGGTGACCTCACCGAGCTCCGCCACGTGCCGGTAGGGCCGCGTGGCGATAGGGAAGCTGCCCTGCATCAGGTTGAGCAGCCTGCGGTCGAGGTCGTCGAGCGGCACCGCCGCGCCGTCCCTGCGGCTGCGCACCTTCCCAGGCGCATCGCTCACGCGCTCGACGTCCGCCGCCCTGCTCATCGCCTCTGCTCCTTCAGCCAGCGGGCCGCATCCTTGGCGTGGTAGGAGATGATCGTGTCCGCCCCCGCACGGTGCAGCGAGGTGAGGATCTCAAGGACGGTCGCGCGCTCGTCCAGATAGCCCGCGGCAGCGGCAGCCTTGACCATCGCGTACTCGCCGCTGACGTTGTACACCGCCAGCGGCAGTCGCGTGGCGCGCTTGACGGCGCTGATCAGGTCGCCGTAGGCGAGCGCCGGCTTGACCATCACCATGTCCGCGCCCTCCTGCACGTCCAGCACAGCCTCGCGCACCGCCTCGCGGCCGTTGCCGGGATCCAGTTGGTAGCCGCGCCGGTCGCCGAACGCCGGGGTGGAGCCGGCCGCCTCGCGAAACGGCCCGTAGAAGGCGGAGGCGAACTTGGCGGAGTAGGCGAGGATCGGAGTCTCGGAGAAGCCCTCGCCGTCGAGCTCGTCGCGGATCGCACCGACGCGCCCGTCCATCATGTCCGATGGCGCAACCAGGTCGGCCCCGGCGCGCGCGTGGCTGACGGCGGTGCGGCCGAGCAGCTCGACGGTCGCATCGTTGTCCACCGCCCCGTCGTCGCGCAGCAGCCCGCAGTGCCCGTGGCTGGTGTACTCGCACAGGCACACGTCGGTGACCACGAGCAGCTCCGGCAGCGCCTGCTTGATCGCCCGTATCGCGACCTGCACGACGCCGTCCTCATCGAAGGCCCCCGAGCCCTGCTCATCCTTCTCGGCAGGAATGCCGAACAGCATCACCGCTCCGATTCCCAGCTCGGCCGCCTCGCGCGCGTCGGCGACCGCGGCTGAGATCGAAAGGCGCTCGATGCCGGGCATCGCCGCAATCGGCTCGCGCGCGGGGTGGGCGGGGGCCGAATCCATCACAAACAGCGGCAGCATCAGCCGCCCCGCGCTCAGCTCGGTCTCACGCACGAGCCCGCGCAAACCGGCGCTGGCGCGCAACCTGCGCATGCGCGTCTGTGGAAAGGCCATCGCCCTTCCCAGGTTAGAGCGTTCTCCGCAACGACGTGCCGAGCGCGCGCCCAGGGTCAGTCGACGCGGCGCAGGCCCACGCGCGCGAGCGCCGCGAACAGCACCATCAGCCCGGCGAGATGGACCAGCGGCGAGCCGATCGACGGAGAAGCTCCGTTGACGGCCGCGTCGAGCGCCTCGAGCGACGCCTTGAAGGGGAACGCAAACGACACAACCCCGATCGCGTCGTATATACCGACTGCAACCGAGCCCGCCGGCACCAGCGCGAGGAAGGCGAGCGGCAGCGACAGCAGGAAGGCCAGCAGCGAGGCCGCCCGCACCTCGCGGGCGAGCGCGCCGATCGCCACGCCGAGAGCCCCGAACGCGACCGCCCCGAATGCCAGAGCCGCCAGCCACAGCCCCACGCGACTCCAGTCGAGAGCCACGAACGCGCTGACCCCCGCGAGCATCGCAAACGCCACCACGAAGGAGCACGCCGCCGACAGCAGGGCCTTCTCCACCAGCAGCCGCTCGCGTGTGACCAGGCCGCGCACCAGGCGCACGAGCACGCGCTCCTCACGCTCGAGCGCCACGCCGCCGGCCGCCAGCAGGACGCCGATGAACATCAGCGAGACGCTCACGGCCACGACCACCGCGAACGTGTTCAGCGGCGTGCGCCTGCCGTGCAGCAGCGTGCTCTTGACCTGGATCGGCTGGCTCACGGTCTGAAGCACGGTCTTGCTCAGAGACAGATTCTGGGCCGCGAAGCCGGCGAAGCTCGAGATCCTTTCGAGCTGCCGGCGCTCCGGCCCCGGTGGCTGGCGCGCGAGTATCTCGTGCAGAGCCGGCGGGATCTGGCTGAGCCCGATCAGGTTCGGGGGAGCCCCGAGGATTTCGACGTTGCCGCCGGCGAGAAGCAGATCGATGGCCTTCGCCGCGGCCTGCTGGATCTGTTCGGAGAACCCCAGATTGGCCTGCGCCAGGGCCGAGTTGAGAGTCGAGCGCACGAGCGACTGCTCGAGGGCGTCTCCGTTGTAGATGACTTCCAGCCGAGCCGGGGCGATGCTGGAGGAAAGCCGCGCGGCGAGATCGCGGGGGATCACCACTGCGGCGAGCACGCGCCCCTGCTGGACCTGCTGCACAGCCCGGGCCCGCGAAGGCTCGCGGACGGTCACCACCTGGCTGAACAGCTGCTGGGCGTACTGGCTCACCTGCACGCGCTCGCTGCCCACCTGGACGGTCTGGCCGGGCGGGGTTTCATCGACGACCGCCACACGCGGGCGCGACGGGCTGCGCGAGATCGCCAGGCCGATCAGCAGCGCAAGCGCCACCGGATACACGATCAGCATCGCCAGCAGCAGGCGCGAGCGCCGGAGGATCAGCAGATCCTTCAGCAGCAGCCAACGCATCAGTGGCCGCACTCAGCCAGAAAGGCGACGAACGCTCCCTCCAGATCGTCCTCGCCGCGATCGCCCGCCGCGATGAGCTCCGCCGGCGTGCCGTCGAACAGGAGCTCGCCGTCGGCCAGCACGATCGCGCGCGTTGCGTAGCGGCGCACCTCGCCGAGGTGGTGCGTCGAGAACAGCACGCTCGTGCTGCGGGCGGCCGCTGATCGACGGGCGAGTGCGCCGAGAAACTCCCACAGTCGGGCGCGCTGACGCGGATCAAGCGCCGAGGATGGCTCATCGAGCGCGAGCACCTGCGGGTCGGCGATCAACCCGAGCGCGACGTTCACCCGCTGGCGATTGCCCCCCGAGAGGAGCTCCACGCGATCGCGGGCCCGCTCGCGAAGGCCGGTGTGCTCGAGCATGCGCGCGACCGCCCCCTCGGGGTCGGCCACCTTCTCAAGGCGCGCGAACAGCAGCAGGTTCTCCTCGACCGAGAGCTTTGAGTACAGCGCGGGAGCCTGCGGTGCCCACCCGATCACGCCCCGTCCCTCCGCCGAGGCCGGGCTGAGCACCGTTCCGGCACTCGGCCGCTGGACACCAGCCAGGATCGACAGCAGCGTCGTCTTGCCGGCCCCGTTGGGCCCGACCACCGCGACCAGCTCGCCCGGCGTCACGTCGAAGCTGACCGCGCGCAGCGCCTGCCGGGCGCCGAAGCGCTTGCCGATGCCCTGGACGCTGAGGATCGGAGGCTCCGCGCTCGCAGGCGGCTCCGCGTCCACCTTCACAACAGCCCATCCTGCGAGCGCCCCCACGGCTCGAGGGTCAGATGACGGCTCAGGTAGAGCGTCGTCTCGCGCAGCACCGACAGGATGGGGAGCGCCAACAGCGCGCCCACGATTCCCCACAGCTGCTCTCCGAGCAGCAGCGCGAAGATCACGAGCAGCGGGTTGATGCGCAGCGTGTGGCCGAAGATCTGCGGAGCCACGACGTGGCCCTCGAGCTGCTGGATGCCGAGGAACAGCACCGCGACCCATACCGCGCTGATCGGGTCTGAGAAGAGCGCCACGAGAAGCGGCGGCAACGCCCCCAGAAACGGCCCGAGGTAGGGGATCAGCTCCATCACGCCGAGGAACACGCCGAACACCACCGCGTACTTGCGCCCGTCGGGAAAGATGCCGACCACGCCGAAGATGTACAGAGCGACGCCGGCCGTCGTCCCCATCACGAGACTGAACAGCAGCTGCCCGCCGACGTAGCGCGAGACGGCGCTGTGCACGAGCATCGGGTAGTCGTCAGAGCGCGTGCCGTCGCCGTCGGGCATCACCCTGCGCACGAGCTTCCCGATGCGCGGCCCGTACAAGAGCATGTACACCGACAGGACGAACACGAGCACGATGTCGAACCCGGCGCTGACCGCTTCCGTCAGGAGCCCCCCGCCGAAGGACACCACCGAGCCGCCGCTTTTGGAGAGCTTGTCCTGCAGGGTCTGCAGCGCCGTCTTGCCCTGCTCTGCGAGCTTCACGTGCAGGCCGAGCCGGTTCAGGTCGTGCTGCAGGCTGACAATCGTCCTGTTCGCTTCGTTGACCAGGTGGGGCAGGCTGTGCGTGAACGTCCGCACCTGATTGGAGATAGGGTTGGCCAGCAACAGGCCGATCCCGGCCAGCGTCAGGAAGAATCCGAGGTACACCGCGAGCACCGCCAGACCCCTCGGCAGACGCGAGCGCTGCAGAAGGGCGACAGCCGGGTTCAGGATCAGCGCGATGACCGCAGCCACGATGAAGATCAACAGCACTTTGCCCGCAGCTTTCGCGAGCGCCCAGACCGCCAGCACCGCCAGCGGGAGCAGCACGAGCTGTACCCAGCGCGGAACGATGACACGGGGCGGGGCCCCCGCTGGCGCTGGCTTGGGAGAGTCCGTCAGCGCCCGCTCGTGCTCGCCTGGTGGGGCCGCGTCGGGGGTGTCCTGCCCGCTGCCGCTCACTTGCCCGCAACCATCGGCGAAGTATGGCTGAGCCTGAGGCGGCTCCTCCACGGTCGCCGAGCGCGGTGAGCATCCTTTTTGTCGGCGACCTCGTCGGCGGTATCGGGCGGCGCACGCTGTTCGACTGCCTGCCCGTGCTGCGCGAGCGCCACGCCCCCGACTTCGTCGTCGTAAACGCCGAGAACGTCGCGGGCGGGCTCGGGATCACCCCCAAGATCGCCGACCAGCTGCTCGCGGGCGGCGTCGACGCGATCACGCTTGGCAACCACACCTACCACCGCCGCGAGATATACCCGTATCTGGAAGCTCAGCCGCGGATCGTGAGACCGGCCAACTTCCTGCGCAGCCAACCCGGCCGCGGCACCTGCGTGGTCGAGCACGAGGGTGTGCGCCTGGGGGTGGTCAGCATGAGCGGGAACCTGTACCTGCGCGCCGGCCGCTCCGCCTTCACCGAGATCGAGGTCGCGCTCGAGGAGCTGGGTGACACCGACCACGTGCTCGTGGACATGCACGCCGAGGCGACCTCCGAGAAGATCGCCATGGGCTGGCACCTCGACGGTCGGGTGACGGCGGTCGTCGGCACCCACACGCATGTGCCGACCGCAGATGCGCGCGTGCTTCCGGGTGGGACCGCCTACATCACCGACGCCGGCATGACGGGGCCGCGCGGGGGCGTGATCGGCGTCAAGCGCGAGCAGGCGATCGAGTCGCTGCTCACCCAGATGCCCGTTCGCTTTGAAACCTCCGAGGAGGACCCCTGGCTGATGGGGGTTGTCATCCGCTGCTCGCAGCGACTGCGGGCCGACTCCATCGAGCAAGTGCTGATGCCACGGCCGACGGCGGACTCTGCGGATCGCTGAAGCGACCCAGCAGGGCCAGCATCGCGAGCGGGAAGAACCAGGGGATGTAGAGGTAGAACCAGTGGTCGATTCCAAGCTGCGTCGCGACGATCACGGCCGCGCACGCGGCCGCCAGTCCGACGAGGTCCGCCCGGCGGGGGACGATCGCGAGCACGACCGCCAGCACGACGGCTGCGATCTGGACGGCGAGCTGCGCTCCGCCAAGGCCGCCGTAGAGCCCCCACACCGAGAACGGCGAGCCGCGTTCGTCCTGGTAGGCGATCGTTCGGGAATAGATGGTGTGCAGCGAGTCGTGGCTGAGTGCGGGGATGGACGCCAGCGCAGCGGCGATGAGAAACGCGGCAACGAAGATCGCCGAGCCGCGCAGGCGTCGAGCCGACAGGCCCGCGGGCCCACTCGCGCGCTCATCGTGGGTGGCCAGCAGCGGCGCGAGTGCGAGCGGGGCGAACTTGGTCAGGCCCGCGAGCGCGGCCAGGGCGCCGGATGCCGAGCGCCCGAGCCTCGAGCGGTAGCTGCATGCGAGCAGGGCCGCGAGCACGAGCACCGCCACGAGCGCGTCGTTTGAGTTGCTGTCGAGGCTGAACAGCGTGAACGGGTAGGCGACCCACGCGTAGGCGAGGGCGACCCCGAGCGCCGGACCGCGCACGCGGCGGCCGAGCAGGAACAGAAGCGCGACCGCGAGCAGATCGAACGTGATCGCCGCCGCATGGGCAGCGGGCAGATCGTCCCAGGTGCCGCTCCAGCCGAAGAGGAGCTCGAAGGGGACGTACGCCTCATAGTTGACCGGGCCGTAGGTGTCACCGTGTTCGTTGTCGGAGGGATAGGAGCCGTACAGAGGTTTGCCGTCGACGATCCGCTGTGCCCCGATCACGCCGGCGTAGCCGACGTCGATCACGTTGGAGTCGGTCACGTTCAGCGCGATGCGAAACCCGATCAGGAACACCACCGCGAGAGCCAGCCACGGCACGGGCACCAGCAGGCGCAGGGGTGATGGCTCGCGGCGAGCGTGCCTACGCCGTGTCAGCGCGAGCATGCGCACAAGCAGATATACCAGCGGCGGGTAGGCGAGCGGCACCGACGCGTAGATGTGCGCGTGGTTGAAGAACGCGAGCGAGACCGAGAACGACAGCAGCACCAGCAGGTCGAGGTGCAGCAGCGAGAGGGGCCTGCGAAAGTCGAAGAACGGGGCAATGAACAGCACGCACAGCGGCAGCCATACGTACAGGGCGTTCACATGCCGGCCAAACGCCCCCGGATAGCCGCGTGCCATCGTCCACGCCACCTGAAAGCCGGTCCACTGTTCGAGCACCCGCCCGCTGTGGTCGTCGATGATGACCTGGCCGATCTCGGTCTTGCCGTCGCGCGAGAAGTAGCTCACCTGCCAGTGAAGCGGCCCCTTGAGGTACGCGCCTCCATAGGAGCCCGGGTACCTGCGGCGCACCGAGCGCATCTTCGCCAGGGCGTCGGCGATCGTGAGAACCCTGTCCGCCGACAGCCTGCGACCGGCCGGCGGCGTGTCCGAGGACACCACCGGGATCGGCGCTTCCGCGCTCGCCGGCTGGGGTGATGAGACGCCCGCCGTGCCATCGACGCCGCCCGTCCCCTGGGGGGATGGGCTCCGAGCATGCGCGGTGGCGTAGGCAGCGGCGCCGGCCGTGGCGGGCAGCGCGCACCCGGCAACACACGCGATGAGCGTCAGGGACCGGCGCACCAGGCGAGGGTAACGTGACTTCCTCCGCTGGCCTGCCCGACCCCCTACGCCGCGGCGGACTCGGCCGCTGCCGGGCTGGTTCCCGCACACCCGAAGTGGCCGAGCACGAGCGGGGCGATGTCGCGTATCGCCCACTGGGCGGGCTGGGGCTGCGGCAGCTCGACCCCGCACAGCACGAGCGCCCCGAGCGAATCGGACGCGTGCAGCGAGCCGTGGCTTCCACCGCCTATGTGGGCCTGGCCTCCCCAGTCGACGAACTCGTAGCCCGGCCCGGCCGACAGCAGCACCTCTCCGGATGTCTGGCAGGTGAGCGCCGACCACACCCGGGCCAGGGCGTCGGGGTAGGTGGGCGTGTGCAGGCGCCCGTCCTGCACGGCCGCGTCGATGACCGCCAGCGGGCCTTCGACGCTCCAGCGGACGCCGCGCGAGTCCTCGAGCGGCCCGCCCGGGCGGAATCGCAGCTCGCCGTGGAACGGGCTCGAGATGATCCCCTCGCTGGGAACGTCATGGGCGTCGCGGCCGAGCCACATGACGTGCTCGACGCCGTCTATCGCCAGCGCGCGCGTCACGACCGAGGCGCGCATCGCATCGCGCTCGGTCTCGTGCAGGGCGTAGACCATCGCTGCTCGCTGAGAGGGACAGACCGCGATGCGCGGCTCTTCTCCGCGCGAGGAGCCCGTTGAGCGCGAGGGCCCGCGCACACCCAGCTCGGCGAGCTCGTCCTGTAGCGAGATCGTGTCCGTGATCGCCGTCTGGGAATGGTCGGCCAGCACGATCACGGCGTGCTCGGACAGGAACTCATCGATGCCGCCCGAGGCCTGGCAGACGCGCGCAAGCTGAAGATCGGCCTGGGCGATCGATTGGACCTGCGCGTCGGGGCCGTATTTGTGCGAGTACCAGTCGTTGTCCGGGAGCGACAGGAGCAGGAAGTCGAACAGGTCATGTTCGACGAGATAGGTGGACACGCAGCCGGAATGACGGTCGCGCACGCCGGGCATGCCCAGTCCCGAGCGACAGCCGGTCTGGCGCGAGGCGAAGATGTCGGCGTAGAACAGCTCGCGCGGACCCATGACCGGGTGGCGCATCAGGGTCGAGGCGACCCGCGTCAGCGCGGTGTCGCGCTGGGGCTCGTGGCGATAGCGGCCCCGATACATGAGATAGGTGGTGCCGGCGGTGCGCACGTCGGCGTCGTCGAGGCTCTCGAACACCGTGAGCGTCTCGGGAGCGAGATGGGCGCGGTTCATGTTGTACACGGTGTCGGTCAGCTGCCGTGAGATGCCAAAGCGCTGGGCCGCGCGAAAGCTCGAGCCGTACTCGACGTAGCGGTCCTCCTCGCGGTGAAACCAGTTCATGGCGGGGATGCGATGCGCGTCCTGGGCCACGCCCGTGACGATCGAGGCGGCGCACACGGGCGTGACCGACGGGAAGGCGGCAACGCAATCGGGCACGTAGCTCCCGCGCTCCATCATCTCCTCAAGGACCGGCGCAGCACCGGCGGCGACCGTGCGCTCCAGCATCGCTGGAGCCATCGCGTCGATCACGCACAGGACGAGCTTGGCCGGCGTGGAGCTCGCGTTCGTGCTCATCAGCGGCGCAGGATGCGCAACCCCGCGTACTTGCTGGACGCCTGCGCGCGCGAGCGCACGAGCAGCCAGGCGAACAGGCCCAGCGCGACGTAGCCGAGCGGGTGAAGCAGTGCGACGAGGGCGGCCAGCACGAGCGAAGCGGCGTCGAGGTACAGCGTCAACGCCTCGCGCGCCGCGCGATCGGGCAGGCGCGTGCGCGCGCGCGCGATGAGCGGCCCGGCCACGCTTTGAGCGAGCCACACGGCTGCCAGGCCGCCGAGCAGACCGGGCCAGGAGGCGTCGCCGTGCGCGGCGAGCGTACCGGCGAACAAGAGCGCCCCGGCTCCGAACCCGAGACCGCTCAGCGCGGCAGCGAGCGCACCGGGCCGCGAGCGACCGCGGCCGGGGTCGAGCATCGGCTCGAAACCCAACAGCAGCTGCAGCGCATACGCGAGCGCAAGCGCCACCACGACGGCGAGAAGCCACCAGCTCGACTGCAGAAAGTGGTAGCGGCCGTGCGCGAAGCCGACGCCGAGCGCACCCGCTGAGCCGAGCGCACCGGCGAGCAGCAGGACGAGGAAGGGCCGCAACCCACAGGCGACCGCCAGGCCGGCGCCGAGACCTATGTAGAAGAAGGTGCCGTTCATGCAACGAGCGTGCGGTGGTGCGCTACCGTGCAGGTGCTGGGAAGCTGCGATCGGTCAGGACGATAGACGACCTGTCAGCCGGTCAGGTCGAGCTTCGGCGGGTGCGACGGCGAACAGGGACTCAGGAAAATGGACCGACCCATCAAAGGAGCAGGCGACGGGCGGCGTGCCCGGCCGGCGGCGCACGAGCTCGCGCGCTACGAGGGTCTGTTCGCTGCGCGCACGCGCGGGATGAAAAGCTCCGCCATGCGGGAGATGATGGCGCTGACCGAGCGTCCCGATGTCATCTCGCTGGCGGGCGGGCTGCCTGATACGACAACGTTTCCACCGGAGCTGTACGCCAAGCTGATGGCACAGGTGGCCGCCGAGTCCACCGCGCGGGCGCTCCAGTATGGACCGACCGAGGGAATGGCCGCAACGGTCAAATGCATCGTCGAAGTGATGGAAGAGGAGGGAACACCGGTGGACCCGGCCGAGGTGATCGTCACCACCGGCGGCCAGCAGGTGATCGACCTCGTGTGCAAGGCGCTGATCGATCCCGGCGACGTGATCGTCGCCGAGGCGCCCACCTATCCGGGTGCGGTGCCCACGTTCAGCGCCTACCAGGCTGACGTGGTGCAGATCGAGATGGACGCCGACGGCATGCCAATCGATCAGCTCGAGAGCACGCTTGACGATCTCGCTGCCGGGGGGCGCAGGCCGAAGTTCATCTACACGATTCCCAACTTCCAGAATCCGGGCGGGGTGACGATGTCGCTGGCGCGCCGCCGCCGGCTTGTCGAGGTGGCGCGCGAGCGTGAGCTTTTGGTGCTCGAGGACAATCCCTACGGTCTGCTGCGCTACGAGGGTGAGCCGCTGCCGACGCTCTACTCGCTCGACGCCGAGGCGGTCGGCCGTGGCGGAGCCTCCGATCTGGTCATATATCTCGGCACGTTCTCAAAGATCCTCTCCCCCGGGTTGCGCCTGGGCTGGGCGGTTGCCCCCAGACCGGTGCTCGAGAAGCTCAACCTCGGCAAACAGGGCGCGGACCTGTGCTCCTCGCCGGTCACCCAGCTGTTCGTCGCGGCGTACTTCAAGGAGGGGGACTGGCGGGGGTACATCGAGCGGCTGAGGCGGCTCTACAGCCGCCGCCGCGACGTCATGCTCGAGGCGCTCGAGCAGCACTTCGGCGGGAAGGCGAGCTGGACGAAGCCGCAGGGGGGGCTGTTCATCTGGGCCACGCTCGACGGCGGCGTCGACACCACCGACCTGCTCGCCAACAGCGAGGGAGTTGCGTTCGTGCCCGGACGCGCCGCCTACATGGATGGGCGAAGCGGCGCTTCATCGATGCGGCTGAACTTCGCGGGCGTGCCCGACGATGACATCCGTGAGGGCATACGGCGGATCGGCCGAACGATGGGCGGACAGGCCGGTCTGTACGGCGTGCTCACATCCTCCTCGCGGCGGAGCGCCCCCGGCGAGCCCGCCGGCGGCGGCGCGGAGCAAGAGGCGGCGCCCGCAGGCGGCGCGTCCGCAGCGGACGACTCCGGGCTGGCGGACGTCGTCGAGCTCCCGCTCCGCCAGGATCCCGGAGCAGCCGGTCGCAGATCTGCCGGCGAGCAGAAGGATCGATGAGCGGCGGGACGCTGGCAGCGGGCACACCGCAGATGAGCCCGGCGGGCGGCCCGCACAGGCGCGTCAAGCGCGTCGCCGTGCTGAAGGGCGGGAGCTCGCTGGAGCGCAAGGTGTCGTTGCGCTCGGGCGCCCAGGCGCAGGGCGCGCTCGCGCGGCGGGGGTACGACGTCGTCGCGATCGACGCCGGCCCCGACCTCGTGGAGCAGCTGCGCGAGGCAGAGCTGGACGCGGCGTTCATCGCGCTGCACGGTTCAGACGGAGAGGACGGAACGGTGCAGGGACTGCTCGAGGCGATCGGGGTCCCCTACACGGGCTCCGGGCCGTCGGCGTGCATGCGCTGCACCGACAAGGTGCTCGCCAAGTACCTGATGCGCGAGGCCGGAATCCCGACACCGGACTTTCACTTCTTCCGCGAGTCCACGTTCAAAGAGCTGGGTGCCGCCGCGGCGCTGGCCGATGTCGAGCTGAGGCTCAGCTTCCCGCTGGTCGTCAAGCCGGCAAGTCAGGGCTCGGCGCTGGGCGTGAAGTTCGCCCGCACCAGCGAGCAGCTGCCGGGCGCGATCGTGGGCGCGCTCTCCTACGACAAGAAGATCCTGATCGAGCGCTACGTGAAGGGCCGCGATCTGGCCGTGTCGATACTCGACGCGCAGACGCCGGGCGAGGAGCCCGTCGCGCTGCCGGTGGTCGAGGCGATTCCACGCGAGGAGGACTTCTACAACTACGAGTCCCGCTATGAGATCGGCATGACCACGTTCGTGTGCCCCGCCGAGGTGGGTGCGGATGCGACCGCCAGGGCCCAGGAGCTCGCACTTCAGACCTACCGCCTGCTCGGCTGCCGTGGCGTCGCACGGGTCGATCTGATGCTGGACGAGGCCACAGACGAGTTGATGGTGCTCGAGACGAACGTCGTGCCGGGCCTGACGGAAACGAGCCTGCTGCCGCTGGCCGCCGACGCCGCGGGGATCAGCTTCGAGGAGCTGGTGGAGCGGATCCTCTCAAGCGCATCCACGCGCTGAGCGCCGGGGCTGGGCTAGGAGTCCCCGGCGGCGAAGTCCTCGGGCGAGACCTGATCGAGGAACTCCTTGAACTTCTCGACAACGTCCTCGGACTCCTCGACGTCGTGCTCGAACTCGATAGCCGACTCGGAGATGACCTCCTCGGCAGCGTAGATCGGGGCTCCGGAGCGGACCGCCAGCGCGATCGCGTCGCTCGGGCGCGAGTCGATCTCGAGCTCGCGGCCGGCGACATTGAGGGTGATCGAAGCAAAGAAGGTGTTCTCGCGCAGCTCCGTGACCGACACCTGCGTGCATTTGACGTCCAGCTCGCCGAGGATGTCGCACAGTAGATCGTGGGTCATCGGCCGCGGCGTGCCGGCGCCCTGGAGCTTCATCAGAATGGACGCCGCCTCGGGGTGCCCGATCCAGATCGGCAGGAACCTGTTGCCCTCGACCGTCTTCAGGAGCACGATCGGCTGCTTGCCAACCATGTCGAAGCTGACGCCGTAGATGACCATCTCCTGCACGCAAATCCTCCGAGGGGGAAAGGCCAGAGTATAGGTGTCCGCTGTGTGCCGGCCGATGGCTTGAGCGACTTGTTCAGGCGCCCGCAGAGGGATTATCTTCGGCGTCCGCCTTGAAGCTCCACAGCTTGTTGCCGAGGAAGCTGAGCGGCATCGCCGCCAGCACGGCCAGCGCCTCCGCCACGACCTTG
>Ga0302314_10010443_pt1 | contig 16244 bp, 14 predicted proteins | sample III_Palsa_N2_3_FD_200533 | JGI IMG/M metagenome (GOLD analysis project Ga0302314, IMG submission 200533) | Peat permafrost microbial communities from Stordalen Mire near Abisko, Sweden - III_Palsa_N2_3 | ecosystem: Environmental > Terrestrial > Soil > Palsa > Peat permafrost | place: Sweden... | reverse complement strand
CGATGGAATAGGCGTTGGCGCAGGCGTCCGGCAGGGGCAGCTTCTGGGCGTCGCCGACGCTCCAGACGACCTCGGGCGGGTAGTCGCGCTCGCGGCCGGCGGCGATCATTTCGGCGTTGTAGTCGACTACGATCACGGTGGCGTCCTCGCCGCCCCGGCGCAGCTGGGCGCCCCGCGCCATCTTGGCGTAGCGGCGGGCCATGTCTCCGGTGCCGCCGGCGCAGTCGACGATGGTCTCGCCGGGCTGCGGGTTCAGCCGCGCGGCGACCGCGTCCTTCCACAGCCGATGCACCCCCGCGCTCATCAGGTCGTTCATCAGGTCATAGCGGCCGGCCACCCGGTCGAATACGCCGCGCACAAGGCCCGGCTTCTCCGCCGGGTCCACATCGCGAAAGCCGAAAGTCGCGCCAGGGCTGCTCATGACCACGCCTCTTAGCCTTCGCACCGCCTTGCGTCATCCCGCTTAAGCGGTTGGGGCGGTGGATGTGTGTTCTCGCCTAAGTTCTTTCACCACAGAGCACACGGAGGGCACAGAGAAGAAGTCGCGAGCTGCCCGCCTGCTCCGTCCAGCTTTTCGTGACTGTCGCGCGGGCTAAGCCCGCCTTATGAAATCGTGCCTTTGCAGTGAGCCCACGAAAACACCGACTCCTCCGTGCCCTCCGTGTGCTCCGTGGTGAATATCTTCCTTCGGGCGCGAATCTCGCATTCGCGGCAAACCGTGTTACCCACGCCCCATGCCTGAACTGCCTGAAGTCGAGACTGTCCGCCGGGGTTTGGCGCCCGTGTTGGACGGCGCGCGGCTGGTGCGGGTTGAGGCGCGCAGGCCGGATCTGCGGTTCGCCCTGCCCGACGGGTTCGTGCAGCGGCTGACCGGCGCGCGGATCGGGACGATGAGCCGACGCGCCAAATATCTGCTGGCGCCGCTGGACCGGGGCGATGTGCTGGTGATGCACCTAGGGATGTCCGGCCGCTTCGAGGTCGCCAGCGCCAAGGCGAAACAGAAGCCTGGCGAGTTTCACTACGCGCCCTCGGTGGACGAGAAGCACGCCCATGTGGTGTTCCACACCGAGGACGGCGAGACGGTGACCTATTTCGATCCGCGCCGGTTCGGCTACATGGACCTGATCCCGGCCGAGGCCCTGGCAGACCATCCCTGGTTCAAAGGGCTTGGCCCGGAGCCTCTGGGCGAGGATTTCAACACAGCCCATCTCAAGGCCGAATTCGCCGGGCGCAAACAGAGCGTCAAGGCGACCCTGCTCGATCAGTGCGTGGTCGCTGGCCTGGGCAATATCTATGTCTGCGAGGCGCTGCACCGGTCTGGAGTCGCGCCGGAGCGGGCGGCGGGATCGCTGAAACCCAAAGAGCTCGCGGTCCTGGTGGAGACCATCCGGCTGGTGCTGGCGGAAGCCATCGAGGTTGGCGGCTCCACGCTCAGGGACTATGCGGCGGCGGACGGGGCGCTCGGCTATTTCCAGCACCGGTTTAAGGTCTATGGCCGCGAAGGCGAACCCTGCTTGAAGCCGGGCTGTGGCGGGACCATCGTCCGCATCGTCCAGGGCGGCCGCTCCACCTTCTTCTGCCCCGTGTGCCAGCGATGAGGCCCTCCGCATGATCCGGCTCCTCCAACGCCTTGGCCTGGCTCTGCTATCCTGCGCCACCCTGGCCGCCGCGCCGGCGCGGGCCCAGCCGCCGATCTGGATCGTCCACGGTCCCCACGCCACCATCGTCCTGTTCGGATCGGTTCACCTGCTGGCGCCCGGCATAGACTGGGAGCCGCCGGCGCTGAAGGCCGCCATCGCCCATGCCGATGACCTCTGGTTTGAAATCCCCATCGATCCGGCCTCGGCCCTGGGCGCGCAGCAGATCGCGATCAAGCGCGGCCTTCTGCCCGAGGGCCAGACCCTGAGCGCCGAACTGACGCCCGCCGATCGCGACCGCCTGGCCAAGGCGGCTAAGATCTGCGGCCTGCAGGTTTCGCTGCTGGACCGCCTGCGGCCCTGGTATGCGGACCTCGCCCTGTCGGTGGCCAGTTACAAGCTGGCGGACGCTCACTCCGAGACGGGCGTCGAGCAAATCCTCTCCGCCGCCAATCCCGCCGTCCCGAGGCAGGCCTTCGAGACCGTGGCCGAACAGATCGGCTTCCTCGCCGATGTGCCGGAAAAGGACCAGATCGATTCCCTGCGGGAGACCTTCGGCGAGGTGGAGACTGGTCCTGCCTTCTACAAACGGCTGGTCGAAGCCTGGCTCTCCGGCGACGTCAAGGCGCTGCGCAAGGAGGCGCTGGAGCCGATGCTGAAAGAAGCGCCCGGCGAATACCGCGCCCTGGTCGCCGACCGGAACAAGCGCTGGATCGGGCGGATCGAGCAGCGGGCGAACGGTCAGGGCGAGGCGGTGATGGTGGTCGGTGTCGGCCATCTGATCGGCCCGGACTCGGTGCCGTCCCTCTTGCGCCGGGACGGTTTTCGGGTTGATGGACCGTAAACGCGCCCGCGTTGCCTGAAGGATCCGTCATGACCGCCCCCGCCTTGACTGTATACGAGACCCTGCTCGTCGAGACCCACGAGGCTGTGCGGCTGATCCGGCTGAACCGGCCCCAGGCGCTGAACGCCCTCAACGCCCAGCTCACCGGCGAACTAGCGGCGGCGCTGGACGAGGCGGAGAACGATCCGGCGATCCATTGCCTGGTCCTCACCGGCTCCGAGCGCGCCTTCGCCGCCGGAGCCGACATCAAGGAGATGGCCACCAAGACCTACGCCGAGGTCTACGGCGAGGACTTCATCACCAAGAACTGGGAGAAGGCCTCGCAAATCCGCAAGCCGATCATCGCCGCCGTGGCCGGCTATGCCCTGGGCGGCGGCTGTGAACTGGCCATGATGTGCGACTTCATCATCGCCGCCGACACCGCCAAGTTCGGCCAGCCGGAGATCACCATCGGCGTCTCGCCGGGCGCGGGGGGCACGCAGCGCCTGACCCGCTTCATCGGCAAGGCCAAGGCCATGGACATGGTGTTGACGGGCCGGATGATGGACGCCGCCGAGGCCGAGCGCGTCGGCCTGGTCAGCCGGGTTGTCGCCGCCGACAAGCTGATCGACGAAGCCCTGGCGGCCGCCAAGACCATCGCCGGCATGTCGATGAACGCGGTGATGCTGACCAAGGAGATGGTCAACGCCGCCTACGAAACTCCCCTGGCCCAGGGCATGAGGCTGGAACGGCGCCTGTTCCACTCCCTGTTCGCGTTCGAGGACCAGAAGGAGGGCATGGCCGCCTTCATCGAAAAACGGAAGCCGGCGTTCAAGGGACGGTAGGGGGCGTGCGTGCTTCGACACGCGCCCGGTGGGCGCGGCTCAGCATGACGTAGAGTTTAAAGCCCACCCCACTTCGTCATCCTGAGCCGGCCGCATGCGGCCGTGTCGAAGGACGCACTCATTCACTTAGGTTCACGCCCTTCCGCCCTTAAGTCCTGGATGCGGAGTCTGCTCTGGCGCTCGACGCAGTCAAGGACGAGGCCTTCGGCCTCGCCGCGAGGCGGTCGGCCCGAAGGGCCGATCCTTCAGTCGCCAGACCCGCGCCATCCGCCCGCCGCACATTGACCCCGGCTTCCCGGCGCCGTATACGCGCGCTCTTCCAATTTAACCGCCGGAACGGGCTTCCGGCGGCCGTCCGTTTTGAAGGCAAGACAATCCATGGCCAACAACCCCGGCGCCAAGAAGTCGATCCGCAAGATCGCCCGCCGCACCGAAGTCAATAAGGCGCGTCGTTCGCGCGTTCGGACCTATCTGCGCAAGTTCGAAGAAGCCCTCACGGGCGGCGACGCGGCGGCGGCGAAGACCGCCTTCGTCGAGGCTCAGTCGGAGCTGATGCGGGCCGTCTCCAAGGGCGTCGTGCACAAGAATACGGGCTCGCGCAAAGTGTCGCGGCTGGCGGCTCGCCTGAAAAAACTCGCCGCGGCCTAAGCCCTCAATTCTAAACAACATTTTTGTAACGCATTGAATCCGCTCGGTTTTTCCGGGCGGATTTTTACGTGTTCGGATAACATGGCTAGCTAAAACCGCGACAAATTGGTCCGTGCTCGGAACCCCTAATCCCAGTTTCCCTTGACGCGCGAGCGGCCTGCTAACTGTCAAGAAAAATATCAAACGCGGCCGCAGAGAATCACCGTTGACCGGTCTTCGGCGGGGGCTATCGTTGGGGTCAGACGCTTCCATCTCAGTACGGATGAAATGTCAGCGGCGGACGATCTACGTTCGCCGAACGGGGATTTGTGCGCTTTCGAAACTTGGCACGCAACAGGGGCGCGGGGCTCTAGACGTGACAATCAGGGGTCAAGAATGACTGCGACAGGCTATGGGGTCGGCGTCCGCCGCTCCGTTGGACATGCTGTTGACCAAGCGGCGGGAGTCGTCCTGCCCGCGGCGGTGTGGGCCAAGGTCTGTCTGTCGCTCAAGGGGGAATTGGGCGACGACACCTTCGGCTCCTGGCTGGGCCAGGCCGTGGTTCGGCAGACTGGCGCGGGCCAGCTTGTGCTGGTGACGCCGACCGGGATCGCCCGCGATTGGGTGCGCCGCAACGCCTGGCGCCGGACCGTCGACCTCTGGGGTCAGCTGGATCCGCTGGGTCGCGGACTGGACCTGAAGTCGCGGGTCGAGTTCGACGCCATGGCCCCGGCGCCAGAAGCCCTGACGGCCATCGCCCCCGTGTCGACTGGCTCTGTGTCGTCTGGCTCCGCGCCGTCCGCCGCGACGCCCGTATCGGCCCTGCCTACATCCGGTGTCAGCGAGGCGGCCCTGATCGCCTCCACGGCGGACAAGGGCGACGTGGACCTGGCGCGCGCCGCCGGCCTGCAGGAGCGGTTCCGCTTCGACACCTTCGTGCCGGGTCCGGCCAACGAGTTCGCCTATGCCGTCGCCCGCCGGGTCGCGGCCTGGAGCGACGGTCATTTCAATCCGGTGGTCTTCCACGGGCCCTACGGCTTCGGCAAGACCCACCTGCTCAACGCCATCGCCTGGGAAGCCATGCGCGTCGCGCCCCATCGCAAGGTCATCTATCTGACCGCCGAGCGGTTTCTGACCAGCTTCGTACGGGCGATGATGGAGCGCAGCGGCCCGGCCTTCAAAGAAGAGCTGCGCACCGCCGACCTTCTGCTGATCGACGACGTCCACTTCATCGCCGGCAAGCAATCCAGCCAGGAAGAGCTGTTCCACACCCTGGCCGCCCTGACCCAGGATGGCCGCCGCGTGGTGTTCACCACCGACCGCGCGCCGGGGGATCTGGCCGAGATGGATGGGCGGTTGCGCTCCCACCTCCAGGCCGGCCTGGTTTGCGGCATCGAGCCCGCGGACCGGACTCTGCGCCTGGGCATCCTGGAGCGGAAGCTCGGCCAACTCGGTCGTCAGCAGGGCAACACGGCCCTGGTCGCTCGCCCCGAGGTGCTGCAGTTCCTGGCCGATCGCTTCACGGACTCGGTGCGGGAGCTGGAAGGCGCCCTCAACACCCTGGTGGCCCGCACGGGCGACAAGGTGGCGAACCTCGGTCTCGATGAAGCTCAAGCCATCCTGCGGCCGCATCTGCGCGGTGGCGAAAAGCGGATCACCGTCGACGATATCCAGAAGGCCACCGCCGAACACTATGGCATGAAGCAGACCGACCTGATCTCCGAGCGGCGCAACCGCGCCATCGCTCGCCCGCGTCAGGCGGCCATGTGGCTGGCCAAGCAGCTGACCACCCGCTCCCTGCCGGACATCGGCCGCAGGTTCGGCGGCCGGGACCACACCACCGTGCTGCACGCGGTGCGCCGGATCGAGGAGCTGAAGGCGGCCGACCCCGTCCTGACCCACGATCTGGAAACCCTGACCCGCAAGCTGCGCGGCTAAGCCTGGGGCTGCGTCCATGACCCGGCACGCCAAGGGCCAGTTCGATGTCCAGACCAAGCCGGACAGCGGCCCCGACGACGCCGTGGGCCGGTTCGTGCTGATCAAGCATTTCCACGGCGCGCTGGACGCAACCAGCAATGGCTACATGCTGGCGATCCGCGGCGACGTCGCTGGTTCGGCCGGCTATGTGGCGATGGAGCGGGTCACAGGCGTGCTGGACGGTCGCAAGGGCTCCTTCGCGCTCCAACATAACGGGATCATGGTCCGCAACGACCCGACCCTGAACATCACCATCGTTCCGGACTCAGGAACCGGTGAGCTGAAGGGCATCTCCGGCGCCCTGGGCATCGTGGTCGCCGACGGGGTGCACAGCTACGATCTGGCCTACGATATCGCGCCGGTGGCCTAAGGCCCGGGTTGGGGCCTCAGAGCTGGCGGCCGAGCACCTTCTCGACCTGGCGGCGCTCCCAGTCGCCATCGAAAAAGGGCATGAGGCCGAACACCTTGAGCCCATGCATGGCCACGCCGAGGCCCCATCCCAGGGCCGGCCAGAGGGCCCAGGGATAGCCGGGCGTCAGGAAGATATTCATCGCCACGAGGGCGGTGATGACGACCCCATACTGGGCCAGGTGAAGATAGAAGGCTTTGATGTTGCGCACGTGCGCGAGGGCGAGCGCCTCGTCGGGCGGCAGGCCATCCTTGGGGGTGGCAAGGTTCGGGGGCAGGTCCATGTCGGGCTCCTTCAGTCGGGCGAAGTCGATGTCGAACACGGCGGCGAGAGCCTTCAGGGACTCGAGGCTGCCGGTCTGGCCGCGTTCGAGCCGCTGTATGGTGCGGACGCTTAGTCCGCTCAGTTCGGCGAGCTGCTCCTGTGACCAGCCGCGCTGAAGCCTGAGTTTCTGAACAAGCATTGGCATCCCCGTCGTCGTATCGCGTCTGGCTAAGCCCGGCCGCATTGGAGGAACACGTCAGCGCCCCGTCAACAGGCCGACAGTTCGCCGACAGCAGGCAGACGCCCCACCCGACAAGCCTCAGAGCTTGTCGACTGTCGCGTCCAGCCAGGCCTTCAGGTCCGCCACGACCTCGGCGCGGTTGGTCTCGTTGAGCATCTCGTGCCGGCCGCCGGAATAGACCTCTAGGTCCACCTTCAGCCCCGCCGCGCGATAGGCGTCCACGAGCGGCATCAGCCGCTCGAGCTTGCCGTTGATGGGATCGGCGTCGCCGACGAAGATATAGAGGGGCAGGCCGGCCTTGACCTTGGCCAGCTCTTCTGGTGTCGACCGGCGCTCGCGCAGGGCGGTGAACGAGGCCGCCGACTCCGGCTTGAAGCGGATGCCGCAAAAGGGGTCGGCGATATATTTATCCACCTCGGCCTCGTCACGCGACAGCCAGTCGTAGTCCGTGCGCGGGTTGGGGAAGGCGGCGTTCGGTCCCGCCGTCGGCCTGGGGCCGCCGCCCGCCGTGCCGGACAGCACCAGGGCGTCGATCAGCGCCGAATGGTCCAGCAGATAGCTCTGGCTGAACATCGCGCCCATGGAATGGCCGAACAGGATCAGCGGAAGGTCGGGGTTCTCGGCTCGCGCGCGGCGGGACAGGATCGCCATGTCGTCCACCGCCGCCGGCGCGCCGCCGGGGCCGAAATCGCCCAGATGGGCCATGCCCGAGGTCATGCCGTGGCCTCGATGGTCGGCGGCGTAGATCAGGTAGCCTGCCTCAAGGATCGGCGTCAGCGGCTCCAGATAGCGCAGAGCGTGCTCGCCGGCGCCATGGGCAAGCTGGATCACCGCCCTTGGTTTGGCTTGGCCGCTCCAGCGAAAGCCCGCGAGGCCGGTTCCGTCGGCGCCCTCATAACGAAAGGGCTGAGTTTCGACCGCCATGACTTCTCCCTGTGACGTCTTAGTCGCCAGCTTCTTTGCCAGAAGGATGCGCCGTGGCCCAAGCCAAACCGCTGATCGCCGCCGAGCAGGGCGCCAAGGCCGCAAGGGCCGAGCGGTCTCTTGGCCATTCTGGTGCGGCGGCCGAAGTCGTGTCATCGAATGGATGGTGCAGCTGGAGGCGGCCATGGCCACGCGAGCTTCGATACCCCTCGACCGGCGACGGATGCTGCAAGGCGCCGGCGTTCTCGGTGGCCTCAATCTGGTTGGCTTGGGCGGCTGCGCGAGTCTCGCCACGCCATCGTCTGGTCTCGCGCCAGCGGCGCCTTTCGCGCCCGTCCGCGCCAGTGAGGACCGGCTGTTCGACGTCACCGTCTGCCTGCGCCCGTTCCGGGCGGCGGGGCCAAGGCTGGACACCGAACAGGTCGGCGACACCCTGGTGGTCCACAACTATGGCCACGGTGGCTCGGGCTGGTCGCTGTCCTGGGGCTCCAGCACCTTGGCCGTACAGAAGGCGATGGCCTCAAGCCCCAAGGAAATTGCCGTCGTCGGCTGTGGCGCCCTGGGCCTGACCTCCGCCATCCTGGCTCAGAAGGCGGGCGCGCAGGTCACCATCTATGCCCGCGACTGGCTGCCAGAGACGCGGTCCGCGCGGGCGACCGGCAGCTGGACGCCAGACTCTCGCATCGCCCTGACCGACAAGGCCGCGCCGGGCTTTGCCGCCCTGTGGGAGCAGATGGCGCGCATCTCGTTCAAAACCTATCGCAGCTATCTCGGCCTGCCCGGATCGCCGGTGGAATGGAACGACCGCTACATCCTGTCCGACGCGCCGCGCCCGGCCCCCGGCCCGCTCGCGCCTGGCGAGCTGGACTTCGCCGACTATGGCGAGCGCATCCGCGACATCACCCCGGCCTCGACGACGATGCCGGCAGGCTCGACGCCCTTCCCGACCCCCTATGTGCGGCGTTTCTCAGGAATGATGTTCAACATCGCCGACTACGGCCACACCCTGCTGACCGATTTCAGGCTGGCTGGCGGCAAGATCCAGCGGGCGGAATTCCACAGCCCCGCCGAGTTGGCGGCCCTGAAGGAAAAGGTGGTGATCAACTGCCCCGGCTATGGCGCCCGCGCCCTGTGGAAGGACGAGTCCATCGTCCCCGTGCGCGGCCAGATCGCCTGGCTGATCCCGCAGCCGGAGGTGAACTACGGCGTCATCTATAAGGGCGTGAACATGCTGCCGCGCCGCGACGGGATCGTCATGCAGATGGTCGATGGCGGCGACATGCGCGGCTATGGCGACGACAACGAGACCCCCGACCGCGAGGAGGCCAGAACCGCCGTGGCGCGGATCGCCGATCTTTATGCGCGGATGCGCGGCGCCTAAGCCCCCGTCGCCTTCATCTCCGCCTCGAACGCCTCATCGCTGATGGCGTTGCGGCCGATCAGCAGGCTGCAGCCGAGATTGTCGACGAGGTAGGCGCCTGAGGAGCCGGACCACCAGCGCTGGATCAGCTTCTGTTTGCGATGGCCCACCACCACCAGGTCGGCGCCAACTTCCTTGGCGAAGAGACCGATCTGTTCGGCGGGATCGCCGATGATCAGCCGCGCCTTGGGCGAAAATCCCAGTTGCTTGAGCCGCTCCAGGCCCTCGCTCAGGATGGCCTTGTAGGACTCCTGCATCCGGTCCATCGGGCCGCCCTGGACGCTCTCGGCGAACTGGATCCCAGAGTCATTCGGTACGACTGACAGCAGATAGACCTCCGACCCGCAGCGGCGGGCCAGCAACGCCCCCTCGCGCAGCGCCGCCCGGCCCTCGCGCGTGCCGTCGTATGCGAGCACTATCCGGCTATACATGGTGGCCTCCTCAAGACGGGATCATCGGTCTTGTTCAACTCACGCTATTGATCACCCGATCCGAGATGGCCGCAATGCCCCCTCCCGACCGCCTTATTATCAGCCTCTGCCTGGCGGCGGCGGTCCAGGCCGCCGCGCTTGCGCCCGCCGCCGCCGCGCCGATGAGCGCCGGCGACATGGCCGCCTTCCTGGCTCAGGTCCGATGCCCCGACGGGACGCTTGAGGCCGCTGAACCAAAATGTCCCGGCGCCCGGCCCCAGCGGGCCAGTGATCCCATGCTCATGCGGCGCCATGACTGGCCAGCGCCGGACGGATACCAGATCGTCGACAGCTATGTCGCCGACGATGGCGCGACCTTCGTCTCGGCCTTCTCCTTCGCCCCCTTCGGATCTTTCGCCGCCCGCAACGGCGATGGCGGCGAGATCTATATCGTCGCCGGCGACACGGTTCGGATCGCCGCCACCGAAGATGGCGGCCAGATGGGGGTGGTGCAGGGCTTCTTCGGCGCCGGCTGCGGCGGGACGGGCTGGGTGTTGTTCCGCGCCGATGCGCCGACCGGCCGCTGGGCGCAAGGCCTGGCGCGGCTGAAGGGCAGACCGATCGGCTCGGCCTGCGCGGCGTCGAGTTCGGCCTTCACCCGCTACCGCCTGGAGCAGGCGACACTTCCCTTTATCGTCGAAGGGCGGCGGACCAGCATCACCCGGCCGACCATCATCTCGGAGCATTTCAACGCCGCGACCCTTGAGCGGTCTTCGGCTCTGGAGCGGACTTTCATGGTCCGTGGCGTGGGTCGGGCGATCTGGGAGGCCTGGTCCAGACGCCCCGCGACCATCGCGGACCTGGCCCAGCGCTGCCCGCGAACGGCCTGGTCGACGCCGCCGGCGCCCGGCTGGTTCCTGACCGATTGCCGCTATGCGACCAATCTGGTTCGCGCCGACGGCGTCATGAGCGGCGATCGCTATGGCTGGCCGCCAAAAGGCGTCACCCTGCCTTGACGCCTTCAGCGCCGCGGCGATACGCCGGCTGGCGGCGCGGCGCCTAGCCCGCCACACAGGGTCGGGTTTCAGTTGCGAGGACGCTGGCATGAACGAGGCGATCTATTCCCTGATGGGCGCGGGCCTGGGCGCCTTCCTTTTCATCTTCGCTGGTCGCGAGCCCCTGCGCCGCCTGATCGACAGCTTGAAGGACCGCTAGGGCGGCATCATCGGCCTAGCGCGTTGCGCCGGCCCGCCGGCTCGTCTATGCGGACTCGCGGACGTGATGCGTCGGCGATGGGAGCCTCTTGATGCACGGACTAGTGACCGTATTTGGCGGATCGGGTTTCGTCGGCGGCCAGGTGGTGCGGGCGCTGGCCAAGCGGGGCCTCAGAATCCGCGTCGCGGTGCGCAATCCCGGCCTTGGCTATAAGCTGCGCATGCTGGGCGATGTCGGCCAGATCGAGGTTGTGCAGGCCAATGTCCGCATGCCGGCCTCGGTGGCCCGCGCGCTTGAGGGCGCGGAAGGCTGCGTCAATCTCGTGGGGGTGATGCACGAGCGCGGCCGCCAGAAATTCCAGAGCGTGCACGCCATGGGCGCGCGCAATATCGCCGAGGCGGCGAAGGCGGCCGGCGTAACCCGGCTGGTGCATGTCTCGGCCATCGGCGCCGATGCGGAGTCGGAATCCAAATACGCCCGCACCAAGGCCATGGGCGAGGCGGCGGTGCGCGAGGTCCTGCCGTCGACCACCATTCTTCGCCCCTCCATCGTGTTCGGCCAGGAAGACGATTTCTTCAACCGCTTCGCGCGGATGGCCAGCGCCGCGCCGGTGCTGCCGCTGATCGGCGGCGGACATACGAAATTCCAGCCGGTGTTCGTGGGCGATGTCGCCAATGCCATCGCCGCCTGCCTGATGGACGCGGAGACGGCCGGCAAGACCTATGAGCTGGGCGGTCCCGGCGTCTTCACCTTCAAGGCGCTGATGGAGCGGCTTTGCCAGGAGATCGGCCGCGCGCCGTTCCTCGCGCCCGTGCCCTTCGGCGTCGCCAGCCTGATCGGCATCGGCGGCGACCTGGTCAATCTGCAGCCCTTCCCGATCGCCCCGCCATTGACCACCGATCAGGTGATCCTGTTGCGGGCCGACAATATCGTGGCGCCGGGAGCGCTGGGTCTGGCGGACCTGAAGATCGTCCCGACCGCGCTGGAGCCCATCCTGCCCACCTATCTCTATCGCTACCGCAAGGGCGGCCAGTACGCCGAGCAGCTGACGGCGGCGGCGAAGGCTTAAGGCGCGTTGAGATGAGTTAGAATCGGAGGCGCCGTAGTCGCCAATTCCTCCCCCGCTGGGGAGAAATTGGAGCCCTGCCGGATCGACCTAATCCCAACTGCTCTAGGCCGAAATTCTCCGCTCAGCGGGTTTTCAGGCAGGCTACGGTTTTTTCCGCGTCCAATCCGCGGCCGCTGGCGCTGACACCGCTGGGGCCTGCTCCCAACCGCCGCCGAGCGCCTTGAACAGCGTCACCTGATCCGAGGCCAGGGCCTGATCCGAAGCGGCCAGATCAGCGCCGGCGCCGATCAGATCGTTTTGCGCGGTTAATAGATCGAGGTAGCCGATGCGGCCCAGATTGTACTGGGCCTGGGCGAGCTTGAACGCCACGCCGCTTTGGTCGTGCACGCGCACCAGGGCCGCATTGCGTTTGATCTCGTCGTCATAGGTGGTCAGCGCGCTTTCCACGTCCTGCAATGCCTGCAGCACCACGCCCTGGAAGTTGGCGTAGGAGGCGGAGGCCACCGCCTTGGCCTCCTTGATCTGTCCCTGCGCGACCAGGGTGTTGGGGAAGGTCCAGTTCAGCAGGGGGCCGATGCCATAGGTGGCGCTGCTGGCCTGGAACAGCTTCGACGGCGTGATGGCGCCGAGGCCGGCGTTGGCGCCGATGCTGATGGTGGGGAAGAGGTCGGCGGTGGCGACGCCGATCCGCGCCACATTGGCGGCCAGCTGGCGTTCGGCCTGGCGCACGTCGGGCCGGCGGCGGAACAGACCGTCCAGATCGCCCACCGGCAGCAGGGTAGTCAGCTGCGGCGGGGCTCTGCAGGCGTTCGCGGCCTGAGAGATGTTCTCCGGCGGCTGGCCGGTGAGGACAGCGAGCTGGAACAGGGCGATGCGGCGGTTGGCGTCAAAGGTCGGCAGGGTCGCGCGGACCCGCTCCACGGCCTCCCTGGCGCGGGCGACGTCCAGGTCTGAGCCCGCGCCGTCGCGGGCCTGCCGCAAGGTGATCTCATAGGTCTGGCTGGCCACGTCCAGCGACTGCTGGGCGACGGTCAGCTCCTGGGTATAGGCGCAGGCGTTCAGATAGGCGCGGGTGGTCTCGCCGGCGACGCTGATCCGCGCGGCGTCCACGGCCGCGGCCTGGGCCTGGACGTCGGCCTTGGCCGCCTGGATGCCGCGCCGAACCCGGCCGAACAGATCGATCTCGTAGGAGGCGTCGAGCCCCGCGGAATAGAACCATCCCGGCGGTGGCGGCTTCTCATGCTCCAGCTCGCTGGCGAACAGGGAGTCGGACGTCACGCCGTACTGGGCGCCGGCGCTCACGGTATTGGTCGGGAACAGCGGCGCGCGGGCCAAGGTCAAGGCGCCTCGGGCCTGCGCCAAATTGGCGGCGGCGACCTCGAGGCTCTTATTGTGGGTCAGGGCCTCCTGGACCAGGGGGTCGATCGCCGGGTCGTTATAGAGGCGCCACCAGTCGGGGGGCGGCTGATCGGCGACAGCCGACGGGCCGATCGGCGAGACGAAGGCTTTTGACGCCGGCTCGGGCGCTGGTGGGGTCTTGTAGTTGGGCCCGACCACGCAGGCGCTTAGCGCCAGCGCCGAGGCGGTCAGGGACAACAGGGTGCGCAAAGACCGGCTCACAGGACCTGCTCCGCGTTCGGGTCTTCAGGCGCCTCGCCGCCCTTCCGATTCTTGGAGATGGACGTGGGCGGTTGAGGTATCCGGTCGCTGAGGGCGCGGGTGACGACGTAGAAGACCGGGGTGAAGGCGAGGCCGAAAATAGTCACGCCGATCATGCCGAAGAAGACCGCAACCCCCAGCGCCTGCCGCAGCTCGGCGCCCGCCCCGTGGGCGAAGGCCAGGGGCACCACCCCCAGGATGAAGGCGAAGGAGGTCATCAGGATCGGCCGCAGCCGGGTCTGCGCCGCCTCCGTGGCGGCGTCCGCGCGGCTGTGGCCGTGCTCAAGCTCGCCCTGGCGGGCGAATTCGACGATCAGGATGGCGTTCTTGGCGGCCAGGCCGATCAGCACGATGAACCCCACCTGGGTCAGGATGTTGTTGTCCATGCCCATGATGTTGACCCCGGTGATGGCGGCCAGCAGGCACATGGGCACGATCAGGATCACCGCCAGCGGCATGGTTACGCTCTCATAGAGGGCGGCCAGCAGCAGGAAGACCAGGACCACGGCCAGGACGAACACCAGGCCGGCGGTGTTGCCCGCCGCCTGCTGCTGGTAGGCCAGTTCGGTCCATTCGAAGGCGAAACCGTTGGGCAGAGTCTTGGCGGCGATCTTCTCCATCGCCGCCATGGTCTGGCCGGTGGAGCGTCCGGCCGGCGTATTGCCCTGCACCTCGGCGGATGGATAGAGCTGGTAGCGGAGCACGCGGTAGGGGCCGGTGGTGCGGGTCAGGTTGACCACCGCGCCCAGCGGCATCATCGCGCCGTTGGCCGAGCGCGTCTGCAGCTGCTGGATCGCCGAAAGGTCCTGCCGGAATGGCGCGTCGGCCTGGGCATAGACCTGGTAGGTGTGATTCAGATAATTGAAATCATTGATAAAACTCGACCCCAGGAAGGTCTGCAGAGTGTCGAACACCGCCGAATCGCTCACCCCGTAATACTCAGCCTTCTCCCGATCAATGTCGGCGTGGATGCGCGGGGTGTCGGTGGTGAAGGTCTCGTAGGCGTCGCTGACGTCAGGATCTTTATTGAACGCCGTCACCAGGGCTTTGGCGGCCTGTTCGATCGCCGGGTAGTCCGCCTTGCCGCTGCGGTCTTCGACGATCATCTTCACCCCGCCCTGGGTGCCGATACCGCGCACTGGGGGAGGCGGCAGGATGCGGATCTGGGCGTCGGGAATCTGCCCCAGCGACTTGGTCAGCTCGGCGATCATGCTCTTCAGGGTCACATGATGCTTGGCCCGGTCGGCGAAGTCGCTTTCGATCAGATAGGCCTGGCCAGACGCCGAATTGGTTGTCTGGCTGGTGGCGTCGACGCCGGCATAGGACGAGGCGCCGATGATGCCGGGGACCTTGAGCGAATAGGGGATGGTCTTGCGGATCACCGCGTCCGTCCGCGACAGGGATGATCCGGACGGCAGGTTGGCCGCCATGATGACGTTGCCCTGGTCCTGGGGCGGGATGAAGCCGATGGGCGTGGCGATGATCCGCCAGCCGGTGAGCAGGATCAGGCCGACATAGACCACGATCATCAGAGTCGCGAGGCGCAGGAACCGGCGCGTCAGCGAGGCATAGCCGCCAGCCAGGCGGTTGAAGCCGTGATCGAAGGCGTCGGCGAACTTGGCGAGGGGATGGGTCCAGGCCGGTCCGCTGGGCGCGTCGCCCGCCTTGCGTTTGGGCCGCAGGATCAGCGCCGCCATGGCCGGCGACAAGGTCAGTGAGACAATCAGCGAGATCACCGTGGCCGAGGCGATGGTCAGGGCGAACTGGCGATAGAACTGACCCGAGATGCCGGGAATGAAGGCCGCCGGCACGAAGACCGAGGCCAATACCAGGGCGATGGCGATCAGGGCGCCGCCGACCTCGTCCATGGTGGTGTGGGCGGCCTCGGCCGGCGACATGCCGTGCTCGAGGTGCCGCTCGACATTCTCGACCACCACAATGGCGTCATCGACAACGATACCGATGGCTAGCACCAGGCCGAACAGGGACAGGTTGTTCAAGGTGAAGCCGGCGATCAGCATCAGGGCGCAGGTGCCGACCAGGGACACCGGAATGGCCAGGATGGGGATGATCGCCGCCCGCCAGCTCTGCAGGAAGACGATGACGACGATGACGACCAGGATCAGAGCCTCGAACAGGGTCTTGTAGACCTCGTCGATGGACTGCTGGATGTACTGCGTGGGGTTGTAGATGATCTTGTAGTCGAGCCCCGGCGGGAAGCTCTTCTTCAGCTCCTGCATCTCCTTGATCACGCCCTGGGCGGCCGCCAGGGCATTGGTGCCGGGCTGCTGCAGGACGCCAATGGCCGCGGCCGGCGCGATGGTGGGTGAACCGTTCTGCTCGTAACCCAGGTAAGCGTCGGTGGTATAGATGGCCGCGCCCAGTTCCACCCGCGCCACGTCAGACACCTTGGTCAGCCGTCCCTGGTCGTCGCGCTTGAGAACGATAGCGGCGAACTGCTGCGGCGTCGTCAGCCGCCCCTCGGCCTCCACCTGGAGCTGGTAGGACGACGGCGCCTTACCAAACGGCGGCGCGCCGATATTGCCGGCGGCGATCTGCACGTTGTGGCTGCGCAGCGCGTTGACGATGTCGTCGACAGTCAGGTTGCGCGCCGCGGCCTTGTCCGGGTCGATCCAGATGCGGATGGCGTAGTCGCGGGCGGCGCGAACCGAAAGGTCGCCGACCCCATTCACGCGCAGCAGAGGCTGTTCGATCTGCAGCGTC
>Ga0302314_10010442_pt1 | contig 16245 bp, 19 predicted proteins | sample III_Palsa_N2_3_FD_200533 | JGI IMG/M metagenome (GOLD analysis project Ga0302314, IMG submission 200533) | Peat permafrost microbial communities from Stordalen Mire near Abisko, Sweden - III_Palsa_N2_3 | ecosystem: Environmental > Terrestrial > Soil > Palsa > Peat permafrost | place: Sweden... | reverse complement strand
GCAACCAGCATCGCTGCCTGTCCCAGGGCATGAAGTCCGCTCGCGCAGGCCGCCGAAAGCGACCAGCAAGCCCCTTGCATTCCCACCAGCGTCGCTAGGTTCATCGTCACGGTGGAGTTCATCACCCGAATGATGTGGCCCGCCCCCAGGGCTCCCGTCCGTCCAGCGGCCTGAAGCTCCGTGAAGAGGGACTCTGCCGCTTCGCAGGTCGCGTCATTGCCAAAGATGGCTCCCACTTCGGGGCGGGCCAGGGAACCGATGTCCAGGCGCGCGTCGCTGATGGCATCGAGCGCCGCGGCGCAGCCATACGCCGCCGCTTCGCCCATCGTTCGCCGAGCCTTGCGGTCAAAGCGCGCGGCGACGTCGAAGCCCTGGATTCGGCCGGTCAAGGCACAGCGAAACCCCCGCCGCTTGCGCTCCGGATCGAGCCCGATGCCCGAGCGCCCCTCACGTAAGGACCGTGAGACCTCGTCCAGCTGGATTCCGATGCTCGAGATGACTCCGATGCCCGTGATGACCACGCGTCGCATGAGCGTCCTCTGGTCACTTGTCCGCGGCGGTGCAGCCGGACCCGAAACCCGGCTCCGCCGAACGCGACGGCAGTCGCCGCACCGAACCCCCGAATCCCCCCGATAACGAAACCTGCTGCTTCAAAGCCATGTCTCGCGGACGTGAGAAGCAGCCAATGAACTTAAGCACCTCGTGGAGGTAAGACAACCGAGTCCGCATTGACGAGGACCGCAAAAAGCTGGCGCCGAGCTGAAGCGTTGACCGGAGTTCCGAGAGCGATGGAACATGGCTCGCGACATGGCCGATTCGCCTCAGGTTGTACGAGCCATCAACCTGGTGAATGAGACGTTGCTCAGCGAGTTCGAGCTGGAACCGTCCTCCATCGTTCCCGAAGCACGCCTGCGGGAAGACCTCGGTCTGGACAGCTTGGACGCGGTCGACTTGGTCGTTGCCCTCGAGAAAGTGCTTCAGCTCCGCATTCCCGAAGAGGTCGCCCGCGAAATGCGCACGGTGAGCGATGTGCACGCCTACGTCCGAACGGTCACGGGGTAGAGGCGACCCAAGCAGGTGTTCACTTACGAACGTGGGCGTTGAGACTGCAAGACGACCGGCCCGTTGGGCCCGCGGAGGGCGCTCCCCACAGGCCAGCCGTCACGCGTTCCATTTCTGCATCCAAGGAGTGGCTCTGTAGCGGTCCCACCCGTCGGGCAGCACGGTGACGACCGGTCCATCGAGTCCTCCCCGTGCAGCGACGCGGAGCGCAGCGGCGACATTTGTCCCGGCGGAACCGCCGACGAGAAGCCCCTCCTCCCGAATGAGGCGCTTTGCCATTGCGAAACTCTCCTCATCGCTGACACGCTCGGCTCCGTCGAGCACCCGGCGGTGCAGGTTCTCCGGGACTTCGCTGCCGCCGATTCCCTCTACAGCGTAAATTCCGTCAGCGCCGAGCCGCCCGGTCTCGACCCAGTCGGCGAGCGAGGAGCCAAGCGGGTCCGCGAGGATGATTCGAACGTTGGGGAGCGCGGCCTTGAGCCGGCGGGCAACGCCGGTAATTGTTCCTCCTGTCCCGGCACCGGCGACAAACGCGCCCACGTGGCCGTTGGTTTGCTCGAGAATCTCCGCGCCCGTGGTCTCTTCGTGGACGCGGACGTTGGCGGGGTTCCGGAACTGGTCGGTCAGGAACCAGCCGTTTTCCTGGGCCAGGCGGCGCGCAACGTTTTGAAAGTTGTCTGGGCTCGAGGGAGGCGCGTTGGGTGTGATGACAACCTCTCCCCCGAGTGAGGCGAGGGCGACGCGCTTATCAACGGACATCTTCTCGGGCATGACGCACACGAGTCCGTAGCCGCGCGCCGCTGCGACGAGCGCGAGCCCGACACCGGTGTTCCCGGCCGTCGCCTCGATGAGTGTCATCCCCGAGCCCAGGAGGCCCCGGTTCTCGGCGTCCTCGACGATGGCCAACGCGATGCGGTCCTTCACGGAACCGCCAGGGTTGAGGTGCTCGCATTTCACGAGCACTGGCACGGCCAGCTCACGGCCGATTCGTCGCAAAGGGACGAGCGGCGTGCGGCCAATTTCGTCGAGGATTCCGCGATTCTCAGCGCTCACGAATTACCTTACGGGTTGAAATCCAGTTCCAGGCCCTGAAATCTCACGAACTTCTAGGATGAGCGCATGAAAAAGCCCGCCGCGAGCCAAGGCCAGTCGGCAACGAAGCTCATCTCGAAGAGAATCTCCGAGCTCGGGGACTGGCGTGGGGAAACCCTCGCCAGGATGCGCAAGCTCATCAAGGAAGCCGACCCGGACGTCGTCGAGGAGTGGAAGTGGATGGGCACCCCGGTTTGGTCGCACGACGGCATCCTCTGCACCGGTGAGTCCTACAAGAGTGTCGTGAAGCTGACATTCGCCAAAGGCGCTTCTCTGAAGGACCCAGCCCATCTCTTCAACTCGAGTCTCGACGGAAACACACGCCGGGCGATCGACATCCACGAAGAAGAGGAGATTGACGCGTCCGCCTTCAAGGAGCTCATTCGCCGGGCGGTCGCGCTCAACAGTTCGGGCAAATCGAAGCCTGCGAGGGCCAAGCGCTAGTCAGCGAGGGAAGCTCGTCGGTCGAGGAGGCGCTCGACGGCGACGGGCCGCCGGGGGACGCAACGGCGCTCCGGGGCGCCCGGCGCATTGGCCACCGACGGGGGAACTCCACAGGCGGGCCCAAGGCAGCGCAGTATATGGCTTGACGAGCATATAACCAGTAGGGTATATTGCTGGTCATGGAATCGTCGTTCGCGATTGTCGCCGAGCCCAACCGACGGGCCATCTTGAGCCTGCTGCTCTCGTCCGAGCACACCGTTGGCGAGATCGAACGCGAGCTTCGACTCTCCCAGCCATCGGTCTCCAAGCACCTTCGAGTGCTGCGTGAGGCTGGCTTCGTCGAATCAAGAATCGACGCGCAGCGGCGCCTCTACAGACTCAGGCCGGAGCCGCTCGAGGAACTCGACGCGTGGCTCCTTCCTTTCCGGCGCTTCTGGTCAAAACACGTCGATGCCCTGGAGCATCACTTGGACAGGATGGCAAAGGTGCCGTCGGTGAGAGGAAAAAAACATGAGCGTCCATGAGGATTACGTGCCGGGAGCCGCTGCTGGCGCCGAGGTTCGAAAACTTGGAGAGAAGTGGACGCTCATTCTCGTCCGCGACCTCGCTCACCCTCCGGAAAGGGTTTGGACGGCGCTCACGGACCCCGAGCAGCTTCGCGAATGGGCTCCCTTCGATTCCGACCGCAGCCTCGGCACCGTCGGTACCGCCAAGCTCTCGACGGTGGGCACGCCGACGTCGCATGTTTCCGAGACCCAGGTGAAGCGAGCCGACGCGGCCAAGGTGCTCGAATTCAACTGGGGGGAACAAGAGATTCGCTGGGAGCTCGAGCCGCTGGGAACCGGGGGCACTCGGCTCACCCTGTGGCACAACATCGACCGTCGATTCATCGCGATGGGGGCCGCGGGCTGGCACATCTGCTTCGACGTCATGGCGCGCCTTCTCGCCGGTCGGCCCATGGGACGCAAGGTCGGCGGTGAGGCCATGAAGTTTGGTTGGCAGCGATTGAACGCCGAGTACGCAAAGCAATTCGGCATTGAGGCCCACCCCTCGCCCTCTCGCCCCACATGAACATGCCCTCCAAAGCAACGACCATCGGGTTCTGGATTGTCACCGCGGCCTTCTGCCTGCAGATGGGCTTCACCGCTTACGCCGGATTGCGCTTCCCGCAGGTGGCGGAGGCCTTCACCCACCTCGGCTTCCCCGCCTACTTCCGGGTGGAACTCGCGTGGGCGAAGCTTCTCGGTGTCGTGCTGCTGCTTGCGCCAGTGCCGACGCGGCTCAAGGAGTGGGCGTACGCGGGCTTCGCCATCGACCTCGGCTCTGCGCTCATTGCCCATCTCGCGGTAGGCGATGGCCCGCAGGCGTGGGGCTGGGCGGCGGCCACCGGCGTGCTCTGGGGGCTCTCGTACTTCTTCTGGCGCCGCCTGCAGACCACGACGGGTTAGCCCCCGCTCAGGGCCTGGACAATCTGGACGGTGTCGGTGGGATGAAGGGGACGCATCAGGTCGGACACCTGCTCACCATTCACGAAGCAACGCATGTGCGGGCGAATATTTTCTTGCTCGTCAATGAGCCGGAACCTCAGCCCTGGGTACTGTCGATCGAGGTCGATGAAGACGTCGGTCAGAGTCGCGCCCCCGGCATCGACTTCTCGAACGGTCGTGTACGAGAGGAGAGGACCGGGAATCAGAATCTTCATCGACCAGCTCTCGCCTCGGCAGGCCTCATGGAAGTTTTTTCGTTCATCGGAGTTCGGCGGCCTCCACTGCGTAGATTTCGGGGAGGTTCCGAGCGATGCAGGTCCATCGGTGACCTTCATCTCGACTCGCCCAGAGCTCTCCGGAGGTCGTTCCGAAATAGAGTCCAACCGGGTCCCCCGTATCAGCGGTCATCGCCTGCCGCTTGACGGTCCACCAGGCATGACGGCCAGGTAAACCAGAATCGAGGCGGCGCCAGCGCGCTCCACCGTCGCGCGTCATGTAGACCGCCGGGATTCCGTCTGGGCTCGTCCGCGGCCAAACGGATGTTCCATCCATGGGGAACACCCAGACGGTTTCTGCGTCCCGTGGGTGCACGACCATGGGGAAGCCAATGTCTCCAACGCGCTTGGGCATATTTCTTCCGACGCGCCTCCACTCCTTCCCTGGTCGATCGAGTCGGTAAATGCCGCAGTGGTTTTGCTGATAGAGCCGGTCGGGGTCTCCCGGCGACAATCGAACGCAATGCGGATCGTGGAACTGGACGTTGGCCGGGTCCAGGTCTTCCACCACCTCGAGGCCATGAACGAGGGGGGCCCAAGTCCTGCCGGCATCGAAAGACTCGTGCACGCCCCCGCTGGACATGGCGATGTAGAGATGTGCCGAATCACGCGGGTCGACGATGACGGAGTGCAGCTTTGGTCCATCCGGTGTGCCGTCCTGCTCACCACCCATCCACGCCCGGTACTGCGGATCGTCATTCAGCCCCGGTAGGCCCTCCCAGGCCATGCCCCCGTCGTTTGACCGAAATAAACCCTGCGGCGAGGTGCCCGCGTACCAGGCTTCGGGCTCATTCTCATGGCAGGGTGTCAACCAGAAGGTGTGATCCACCACGCGGCCCTTCGCTCCGCCCGGGGCCTTCGGGAAAGCCGGGGGCCGCGCAGCTTCCTTCCAGGTGCGCCCGAGGTCCATCGACCGAAAGACCGTCGGCCCGAGGTGGCCCGTCTTCGCCGCCGCGAGAAGCGTTCGCCCATCCCTCGGGTCGAGGACGACGTGATTGACGATGTGGCCGAGAAAATGCGGCCCGTCGACCCGCCAGGTTCGGCGGCTCACATCGCCGTGGTACAGCCACGCGCCCTTTCGGGTCGCGACCAGGACCACCACACGCCGTGAGCGGCGAGCGGCTGTTGCCTTCGCACGGTCTGCAACCTTTGGCCGCCTCACCTGCTTCCGGGTACTGCGCACCATGCGTCCCTCCTCCGTGCGTTCAGTCTCCGTGATGTTTCATCTGTGACCGACATCCGCTCGCTGCTGATTCCCTCGGGAGCGCCGCCTTTCCGGGACTGGGTAAATCCACTGGAGGTAAAACCCAATCCGGTCTTCTCCCTGCACTCTGCACGGTGCGGAGCATCAATCATTGCACGGCGCAACCATGGCCAGCGGCGGTTCCTCGTCTCTACGCGGCTTTGCGAGGGCACGGCCGATGCTTCTCGTGTCCTGCATGAACTGGATTCGCAAGTTGCTCAGCTTTGAACACTCGACTGATGAGCCTGTCCTGCGCTGCTTGAGAGCGCTCGGAGTCACCTCGCTGCCTGCTGGCCGGCGTCGCGCCCAGGACATTGTCTCGAAGGCCAAGCGATGCCCGCGGTGCAGAACATTGCTGTCCCACCTCTTCGATTGTGTGGGGTCGACGCTGTTCCTGGACGATGACCCGCATGCGCTGATGGGCGCCTTCAAAGCCACAGAGTGCGACCGATTCAGCGAGCAGGTGCTGGCCGCGCTCATCATCCTCCGGGGCCGACCCCGGATGCTTCCGCAGGATGCCTAAGCCGCTCTCTCGGCGCCCGGAGCGGGCTGGCCACGGTCGGCTGGAGGCTGTGTGAGCCGCCTCAGGCGCTCCTTCGGACTCGGGATTCCCGTGACAGGAAGCCAGCGTCGAACGCGATAGTCTCTCCTCGGATGGGCGTCGCGACCCTGGAACACTTCCGGCTCCTGGGCCTTCTCGGGCTCCTTGGCTCGGCTCTGCTTTTCATGGCCGACGTCATCCTTGTCTACGCCCCCATCCCCGCCGCACGTTTCGACATCTTCACTGCCGCCGTTGGCAAGACGCCGGCGCGACTCGTGTACGGGTCGCTCCTGGGCGTGTTCGTGATTCCTCTGGTGCTCGCCGGTTTCGGTCACATCTATCTCGCGCTTCGCCCTGCCGGGCCGTGGCTCGCCGTTCCCCCTGTCGTCCTGGGCGTCTTCGCCTATGTCATCGGTGCTGGCTTCCACGCAGCCATCCCCTTCTATGTTGTTGCGATTCAGGCGGCACAGGCGCAGGACGCATCGGCATCCCCCATGCTTACGCTGATGGCGAGAGTCTTCGTCCCACTCCAGAGAGCGCTCTTCCTGTGTGTGGCGACCTCGTCCGTGTGTCTCTTCGCCTCGATGCTTTCGGGCAGGACGCTGTATCCACGTTGGATGGCTGCGCTCAGCCCACTGGTGCTGGTTTTCATCTTTCGAGTCGCGCTGCGCATCAGTCCGCCGGCTGTCGTGGGCGTCCTGTTTCCGGCGGGAAGCAATCTCTCGCTGTTGGTCTTCCTTGCCGCTTCTCTTCTGGTCGTGGGCATCGCGTGACGAGGGACGTCGCGCGTCTGTCCTTCGCCGTTTGCCACCAGCGGAGTTTTTTTCGGCGCATGCATGGGACGTCCGAGGTCAACGGATGACTCCGAGGCTTGTCGCGCCCTTCCTCTGCGTGGCGGCGCTTCTATCCGGGCAGTTTTCCCAAGGCTCCGAGTGCCCCAAAGTGGAGGCCGTGCTTCTCGTGGACACCACCACGCACGAGCTCAAGCTTTGCGAGAAGGGGACGGCGGTGCGTGCGTTTCGGGTCGCACTCGGGACCGGCGGGACGGGCAAGGCGAAGGCAGGTGACGACAAGACGCCTCTCGGCGTCTACTCCTTGGGCTCGCCCCGCGCATCCCAGCGCTTTGGCGTCTTCATCCCGGTGAGCTATCCGACGAAGGAGCAGCTTGCGAAGGGATTCACCGGCGGCGACATCGGGATTCATGGGCCGGACCGACACTTCGCTCCACTTGGCACCGCCACCGCTTGGGTTGACTGGACGGCTGGCTGCGTCGCCGTTGGCAGCGACGAGGCGATTCAAGCCATCGCCGCGTGGGTGAAAGCAAAGAAGGTGGGCGTCGTGCAGCTCGACTGAACCATCACCTCGAGGCAATCGGTCAGACGACGCTCCTAGGACCGATGTACCCCATCACTCGGTGCCGCGGGCCTCATCCATCCCTGGCGGAGGTGTGGCCGAGCATCTGGTTTCCGCGCCTCGTCACTTCGTCTTCTTCGCTGCGCCCTTGCTCAGTTGCCGGACGTAGGCCACCACGCTTTGAACTTCCTTCTTGGAAAGCTTCGGAAAGGCGGGCATGGACTCGGCCAGCCCCTTCGCCGGGCCTCCCTTGGCGATGACGGCGGTCAGGAATTCGTCGCTGCGCTTTTGAACGACGCTCGCCGTGAAGTCCTGCGGCTGCGGTGTGAGGTAGGCCGCCGTCTCGCCGTCGCCCTTCCCTGCCGGACCGTGACAGGTGGCGCACTCGCGCTCATAGATGGTCTGGCCGGCGCTCGTCCCCGCCTTCTCATCGGCAGCCGCGCGTCCGGCGACGGCGAGCAACGCGACCGCCATGGCGGCCGAACCTGTGGGAATTCGAACGCGCGCCATGCACCCTCCCTCGGTGGTTGCTCGCACTGCTTACGAGCACTCGACGGCGACTGCAAGCGGAGCTTTTCTGCAGAGCACCGGAGGGAGACTCCGCCCGCGTGAAGCTTCACCGACGGCTGACGCGGGCAGAATCAAGCGCCCCAGTCGAGTCGCCAGGGCTCACGCCTCCGAGGGCGACGAGTCACTGCTTCACCAGCTCCAGCCTCCGGTTCTTGGCTCGTCCCTCCGCCGTGGCATTGTCCGCCACCGGTCGCTCCTGTCCGAAGCCGGCCGCCTTCAACCGGGTCGGCGCAATGCCCATGGTGACGAGGACCGCAACCACCGCCCTAGCGCGCGCCTCGGAGAGACTCTTGTTGACCTTCGCCCCTCCGACATTGTCGGTGTGGCCCTCGATGGTGAGCTTCAACAACGGGTTGTCCTCAAGCAACGCTGCGATTTGCACCACGGTCGGCTGGGAGGTGGGGCGAATCGTGGCCTTGCCCGGGTCGAAATCGATTTGTACCGGCACATGGCCGTCTTCATTCAACGCGGTCAACATCCCAGCGACCGTGGGGGCCTCCTCGTCGGGCTCGCCCTTCTGGACGGTCACGAGCTCGTAGAAGTCGCCGGCGTTGCTCATCAGCTGGACCCAGCGCTCCTGGCCATCCTTGACCTGCGTCTCGGTCAGGGTGTCGCTGTCTGCGTAGACAACCGTCCAGCCTGCCTGCTTGAAGACGCTCTCGTAGTTGGTGCGGACCGTCCGCGACGAAGGGGCGTCGCTCTCTGCGTCGTGCCGGTAATAGGTGTCCACGAGGTGCCCCTCGACACGCGTTTCCTTCGGCGTCCCCTGGGCGAAGGTGTAGGCATCGCGTTTCTGTTCAAAGCACTCCTGGATGTGAAAGCCAGGAAGGCGGGGCACGAGGACGTCCTTGCAATTCCCGTAGTCAGGGGCCGCAAGCGCCGGCCCGGCGATGACACCGCCCGCGACGCACAGGCTCGCAATCCAGCCACTTGGCATTTAGCCCCTCCCAGTGCCGGGGCGGGCTCTTACCACCGGAAACCTGGCCCGGGCGACGAACTTCCCAGCACCGGCGCATGGGTGTTTCGCGTCCTCTTGTCTCCGGGAGATGTATTGTGCGCGACCCCGGCACCCGTGCCGGCTGACTCGCAGTCTGCCAGAGGGAAAACCCATGAAGAAGACGCTCATGCCGCTGCTTCTCGCCATTGGACTCGGAGTCTCCTTCAATCCCGCGCCGGCCCGCGCCGAGACGACGAGCGAGGAAAGAGCAGCGCACCCGCGGATTGCCAAGGCCATCGACGACATGGAGGATGCCATCGCCTACCTCGAATCCGCACCGCACGACTTCGGTGGCCACAAGGGAGACGCGCTCCGGGCCACGCGGGAGGCGGTCCGCCAGCTCCGCCTGGCCCTCAGGTATCGGGCAATCGTCGATACGCGCCACGGCCACTGAGCCGTTGACCCGGCAACTCGTTTAGCCCCCGCCGCGGAACAGAAGCCAACCATCGGTGGCCAGCCACTCGCCGGTCACTGGTGCTCCGCCATCGGCGGCAGGCACTCCCGAGGGGGCCCCGGAATGGGGCCTCCCCACCGAACGCCCAGGGGCGTCACGCCGCGTGCGGCCGCCTCGCAGGCGAGACCTACGAGCGGGGAGGCCCGCTGCGGAATAGACTCGGGACCATGGCAAAGGTCCCGGACTTCATGTCCCAGCGTAAGGACCAGATGTTCCCGGCGCTGACCGAGGAACAGATCGGGCGTCTGGTTCCTCTCGGAGAGCACCGCGCCGTCAAGCGTGGTGAGGTTCTCCTCAAGCAGGGCTCCACCGACACCAAGTTCTTCGTCGTGCTCAAAGGAACGCTCGAAGTCGTCCTCCCGACCATGAAGAGCGAGGAGATGGTCGTCGTGCATGAACACGGCGACTTCACCGGGGAGATCAACATGCTCACCGGCCGGCCAAGCCTGGTGCTTTGCCGGGCCGCCGAGGACGGCGAGGTCCTCGAGTTCCACCGCGATGTCCTCAAGACCATCGTCCTCAACGACCCGGAGCTGAGTGACCTCCTCATGCGGGCGTTCATCCTGCGTCGGGTTGGCCTGCTCGACCGCGGGTTCGGGGACGTGGTGTTGATTGGGTCGCTCCACTCCTCGGACACGTTGCGCCTGCGCGAGTTTCTGGCGCGCAACGCACACCCCCAGACCTACATCGACGTCGACAGCGACCAGGACGTGCAAACGCTCCTCGACCGCTTCGACGTGAAGCTGGACGAGATTCCAGTCCTCATCTGTCGAGGCCAGCTCGTTCTTCGAAACCCGGCCAACCAAGAGGTGGCCGAGTGCCTCGGCTTCAACACCGACATCGACGTGAGCGCCGTCCGGGACGTGCTGGTGGTGGGCGCCGGTCCGGCAGGCCTGGCCGCGGCGGTCTACGCCGCCTCGGAGGGCCTGGACGTCCTGGTGCTTGAAGCGTACGCACCGGGAGGGCAAGCCGGGTCGAGCTCGAAGATTGAAAACTATCTCGGGTTCCCCACCGGCATTTCAGGTCAAGCCCTCGCCGGACGGGCCTTCACCCAGGCCGAGAAGTTTGGAGCCCAGGTGGCCATCGCTCGGTCCGCCGCCAAGCTGCTCTGCGAGCGGAAGCCCTATGCCATCCAGCTCTCCAACGGAGAGACGGTTCGGGCTAAGGCCATCATCGTCGCGTCCGGGGCCAAGTACCGGAAGCTGAGCCTGGAGAACCTCTCGCGCTTCGAGGGGTCGGGCATCTACTACGCCGCGACTCCCATGGAAGCTCTGGCTTGCGAGAATCAGGAAGTCATCATCGTCGGGGGCGGGAACTCTGCAGGTCAGGCCGCCACGTACCTGTCGCAGACGATGAAGCACGTTCACCTTCTCGTCCGCTCGGAAGGGCTGGCCACGACGATGTCCCGGTACCTCATCCGACGCATCGAGGAAAACCCGAAGATTACCCTCCGCACGCGAACGGAGGTCATCGCCCTGGAAGGTGAAAAGCATCTGGAGAAGGTGACGTGGAAGAGCGCGGCCAGCGGTGAGGTGACGACTCACCCCATCCGCCACCTCTTCCTGATGACGGGCGCGGTCCCGAGCACCGACTGGCTCCAGGGGTGTCTGGCTCTGGACGAGAAGGGATTCGTCAAGACTGGAACCGACATCAGTGGCCAAGAGAGAGACGCGATGGGCTGGAGCCTCCATCGAGCACCTTTCCTTCTCGAGACAAGCCTTCCGGGAGTCTTCGCCGTCGGCGACGTGCGTTCGACCAGTGTCAAACGCGTGGCCTCGGCGGTGGGCGAGGGTTCCATCTGCATCCAGCTCGTCCACAGGACGCTGGCCGAGTGATTGTTGTTCGCCTGAAGGCAGAGTCTCGGTCGAGCGCCGCGTCGCGTCGGTCGGTCCGCGAGCGGTCTGGCAACGGCGCCGTCCCATGATTGCTGCGTTTCGTTCGCTCGCCCGAAGGGTCCGGCGGGACTTCGCGCTCCTCGCCAGTCGAGCGCGCGCCGCGCTTCGCCGAATCCTCCCGAACGAAGCACAGCACCTCTTCGGGCTGACCCTGGCCGTGGGTGTCGTCTGCGGGCTGGTGGCGGTTGCGTTCCACGAGGCCATTCAAGGGGCCACGCATCTCCTCATCGACCGCGCGATGAACACCGTGGGACCCGCGTGGATCGCGTGGACCATCGTCTCGCCGACGCTGGGAGGCCTCGTCGCTGGGGCGCTGTTGACCTTCGTCGTACCAGAGGCCCGCGGCTCGGGAATCCCGCAGGTGAAACGAGCCTTCGCCCTCGAAGGTGGGCGCATTCGTCTGCGGGACGCAGTCGGCAAGTTCGTCGTCTCGGTCATCCAGATTGGCTCTGGTGCCTCGCTCGGACGCGAAGGGCCGACCGTTCAAATCTGCGCGGGCGCCACGAGCGCCCTCGCCCGGTTAACGTCTCTTCCCTCGAAGAGTGCGCGGCGCCTGATGCCGGTCGCCGTGGCAGCGGGCATCGCCGCCGCCTTTAACGCACCCATCGCCGCGGTGACGTTCACCATCGAAGAGATTGTCGGGACGCTCGACCAGACCGTCCTCTCCGGAGTCGTCATCGCCGCCGCGCTGGCTGCAGTCATCGAGCGCGGGGTGCTTGGCGTCCACCCAGTGATTGAAGTGGACCAGGCCTATGGCCTCGAGCACGCCACGTCCCTTGTCTTCTACGCGCTCCTGGGCCTGGGAGCGGCGGCAGTGTCGGTGGCATTCACCGACGGGCTCTTGAAGCTGCGACTGTGGTTTCGCGGCTTTCGCGCGCTTCCGGGCTGGATGCAACCGGCGGTGGGAGGCCTGGTGACTGGGCTGCTCGCCGTCGGGACGCTTCACTTCCTCGGTGTCCGGGGCGTCACCGGGGGAGGCTACGAGACGCTGGGCCAGGCCTTGGCCGGTCGCCTCGCGCTCAAGGTCCTCTTCGCACTCTGCATCATCAAGGGCGTGGCGACGGTGTTCTCCTATTCGAGCGGGGGCGCGGGCGGGATTTTTGCGCCGGCCCTCTTCATGGGGGCGATGCTAGGCGGTGCCGTCGGCTATCTCGACGTCGCCGCGCTTCACCATGAGGAGCGACAGCTTGGCGCCTTCGCTCTGGTCGGAATGGGGGCTGTCTTTGCCGGTGTCATTCGGGCGCCCATCACCTCGGTGCTCATCATCTTCGAGATGACGGGAGGCTACGGCCTGGTCCTGCCACTGATGCTCGCCAACATGACGTCCTACCTCCTGGCCAGTCGGTGGCGGCCCAATTCCGTCTATGACGCTTTGCTCGAACAGGACGGCGTCGTCCTTCCTCGAGCGACGTCCCGGACCCATCCTCTCGACCAGTTGACGGTGGCCGACGCGATGACCTCCCCGGCCGTGAGCGGAACGACTGAGCAGACGGTGCGCGACGCTCAAGAACTCGTGCGCGGCCGCGCCTTCTTCCTTCTTCCGGTGACGAACGCCGATGGGACGCTCGCTGGCATCGTGCCCGTGGCGCGTCTCCGAGCCGCTGCGGATGCGACTACGCCTCTGAGCGCCCTCCTGGAGCCAGCCCACACGGTGCGCTCGGACGCACCCCTCATTCGCTCCATCGTCCAGATGAACGACGCCGGGGTCCGGCAATTCGTGGTCGTCGACCACCTCCAGGGGACGCGCGTCGTCGGCGTCATCGCCGTCGGCGACTTCGTCCGGGCGCACGCTCGCGCCGCCCCGGCTCCGGATGAGGTCTCGGTGGCACGTACCAGTCAACCCAGCCGGCCACTCACGGTGCGTGCCAAGGAAGTCATGACGCCGGCCCAGCTCGTTCCCGGGGCGACGCCTCTCGAGGCGCTTCTGGGACAGTTCGCTTCGTCGGCGTCAAAGGCGCTCATCGTCGACAGCGGAGACGGTGAGTACGGCGTCGTCCTGGCGGAGAACGTCCGCGAGCTCGGGCGGGACGACGACCTTCAGCGAGTGCTCATCGCGGCCGATGTCGCGCACAAGGCGCCGCGCGTCCGCCCCGGGGCGGACCTCGCCGAGTTGGTGCGAATCTTCTCCGAGGGCGGCGCCGACGCCGTCATCGTGCAGGAGCCAGATGCTGGGACTCCCCTGGGCGTCGTCACCCGCACCAAGCTCGGCGCCCTTCTCCTCGAGTCGCACGCCGCGCAGCTGAGGGCTGGCTCCGAGGGGCGAGCGCCTTTACGCCCATGAATACACTCGGACCGGCGCCTAGCGTGGTGCCGCGCCCGGAGCCTTGGCGACGAATTCGGCGTCGATTTGCAGCTTGACGTCCTCGCCAACGACCACGCCTCCTGTCTCGAGGGCGGCGTTCCAGCCGAGTCCCCAGTCCTTGCGGTTCAGCTGCCCGGTGACGGCGACGCCTCGGACGACGCGCCCATAGGGGTCCTTGATGGCGGAGGAGAGCTCGACCTTCAGGGTGAGCGGCCGGGTCACCCCATGCATGGTGAGTTCGCCGGTGAGGGCAAAACCGTCCGCGTCGCGCTCGATGTGCATGGACCGAAAGCGAATCTTCGGGAACTTTTCGACATCGAAGAAGTCGGCCGAACGGAGATGGCCGTCGCGCTTGGGTTCCCGTGTGTCGATGGAGGCAGCGTCGATTTCAACCTCGACACGGGAACGGGTGGGGTCAGCCTCGTCCAGCGTCACCTTCCCGGCCACTTTGTTGAACTCTCCGCGAACGGTCGACACCATCAAATGCCTCACGCTGAAGTGGGCTGAGGTGTGAACGGGGTCAATTTCCCACTCGGTGCTGTGGCCGGATTCGGGCTTCATGGATGTGCCTCCTGGTGAGGACCCTATGTGCCGCCTAGCAACCGGCCGGGCCACCTCATGTTCTGGAAGACACTGGTGCACCAGTGGAACGACGGGGCCTATGGCCGCTCGCTCACCGCGCCACAGCTGGTGCGAGCTCAGGGGCTGTCGGCCATGACCTTCTTGGGCGGCAATGGCTTGGGAAGCGGTTTCCGGGGGAGTTGCTCGGGGCGCGTGGCGGCCTCGTAAACGAAGGCCGCCATGATGGCCGCAGCCTGCATCAGGTCTCCGGCCTGGGCGTGGTCATAGGAGTCGAGGCTCGAGTGGTGCGTCCGCGTCCCGTAGTCCAGAGGGTCCTGGATGAATTGAAACCCGGAGAGCCCCACACCGTCGAAGGACTCGTGGTCGGTCCCACCGGTATTGCGGATGGTGATGGTGCTCGCCCCCTGGTCATGAAAGGGGACCAGCCACTGCTCGAAGATGGGCCGGGCCATGTCGTTGCCCTGGAGGTAGATGCCGCGAATCTTCCCAGTCCCGTTGTCCAGGTTGAAGTATCCGGCCAGCTTGGCGTGCTCCGGCTTGAGCGCCATGGTGACCGGGTCGGCGAAGTGCGCCTTCACGTAGCCGAGGGAGCCCAAGAGACCCTGTTCCTCGCCGCTCCACAGCGCCAGGCGCACCGTTCGGTCCATGGGAAGCTTCAACGTCTTGAGGATGCGAAACGCCTCCAGCACCACCGCCGAGCCAGCTCCGTTGTCGGTCGCACCCGTCGCCGCGTGCCAGGAATCGAGGTGCCCTCCAAGCATCACCACCTCGTCCTTCTTCTTTCCTCCCGGAATCTCCGCGATGACATTCAAGCCATCCGGAGCGTCGTCGTAAAAGCGGGCCTGGAGGTCGACCTCGAGCTTGACGGGTATCTTCTTCTCCACCAGGCGGACGATTCGGTTGTACGGCTCGGGCGCGAGGACGATGACTGGGGGCGGGATGGGGAGCTTGGGGTCCCGGCCATTCACAGCCTCGGCGAAGACGAGCCCGCCGTCGCCGCGACGGTCGGTCATGAAGACGGCCGCCACACCCTCCTCGCGGAAGAACGCCCAGAGGGCGTCGTAGCTCCGGGAGCGACGCTCGTAATAGTCCGCCTGGATGGCCATTGGCAGGCTGGAGAGAAATTCGCGCGCCTTCTTCTGGTCCGACGGCAGCTTCGTCACCGGCCATTCCACCGGGGCAGGCGGAGTCGGTTCGGGAGCGACGACGAGCGCGGCGAGCTTGGCGTCGTCGTAGTGGGAGCTCGGAAGCTCGGTGGGGAGCTCGAGCTCTCTCGCCATCTCCAGGAGGACGACCTTGCCCCGCAGCTTGCCCTTGTGCTCGTCGCTGTACTTCTTGATGCGCGCGCGCAGCTTGTTCATGTCCGACATCTCGGCGCGCTCGCTGGGCAGGAAGAGCGGAGCGAGAACAGCCTCTGCAGTCACCGGGCCCTCCGTGGGACCGGACCACGCCTTGGGAATTCCTTGCAGCGGCGCGAAGGTGGGCGCCACCATGCTCGCCGAGTAGCGGGACATCGACCATCCACGGCCGAAGGTTCCCCACTTCTCGAGGTGGGCATTGGCCGCTCCCCAGCCCTGGAGTGCGTGCAGCGCCCAGTCCTGAGCCGAACGGAGTCCCGGCGAACCCGTCAGACGGGGGCCGTTGGCATCGGTGAGCCAGAAGAGAGTGTCCATCACCTTCGAGTCCTCGAAGGCCTCGGACTTGATGCGGTGGATGGTGGCCAGGTCGACGTGCTCGTCGGCACGGGCCAGGAGCGGCACCAGCCCGGGAAGCAAGGCGAGACCGAGTACCACCCGCTGCATGAGCTCACGCCGATTGCCTCTGTCCATGGGCCTCCCTGGTGCGGGTGCGGAAGCGAGCATGGACGGCGCTGCCCCGTCAAGAACTGCTCGGCTGACGAGTGCGTTCGCACTGCGAATCGCTTTCAGGCGTCATTGCCAGCGTTGAT
>Ga0302314_10010440_pt1 | contig 16247 bp, 14 predicted proteins | sample III_Palsa_N2_3_FD_200533 | JGI IMG/M metagenome (GOLD analysis project Ga0302314, IMG submission 200533) | Peat permafrost microbial communities from Stordalen Mire near Abisko, Sweden - III_Palsa_N2_3 | ecosystem: Environmental > Terrestrial > Soil > Palsa > Peat permafrost | place: Sweden... | reverse complement strand
CCATCGTCTGGACCGCGGACATGAAGACCGAAGCCGAGAAGCGCGACGAATTGGACGCTCGCAAACCCGCTAACGGCGCGGCCGTGCATCCAGCGGCCGAACAGCCGGTCAACTGACGCCGCTAGCGCCTGTAGACTTCGAGGCGTGCCTCGGGGTTTAAGTCTCGCCCATCGTCCGGCCTCAGAGCCGGACGCCTTGGGCGGAGATGGGTGATGCTGACCGACTGGCGGATGAAGGACTATGACGTGGGCGCGGGCGTCAAAGCTCAGGCGTTCGACGATCCGGCCTCCACCGCCGATTGGATCAAGGTTTCGGCCCCCGGCGACACCTATCTCGCCCTTCACGCGGCAGGCCGCCTGCCCGATCCCTTTGCCGACCAGAACGAAGGCCAATGCGCCTGGGTGGTGGATCGCGAGTGGTGGTGGCGTTGCGACGTGGAAGCGCCGGCGGCTAGCCCCGGCGAGCGCCAAATGTTGACGTTCCACGGTCTCGACACCTTCGCCACCGTCTGGCTTAACGGCGAGGTGCTCGGCGAGACGGACAACATGTTCCGCGCCTATGCCTTCGACGTCACGGGCAAGCTCGGCGCCGACGGCCTTGACCGGCTGGCGGTTCGGTTCGACCCGCCGTCGGAACGGCTGAAGCATCTTACCCCGCCGGTGATGGGCGCCATGTCCAGCAGCCTGATGGATAGCAAGCGTAACCTCGTGCGCAAGGCGCAGTTCGGTTGGGGCTGGGACTGGGGTCCCTGCCTGCCGACGGTCGGCGTCTGGCGGCCGGTGGAGCTTGCGGTTGTGGGCGCGGCCCATCTGGAGACGGTGCATTTCACGACTGAGGCGATCAGCGCCAGTCACGACGCGGCCCAGGTTCGCGTCGATATTACCGCCGTCGCCAGCGGCGAAGCGGCCCTCGATGCCGACGTCCTGCTGATCGGCCCTGACGGCGCCATCGTCGCCAGTGCGCTCGCGGCCATCGAGGGCGACCACGTCAGCGTCACCTTCGATCTCGACGAACCGCGCCTGTGGTGGACCCATGACCTGGGCGAGCCCAGCCTCTATCTGCTGGACGTTCGCCTGATGGATGGCGACGAGCAGATCGATCGGTTCGTGACGCCGGTGGGCGTGCGCACTATCGCCGTCGACCAGTCTCCCGATCCAGATGAGCCGGGAACCACCTTCTTCCGTTTCGTCCTGAACGGCCGGCCAATCTTCTCGCGCGGGGCCTGCTGGATCCCGGCGTCGTCGTTCGTCGCCAATCTGGGCGAGGCCGAGTATCGGCCGCTGCTGGAGACCATGGCCGAAGCCAATATGAACATGGTCAGGATCTGGGGCGGCGGCGTTTATGAACACGACGCCTTTTATGACCTGTGCGACGAGCTGGGCCTGCTGGTCTGGCAGGATTTCATGTTCGCCTGCGCGGCCTATCCCGAGGACGAACCGGCCTTCGTCGAGAGCGTCAGCCAAGAGGCCAATCAACAGATCGAACGGCTGCGCAACCACCCTTCGATGGCGCTCTGGTGCGGCAATAATGAAAACCAGATGATCCACGACTTCATGCGTCGCCCGGATGTGGAACAGCCGCCGCTGCTGGGCGACCTCTACTATGAGGACATAATCCCCACGGCGGTGGCGGCGCTGGATCCCACCACGCCCTATTGGCCGGGAAGCCCCGCTGGCGGCCCGCACGCCAACTCCATGCTGGCAGGTGACGTGCACGACTGGACGGTCTGGCACGGCCTGCCTCCGGTGCCGGTGGACAAGCCGGTCGGCCGCCCTAACGCCACGCCCGAGGGCAAGGCCTATACCCGCTATGCCGAAGACATGGCCCGCTTCGTCAGCGAATACGGCCTGCACGCCTCGCCGGCGATGGAGACGCTCAAGCGCGCCATTCCGGAGGCCGACCTCTATTACGGCTCCCCGGCCCTCGAACACCGCATCAAGGACAAGCCCAAGGACAAGGTGAACACTCTGCTCCTCACCTCGACCGGCCTGCCGGGGAATCTGCAACAGTATGTCGACTTCACCCAGATCATGCAGGCCGAGGGGCTGAAGTTCGCCATCGAGCATTTTCGGCGACGGATGCCGCACTGCTCCGGCTCGCTGATCTGGCAGTACAACGACTGCTGGCCCTGCGTGAGCTGGAGCCTGATGGACTACAATGGGTTTGGAAAAGCCGGCTATTCCTACACCCGCCGCGCCTATGCCCCGGTGCTGGCGTCGTTCAAAGACCTGGGCGACGGCCGGGCGGACCTGTGGATCACCAATGAGGCTATCGCAGACCTCCACGACAAGGTCACGATAAGCCTGATCCACATGAACACAGGCCCGGTCGCCACGGTCGAAGCGGCGCTAAACGTGACGGGCAATACCAGCCAGTCCGTCTGGTCGACGCCGCCCGACTGGCCCAAGACCGGCGCCGATCATGTGTTGCGCGTCAGCTCTAGCCAGGGCGCGTTTCCCGACAACCGCCTGTTCTTCGCGCCGATCAAGGACCTGGAGCGGCCCCGAGACGCGCCCCTGGACGTCGCGATCCGGCAGGTCGATCCGCACAGACTAGAAGTCGACCTGACGGCGACCGCCTACACCCTGTTCGCCCATCTGATCGTCCCGCACGGCTGGACGCGGTTCAGCGACAACCATTTCGACCTGATGGCCGGCGAGACACGCACGGTGATGGTGTCGAATCCAGACGTGGTTCTCCGGCCCGAGGATGTCACGGTGCGGACCTTCTAGGGGCCGCACCGAACGTCGTTCGATCAACCCTTCTTGGCCGGCGCCGCGGCAGGCGCCGCCGCCTTTGCGGCGGCGGCCTTGTCCGCGTCCGCCTTGGCTTCCTCGGCGCGGGCGCCGGCGAGCATGTCTGGAAGGGCGTAGTTGCCTTCGTGACAGGCATACTCGTAGACGATGCCCTTCAGGGGCGCGAACTCGTACTCGCCGCCCCAGGGCTTATCCCAGACGGATGGGTCGCTGATGGTGAACTGATAGAGCAGCCGGTCCTTGGCCACCCGGGTGAACCGCTCGGTCACCGTCAGGTTTTTCCAGGAGCCGTGATAGGCTTCGGCCTGCGGAATGTTGGTGGTTTCCACCACCAATGTATTGCCTTCCCAGTGGCCGATGGAGTCGCCCATCCAGGGACGAAGGCCGTCGGTGCGGTGGGTTCCGTTCAGGCGGACAATGCGGACGTCGTGCACCATCTCCACGTCGATGGCGATATTGTCGCGGCTCTGAACGATCTGATAGTCGTTGTTGTAGAAGCCATTGGCCAGCATCGGTGGGCCGGCGTTCCGGCCAAAGCCGAGGATGCAGCGTTCGCCGAGCGAACGGTTCTCCGGATTGTCGAACGAACCGAGGCCGCCGTAGCCACGCCCATAACCGCCGGCGCCGCCGCCAGCCTTGGGCGCGGGCGCGCGGCCGTTGGCGGTGGTGATGATCGAGGTGCGGGGCTCGCCGTGCACGCGCATGACCATCGAGCCCGGATCCAGCCAGCCATAGTTATAGCCGCCAACGTTGCCGCCGGCGGCGGCGAATTCGGGACGGGTGCCTGCCGCGGGCTTATCACCGCCCTTGGTCGGTGGCGGCGCGTTCGGATCGGTGGGCTTGTTGCCTTCCGCCGCCTCCTTCACCACCGCCTTTTCCATCGCCGCGACCTGGTCTGGCGTGTAGGTCGCCTGATCGCCGAGGTTGGCCGGGCGCGTTTCCGGCGTCAGGCTGGCGTTGGACCAATATTCGCCGAGGTCAGGCTGGCCGAGCGCGTTGCGCGGCGCCTGGTAGGGCCCTTGGGCCTGAACCGACGGCATTCCGGAAAAGGCCAGCGGACTCGCGCAGATCGCGGTCCCCAAAGCCAGCAAGGCCAAGCGTTTCATGGTCACCTCCCCAGGCGGCGCGCGCCGCCTGCGGCGCGATTTCTGCCAGGAGGATAACACAATCACCGGACGGGCAACCGGGATTCAGGTTTCAGCCATGCAACGCGGCGAGGTCCTGGCTGCCAGCGCGCCCCTGACTACCGGCGTTCCAGTGTCATCTTCATCCCGTCGCGCGGCCGGATCGTAATCCGCGCCTTCAGGGTCAATGGCTGGTCCTCCACGAACCGGGGTCGATAGCGTTGGGCGATGGTGGCCAGGATCAGCTGCGCCTCGGTCATAGCCAAGGCGGCGCCGATGCAGATGCGCGGCCCGCCGCCGAAGGGCATGTAGGCGAACCGGTCTCGCCCGGCGCTGTTCTCCGCGGAAAATCGTTCGGGATCAAAGCGTTCGGGATCACGCCACAGCGCCCGATGACGATGCACGACCCAGGGGGCGATCATCACGTCGCCTCCCTTGGGAATGCGCGTCTCCCCGATCATGTCCTCCGCCACCGCCTTTCTGCCGGAGAGCCCCGGCGCGGAAGGATAGAGCCGCATGGTCTCCTGGATGACCTGCCGGGCGTAGGGCAGGTTTTCCAGATCGTCATAGGTCGGCGCCCGACCGCCGAGCGCCGCGTCCAGTTCACGGTGCAGCTTCTCCTCGACCCCGGGATGCTTGGACAGGAGATACCAGACGAAGGTCATCGCGCCGGCGGTGGTCTCGTGGCCGGCGATGAAGATGATCACCACCTCGTCGCGGATTTCCTCAACCGTCATGCCCGCGCCGCCCTCGATGTCCCGGCCCGCGACCAGGCGGGCGAGCAGGTCCTTGGGCGCGTCGTCTTCCGGCCGGTTGGCCCGTTGATCGATGAGCTTATGAATGGATGCGTCGAGGGCGCTGAAAATAGCGCGGAGATAGTCCAGCTTTCGATTGATCCGCCACGGACCAATCCCGGGCAGGATATCGAGCAGGCCGAAATCCATCTCACCCATGCCCTTGGCCAGCGTCTTTCCAACGAGCTCGGCCATTTCGTCGCTGTCGGAGGAGAACATGGTTCGCGAGATGAGCTGCAGCGTCAGCGCGGTCATCTCCGCGGCGATGTCGACGACCGCATCGTCCGGCAGATTATTCCATTTGGCGATAAAGCGGTCAGTGGTTTCGACCATGGCGGGCGCATAGGCCACGATGCTGCGATGGTCGAACGACGGCGCCATGATCCGCCGATGCCGGCGCCATTTGTCGCCATCGCTCGTCAGGAGGCCATCCCCGAAGGCGGCGGCCAGAAAGCGGGAGTCGTGCTTGCCCTTCGGATAGTTGGCGACGTTGTCGAGCAGCACTCGTTTGACGCCAGCCGGATCACTGACGATGTAGAGGCTGCCGAAGATGCTCTTCAGCTCATAGACCGGCTGGTCGTAGGCGGCCTCGGGGATGGCGGCCATGCCGTTGTCCCGCGAAACCTCCATCATCTTCAGCAGCGACAGCGGCTTCTTGGGCGGCACGGTCGTTACGAGATTTGGCGCGGGCCGCGCTTCAACCAGGCTCATCTGTTTCCCCCAAGGACGCAGTCGTTCTTAGCCTTAGTCGCCGCGACGCCCTGGATTGGATGCAGAGCCCTAGCTTTGGATTGCCGCCGTCGTGCAGCCGAGCCTGGAATCCGCCAAGCCCACATACAGCCGCCACTCGCCCTTGAAGGCGACCAGACCCTCGACGAAGCAGACATTGCCCACCTGGCCTTGGGCCTCTGACGGATCGATCCGCAGGAAGGGCTGCTGGAGCCGGGCGATCACCGCGGTTGGATCGAGGGGATCGAACAACAGCTGGCCAGGCTGATAGGCGAAGGCCGGCGTGCCAGGCTCTCCATGCCCCGGATGGTTGGCGCCGTTGTAGAGCAGCACGATGCCGTCCTTGGTCAGCACGGCGGGCGGGCCTGGCTCGATCAGCATGGAGTCAAAGCGGCCGCGCCGGGGCGCGGCCAGCGAGCGCAGGCCCATGAGGCCGGGCACCCGATCGATCTGCCAGCCGCCGCCGGTCGCGCCCGGCCGGGGATCCCAGGTCAGGTAGGTTTCGGGGGACATATTGGCCTCCACCGGGCGCCAATGGATCAGGTCGTCCGAGGTGGCGCCATAGATCAGCCCCTCACCCCACCACATCCAGTAGAGCCCCTGATGCCGCGCGGCGACCAGCCGGCCATCCTTCAGTTCGGTCAGGATCGCGCCGGCCTTGGACGGGCGGCGCACATAGGGCGTACCGGCGAAGGCGGGGCCGTGCTTGGTCCAGGCGCGCAGGTCCGGCGAGGTGGCGACGAACAGGGCGCCGACCTTGCCGTCGAAGGCCGTGTAGGTGCAGACGTAGCCGCCGTCAGGCGACTCCACCAGGCGCGGGTCTTCGCAGCCCCCGGGCCACTCCCAGGCCTGCCACTTGTCGTCGGCTGGAAACAGCACCGGCTCGGGCTCAAGCTCAAAGTTCAGGCCGTCATCGCTGGTCGCCAGGCCGAGCCGGGAGGTTCCGGCATAGCGTCCTACCCGATCCTCCGCCCGCACCAGCAGGCAGACCTTGCCGTCGCGCACGACCGCCCCCGGATTGAACAGGTCCTTGGCGGCCCAGGCGACGCGCTCGCCGCTCACCGGGCAGGTGAAGGTGACGTCGTGTTGGCCGCCCAGAATCCGCTCGGGCGCCGGAAACGGGCCGATCGCCCAGTCAGGCTGGGGCGCGGGCGGGTCTGTCTGAGTCATGGGTGCCAAGTGACCTGCGCCGGCGCGAAATGGGATGGCGGTGACGCAGGGATTCGAACCCTGGATACCTTTAAAGGGTATGACGATTTAGCAAACCGTTGCCTTCAGCCACTCGGCCACGTCACCACGCCGCGCTCGCATAGCCGGTTTGCGCGGACGCCGCAACGCGAGAGGCGCGCGTTAACGCGGGGCTCATTCCAAAGTGGCAAACTGACGGTCGTTCCTCCCGTCTTGCCTGTACCGGGGCCCATGTCGACCGCCGCCTTGAATTCGCCACGTGATATCAGCGCCCTCGGCCAGGACGACTCAGCGTCGCCCGGTTTCGGTCGCGACAAAACGTCGGCCGCGCCAGGACCGTCCAACGACTCTCCCATGGCGAAGCCGGGGAGCGCGCCGCGTGATCGCCGGGGACCGCTGCGTCCCAAGGCGCTGGTGTCGACCCGCTCGCGGTTGCGCGGCGACTCGGTCGCCCAGGTCTTCCGGGCCGCTGACATCGCCGGGCTTGCGGCCCTGACCTGGGCCTTGTGCGACCGCGCCAATCCCATGGGAGTCTGGATGAGCCCGGTGGGCGCCGTGGCGCCCTTCTTCGCCGGTGCGGTCCTGCTGATCTACGGCCTCGGCGCGACTCATGCCTATGGCTTTCGCGCGCGCGAAAGCCTGATCCAGCATCTGATCACCGTCACTGGCGCCTTCGCCATAACCGGCGCGGCCTTGCTGGCGATATTGGGGATCGCCCGCGCCCCCGATTTTCTGCTCCAGGACCTGGCCGAATGGTTCGGGGTCGGCATGGCGATCACCTACGGTCTTCATATCGCCTGGTGGCTGACGGTGCGCGGGCTGCGACGGTCCGGGCGGCTGACGCCGAATATCGTCATTGTCGGCGCGACCCGTAATGCCGAGCGGATCATCAAAAACGCCCTCGAGCGCCGCGACGTGGCCGTGCTCGGCGTGTTCGACGATCGGCGCGGGCGCGCGCCCGAACAGATCGCCGGCGTGCCCGTGCTGGGCGACACCAGCGACCTTGTCGGGCACCGCATCATGCCCTTCGTCGACCGGGTGGTGATCACCGTCACCTCGAGCGCCCAGGCGCGCATCCGCACCATCGCGGCCCAGCTGCATGGCCTGCCCAATGACGTCACCCTGTTGATGGATATCGGCGAAGGCGGCGGGCCACAGTCCGCCCTATCGCGCATGGCCGACATGCCGCTGGCGCAACTCGCCGGCCGCCGCCAGGATCCGGACCGCGCCTCCGCCAAGCGGCTGCAGGATCTGGTGTTCAGCCTGCTTGGCCTGATTGTCGCGGCGCCGATCATGGCGCTGATTGCGTTGGCGATCCGCCTCGACAGCTCCGGCCCGATCTTCTTCCGCCAGCACCGCCAGGGCTTCAACAACGAGGACATCATCGTCTGGAAATTCCGATCGATGAGCCATGCCCCAGCGGAAGACCGCGGCGTGCGCCAGGTGTCCTACGACGATGACCGTATCACCCGCGTCGGCCGCTTCATCCGCCGCACCAGCCTGGATGAGCTGCCGCAGATCTGGAACGTGCTGAAGGGCGAGATGTCCCTGGTCGGACCCCGCCCCCATTCGCCGACGATGAAGACCGGCGCGGTGGAGTCTTCGCGGTTGGTCGCCGAATACGCCCATCGTCACCGCATGAAGCCCGGCCTGACCGGCTGGGCCGCCGTCAACGGCTCGCGCGGTCCGGTCGACACGCCGGAAAGCGTGCGCCGCCGGGTGGCGCTGGATATCGAATACGTCGAGCGGCAGTCCTTCTGGCTCGACCTCTACATCATGCTCATGACGCTGCCCTGCCTGATCGGCGATCGACAGGTCGCGCGCTGAGATGACCGACGCGCCGCATATAGACAACGACGCCTACGCTGGCGCCGCGCCCAGACTGTCCGTGCTCGCGCCGTTTTTCCACGACGATCCCCGGCTACTGCTGCTGGCCCTCGATCGGGAAGCCACGGAACTCGCCGGCGCGGTGGAAGTCGTCACCCTTGACGACGGCAGCGGCGACGAAGAGCTCACCGGCCGCGTCGCCACGGTGATCGGCCGTATGAAGCTTCCCGCGCGGCTTATTCCGTTGACGCAGAATATCGGCCGGGCGCGCGGGCGCAATCGGCTGGCCGCGGCGGCGCGTGGCGACTGGCTGCTGTTCCTGGATAGCGACATGGCGCCGGATACCCCGCGCTTTCTGGAGACCTATCTGGACCTGATCGAAAAAGGGTCGGCGGCCGTGGTTTGCGGCGGGTTTTCGCTACATCAGACTCCGGACGAGCCCGGTCACGCCCTGCACCGGCATATGTCGCTGAAATCCGACTGCCTGCCCGCCGCCGTGCGAAATCAGGCGCCAGAGAAGCATGTCTTCACCTCCAATCTTCTGGTGCGCCGGGACGTGTTCGAAGCCAACCGGTTCGACGAAGGCTTCAGCGGCTGGGGCTGGGAGGATGTCGAATGGGGCATGCGGGTCGCGCGGACCCAGGCGATCCTGCACATCGACAATACGGCCACGCATCTCGGGCTGGACACCGCTCCGGCGATCGCCGCCAAATATGAGCAGTCCGCCGCCAACTTCGGCCGCGTGGTCGCCGAACACCTGTCGATCGTCGAAAGTTACCCGAGCTATCGCCTGGCCAGGATGCTGAAGACGGCCCCGATGCTGCGCCGATGGCGACCGGCGTTGAAGGCCGCGGCGCTGATGGACGGCGTCCCCCTGCCCGCCCGGGACTTCGCCATGCGGCTCTATCGCGCCGCCCTCTATGCGGAGGCGGTGTGATGCTGGCGCCGGATGCCTACACCGCTGATCGGTCGTTGAAGGGCAAGCTGCGCCGCCGCGTGGTGCGGCTGCAGGAACGGCGGCCTGCGCGTGTTGCCCTGGATCGGCCGATGGTGTCCTTCAGCTTCGACGACGCACCGGCGACCGCTATTCAGACCGCCGGCGCCATGCTGGAGGCTCGCGGCGCGCGGGGCGCCTATTTCATCTGCGCCGGTCTCGCAGGCCGGGACAGCCGCATGGGTCGCTATGCCACCCGCGACGAGGTGATCGCGGCCAGCGCCAGGGGGCACGAGATCGGCTGCCATACCTTCAGTCACCTAGACTGCGGCGTGAGCGATGGTTTAGCCATCGCGGAAGACATCGTCCGTAATGACCAGGCGCTCGGGAACTGGGGGCTGAAGCCGACGACAACCTTCGCCTACCCCTATGGCGACGTGAGCCACGCCGGCAAAAAGATCGCGGGCCAACGGTTCGCCCTCGCCCGCGCCCTGCACCACGGCCTGATCGAGACGGGCGCCGACCTGAACCAGGCGCCGGCGGTGGGGATCGAAGGGCCGGACGGCTTTGCGACCGCGCTGCGCTGGATGCGGCGCGCCGTCGAGCGCAAGGCCTGGCTGATCCTCTATTCGCACGATGTGCGGCCGGACCCTTCCCCCGTGGGCTGCGCGCCGGATGATTTTGCGCGGCTGCTGGACTTCGCCCTGGCGGCCGAGGCCGATATCGTCACGGTCGCGGAAGGCCTGCGCCGGATCGGCGGCTGAGACAAACGCACGAAGCGTTGATCTGGAACTCATCCTCATAAACGCCCGCTCATCCGGGGCGAATGCCGGGAGCCAGATGACATAGCGCGGACGTCATTCGGCGAGGCTCGAGTAAAACTTCCCATCTTCTTCGCCATATGATTTGGATCCCGGCATTCGTTCAGTTACTGAGTGGTGTTGGTTGCTGTTATGATTCGCTTTGGTTTGTCGTTCAGCTGATCGGCGCCGTCTGGCCCCACGCTTCTGGATGATCCACCCATGACACGCACGACTGACGATCACCGCGCCAACTCCGACCACGCCCAGGACGGCTCCGTCAAACTGCTCCAGGCTAAAAAGCCCTGGCACGCCCCGCTGGTCATCGTGGCCGCCAGCGCGGGCTCTTCGGAAAAGCAACCCAATCCAAGTGAACTCACCTTCACCAATGGCCATGAGGTGGGCGCATCATAAAGGCCCACCGTTCCTCGCCGCGTCGAGGTCGGTGAAGCCTGGGCCGGCGAGAAAGCCAAGGCCTATATCGCTGCGCATCCGTGCTCTAACTTCCACAATTCCGCAAAATCTGGCTCGACATCCGGCGGACGCGAAGCCCATCTGGTCCGAATTCTCGAAGGGTGATGAGCCACATGCTTCGATTTCCCTCGGCTATCCTCGTCGCACTATTGGTGACTCTGTTCGCCAACACCGCGGACGCTGACGATCATGTCACAATCCGAACCGAGGCCGGGCCGGTCGTCGGACGCCAGCTTGGCGATATCGCGGTGTTCAAGGGTATTCCGTTCGCGGCGCCGCCCGTCGGCCCACTGCGCTGGCGGCCGCCGCAGCCTGTGGCGGCCTGGCGTGCGCCGCTTGACGCCTCGGCCTACGGTCCCGCCTGCCCGCAAGTTACCTATCCGGCAACGCCGAACGCCGGCGGCTACATGGGACCGACCAGCGAAGACTGCCTGAACCTGAATGTGTTTGCACCAAAGGGCGCGCATCGGGCGCCGGTGATGGTTTGGATTTTCGGCGGCGGCAATGTCGCCGGGGCCAACTCTATTCCGCCTAACGACGGTTCTGCCTTTGCCCGAGATGGCGTCGTGCTGGTGTCAGTGAACTACCGGCTCGGCGCCCTGGGCTTCTTCGCCCATCCGGCGCTTACCAAGGCGGCGCCGGCCGGCGAGCCGCTGGCCAACTACGCCATCATGGATCAGATCGCGGCGCTCAAATGGGTGCGACGCAACATCAGCCGGTTCGGCGGCGATCCATCCAACGTCACCATCTTTGGCGAGTCCGCCGGCGGCCAGGACGTGCTGACCCTGATGACCAGCCCTGCCGCACGCGGGCTGTTCGCCAAGGCGACAGTCCAGTCCGGCGGCGGCTGGGGCAAGACGCCCAGTCTGGGGCAGGCCGAGGCGCAAGGAAGCGCCCTGACGCAGAAACTCGGTCTGGCCGCCGATGCCTCGCCCGATCAGTTGCGCGCCCTGCCGGCCGCCGCCCTGGTCGGCGCGGTGCAAGGGTTTGCGGGCACAGGCCCCATCGTCGACGGCCACATCGTCACCGAGTCCATCGCCCAGGCCTTTGCGAAGGGCGATCAGGCGTCCGTTCCGCTGATCATCGGGACCAACAGCGATGAGGCCTCGCTGCTGCCGGCGTCCAACTATTCCGCCTTCCTGGCCAATCAGTTGCCGGCCGTGGTCGCCGCCTATCCGGACGCCGCGGCCGACCCCCGCGAGCTGGCCCGCGCCATCTTCGACGACGAGGTCATGGGGGCGCCGGCGCGGTGGCTAGCCGCCCGCCAATCGGTCAAGGCGCCGGCCTATCTGTATTATTTCTCCTATGTGCGCGTCGTGCGGCGCGGCAAGATTCCCGGCGCCAACCACACATCCGAAAACCCCTATGTGTTCGACACCCAGATGGGCATCCCCAACTATGCCGATCAGATTCAGGCCCAGGATCGCGCCATGGCGGCCCTGGTGCATTCCTGCTGGGTCAGCTTCGCCAAGACCGGCGCGCCGACCTGCAAAGGTGCGTCGGCCTGGCCGACTTATGCGCCAGCACGTGATCAATTGATGGAATTTGGACTGACGCCGGATGTCCGGTCGGAATTCCGCAAAGCTCAGCGGGACTCGGTGGAGAGGGCTGTGGGTCCAGGCTCCGACCACTAGTTGCTCCCCCGCTGGGGGAGCCAGTCGGCAAGGCCGACTGAGGGGGCGAGTGTCATCGTCAAGCGCCGCAGTAGCGGCTAGGCCCCCTCCACCGCTTCGCGGTCCCCCTCCCCCAACGGGGGAGGAATTAGCCCGCCTTAGACGCCGCCGGCCATATAGTCGTAGACGTCGGCGAAGCGGGTGACGGTGATGGCGATCTTCTCGTCGCTGATCTGGATTTCACCTCGGGCCACCGGGTGGTTGTTGGCCAGGATCCAGACTTCATCGTTGGTTTTGGCGTCCAGCGGGATCACCGCGCCACGGCCCATGCGCAACAATTGCTGCATAGGCAAAACCGACCGGCCCAGCACGACCGATATCTCCACATTGACGTAGTCAACTTGGCTCACCTCGTCACCCCACAGCGCCAGCGTACTTGCGTTGGTCCGCCTGTGGGCCACATTAGGCGCCACATGCTTGATCGCCCGTTAAATGATGCAAGTTTGGCGCCAGGGTTAACGCGCCCTGATGGCGCCCCCGCCGGCTGGGCCGTCTCGGCCGCGCCCGTGCCCTATCCGCAGGCCGTTGCGGCCATGGAAGCGCGGGTCCAGGCCATCCTGGATGGCGACGCCGGCGAGCTGATCTGGCTGCTGGAACACCCGCCGCTCTACACCGCCGGCGTGTCGGCCAAGCCTACCGACCTGCTCGATCCCGACCGGTTTCCGGTGTTCCAGAGCGCGCGCGGAGGCCAGTACACCTATCACGGGCCCGGCCAGCGAGTGGCCTATGTGATGCTCGACCTGCGCAAGCGCCGCCAGGATGTGCGGGCCTTCGTCGCCGCCCTGGAGGATTGGGTGATCGACGCCTTGGCCGCGTTCAACGTCGTCGGGGAGGTGCGCACCTGCCGGGTTGGCGTCTGGGTCGATCGCAAGGTTCCGGGCCTGCCGGTCCGCGAGGAGAAGATCGCCGCCATCGGGGTCAAGCTGCGCCGCTGGGTCTCGTTCCACGGCATCAGCCTGAACGTCGAGCCGGACCTGTCGCATTTCGGCGGCATCATCCCCTGCGGCATCACCGAACACGGGGTCACCAGCCTGGTGGACCAGGGTTTGCCGGTGACGATGGACGAGGCCGACGCGGCGCTGAAGGCGAGTTTCGAGCGGATATTTGGGCCGCTGGTTGAGGCCGAGGCGCCGCTCTAAGCCCTAATTGGAAAGGGCAGCCGCCTTCAACGGACTTGGCCCAAAGCGGTTCGCCCCCTGCTCGCCCGTCAACACCGCCAGCTCGACGATCGCCCAGATCAGCACCAGGCCAAAGATGAAGTCGAAGAAGCCCGGCGTATGCGGCCACACGGCCATCATTGAGAACAGCACCAGCGCCGCCCACCAGCCGGATCGCCCACGATCGTGCAGTCGCTTTGAGAGCAGGCAGGCGCCGCAGAACACCATCACCGGATAGAACACCCACCCGGTCACCCAGTGCAGCGCCTGCGTCATCACGCTCTCATAGAGCACCAGCACCACGATCAGAATGGCGGCGCCGAGCCAGAAGGGCGCGCGGGCCAGGCGGCCGCGAGGCGACAGGAAGAGCACCCTCCAGTCGATGTCGCCCATGCGCGCGCCGCTCCTAATTTTGCCTAGATCGCGCGCGAGGGTAGGCCGCATCGGCGCTTGCGAAAAGGCCGCCGATATGGCGAAGACCCGCTAAATACGGCAGAATGCAATCATGACCCAAGACGCCCCCACCTCGCTCCGTTCCGACCTCGGCTTCGACCTGACGCCGCCCAGCGCCGCCGAGATGCACAGGCTGGAAGCCGATTTGACGCCGGAAGAGGCCGAGGTGCTGCTGCACCACGGCACGGAGGCGCCCTTCTGCGGCGGCCTGCTGAACAACAAGACCGACGGCGTCTACGGCTGCCGCCTCTGCGGTCTGCCGCTGTTTCGCGCCCAGACCAAGTTCGAGAGCGGCACCGGCTGGCCCAGCTTCTATGCCCCCATCGATCCGGCGCACGCCCGCGCCGTTCGGGATGTCAGCTACGGCATGGTCCGCACGGAGACCCGGTGCGCCCGCTGCGACAGCCACCAGGGCCACGTCTTCCCCGACGGCCCGGCCCCGACCCGGCTGCGCTATTGCATCAATTCGGTGTCCCTGAGCTTCACCGCCGACGGCAAGCCCCTGCCCGACCCGCTGGGACGCGGCGATCATTTCTGAAATGAACCCGCGCCCGCGGTAGCCCGGCCGCGGCGATCGTGCGAACCTTGAGGCCGCCGAATACCGGAGCCGTCATGTTTGCCTTTCGAACGATCATCCTGCTTGGGCTGACCGTGACCCTCGCGTCCGTCGTCGCGGCCTGCGGACCCCAGGCGGCGCGGACCGGGGCGAGCAGCGCCGAAAGTCACGCGCCGGGCACCACCCTGGCCACCACGCCCGGACCCTGCTCGGCCTATTCGCCCGGAACACCCGGGGTGGTGCGCACCTTTTGCGGCGGCCCGGCGACGCTGAAGGCGTTTGTCGCCGGCAAGGAATACGATCTTTCCGGCGGCGAATGCGCCACCGACGCCGACGGCTTCAGCATCAACCTCGGCGTGATCTCCACCGATGAACTCGGCGGCCCGAAGCCGGACTATTTCGGCCTGACCCTGCCGGCGGGCGGCGGCCATTTCACCAATGCGCCGATGACCCTCAATGTCGGCGGCAAGGCCTATGCCCTGAGCACCAATACCGGCGACTTCACCCCAACCGGCGGAACCTTCACCGGCGCCGCGGCGGGCAGTTCCGCGCCGGTGACGGGGTCGTTCAGCTGCTGATCTGGCGTGGCGGCCTTCGCGTTGGCCCAAAGCCCCGCTTGCTCGCGAACCCTTTCTAGGGGAACGATGAAAAATTACCGATTGCCGCGCGGCGTCCTACGCAATGCACGGCCTTGGAATGATGCTCTTGGGCGAAATTTGGACTGCGATGAGCGGCAAACAGGAACAGCAGACACCGCTCAACCTGATTGTCGGCATCGGCGCGTCGGCGGGCGGCCTTGAAGCCTTCAAATCCTTCTTCGCTCATCTGCCGCCCGACAGCGGAATGGCGTTCGTGCTGGTCCAGCACCTGTCTCCCGACCATGAGAGCCTGCTGACCGAAATCCTGGCCAAGGACGCGCCAATCCCCGTGGTCGAGGCCAAGCACGACATGCGCCTCGAACCCAATCGGGTGCATGTGATCCCGCCCGACGCCACCTTGACCATCGAGGACAGCCGCCTCCTCGTCGTCAAGCCCGCGCCTCCGCGGTCCAGCCGCCGGCCGATCGATAGCTTCTTCGCCTCCCTGGCGAAGGATCAGGAAGAGAATGCCGTCTCGATCATCCTGTCGGGGGTCGGCAGCGACGGCTCGGTCGGCCTCGCCGCGGTCAAGGAAGCCGGCGGGCTGACGATCGCCCAGGCTGAATTCGATCACCATGCGATGGTGGGGATGCCGCAGAGCGCGACGGCGACCGGCCACGTCGACTATGTGCTGCCTGTCGAAGAGATGCCGGCCAAGCTGATCGAATACCGCGATCACCTGGCGCTGGTGGCCGACCGCAAAGACGGCGACGGCACGCGGATCGACGCCGCGGAACATTTGGCGACCGTCCTGTCGGTGCTGCGCGCAAAGACGGGGCATGATTTCACGAAATACAAGATCAAGACGGTCACCCGCCGTATCCAACGCCGCATGCAGGTTCTGCAAGCGGACGCCGTGCCTGACTACATCAAACATCTGCGGGAGGACCCCGCCGAACCGGAGCTGCTTTTTCGCGACCTGCTCATCGGCGTGACCGAGTTCTTCCGCGATGCGGAAGCCTTTCAAGGCCTGGCGGTGGTCCTGGAAGCCCTCCTCGATCGTGGCGGAGGGGAGCAGACCTTGCGGGTCTGGGCGCCGGCCTGTTCGACGGGCGAGGAGGTGTACAGTCTCGCCATCACCATTCGCGAACTGATCGATGCGCGAGGCGCAAATCTTGACGTGCAGATTTTCGGCACGGACATC
>Ga0302314_10010438_pt1 | contig 16249 bp, 15 predicted proteins | sample III_Palsa_N2_3_FD_200533 | JGI IMG/M metagenome (GOLD analysis project Ga0302314, IMG submission 200533) | Peat permafrost microbial communities from Stordalen Mire near Abisko, Sweden - III_Palsa_N2_3 | ecosystem: Environmental > Terrestrial > Soil > Palsa > Peat permafrost | place: Sweden... | reverse complement strand
TACGGCTTCGGTGGAATCCCGCTGTGCCTCGGCGAGCGAACCCATGTAATTGTAGTCGTCCGCGGATTGCATCGCGCCCGCGAAGAAAAGAAGGCGATACAGGTTGAGCGCGTCCGCGTCGGCAAGCCCTTTTTGGCTGAAAGCGTCGTTCACCAGCCTGTTCCAGTCGCCCGGGTCCCCGCCGTTCACCGCGAGTTGCTCGAGCGATCTGCGGGCCGCTTCCGGATCGGCGTTGCCTTGCGTGTTGCTGATGATGATGAGTGCATTCTGTTCAGGCTTTTCGCCGGCGGCCTTCGCCGCGTCGATCGCCATCTGGGCATACTTTTTCGCGTTCGCGTTGTCTTTCAGCGAATAGAAGGCGACGGCGACCATGGTCGCCGTCCTGTTGTTCAGCCCGTTGATCTTCTCGAGTTCCTGTCCGTAACCGATAGCTTTCTGAGGCTGGTTCGCCTGCGCCGCCAGCTCCAAGGCGTCGTGCAAGATGTCCTTTTTGTCTTCCTCGGGCATCACCGGAGAGTCCGCGGCTGCTTCCGCGGCGATCGTGGCGTTTGGGTAATCCTTCAGGCTGACGTAGATGATCGAGAGAAATTTGTTGATTACATAGGTTTCGTAAGGCGTCTGGTTTGGAACCGCCTGCGCCTGCTGCGCGGCCGTCAATGCCGTTTGAAAGTCGTTTGCCTGCATCGCCTTTTGCGCGGCTTCAAGCGGCGTGCCGACCGCCTTGCCGACCTTGTTGGTGTTGTCCGCGGCGACCGCCGCGGTCGCGGTGATCGTCATCGCCGCGGCCGCAGTTGTGGAAAGAAGCGCGGCGGCGAACGCAGCGCGAATGAAACTCTTATTCATCGGATTCCTCATGCCTATATGCGCGGCCGGTTCGGCACCGCATCCCCTCATTGTGTGGATTGACAGTCTAGTGTGGCCGTTTCGTGTTTCCAATGCGCGATTAGCACGCCAATTGCTATCACAACATTCGATATTGCACCGCAGCACAAAACTGCCTATCAGACGTTGCGCAAGGGACACGCGTTCATCATGGAAGATCGCCCCGCCGGCATTCCGCCAGAGGCCGAACTGGCCTCGACCGGCGGCTTCAACAAATATGTCGGCCCGCTCTATCGCCTGCCCGATGGCGAAGACGGCGCGCTCAAGCGATTCGTGTTCGCCGTCGCAGGCAAGCATATGAACAGCGCCGGGACCGTGCATGGCGGCATGCTGATGGGCTTCGCCGACACCGCGATGAGCCGGACATCGCGGCTGGTATCGGGCGCCAAAAGCTGCAACACCGTGTCGCTCAATTGCGATTTCGTCGGACCCGGCAAATTGGGCGACACGATCGAGGCGCGGGTGCGCGTCACGCGCCAGACGCGCACGCTGGTTTTCGTATCGGCCGAACTGGTGAGCGACGGGCGCACATTGCTCGTCGCCACCGGGCTGTGGCGGATCGCGGGTGAGGCATGAGCGCTTTTCCGCTGCCCGGCTTCCGCGAGACCGCACTGATCGATCCGTTCGAGGTTTTCGTCGGCCCGGTCTACGAACAAGGCGAGCCGCCAGCGCGCCGCTTCGCGCTCCTGATCGACGAGCGCCACGTCAACATGCGCGGCGTCATTCATGGCGGCATGCTGATGAGCTTCGCCGACGCGGCGCTCGGCCAGGCGGTGTGGGACGCGACCGACCGCGCGCCGTCGGTCACGCTCAACATGCAGTCGCAATTCCTCAAGCCCGCGCGTGCCGGTGAGATCATCCAGGTGACGCCCGAACTGATCCGCCGCACGCGCTCCTTCGTCTTCATGCGCGGCGATTTCAAGGTCGACGGCGAAACGATCTTCGCGGCGACCAGCGTGTGGAAATTGCTGGGGCAGAGTTGAGATGGATCTACGCGCCGCGATACTCTGGCTGCAAATCTTTCATGTCGCATTTCTGCTTCTGCACGACTGGATACCGCTTGGAGCATTGAACGATCTGGCTGCCGTTCGCCGCGAGAACTCCCGCAGGGCTTTGATCATGGGTACGGCGATAAGCTCGCTGGCCTTCGTGCTGGGGCTGGTGTTTTGTTTCGTTTATGTCCCTTGGCCGCATTGGCTCTGCGTCTATCTTCTGGTTGCCTATATCTTTCTGTTTTTCGGCGAATTGCACGCTTGGTGGGTGCCTTATCTCGTTTGGCCGCAGCCCCGGCGTGCGGTCCGCTACGAGGCAATGTTCGGCCGCACGCACGCGTTCCTGCCCGGCCGCAACGGCATCAGGCCCAACACGCTGCACGTCATTCTGCATGTCGCGACGCTTGCGCTGGTCCTGCTTTTGGCCGTTCAGGTCTGGCGCTCGTAACGCCTTGTTTACCATGCCGTGCGAGCCTCATCTGGGGCAAAAGGCTGTTTGCATGGCAAATCCGGCGGAACTGGTGCTGGGCTCGGTCCAGTTGGGCCTGTCCTATGGCGCGGCCAACCGCACCGGCAAGCCTTCGCGCAAGACCGCGCTCAGGCTTGTCAGGCGCGCGGCCGAGGCCGGCATCACCAAATTCGATACCGCCCGCGCCTATGGCGACAGCGAGGAACGTCTCGGCGAAGCGCTTGCCGCGCGCAAAGCCTTGCGCACGATCACAAAGCTCAGCCCGCTGAGCGAACTCGCCTCCGATGCGTCGCGCGAGGATGTCCGCGCAGCGGTCGATGCGAGCATTGCGGGATCGCTGGCCGCTCTGCGCCGCGACCGCATCGATTGCCTGCTGCTGCATCGTGCGGCCCACATGACGGCGTTCGATGGCATGGTGTGGGAACGGCTGATCGAGAAACTGGAAGATGGAACGGTGCTGGCGCTCGGCGTCTCGGTGCAATCGCCGGATGAAGCGCTGGCCGCGCTCGCCTGCGCCGATGTGCGCCATATCCAATTGCCGTTCAACCTCCTGGATTGGCGCTGGCGCGAAGCCGGCGTGATCGACGACATCGCCGAGCGCCCACAAATCACTATCCACGCGCGCAGCGTCTTCCTGCAGGGCATTCTGGCGGCCGACGATGCGTCGGTGTGGCCGGCGGTCGGCGGCGTCGATGCGCCGGCGCTGATGAATCGGCTCGGGGCTCTCGCGCGCGAGTTCGAACGCGAAAGCGTGGCCGATCTGTGCCTCGCCTATGCGCGCGGGCAAGGCTGGCTCGACGGCGTGGTCGTCGGCATGGAGACCGAGGACCAGCTCGACGACAATCTGCGTCTGTTCGTCCTGCCGCCGCTTTCGACCGAGGATTGCGCGCAGATCGAGCGCCGGATCCCGCGCGTTCCGACGACACTTCTCGATCCGGCGCAATGGCCAAGACGATGACCGCGATGTCCCCGCGGGCCTCCGCGCTCGATCAGTTCCGGCTGGACGGGCGCATCGCCTTCGTCTCCGGTGCCGCCGGCCATCTTGGCCGCGCGATGACGCTGGCGCTGGCGCAAGCCGGCGCAGAAGTCGTTGTCAACGGCCGCAATGACGCGCGGCTCGAAGAATTCGAAAGCGAATTGAAATCCGCCGGCCATCGGGTGACGCGCGCCGCATTCGATGTCGCCGACATCACAGTCTCGCGCCGCTTCTTCGCGGGCCTCGCGCGTCTCGACATCCTGGTCAACAATGCGATCAGCATGATGCCCAAGCCGTTCGCTGCCCTCGAACCGGGCGATTTCGACGAGACCTATCGCAGCGCCGTGACCGCTTCGTTCGAAGCGGTGCGCGCCGCGCTGCCCGCCTTGCGTGCCGGCGTGGCCGCGGCGGGCGAAGCGAGCGTGATCAATATCGCCTCGATGTATGGGGCGGTGTCGCCGGACAAGCGCATCTATTCCAAGCCGGAACAAGCGAGCCCGTTCCACTACGGCCCCGCCAAGGCGGCGCTGCTCCAGTTGACGCGTCATCTCGCCGCGGAACTCGGGCCCGAACATATTCGCGTGAACGCCTTGGTCCCTGGCCCTTTTCCGCGCGGCGAAGTGGCGGCGAACGACCCGGGTTTCGCGCAACGGCTGGCGGACCGCACCATGCTGCACCGCACGGGCCGTCCAGAGGAGATCGGCGGCCCGCTCCTGTTCCTGGCCTCGCAGGCATCGAGCTTCGTCACCGGTTCCGCTCTGGCCGCCGATGGCGGCTGGGCGGCTTGGTGAGCTAAAAGACGGGCTGGCTGGCAATGAACATGGCATTTCTTTCCTCCTTCCGCGTGGGCCGCGAGACCGTCTATCCGGAATCGCTGCGCGAGCGGCTGAGCAAATTCCCGCTGCTCGCCGAGATCGGCGACGCGGCGCTCAAGCGCCTGCTCGCCGAAGCCAACTGGTTCGGCCTGCCAGGCGGCATGCTTCTCAAGCGTGACGGCGAAAACGACCGCGCCCTCTTCCTCGTCGTCACCGGCGCCCTGGGCGTGTTCGTCGACGACGAGAAAGGCAAGCGCCGCCTGGTCGCGCATATTCCGGCCGGCGAAACCGTCGGCGAGATGTCGCTCATTTCCGGCGAGGCGCATTCCGCCCAGCTCGTCGCGCTGCGCGACACCGAATTGCTGCGCATCAGCCGCGACGGCTTCGACAGCCTGATCGCGCGCCATCCCCGCGTGATGCTCAATCTGATGCGTATCGTGGTGCGCCGCCTGCAGCAGACGACGCATCGCCCGACCGACGGTGCGCGGCCGAAGACCTTCGCCATCGTGCCGCTGCAGGAAGGCCTGAGCCACACCCATATCGCGCAACGCCTCGCCGCCGCCCTCAAGGAGATGGGATCGAAGGCCGCGGTGCTCGATGCGAGTTCGGCGGAACAATCCGCCGACTGGTTCAACGAATTCGAGGCGGCTCATGACATCGTCTTCTATCGCGGTGACACGCCGACCAGCCCATGGACGCAACTTTGCCTGCGCCAGGCTGATCGCGTATTCCTGATGGCGCGCGCCGACGAGCCGCTGCCGCTGAAGCCGCTCGATTTGCCTGCCTTCAAGGAACGCGCGACGGGATTGCCGGAACTGTTGCTGCTGCATCCGGAAGGCCGCGCCTATGGCCTGCCGGAGCATTTCGCGATCCGCAGCGGACTGTTCGAATCCCATCATCACGTACGCCAGGGCAATGCGGAAGACGTCGCCAGACTGGCGCGCTTCGTCTCGGGCCGGGCAGTGGGATTGGTGCTCGCCGGCGGCGGCGCGCGGGGCTTCGCCCATATCGGCGTGATCAAGGCGCTGATGGAAGCGCGCGTGCCGATCGACAATCTCGGCGGCACCAGCATGGGCGCGATCATCGCCGCCGGCATCGCGCTGGAATGGAGCGTGGAGGAATTGACCGAGCGCATGCGCGCGGCCTTCGTCACCGCAAACCCGCTTTCGGACTACACCATTCCGCTGATCGCTTTGGTGCGCGGCAAGAAGGTCACCAATCTGCTGCGCGAGCATTTCGGCGAGGTCCGCATCGAGGAGTTGCCCAAGCCGTTCTTCTGCGTCTCTTCCGATCTCACAAGCGGCCGCATCCATGTCCATCGTCAGGGACCGCTGTGGCGCGCGCTGCGCGCCAGCGTGGCGCTGCCGGGCATCCTGCCGCCCGTCACTCATCATGGCCATCTTCTGGTCGACGGCGGCGTGATGAACAATCTGCCGGTGGACGTGATGGCGCAGCGCGCCCACGGACCGATCATCGCCTCCGACGTGACCGGCGAGCTCGATCTCAGGGTCGCGGATTCGCGCTATGGCGAGCGGCCGATCTGGTGGCTGATCGCCCAGCGCATGCAGGGCACGCCGTCGATCGTCTCCATCCTGATGCGCTCCGGCACGGTGGGCTCCGAAGCCCAGCGCCGTATCGTGCGCGAGCAGGCCGATTATCTGTTCGAGCCGCCGCTGGCGGATGTGGGCCTGCGCGATTGGAAGAAATTCGACCGTGCCATCGCCGAGGGCTACGAGCACGCGCAGAACCGGATCCAGGAAAAAGGCGTCCCGCTCGCCGACATGTGGAGCGACGGCCCGGCGATCCCGCTGCCGCATGAGGCGCTGGTTTAGGGTCCGTACACAATCGGCGGAGCCAAAAACCATATTGTCATCCCGGCCGAGCGAAGCGAGAGCCGGGATCCATCGGGACGGCGTCGGAATGGGTCCCGGCTCTGCGCGATGCTGGCGCATCGCTTGGCCGGGATGACACCGTTTTGTTTGTCCAGATATGAATACGGACTCTGGTCTAAGGACCCCGCAGCAACCCCGCCGGCCGCGCCGACAGCGCCGTCCAGCTTCCGATCAATCCGAACAGCAGCGTCACGATGGCGCCGCCGATCACGGTGGCAAGCGCCGCGCCGGCGTCGAACAGCAGGCGCACGTCGAAGACATAATGCGTGACGGCCCAGGCGGCACAGGTTCCGGCACCGAGCGCGAGCAATCCGGTCAGCGCGCCGATCAGGCCATATTCGATGGCGTAGATCGAAGCGATCCGCGCCCGCGTCGCGCCCAGCACTTTCAGCACCGTGGAATCGTAGAGCCGCGCACGGCTGCCCGACGCGATGGCGCCCGCCAGCACGAACAATCCGGCCAGGATGGTGACGAGGCTGGCGGCGCGCACGCCGTCGCTCAATTCCTGCAGCAGTCCGTTGACCTGGGCGATGGCGTCCTTGACCCGCACGGTCGAGACATTGGGGAATTTGTCGGTGATCGCGCGGTACATTGTCTCCTCCTCGCGCGGCGGCACGCGCACGCTGGCGAGGAAATCGTGGGGCGCCTTGTCGATCAGGCCGGGCGAGAGGATGAGAACGAAATTCTGCTGGCCGTTCGAGAAATCGACGTCGCGCAGATTGGCGATGGTGCCTGTGATCTCGCGGCCGAGGACATTCAAGGTGATCGTATCGCCGAGCTTGAGGTGCAGGCCCTCGGCAAGTTCGCCGTCGAATGAGATCAGCGTCGGTCCGGTATAATTCGCCGCCCACCATTTGCCGGCCGTGATGTCCGTGCCCTTGGGCGGCGTCGCCGCATAGGTGATGCCGCGGTCGCCGGACAGCGCCCAGCGCGCGCTTTGATCGACCTTGGCGTCTTTCGCCGCGATTTTGTTGAGCGCGGTGATGCGCCCGCGGATCATCGGCGAGCGCTTGTAATCGCTCGGGTGGAAGCGCGCGACGGTTCGGTCGAACGCGTCGGTCTCGTCGGGCTGGATATCGACGAAAAAAAAGGTCGGCGCGGTGCCGGGCAGGTCGTCCTTCACCTGCGCCGCGACGGTTCCGTCGAGCAGCATCACGGCGGCGAGCAGGGTCAACCCCAATCCCAGCGCCACGACGACGGAGGATGTCGCAGCCCCCGGCCGCGTCAGATTGGCAAGCGCGAGGCGGAACGTGGACGACTTTGGCCGCGGCAGACGGCGCAATGTCCAACGCAGGCCCAATGCGAACAGGTTCAACACGATCAATCCGCCGGCGACGCCGCCGAGGAAATAGGCGGCGAAGACAACCGATGGCGAAATGAACAGCGCCAGCGCGATGACGATCGCCGCCGCGCCTGCCGCCAGCGCAAGATAGGGCAGGCGCCCGCGCGCATTCGAGGGCGCGACGATGTCGCGGAACAGGCTCGCCGGCGCGATCTCGCGGGCGCGGGCGAGCGGCGGGATGGCGAAAGCGGCGGCGGAGAAGAGTCCGAACACCGCGGCCAGTAAGAGCGGTCCGCCATAGACGGCGTATTTCGCCGGCGCCGGAATCTCCGCACCGTAAAGCGCTTCGACGCCGAACGGCAGAAGCGCGCCGAGCACCAATCCCAGCGCCACCGCCGCGACAGCGATGGTCATCACCTGCAGAAAGAACATCAGGAAGATCGTGCCGCCCTCGGCGCCGAGCGCTTTGAGCGTGGCGATCTCGCTGCGTTTGCGATCCAGAAATGCACCGACCGCCTGTCCGGCGCCGACGCCGCCGACGGCGAGCGCGGTGAGGCCGACCAATGTCAGGAACATGGTGACCTGCTCGACGAAGCTGCGAATGCCGGGCGCGGCATTGTCGCGGTCGCTGATCTGCCAGCCCGCGTCGGGATAGGCGTCGGCCGCCGCGCGCTTGAAAGCTGGGATCGACGCGCCGGCCGGCAGCGCGACGCGGTAGGAATATTCGATCAGGCTGCCGAGCATCACGAGTCCCGTGCGTTTCAGGCCATCGTCGGAAATGATCACATGCGGCCCGAGACTGAAGCCGCCAGAGAGCCGGTCCGGTTCGTTCGTGAGAACGCCTGCGATGCGAAAATCCTGCGAGCCGACACGCAACAATGCGCCGCGCGCGACGTGCAGATGATCGAGCAGACTTTGCTCGGCGACCGCGCCGCATTCGTTTGTGTTGCAGGCGAGTGCGGTGGCCAGTTTCGCATTCGGCGACAGTTGCACATTGCCGTAGAGCGGATAAGCGCCGTCGACTGCCTTCAACTCGATCAATTGCCGTTCCGCTTCCGCGCCATTCTTCAATGCGTAGGCCATGCCGCGCATCGAGACGGTTTCGGACGTTCGGCCGTAACGTGCGAGGAAGGCGCGTTCGTCGCCTGTCGCAGTGCGATGGACAATGCCGACCGCGACGTCGCCGCCGAGCAGGACTTGGCCCTGCGTCGCCAATCCGGTGAGCAATGCGTCGGCGAGCGAGCAGACTCCGGCAATGGCGGTCACGCCGAGCACCAGACAGGCAAAAAAGATGCGAAAGCCGGACAAGCCGCTGCGCAATTCGCGCCGGGCCAGTCGTGCGGCGAGGGCGAGCGCGTTCACCGCGTGCGCTCGTCGGCCACGATGCGGCCGTCCTTCAGCCGCACGATGCGTCCGCAGCGCCGCGCCAGCGCTTCCTCATGCGTGACGAGAAACAAGGTCGTGCGGTCGCGCGCATGCAGCGCGAACAGCAGGTCGGCGATTTCGGCGCCGGTCTGGCCGTCGAGATTGCCGGTCGGCTCGTCGGCGAACAGCACCTTGGGCCGCGGCGCGATGGCGCGGGCGAGCGCCACGCGCTGCTGCTCGCCGCCGGAAAGCTGGCCGGGATAATGCTCGAGTCGCGCGCCCAGTCCGACGGCCTCGAGCTCGGCCCTGGCGTGCGCGAAGGCGTCCGCCGCGCCGGCAAGCTCCAGCGGCACGGCGACATTCTCCAGCGCGGTCATGGTCGGGATCAGATGGAAGGACTGGAAGACGATGCCGATGGCGTCGCGGCGGAAGCGGGCCAGCGCATCTTCGCCCAGATTCGTGATGTCGGTGCCGGCGACGACAGCGCGGCCTGCGGTCGGCCGCTCGAGCCCCGCCGCGACCATCAGCAGCGACGATTTGCCGGAGCCCGACGGCCCCAGCAGCGCCACGGTTTCGCCTTGCTCGACGCTCAGCGTCACGCCGGACAGGATGGCGACGGGCCCCGCCGCGCTCGAAAGCGTCAGGCTGATGCCGTCCAGGACAATGGCGCTCATGTCTGGCTCCCCGCGCGACCGGACATGCGCAAGCGATGAAGTCGTGATACGCGATATGGCATGAACCGGCAGCGATTCAAGAACTCTTCTTCACCTCCCCCTTGCGGGGAGGTCGAAAAATCCGAAGGATTTTTCGGGTGGGGGCGAAGGCGATTCACCGTCGCCCCCGCCCGAAACGCTGCGCGTTTCGTCGGTACGCTGCCGCTACCGACTCCCGCAAGGGGGAGGTGGGCATTTGCGCTCGCGCTATTGTTCTTCGCCGGGACGCCCACCTTCGCCGCCGCTCCGGTCAAGATCCTAATGATCGGCACCAGCCTGACGCAGGGTTATGGCCTGCCGCCGGGCACAGAAATCCCGGCGGTGCTGGAGGCGAAGCTGAAGGCGGCTGGTGTCAACGCCAGCGTGATCAATGCCGGCGTCTCGGGCGACACCTCGGCCGGCGGGTTAGCGCGGATCGACTGGTCGCTGGCGGATCGCCCGAACGCGGCCATCGTCGAGCTCGGCTCCAACGACGCGTTGCGCGGCATCGATCCGGCGCAGACCGAGAAGAACTTGTCGGCGATCCTGGCCAAGCTGAAAGCGGCGCACGTCCCCGTGCTCCTGCTCGGCATGCAGGCGCCGCGCAATCTCGGGCCGGAATATGCGGCGCAATTCGATCCGATCTATCCCAAGCTCGCGAAGCAATATGGCGCGCTGCTCTATCCCTTCGTGCTCGATGGCGTGGCGCTGAACGCCAAGCTCAACCAGGCCGATGGCATCCATCCCAATCCCAGCGGCGTGAAGATCGTGGTGGAGCGGATGTTTCCGGATGTGATGAAGCTCGTGGCCGAGGTCGGGCGCTAGATGTTCAAGCGTCTCCTCTCCGTCGGCGGGTTCACGCTGCTGTCGCGCATCACCGGTTTCGCGCGCGATATTTTGATGGCGTGGATCCTCGGCAAGGGCATGTGGTCGGACGCTTTCATCGTCGCGTTCCTGTTCCCCAATTATTTTCGCGCCATCTTCGGCGAGGGCACGATCAATCCGGCCTTCCTGCCGCGCTATGCGGCGCTGTGGGCCAAGGGCGAGCACAAGGCCGCGGCGCTGTTCGGCGACCGGGTGTTCTCCTGGCAGATGGCGGCGCAACTCGTGATCCTCGTGCTGGCGATGATCTTCATGCCGTGGCTGGTGCGGCTGCTGGCGCCGGGCTTCGCGGACAATCCGATACAACTCGCGCTCACCGTGCATCTGGCGCGCATCACCTTTCCCTATCTGATCCTGACCCTCGTCGCAGTGCAGCTTTCGGCGATGCTGAACGCCATCGAGAAATTCTGGGCGGCGGCGGCGTGGTCGAATTTCCTCAACCTCGCGATGATCGCGACGCTCTTGGCCTGGCGCCGGTTTCCCAACGCCGCCGAAGGCGCCGCCTGGGGCGTGCTGCTCGGCGGTTTGGGGCAGCTCTTCTTCATGCTCTGGGCGGCGCAGCGCGAGGGCGTGAGCTTGCGTATCGCCTGGCCGCGCTGGACGCCCGAGATCCGGGAATTCTTCATCGCCTTCGGCGCCGTCACCGTCGGCGCCGCCAGCGTCGTGATCGCGCCGTTCATCGACACGGTGCTGGCCAGCCTGCTCGCCACCGGCAGCCGGACCGCGCTCTACTACGCCGACCGCATCAACCAGCTTCCGCTCGGCGTGCTGGGCATCGCGGTGGGCACGGTGTTGCTGCCGGAGATGTCGGCGCGGCTGGCGACCGGCGACCGCGTGGGCGCCGATGTCGCGCAGAACCGCGCGGCGGCGCTTTCGCTGCTGATGACGCTGCCCTTCGCGGTCGCCTTCGTTGCGATCCCGCAGACGATCATGCGCGCCGTCTTCGCCCATGGCGCGTTTGATACGCATGCCGCCGATCTCTCCGCCATCGCGCTCGCGGCCTATGGCGTGGGATTGCCGGCCATGGCGTTTACGCGCATCGCCGCCTCCAGCTTCTATGCGCGCCATGACACGATGACGCCCGCACGCATCACGATCAGCGCCATCGCCGTCAACATCGCGCTCAAGCTCATCTTCATCTGGGGCTTGCATCTGAGCATCGCGGGCGTGGCGCTGGGCACTGCGCTGGGCGCCTGGGTGAATGTGGGCCTGCTGATCTTCTTCGCGCGCCGCCGCGAATTGCTACGCATCAGCCCCGAATTCCGTCGCGCCATCATGCCGATCCTGCTTGCGGCCGCCGCGACGGGCGCGGGCGCGCTAGCCGCAGTCGCGCTGGGGAACCGTTTCCTGCATGGCGCCGGCGGCTTGCACAATGCCGAATTGCTTGGGCTCGCGATCGTCGTCGCGAGCCTGGCTTACGCCGCGATCGTCTTCGCGTTCCGGCGAACGCTTCCTCTGGGCCGCGGCGCATGAGGCTGTTCGTGGCGCTGGCGCTGCCGGATTCGGTAGCGCAGGGGTTGATGCTGATCCAATCTGGCGTTCCCGGTGCGCGCTGGAGCACGCGCGAGCAGCTCCATCTGACCCTGCGCTTCATCGGCGAGGTCGATGGCCGCGACGCCGCCGATATCGACGATACGCTGTTGCTGATCGCCGAGCCGCGCTTCACGCTGGAGCTTCATGGCGTGGGAGAATTCGGCGGCAAGAACCCGCATGCACTGTGGGCCGGCGTGCGGCCGAACGCGGCGCTGAAACATCTCGCGCGCAAGGTCGAAACCGCGCTGCAGCGCATCGGCCTGCCCGCCGAGGAACGCAAATTCGCCCCGCATGTGACGCTCGCCCGCCTGCGCGCGAGCCCGCGCGGCCGCGTGCTCGATTACCTGACGGACCATGCGCTTTATGCGAGCGAGGCGTTCGAGGTGGGGGCGTTCATTCTCTATTCGAGCGTGCTGACGGCCGACGGCAGCATCTATACGGCAGAGCGGGAATATGGGTTACGCTCGCAGCCCGAGAAGTAAAGTTCATCATGACCGAGTCCGTGCAGGAGCCGACAATGACGACCGACTCGAAACCGCGCGGCAGCCGAGACCGCGTCGTGCTGAGAAACGGATTGTTGGTATTGGCCGCCGCTGCGGTTGCTTTTGGCGTATTGGTGGCTTGGCTAAGTTTGCGCAAAGACATACTGATTGATGCGCCGATTTCGTTGGTCCGCGGACATTTCGCCAGCGCGCCGTTTACGCCAAATGTGACAGGCCATTACTCGCTTCAGATTGAAGTACCACGTAAGTTTCCCGACGCGGTTGCGAATTGTTTGCTCGGCGTGTCAGGCGCGCGAATGATGGACAATTACCCCGATGGTTGTGGTCGTACCCGGTCGGTTGTTTTGGTGGCTTGGATGCTACGCGGCAACGGCAATATCATCGTTCGGTCCGCTACCACGCAACGCTGTTCCGGCGGTTGGTCCGCGGACTCGATTGATTGCATATTCGCGTTGCTTTCATTGAGTTCGGGAAAGACCTATTCGTTGAGCGTGGATTTTCAAACGGACGGCCGACGGCTTGATGTGACCAACCCACGCCTTCAACTGCAACTCGCCGGGATGGATTACGAGGAGGAAGTGATCATGGCGCAACTGGGCGGAATGCTGTGCATGCTCGTTGTCTTTGTCGGCTTCGTCATGGCGGCGATGGGAGGATTGCCGCTGCTAATCCACCGATTGCGCCGCCAATAAACGTCCTCTGCGGTTGTCGTCGCCCGCCTGATCCGTCCTACTTATCGCAGCCCTTGTCATAGCCCTTCCACGGTGCCAGCCGCCTGCCGCGCATCGTCCCGGCGCGGACCACGCGGCCGGAAGTGAAATAGCCGCGGCCATAGCCATCGACCCACAATCCGCCGCCGGCGCGCGTGGATGCGTCGGCGATTTCGGTCTGTTCGCCGCCGGAGCTGTGCGAGTCGCTGACATAGCCGTAAGTGGAAACATCGCTTTCGGAATATTCGCTCTGCGAATCCTCTTCGCGTGCCCAGGCGCGATGGCGATGCCGATGCATCGCGGGAATTTGGGCAATGCTCTGCACAGGCGCGGGCGGCCCGGCGATGACAGGTGCCGGCACGGCGGGCGCCGCCGGTGCAACCGCGGCTGTCGGCGTCTGGTCGCAGCCGCCCAATGCGGCGCAGGCCAGCGTGGCGGCAAGGATCATCGCGCGCATTTCATATTCCTCGAATCGCGCCGGACGGGCGCTTTCCCATTTTGAAGCAGTGAAGGGCGGAGGCGGCCCGCTTTCTCAGGGGCTGGTTAACCGGCGCCGCGGCCATTTCATTTGACATCTCCAAGCGCGTTCTCTATCCGTTCGTTTCAACGTCTGCATGGCCCGGCATGACCGCTCCGCATCACACCGGCTTTGACCGGGCGCGCCTCGCCCTGCCATTGTCGGGCGACATGAGCAATCACGATTACGAAGTCGCGCATCTGACGGTGCGGTTGGGCGCTGTCGCGGCGAACTACCGCGAGATCCAGCGCCGCGCCGGTCCTGCGTCCGTCACCGGTGTGGTGAAGGCCGACGCCTATGGCCTCGGCATGGCGCCGGTGGCGAAGGCTCTCGCGGCGCAAGGTTGCGACACCTTCTTCGTCGCGCGACTTGGCGAAGGCATCGCGTTGCGCCCGCTCGCGCCGCAGGCGCGCATCTTCGTGCTCGACGGCGCGGCGCCGGATGCCGTGCCGGCGCTGATCGCACATCGCCTCACGCCGGTCTTGAATTCGCTGGAGCAGATCGCCGCCTGGTCGGCCTGCGCGCGCGAGATGCGCTCCACGCTCGATGCCGCGATCCATATCGACACCGGCATGAACCGGCTCGGCCTTCCGGCCCATGAACTCGCGGTGCTCTCCGGCGAAGCGAAGGAGCGGCTCGGCGGATTGCGCATCGTGCTGGCGATGAGTCATCTCGTCTGCGCCGATGATGCATCGTCACCGATGAACGCGCTGCAGCTCGACAGGTTCAGGACCGCGCTTGCGATGCTGCCGCAGGCGCCGGCGAGTCTCGCATCTTCCGGCGGCGTGCTGCTGGGCAAAGGTTATGCTTTCGATATGGTGCGTCCCGGCATCGGTCTCTATGGCGGAAACCCGCATCTTTCCGCACCCAATCCGTTTGCGGCGGTCGCCGTTCTCACGGGTCGAATCCTTCAGCTTCGCCGCGTTGACAGCGGTGAGAGCGTTGGCTACGGAGCGACATACCGGACCGAGCGGCCGGGAACGCTCGCGACAATTGCGCTTGGATATGCGGACGGTGTGATGCGCGCCTTGGGCAACAAAGGATCGGCCGCGATCGGCGGCGTTCGCCTGCCTTTCGTCGGCCGCGTTTCCATGGATTTGGTTACGCTCGATGTCACGGACGTTCCGCAACGCGCGCTGGAGACCGGCGCGGAAGTGGAATTGTTCGGCGATACGATTTCGCTGGACGAATTTGCGGCCGCCGCCGGCACCGCGAATTACGAAATCCTCACGCGGCTGGGTTCGCGCTTGCCGCGCCTTTATGTGGACGGCGCGCGATGAATATCTTCGCCGCCATCGGCCGCGTGTTCCTCAATCTGCTGGAGCAGATCGGGGCTCTCACGACCTTCACGATCTCCGCGGTGACGGCTTGCGTGCGGCCGCCGATCTATGGCGCGCTGATCGGCAAGCAGGTCATGCGCATCGGCTGGTTCTCGCTGCCGGTGGTCGGATTGACCGCGTTCTTCACCGGCGGCGTGCTGGCACTGCAGATCTATATCGGCGGCAACCGCTACGGCGCGGAAGCCATCGTGCCGCAGATCGTGGTGCTCGGCATCACGCGCGAGCTAGGCCCGGTGATCGCCGGCCTGATGGTCGCGGGCCGCGTCGCTGCCGCGATCGCGGCCGAGATCGGCACCATGCGCGTCACCGAGCAGATCGATGCGCTGACCACGCTCTCGACCAACCCGATCAAATATCTCGTCGTGCCGCGTCTCGTCGCGGCCGTGATCTCGATGCCGATCCTGGTCGCCATCGCCGATTCCATCGGCGTGTTCGGCGGCTATGTGGTCTCGACCGCGAGCCTGGGCTTCAACGGCGCCGTCTATCTCAAGAACACCGCCGATTTCGTCACGCAGGGCGATGTCACCTCGGGCCTGATCAAGGCCGCGGTATTCGGCTTCATCATCGCCCTGATGGGCACCTATAACGGTTTCCACTCCAAGGGCGGCGCGCAGGGCGTGGGCGCGGCGACGACCAACGCCGTGGTCTCCGCTTCCATTCTTATCCTGGCGGCGAACTACATCCTCACCTCCATCCTGTTCGCGAAGTGACGGCGATGGCGAAGACACCCAAGATCGAATTGCGCGGCGTCAAGAAACGCTTCGGTTCCAAAATCGTGCTCGACGGCGTCGACCTGGTGATCGAGCCGGGGCAATCCGTCGTCATCATCGGTGGTTCGGGCTCGGGCAAATCGGTCACCATCAAGAGCGTGCTCGGCATCGTGCGCCCCGACGCGGGCCAGATCTTCGTCGACGGCCAGGACGTGACGCGCATCTCCGGCCGCGCCCGCGAAGCGGTGCTGCGCAAATTCGGCATGCTGTTCCAGGGCGCGGCTTTGTTCGACTCCCTGCCGGTCTGGGAGAACGTCGCGTTCGGATTGATCCAGGGCCGCGGCATGGCGCGCAAAAAGGCGCGTGATATCGCCATCGAGAAACTGGCCAAGGTCGGATTGGGTCCGGAAGTCGCGCAGCTTTCGCCGTCCGAACTGTCCGGCGGCATGCAGAAGCGCGTGGGGCTGGCGCGCGCCATCGCCGCCGATCCGGAAATCATCTTCTTCGACGAGCCGACCACCGGCCTCGATCCGATCATGGCCGACGTGATCAACGCGCTGATCGTCTCCACCGTGAAGGATCTGGGCGTCACCGCGCTGTCGATCACCCACGACATGGTCAGCGCCCGCAAAATCTCCGACCGCATCGCGATGCTCTACAAGGGCAAGATCATCTGGTCGGGTCCGACC
>Ga0302314_10010437_pt1 | contig 16250 bp, 17 predicted proteins | sample III_Palsa_N2_3_FD_200533 | JGI IMG/M metagenome (GOLD analysis project Ga0302314, IMG submission 200533) | Peat permafrost microbial communities from Stordalen Mire near Abisko, Sweden - III_Palsa_N2_3 | ecosystem: Environmental > Terrestrial > Soil > Palsa > Peat permafrost | place: Sweden... | reverse complement strand
GGGCTTCCAGCAGTTTTCCCTTGGTGCGGAAGTCGGCCAGGGTGTGGACCAGTTCGGCCTTGATGCCCTTCATCGCCTGCTGCAGCGTTGGGCGCGGCGTGACGTAATGGCTGTTGGCGTAGATCTTGATGGCGTCCAGCACGCCCGCCTTATGCCCGGTCAGGGGATCGAACTCGGTGATATTGTCCACCACATCGCCGAACAGCTCGACCCGCCAGGCGCGGTCTTCCTGGTGCGCGGGGAAGATATCGATGACGTCGCCGCGCACGCGGAAGGCGCCGCGGGTGAAATTGTCGTCATTGCGCCGGTATTGCAGCGCCACCAGATTCTGGATCGCGGCGTTGCGATCGATTCTGTCGCCCCGGGCAATGCCGACCGCGGTGCCGGAATAGGTCTCCACCGAGCCGATACCGTAGATGCACGATACCGACGCCACGATGATCACATCGTCGCGCTCCAGGATCGCCCGCGTCGCCGAATGGCGCATGCGGTCGATCTCTTCATTGATCGAGGAATCCTTCTCGATATAGGTGTCGGTGCGCGGGATATAGGCTTCCGGCTGGTAGTAGTCGTAATAGCTGACGAAATACTCGACCGCGTTTTCCGGGAAGAAGGTCTTGAACTCGCTGTAGAGCTGGGCGGCCAGGGTCTTGTTGGGCGCCAGGATCAGGGCCGGGCGCTGGGTCGCCTCGATGATCTTGGCCATGGTGAAGGTCTTGCCCGAGCCTGTGACGCCGAGCAGCACCTGGTCGCGCTCGTTGGCGTTGACCCCGGCCACCAGTTCGGGAATGGCGGTGCGCTGGTCGCCGGCCGGCTGGTAATCGCTGACCAGCTTGAACTTCTTGCCGCCTTCGGACTTCTCGGGCCGCGCCGGGCGATGGGGCACGAACTGGCTGATCGGCACGGTCTCATAAGACGGATCGATGACGCTGTCGGCCTCGGGGATCAGCGCCACGGCATCGACGGCCGCCTGGAACTTGGCGGCGTTCTCGCTCATGCCTTTCGGCGCGCGCGCTTTCCTGGAGCGGGGAACCATGCCGTTGTTGTGGGCCATGGACATAATATAGGGCGGGAACCCGGTTTGTGCAGGGCTTTTGCGCCAGCCGCGGCGTAATTTATAGGTACGATAGCGGGTCAAAAGGGGCGGGACATGCATCAACGCAATCTGCTGGAAAAGGCGATGGAACAGATCCTGTTCCAGTCGCGCTGGCTGCTGGCGCCCTTCTATCTGGGCCTGGTGGTGTCGCTGGCGATGCTGCTGGCCGCCTTTGTCGCCGAACTGCTGCACGCCGTGCCCCAGGCCATGGACCTGAGCAACGCCGATCCCGAACAGGTGATCCTGGCGGCGCTGGGGCTGATCGACCTGTCGCTGGCCGGCAACCTGGTGGTGATCGTGATCTTCTCCGGCTACGAGAATTTCGTCTCCAAGATCAACACCGAGAATGCCGAGGACCGTCCCAGCTGGATGGGTACGCTGGATTTCTCCGGCCTGAAGATGAAGCTGATCGGCAGTATCGTGGCGATCAGCGCCATCTCGCTGCTGCGCGCCTTCATGGCCCTGACCGAACGGGGCACGGTGCTGGACGAGCCGCGCCTGCGCTGGATGCTGATGCTGCACCTGACCTTTGTGGTGTCGGGGCTTCTGTTCGCGACCATGGATTGGGTGGGCAATCGCGCCGAGAAGCCCAAAGAGCATTAACCCGCCGCCCGCTACGCGGGCGTTCGGCCGGGCAAAACCTCCACTGGAGGTTTTGCTGGTCCGGCCTCACGGGTCGGCAACCGCGCCGAGAAACCCAAAGAGCATTAAGAGAAACGGCGCGGGATTGCTCCCGCGCCGTTTTCTTTATCGGGCTGCCCGTCGCTTACGCTCCGGGCGCTCGCTGCTCGAAATGGTCCACTGGACCATTTCGTCCGCCTATCGGCGGACCGCAGCTCTCACTTGGCCGAGCCGATGGCGTCGGCGGTCTTCTGGGCGGACGCCTGCGCGGCGGCGAGGTCGGTGGTGGTCAGGCCCGGACCGGCGGCGTCGGCGATGGACTGCAGCTTGGCCTTCTGGGCCGCATCGCTGGAGTCCGGAATGGCGCCAGTGCCGGCCTTGCCGCAGGGATTGCCGGCGGCGGCGTCAAAGCCGGCGCCGGAGGGGCCGACCAGGCAGTTCACGGCATGATGCAGGTGCATCTGGGTGGTCTTGAGGTCGGCGGCCTTGGCGGCCATGCCGGCATGGTTCTGAGCGATATTCAGTTCAGCGGCAGTGTCGGCCAGCACGGGCGTGGCGATCAGGGCCGCGCAGGCGGCAAGCAGGGCGATTTTCTTCATGGGGTTTCCTCTTATGTAACCAAAAGAATTGGGGCGCCCGGTTGCTTCCGGACGCCCCAACCCTACTCCTGAAGCGTAACCTGTAAAAGACTACAGGCTGGCCAGATTCTTGCGCAGCTCCTGGGCCTCCGGGCCGGTGGCCGGAACGGCGTTCTCGTCCTTGTCCGGGCTGATCACCGAGCCATTGAAGGTCAGGCCGCCATAGGCGCCGGTGGCCGAGGTCCAGACCACGATATCGCCGCCGCGCGCGGTGGTGGCGCCTTCCGCGCCGCCAGACAGGGTCACAACCGTCACGCCGGCATTGGCGCCCAGCTTGAAGTTGCCGCTCTCGATGCCGCGCAGGGCACGGTCGCTATTGATGATGAAAACCAGCTCCGCCTGTTCCAGGCCGGCCTGCAGGCCGAAGCTGGCCGAACCCATGCCGTAGAATTTCGGGGTGGACCAGCCGCGGCCGGTGCGCCGCAGCAGGACGCCGTCGCCGCCTTCGGCGCCGAAGATGAAGCCGCCCTTGACCAGCTTGGGCACGATATAGATGGCGCGGGCGCCGCCCAGCATGTCCTTGGCCTGGCTGAAGGCAGGGTCATGGCGCATGTGGTTCACGACGCGGTTGGCGTCATGCAGCAGCTCGCTCTTGTCGGATTCGGCCTGGGCGGGGATGGCGAAGACCATGGCGGTGATCGCGGCAGCGGAGGCCAGTTTGACGAAATTCTTCAGCATCTTGGGTATCCTTTAGCGGGAAATTCGACAGTGAAACGCCAAGCCAGGCGGGAAAGTTCCCGTCTGCGGCCCTGTCGGATTATCGGACGCTGCGATGCCGCAAAGATGTCAGGCGGCCGTCGTATCGATGACAACCGGCCGCTTGATCAGGGAGCTTTCGCCCTGGATCTTCTCGCCGAAGCCGCTGGAGAAGTCCTGGAAAATGGCGGACAGCTCTTCGGCGTCGATATTGCTGGGGCTGTTTGGCGGGAAACGGTAGCGCCAGAAGCTGACGATATGGGAGATGGCGCCCAGCTTTTCGCCCAGCTCCAAGAACATGTAAGGGGCGCTCAGCAGGAAGTCGCGGAAGGTCTTGGGCGTCTGTTTCGCCGTCAGGTCGCGGAAGGCCGCGTCATAGACCGCCAGCGACTTGTTCACATGCTGGCCGTTGTCGCGCACCATTTCGATGATGTTGCGGCGGACCCCGCCGAGGAAGACCTTCTGCTCGGGCGACACCGCGCCATGCGGAGAGATGGCGTTGATCTCGCGCAGCACGCTCATCACATCGGGCCAGAACTTGCCCATGGACCATTTGTAGTAAAGAAAGCCGCGCCAGCTGAACACGCCTTCGCGGAAGTCATTGCCGGTCAGCCCCAGGGTCAGGCGCAAGGGCTCCAGCTTTTCATTGATCTCGTTGGAGAGCATGGCCGTCACCAGCCGGTTGCCGGACTGGCCGTTGCCGGTGTCGCCGGCCAGCGCCACCAGCTGCGACATTTCCTGGACGACGAAGGTGTGCATCCGCTCCTGGTCGCCTTCGGAGATGGCGAAATAGGCGGAGGACACGTCAATCTCATTCATGCGCAGATGCTCGCGCAGCAGGAAGGGGTCCAGGCTCGGCACCGCGTTGAGAAGCCGAAGCACCGACATGTCGCGCTCCAGCTTCTCGGCGCTGTAATTGCCGGCTCCGCGCAGCATATCCATATAGCCGCGCTGGTCCACGAACAGCGAGCGGCCGCCGGCGCGCAGGTCGGTGGAGTCGAAGGGAATGATGATCTTGGTCGCCACTGCCCTGGGGCTGGCGAACAGATAGGTCTCGTCGGCGCGGGTGCGGTGCTTGACCAGGAAGCTCTTGTTGATGATCGGCGACAGGAAAAGAGGCTTCTCGTGATATTCCGGATTGTCCGCATTGTCGGCGGCGATGCGGAACAGGTTCAGCACCCGGCTGGTCGAGGCGCCACCCAGCGCAGTCAGAAAGCGGACGCTACGGTCACCGGCCACGGAAAGTCCCCAAAAATTCCAGGTCTGATGACACCAAGATGACAGAGGGTTGCTTAAGGATTGCTTTACCGAACCGGCCGTGTCCTAAGCTCCGCCCTGGATTTCCGGTTGATCAAGCGTGAATTTCGACCGTTCACTGGATGTTGCCGCAGGCCAAGAGATGCGGCTGTCGCCGCTGGTGTCGCGGCTGCTCGCGCCCAATCCCGGGCCTTTCACCTTCCGGGGCACCGGGGTCCATATCGTCGGCGCGGGGCGCGAGGTTGCGGTGATCGATCCGGGGCCGGACCTGCCCGAACATCTTGCAGCGCTGAAACTGGCCTTAGGCGCGCGCCGGGTGCGTCACATTCTTGTCACCCATACCCATCGCGATCATTCGCCGGCAGCCGCGGCGCTAAAAGCCTTCAGCGGCGCCACGGTCTATGGCCTGCCGCTGGCAGCGTCCACTGGTGCGAAGGACGAGAGCATGGTGGATGAAGCCCATGACCATGACTTTGCCCCGGATGTTCTGGTCAGCGACGGCATGCGGATCGCCGGCGATGGCTTTTCATTGGACTGCATCGCCACACCCGGCCACACCGCCAACCATGTCTGTTACGCGCTGGCCGAAGAGCAGGCGCTGTTCAGCGGCGATCATGTGATGGGCTGGTCCACCAGCGTAATCGCGCCGCCCGACGGCAACATGGGACAATATCTCGCCAGTCTTGAAAAACTGATGATGCGGGACGACCGCATCTTCTACCCAACCCACGGTTCGCCCATCACCCAGCCGCGCATTTGGCTGGAACAGTTGATCGCCCATCGCCGCCTGCGCGAGACACAAATTGTGGATGCCTTGCGCCAGGGCCCTGCCGCTATCGCGGCACTGGTGGAAAAGCTTTATCCGGACATCATGCCGGCGTTGCGCGCCGCCGCTGCCGAACAGATCAGGGCGCATCTGGAGCATCTGGCCGAACAGGACGCGGTGGCCCAGGACGCCGGACTCTATCGTCTCAAATCTTGAACTGTTCGAAAAAGGCTTTCAGCCGCGCCGCGTTGCGGCCGTGATCCTCTTCGCCTTCGCGGCTTTCCGCACGCATGTCCAGCCGGCTTGAGCCCCGGTAGCCCGCCGGCCGCACCCGGACCACGATATCGGAGATGCGCCAGAACCACAGGCTCTTGTCGGTGGCCTCGATACGCAGGTTCTTTTCATCAGTGTCCACGATGGTCCAGCCCAGCTTGGTCATCAGGGCATGGGCGCGCCAGAAAGCCGTCTGGGCGCTGGTCTGAAGCCCGGCATGCGGCTTGGTCAGCAGCGGATATTTGTCATGCAGGGCATAGGCGATGGTGGTGTCCTCGCCCTTGTAGCGGATGTGGTGCGTGCCATCGAAGATGCGGGAATTGGCGGGATGGATTTTCGCCAGCGCCACGAACTGCGGCGGGTCTTCGGTATCGGTGCTGACGTCATGGATCGGCAGGCTGGCCAGGCCGGTATAGACATAGGACAGCGGCGGATAAAGAAAAGCCGCCGCACCGACCAAGGCCAGAAGGCCCAGCCGCTTGCCGGCGCCCTGGTTGGTGATGAGTGCTGTGCGCGCCCACACCAGCGCCAACACCAGCGCCAGAACGGCCAGCGCCGCGGCGGGGATCATCAGGGCGCTGGCGCTGGCATCCGGCAACAGGCCTTGGCGCACGCCCAGGACGGCGGCACCGCCCGTCAGGACGGCCAGACCTAAGGCCGCGAAGGCCAGCCGCGCGGCGAGCGATTGAAAACGCATGGGTGAAATCCGCCCTTGGACATTCTAAGTGGTCCATATCATAAGGTAGATTTTTCCGACCCGCGAGTGTGAGAGCCCGATGTCCAGTTTGTCCAACACCGCTTTGTCCAATACGCAGGCCCGCGACATGGCAAGCCTGCTGCATCCTTTCACCAATCTCACTGTGCTGCGCCAGACCGGGCCTTTGGTGGTGGAGCGCGGCAAGGGCGTGTTCATCTATGGTGCCGACGGCCGGGACTATCTGGAGGCGATGGGCGGGCTGTGGTGCACGGCGCTGGGCTGGGGCGAGGAAGAACTGGTCGAAGCCGCCGCCGATCAGATGCGCAAGCTCTCCTTCGCCCATATCTTCGGCGGCAAGAGCCATGAGCCGGCCGTCGCCCTGGCCGAGAGACTGAAGGAAATGGCGCCTTTCCCGGTGGGCAAGGTGTTCTTCGCCAATTCCGGCTCCGAGGCCAATGACAGCCAGATCAAGCTGATGTGGTACGCCGCCAATGCGCGCGGCCAGAAGGCGAAGAAGAAGATCATCGCCCGCGACCGCGCTTATCATGGCGTGACCCTGGCCAGCGCCAGCCTCACCGGCCTGGACGCCTTCCACAAAAGCTTCGATCTGCCGTTCAATTTCACGGTGCGGGCGGAATGCCCGCATTACTACCGGGGCGGGCGCGACGGCGAGAGCGAGCAGCAATATTCCGCCCGCCTGGCATCCGATCTGGAAGCCACCATCCTGCGCGAAGGTCCCGACACCATCGCCGCCATGTTCGTGGAAGCGGTGATGGGCGCGGGCGGCGCCATGGTGCCGCCGAAAGGCTATTTCGAGGCGATCGCACCGGTGCTCGACAAATACGGCATCCGGCTGGTGGACGATGAAGTGATCTGCGGCTTCGGCCGCACCGGCAATCCCTTCGGCTGCCAGACCTACAATTTCCAGCCCGATTCCATGTCCATCGCCAAGGCGCTGTCCTCGGCCTATCTGCCGATCTCCGCGGTGCTGTTGTCGCCGGAGCTGGTGGAAATCATCGAGGAAGAAGCGGTGCGCAACGGCGGGCTGTGGCACGCCTTTACCTATAGCGCCCATCCTGTTTCCGCCGCCGTCGCCCTCAAGACGCTTGAACTTTATGCGCGCCGCGACACCTTCGGCCATGTCCGCAAGGTGGCGCCGCATTTCATGAAGCGGCTGACCGCGCTGCGCGACCATCCCCTGGTGGGCGAGGCCGATGGCGTGGGCCTGATCGGGGCGGTCGAGCTGGCCGCCGACAAGAAGACCCGGCGTAATTTCGAGGCGGCCAAGGGTGTGGGCGCCAAGTGCGGCCAGTTCTGCCAGGAGGAGGGCATCATCGTGCGGGCGCTGCTGTCAGATCGCATCGCGCTCTGCCCGCCGCTGGTGATCAACGAAAGCGAAATCGACGAGATGTTCGACCGGCTCACCCGCGGGCTGAACAAGACGCTCGACTGGGTGAAGGCGGAAGGACTGTTCTGAACGAAGGCCGCGTCAGGACGCGCGCAGCAGCTGACGTTCGAGCACAAGGCTGGGACGGGTGTAGATCAGGGTCTCGCCGCTCCACACTTCCAGCGTCTTGGCGCTGGGCAGCTTCATGGCATGCGCCAGAATTTTGGCGCGCTGGTCATCGTCGCAATTGGCGGAAAATTTATAGGTAAGGGCGCCGGCCTCGTCGAGATAGCAGATTTCGTATGCGGGCATGAATGCCTCCGGACAGCTTTGACGAACAACTACCCCGCTTGTTCCCTTTTTGCGCGACGTGGCCGCGAATGTCGAATGACATTTGGGTTACAGACATCACGAATTTCAAGGGCATATCGCCCTCGCAGATGCGAAAGCGCAGCTGTGAAAATTTTGTCGGTCGCCCCTTGGCGTGGAGCGTTTCCGGCGCATATGCGTTAACGGGAAACCGCATTTCAATTTTTTTTAAAGGAGCTGTCATGCCTGCCCCCTTCAAGCTCGCGCCGTTGCCCTGGGACGAAGACGCCCTTGCGCCCACCGTTTCGTCCAACACCATTGCGTTCCACTATCACAAGCACCACCAGACCTATGTGGACACGCTCAACAAGCTGGTTCAGGGCACCCCCTATGCCGACCTGAAGCTGGAGCAGATCGTGCAGAAGACCAGCGGCGCCAGCGACGCCAAGGACAAGACGATCTTCAACAACGCCGCCCAGGTGTGGAATCACGATTTCTACTGGCGCAGTCTGACCCCCTCCAAGACCGAGCCCAATGGCAAGCTGGACAGCGCCATCGCCGCCGCCTTCGGCAGCAAGGACGAGCTGATCTCCCAGCTGGCGGAAGCCGGCAAGACCCAGTTCGGCTCCGGCTGGGCCTGGCTGGTCAGCAAGGGCGGCAAGCTCTCCATCGAGAAGACGCCCAATGCCGAAACCCCCATGGCCAAGGGCGTGAACTGCCTGCTCACCGTGGATGTGTGGGAGCATGCCTATTATCTCGACTATCAGAATGCGCGGCCCAAATATCTGGAAGCCGTGCTGGGCAAGATCCTGAACTGGGAATTCGCGGCCGAGAACCTGACCAAGGAAGACCATGCGGTTCGTGCTGCTGCCGAATAAAGCAGCGCGTTAACGCTGGCAATTTTTTACCGGGCGGAAAGCCTGCCAACGATATCCTCACGGCTCATTCCGGGCCGTGGGGATCGTTTGGCCGTCAGCAAGACATTTGGAAAACGCGAGGCGCGGGAATCCCGGCCCGCTTTTGTGGCGCAGTCGCGCGCCGCGGCGGCTGCGGTCGCCATCCCGCCCGTGGCTCCGTCCGGTTTTGCCAGCCGCCTTCTGGCGCGAGTGCCCTGGTTCACCCTGGTCCTCAGCGCCGTTCTCGCCACTCGCTTCCTGATCGAGCTGCACGGGGCCACCGACTTTATCGCACCCGGCGCACCCGGCCATTTCAGCCTGTTGGCGATGGGCGCCTCCGATCGCGCCCAGGTCCTGGGGCATGGCGAATGGTGGCGGCTGTTCACCGCCACCGTCCTGCACGGCTCGGCCGAACATCTGATCGGCAATCTGGTCACCTTCCTGATGGTGGGCTTCCTGCTGGAGCCGATGATCGGGATCGGCTGGTTCGCGGCGATCTATTTCACCGGCGGCTTTGCCGGAGCGGTGCTGTCCACCCTGCTCAATGGGCCCGACACGCTCTCGGTCGGCGCATCGGGCGCGATCATGGCCACACTCGCGGCCCTGTTCACCCTGAGCTTCCATGCCGGCGCCGGGCGGCCCGGGCTGATGCGGCGGATGGCGGGCGGCTCGCTCTTTCCCGCCCTGATCCCGGCGGTGACGCAAAGTGGTGCCGTGGTTGACGTCAACGCGCACCTGGGCGGATGCCTGGCCGGTGCGGCGATCGCTTTCCTGATGCTGATCGCCTGGAACGACGAGGCGGAAACGCCGCCGGGCCGTTCCATCGCCGCCATCATCGCGGCCTTCTGGGTGGCGCTGACGGCCTGGGCCTTTGCCGCCTCCGGCAACACCTTCACGCAATATGCCCGTCCCGGCCTGGAGCTGATCCCGCCCGGCGAAATCCCGAAAAACCTGGACGACCTGAAGGCCGGCAGCATGGCGCTGGTGGACAAATATCCCAAGGACCCGCGCGCCCATCTGTTTCGCGGTCTCTATCTTCTGGAACAGCGCGATGTCGCCGGGGCCGAGCCCTATTTCCGCGACGTCGCACGGCTGGGCGGCGAAAGCCCGGTGATGACGCGGGAATTCCAGGACTGGAATGTGGCGCTGCTGGCCTATGCGGTCAGTGCCCAGCATCGTCCCCAGGAGGCGCACGATATTGCCGCGCCGCTTTGCGCCAACAAGGCGGCGCTGGATCAGCGCACCCGGCAGACGCTGGACGCTGTCGAGCTTTGCAGTCCCTAGAGCCCGCGCGGGCCGCCGCCGTTGCCGGGGTTCTGGTCCGGAATGGGTCCGCTGGGCACAGTGCCCGGCATGGTGCCGCCGGTATAGCCGGTGCTGCGGCAGGCATTCAGCCCCTTGTTCCAGCCCGTGTGATAGGCCTTGTTGGCCTGATACTGCTGGTCGTCGCGCACGATGGTGTCGTCATGACGCTTGTTGGCGTCCGGCGACCAGGCGCTGTTGCAGCCATCCTGATAGCCGGCGCGATAATCCGGCGACCGGCGCAGCGCGCGTTCCGCCTTGCTGGGAAAAAGCCCACAGGCCGCGAGCGGCAAAATCAACAACAAAGGAGCGAAACGGCGCATCACGACCTGATTTTAACCAGCTCTTTTTACCCCGGTTTAAGCTGAAAAAGCGCAGATATTCGCAAGCTGCGGGACTTATTTCATGGAACGGACGGATTTTTCGGCGCACCGGGTACTGGTGCTGGGGGCCAAGACCCACAGCCTGCTCTTGCTGCGTTCGGTACTGGGCATCGCCGGGGTCGGCAAGGTGGTTCATGTCGAACATTCCCGCCGGGCGCTGGAGCTGCTCGGCATGGAGCATTTCACCGCCGTCTTCTGCGATCATGGCGCCGAACCCGTCGGCCAGCGGGCCTTTGTGGTGGCGGCGCGGCGCAACGAGGCCATGCTCAATCCCACCATCCCGATCTTTGTCCTCAAGGACAGCGCGCGCCGCCGGGATGTGGAAAAGGCGCGCGACGCTGGCGTCACCGATGTGCTGACGCCGCCTATCAGCCCCAAGACCATCATCACCAAGCTCAAGGCGGCGATCCAGACCCCGCGGCCCTTCATCGTCGCCAGCGAATTCTTCGGCCCCGACCGTCGCGCCAAGGCAAGACCCACCTATTACGGCTCCGACCGGCGCCAGCGCGTGCCCAGGAAAGCCAAGGTGGATTTCACCGCGATTTAAAAGCGGCCCGCTGCCGGGCGCGGCGTTTTTCGCGCGCCCGTCCCGTGCTGGTCAGATATTCCCGATGGCTAGATTTCTCTCTCGCGCTGCGCGCGGGCCCCCTGGTCTTGCTCGATCTGGGCCTTCACATCGGCGAGGCCCGCGGTCACGCTGGCGTCGGCATTGAGGTGGAAGACCTTGAGGAGGCCGAGGCCGCCGGCACATGCGGAACCACAATCCAGGCCTGACCGCGAGAGACCAGCGGCTGCGGATTGGATCATGGCGGGGGTCGATTGCAATGTGCCGGCGCCCGGGCGTCCCAGGCCGAGGTCTGGCTCGTGCGGCGTCAATAGCGACACAAGTCCGATCCAGAATACAGCCCGGAAAATCATGGCATGCCTACCTGTGCTTCCACGCGAAGACCATGAGGCCCCCCCTGTTGTTGGGCACTTAGCTCTTTCCTTAAATTTGAAACTAGTTCGGTCTTGTGCCTATCAGCGCCAATGCAATGCTGACGGGGCCGCTCCGTTTCGATTCAAAAACGCAGCGTGATTGATCTGTTTGTGATTAAAATTTTCGGCAAATGCGATCTATCGGCGGCGGCGATGGCGCGCGCGCCTTAAAGCTCAATGATTTCGGGCTCGAATCGCGGTTCAGGACAGGGGTGGAAGCTTTGCCTGGGGCAGCATGAGGGTGGCGCGAAAGCCTTCGCCCGGCCTGCTGTCCAGCTCCAGCCGGCCGCCATGCAGTTCGGCCAGGGCCTTGACCAGGGTCAGTCCCAGGCCGGCGCCCTTGGCGTGCTGGGCGGCTTCGCTGCGACCTGCATGTTCGAAGGGCTCCTGGATGCGCGCCAGGTCTTCGGGCGCCACACCCCGGCCATTGTCCTGCACCGTCACCGCGACGCCGGTTTCGCCGGCGGTTGCCGACAGGTTGATGCGGTTGCCGGTGGTGAAGGTGACGGCATTGTCCAGCAGGCTGTGCACCATGGCCGTGAGCACTGCTTCGTCGGCATCCGCCATCAGGCCGATGGGGCATTGGTCGGCTTCAATCAGAACCCCGCGCGCCGTGGCCCGGGGCAGGAAGGCGTCCCGTGCCAGCCACAACACGCCGCCGGCATCCACCGCGGTGCGGCGCAGGTCGTAGCGGCCGGCCGAGATCTTGGTCAGGTCCATGATCTGGTTGATGATCTTGAGCAGATTGTTGCCGCCCTGATGGACCAAACCGGCATATTCGCGGGTCTGCGCCGGGCTCAGCGTTTCGGCCATGCTCATCATCAGGTCTGAAAAGCCCAGAATGGCGTTCAGCGGCGTCTTGAGCTCATGGCCCATGGTGCGCAACAGGGTGGTCTTGGCGCTGGCGACGCTGGCGCTGGCGGCGTCCAGCCGCGACGCCAGGTCGGCCAGGTAGGATTTCTGCTGCTCGGCGCGGGCATTGGCATCGGCCAGCGCATGCGTTTGCTCGGCCAGCGCCGTCTCGGCGCGGAATTTGTCGGTGATGTCGGTGAAGATCATGACGCGGCTGCCGTCAGGCATGGCGCGGTCGCGCACCAGATAACATTCTCCGGTGTTGGTGCGGATGGTCGCCGCGCCCGTCGGATCGCGATGGCCCTTCAGGCGCCGCTCCAGCCACTGTTGCGGCGGTTCATCCAGCACGATGCGGCCGCTATAGGCGCCCTGGGCGGCGATCTCCGCAAAGCTCTTGCCCATCAGCGTGTCCAGGGTCTTCACCCCGCAGAGCTGGGCATAAAGCTCATTGGCAAGGGTCAGCCGGTCGTTCGCGTCGTAGAAGGCAAAGGCTTCCGCCGACAAGGCGACGGCTTCCTGCAGCCGCTTGAGCTGGGCGCGGGCGGCGGTGACGTCAGTCCACAACAGCAGGATGCGCCCGTCCTTGGTGCGCCGCGCCTTGATTTCCACCACGCGGCGGCCGGCCAGGGCCACATCGCGGGGAGCGAACTCCTCCGGCCTGAGCTGGGACAGGCGGCCGGCGATGAAGCTTTTGATACCGCCGGCCAGCGCCTCGGGCGCGATCTCGCCGCCTTCGATCTCCAGCCGGATCAGTTCCTGATAGCTCTTGCCGATCAGGCTTTCGCGGGACGGAAAAGAGCGGAAGAGATAATTGAGATGGGCGTTGGCATAGATCAGCCGTCCGCTCGCATCGAAGATGGTGACGGCCGCGCGCAGACAGTCCAGCGTCTCGAGCAGCGCCTGAGCGTCGCCCAGATCCTCCCTGCGCGCGTTGAATAGCTGGTGGGCCACGGTTTTCTCTGTTCTTGCACCTGATCTGAGGAGGATCATGCAGGATTTAGCCTTGCCTATTGGTTAGGGCTGCGCCAATTGCCGTGTACGGACAGATACCTAACGCTCCTGGGGGCGTTTTCCCGCCAGCAAGGCACCGCGATTTCCCTCCGCCACAATCTCCGCCACAATCCTTGTGGAGAACTGAACAGCTTGGGACCGGCTTCAGATTTCGTTAAGCTTGCCCGATGAGACTGAGCCCATGCGTATGTGTGTGTTCTGGCACGGGTATTCCTGATGGCGGTTAACGGTTCCGGCTGGGCGATGGGAAGCGAAGCTGGGGTAGAGCGCCGGGTGTTCATGCTGATCCAGGCCGCCAAGGCCCTGGTGGGTGGAGCGCTCGGCCTGGGCTTTTTCGGCATGGTGGGCCGGCCCGACGCGCTGGAGCTGGTCGCCATGGCCGGGCTGCTTTTGCCCGGCGCGCTGGCACTTCTGGGGTTCAGCTCCATCCGGCTGGCGCTGCTGGAGCAGGCCGGGCTTGGCTGTTTTGCACTTTTGATCGGGTATCTGGCGCTTTTGACCGGGGGCGTGACCTCGCCGCTGGTGGTGTGGTTCGCGCTGGTTCCGGCGGAAGCTGCCCTTGTCGGCGGCCGCCGCGCGGTGATGCGCGCTGGAATCGTGGCGGCGTTGGCGCTTCTGGCGGTTGCCGCCGTCCAGGGCCTGGGGCTTCTGCCCGCCTCGCGGCTGATGTTGCCGGCCTGGGAAATCTATCTCTGTTCGGTGCTGGCGGCGCTGGTCCAGGCGGTGCTGATCGCGGCCGCGGCCCAGGATCGCCAGCGCGCCGCCGATGCCGCCGCCGCCGAAGGCGCAGCCATGTATCGTTTCCTGGCCGACAATGCGATGGACCTGATCACCCGTCATTCTCCGGACGGCTGCATCCGGTTCGCCAGTCCGGCCTCGCTGGCGCTGATCGGGCGGTTGCCCGACGAGATTCACGGCCTGGCGCTGGCCTCGCTGGCCCATCCCGATCAGGTCAATGCGGTGCAGGCGGCGCTGATGGAGGCCAGCTATTACGGCCGCGCCGGCACCGCCGAGGCCCGGCTCAAGCACAAGGACGGCCATTATGTGTGGGCCGAGATCCGCTGCCGTCCGGCTCAGGTCGGCCAGGGCGAGCCCGCCGATATCGTCGCGGTGACCCGCGACATCTCCAAGGCCAAGGAGCAGGAGCGCGCGTTGGTGGAAGCGCGCGACGCCGCACTTGCCGCCTCGCGCGCCAAGAGCCGCTTCCTCGCCAACATGAGCCACGAACTGCGCACGCCGCTCAACGCCATCATCGGCTTTTCGGAAGTGACCATGCGCGAGATGTTCGGACCCGTGACCCCGCGCTATCAGGAATATGCCCGGCTGATCCATGAATCGGGCCAGCATCTGCTGGACCTGATCAACAGCGTACTGGACATGTCCAAGATCGAGGCGGGCAAGTTCGAGCTCAGCGAGGAATTGTTTCAGCTGGAGGATGTGGCGCAAAGCGCGGTGCGCTTCCTCAAGATTCCGGCGGAGCGGGCGGGCGTGGCGCTCAGGCTCGACATCGCGCCGCAGGCCCGGCTGGTGTTCGCCGACCGCAGGGCGATCAAGCAGATCCTGGTCAATCTTCTGTCCAATGGCGTGAAATACACCCCGCCCGGCGGTGAAGTTCGGGTCAGCGCCCGTGTCGCCCACGGCATCGAGATCGAGGTGCGTGACACCGGCACCGGCATTTCCAAACCCGATCTGGAACGGCTGGGCAAACCCTTCGAGCAGGTGGAGAACGCCGCGGTTCGCGCCAAGGAAGGCACCGGCCTGGGCCTGGCGCTGGTCAAGTCGCTGGCCCAGATGCATGGCGGCGAGGCGGTACTTCAGTCCGCGCTGGGCGAAGGCACCGTTGTGACGGTTCGGCTGCCGTATGCGGCGGTGAACGCCAAGGGCGAACGGCTGACTACCGCCAAGGTGCTGCCCTTCCGCGCTGCCTAGCGCGGGTCTTTTGCGTCCTGAGTGCGTCGCGCGATCGCTCATGTACTTTTCGTACACATCGCTCCGTTGCTACGCTGTCGCTAGCAACCCTGCTCAGTCCGCAAAATCCCTCACGCTAGGGCACCGGAATTTGCTCTACTAAGATATGGAAGCCACGCCCCGCCTGAAAGCCGGCATCTTCGTGCGCGCCACAATCCGCCGCGTTCAGGTGGCGGGCGCATCCGCCTTTGTGGTGAGGAGCGGCGCGGAAGAAGCCGGCAGCATCATTCTCAAAGTCGCCAAACTCGACGGCACGGTGCTGGTGCTGAACCAGGCCCGCAATGCCAAGGGGGACCTGATCTGGGCGCAGCCCCTGGGCGGCTGGACGGGCGAGGCGCGCGCCAGCGAATGGTGTGACAAACAGGTAAAGTTCGATCCCGATCTGTGGATATTGGAGATCGAGGACCGCGAGGGCCGCGCTTTCGTGGACGAGCCGATCGTGTAAGCTCGGGTCTCGCGGCGAGAAGCACAGCACATGACCCAGCAGCAAGCCCTTCATCTCTTCCTGCCGATCCTGATCGCCGTGCCGTTTCTCTATTTCCGGATGCGCAAGATGGCGCGCGCCCAGCCGCTGAAGCTGAACCGGTTGTGGATCAGGCCCGTTCTGATCCTGGCGATCGCGGCGCTGGTGCTGGTGGCGCCGTCTCCGGGCCATCAGCCCGCGCATGTGCTGACGCCAGTGGACTGGGCCTGGATGGCGCTTGCGGCGGGGCTGGGCGCGGTGGCCGGCTGGCAATGGGGCCGCACCATGGCGATCGAGGTCCATCCCCAGGACGGTACCTTGATGGTGCGCGGCGGAATGGCCGCCATCCTGGTGATGGCGGTGCTGGTCCTGTTCCGGTTGGGCATGCGCACCGGGCTGTCGGCGGAGGCGCAGGCCTGGCACATCAGCATGTTTCTGGTCTCCGACGCCTCCATCATCTTCACCGCGCTGTTGTTCACCTTGCGCAGTATCGAGATGTATTTCCGGGCCAGACGGGTGATGGCGCTCAGGGGTGCCGTCTAAGTTCCGGTTGCCGCCGGGGGCGGGGTTTGCTACCCCCGCGCCCATGAGCAAGACCCCTGCCAGCGAAGCGGCGCGCCGCCGCACCTTCGCCATCATCTCCCATCCCGACGCCGG
>Ga0302314_10010435_pt1 | contig 16250 bp, 19 predicted proteins | sample III_Palsa_N2_3_FD_200533 | JGI IMG/M metagenome (GOLD analysis project Ga0302314, IMG submission 200533) | Peat permafrost microbial communities from Stordalen Mire near Abisko, Sweden - III_Palsa_N2_3 | ecosystem: Environmental > Terrestrial > Soil > Palsa > Peat permafrost | place: Sweden... | reverse complement strand
CGCTCGAACGCGCCTTCGATCTGGCCCGCTCCGGCAAGTGCGCCGACGTCGCCCAGATCCGCCAACAACTGAAGACCGAGGGCTATCCGCGCGACCAGCTCACCGGTCCGGCGCTGATTCGGCAGCTGCGCGATCTCTGCATCGCCGCCACGGCCGCCGGCGACGCCTGACCCTCCGAATCCGCGCCCGGACCGGGCCGCGGCGCGTGAACGCTTGCATCTTCGGCGCGCCGTATTAGTTAGGTAGCCTAACTAAGTCGCCGCCGGAGCCGTCCGCACGCCGATGAACGCCCCGATCCCGTCCGAGAAGGACATCCTGCCGCTCGTCGACTCGTTGAGGTCGCCGCTGCTGCGGCTGGCGCGCGCCTTGCGGCGCGAGGCGCAGCGAGCCGGCGTGTCGGCGCTCGACGCCCAGCTGCTCGGGGTGGTGAAGAAGAACGGCGGCATCGGCGTCTCCGACCTGGCCGATCGCGAGCAGATGACCCGCGCCTCGATGAGCAGCCACGTGAAGCGGATGGAGGCGGCGGGCTGGATCGCCCGCGCGGCCGCCGACGCCGACGATCGCCGCCGGGTGGGCCTCACCCTGACCGCCAAGGGCGGCAAGGCGCTCGACGCCATCCGCCGTCGCCGCAACGACTGGCTGGCCGCTCGCCTGGCCGGCCTCAGCCGCGAGGAGCGCGCGGCGCTCGCCGCCGCCGTCGGCCCGCTGGCGCGCCTGGCGGAGGATCGCTGATGGCGCAGGTGGTGCTGCGCGGCGACGATCTCGAGGCCCGCCGCGAGGCGGAGGCCGAGCTCACGGCGTCGCTGGAGGGCGAACCGATCGCCGAGCCGATGGCGGCCGGGGAGGGCGACAAGCCGTTCTCCAGCCTGGTGCCGGCGATCATCGGCGCCGCCAACCTGATGCAGACGCTGAGCGCGACGGTGATCGCCAATGCGCTGCCGTCGATGGCGGTGACGCTGAAGGTCGACCCGGTGCAGCTCAACACCACCATCACCGTCTATCTGCTGGCGCTGGCGGTGTTCCTGCCGGTGAGCGGCTGGGCGGCGGACCGGTTCGGCGCCAAGCGGGTGTTCCTGATCGCCATCGCCCTCTATGCGGCCTCCTGCGCCGCCTGCGGCTTCGCCACCAACCTGCCTGAACTGCTGCTGGCGCGCGCCGCCGAAGGCGCGGCGGGCGCGCTGATGGGGCCGGTGGGACGGCTGGTGCTGCTGCGCTCGACGCCCAAGCACGACCTGGTGCGGGCCATGTCGGTGCTGACCATGCCGGCCCTGCTGGGCCCGGTGATCGGGCCGCCGATCGGCGGCTTCATCGTCACCTACATGTCCTGGCGCTGGATCTTCTTCCTCAACATCCCGATCGCCGCGCTCGGCCTCTTCCTGGTCACCCGCTACATCAACGACATCAAGGAGGAGGACGCCGGTCCGCTCGACTGGATCGGCATGGTGCTCACCGGCATCGGCATGGCGGCGGTGGTGTTCGCGTTCGAGAACATGGGCAAGTCCCACCTGCCGCCGCTGATCGTGCCGGGCCTGATGGCCGGCGGCCTGGCGATGCTGGGCGTCTACGCCTGGTACGCCAAGCGCACGCCGCACGCGATCCTGGACCTCAAGCTGTTCAAGATCCCGACCTTCTTCGCCTCCGTGGTCGGCGGCACCTTCATGCGGATGGGGGTGGGGGCGACGCCGTTCCTGCTGGCGATCCTGCTGCAGGTGGTGTTCGGCATGTCGGCGCTGCAGGCCGGGCTGATGACCTTCGCCAGCGCCGCGGCGGCCCTGGCGATGAAGACCACCGCGCCGCCGATCCTCTCGCGCTTCGGCTTCCGCAACACGCTGAGCGTCAATGCGATCATCGTCGGGGTGTCGTTCATGGCCTACGCCGTGCTCGCCAAGTCCACCCCGCACTGGGTGATCTACATGATCCTGCTCACCGGCGGTTTCTTCCGCTCGCTGCAGTTCACCGCGCTGAACGGCCTGGCCTTCGCCGACATCGACCATCCGCAGATGAGCCGCGCCTCGACCATGTCGGCCATGGGCCAGCGGCTGGCGCAGAGCATTGGCATCGGCTTCGCGGCGACCCTGCTGCGGGTCTTTCAGACCCACGCCCACGTGACCCACCTCACGGTGGGGACGATCACCCCGGCGTTCCTGATCATCGGCGCCGTGGCCCTGGTCTCGGGCGCCTTCTTCATCGTCCTGCCCGCCAACGCCGGGGCCGAACTCAACGGGCGAAGTCGGCGATCTCGAATCTAACGGATTGATTTCGAGCAGGAATCCTTGTTGGAATTCGCGCGGCCTTGGCGTCGTGCGGGCCGTCCAGGATGCATGGGAATGCCCGACGAACCGATCGTGCCGATCGACGACCGCAGGCTGGAGCAGCCATCGGAATCCATCCTGGAAATCGATGACGCCGTCAGGGCGCTCGCAAACCGGATGTTCGACGTCATGGACGCCAATCACGGCGCGGGACTGGCCGCGGTCCAGATTGGCGTCCCCAAACGTCTCATCGTCATGGATGTGCCCGACAAGGCGGGTTCACGTCACCGCCTGGCATTGGCGAATCCTGAAATCCTCGAAGTGTCGAGCGAAACCGAAGTCAATCTGGAGGGGTGTCTGTCGATGCCCGGCTACGACTTGCCGGTGGACCGTCCCGCTCGAGTTTGGGTGCGCTACACCGACCTCGTGGGAAAGGTCCGTGAGATCCAAGCCGACGGGATCCTGGCCATCTGCCTGCAGCATGAGATCGATCATGTGAACGGCGTGCGTTTCACCGATCGGGTTTCAGCCCTCCGCCGGACCAGAGCGCGATCGTATTTTGCAAAGGTGAGACGTCACGCGCGAGCGGCTTGATGCGATCCCAGTAAAGCAGCCAAGCTTTCCCAGATGAGACATTGGATTGCGCCGTAAAACGCAGCGATGGCGTAATAAACGTGACAGCTGGAATCGCGAAGCCTGACGGAACGCTGTTGTATCGGCCGCGTTTGGTAGCCTGATTGCTGACTCTGCAATCGGCCCAATTGTTACGGAAGAGGACTCCCGATCATGAGAAAGGCCTTTATCGCGCTCTGCGTGGGGGGCGCCATGGCCGTCGCGGCGCTGCCGGCGCTGGCTCAGAGCTACAGCCCGGACACGTCCCAGCGTGAGGACGGCATCAGCGACCGGATCTCCGGCGGCGTCCGCGACGGCGACCTCAGCATGGACCAGGCGTCCCGGCTGCGGGGTGAGCTGCGCACGATCGTCGATCTCGACGCGCACTACCAGGAAGATGGAATGACGGACTGGCAGGTGCGCGACCTCAATTCGCGCCTGTCGCTGCTGGCCTCGCGCCTGGACTACGACCTCAGCGTCAATCGCGACGACAACTAGAATCGGCGCGAACACCTCCGGGCGGTCGTCCGCGCGCCGGGCGGCCGCCCAGCCATGAGCGCTTGCGCCCGGATGCCGCAACGCGGGGGGTATCGCTTCGCGCCATGAGGCTGTAGTCGCCCCGAGCCCGCGCCTCGCGGGCCAGGCCCGAGGATTTGGCATGGCGGATTGGTGGCGCGGCGCGGTCGTTTATCAGGTCTATCCGCGCAGCTTTCTCGACACCAACGCCGACGGCATTGGCGACCTGGGCGGGGTCCGGCGCGGGCTGGACTACATCGCCTCGCTGGGCGTCGACGCCCTGTGGCTGTCGCCGTTCTTCAAGTCTCCGATGAAGGACTTCGGCTACGACGTCAGCGACTACCGCGACGTCGATCCGATGTTCGGTTCGCTGGCCGATTTCGACGTCCTGCTGGCCGAGGCGCATGCGCGCGGCCTGAAGGTGATCATCGACCAGGTCTGGTCGCACAGCTCCGACAAGCACCCGTGGTTCATCGAGAGCAGCTCTTCGCGCGATAATCCGCGCGCCGACTGGTACGTCTGGGCCGATCCGAAGCCCGACGGCACGCCGCCCAACAACTGGCTGGCCTCGTTCGGCGGCGCGGCATGGACCTGGAGCGCCAAGCGCCGGCAGTACTATCTGCACAACTTCCTGCCCGAGCAGCCCGACCTGAATTTCTGGAATCCGGACGTGCAGGACGCGGTGCTCGACGTGGCGCGCTTCTGGCTCGACCGCGGCGTCGATGGTTTCCGCCTCGACGTGGTCAACTACTACGTCCACGACCGCGAGCTGCGCGACAACCCGCCCGCCCAGCGAAACCGCATCCCGCTGATGGCGACCGACATGCAGCGCCACAGCATGGACCGCTCGCGGCCGGAGAATCTCGCCTTCATCGCCCGGCTGCGCACGCTGATGGACGGCTACGACGAGCGAATGACGGTGGGCGAGATCGGCGACGATCCGCCGCTGCCGCGCCAGCAGGAATATACCGAGCCCGGCCGGCTGCACACGGCTTACAGCTTCTACCTGCTCTCCGGTCTGCCGGCGACGCCGGCGCTGTTCCGCTCGGCGCTGGAAGCCTGGGCCGGCGCGGCGGGCTGGCCGTCCTGGTCGCTCGGCAACCACGACGTGACCCGCTTCCCGACCCGGATGGCGCACAACGATCCGCGCATGACGCGGGCGCTGTTCGCCGCGCTGATCGCGCTGCGTGGGACCATCTTCCTCTACCAGGGCGACGAACTGGGCCTGCCCGACGCGCACGTGCCGTTCGAGCGGCTGCAGGACCCGTTCGCCATCGCGGCCTACGCCGGCGGCCCCGGCCGCGACGGCGCGCGCACGCCGATGCCGTGGACCAGCGCCGCGCCGATGGGCGGCTTCACCGCCATCGGCGACGCCTGGCTGCCGATGGACCCCGCGCACCTGCCGCTGGCGATCGAGCGCCAGGACGGCGCGCCCGACTCGATGCTCAACTTCGCCCGCGCCGTGATCGCCGCGCGCAAGTCGTCCGAGGCGCTGAAGACCGGCGTCGCCCTGCCGCTGACCGCGCCGGACAATGTGCTGGCGTTCGAGCGGGTGAGCGACGGCGAGCGCGTCTATTGCTACTTCGAACTGGGTGGCTCGACGGCGACGCTCGAAGCGCCGGAGCTGGCGCAAGGCCAGCCGATCTGGATGAGCGAAGAGGCGAAGCTCTCGGGCTCGCTGCTGGAGCTGGGACCCTACGCGGCCGCCATCGTGCGAGCCTGACCCGGCGCGCCGCGCGCCGCGATCAGATGGGCGAGGGGCCCGGGCCGCTCATGGCCGCTTGGATCATATCGACGCTGGCGATGATGCCGCCGACAAGGGCGACGGCGAGCAACACGATGAACACCATGTTGGCGATCGAACGGGGGCCCATAGTGGTCACATGCTCTCCTTTTGGCGGCGCTTCGCCCGATGAAACACAGCGGACGGCCGCTTCCTAGCGATTCTCCGCGCCTCTTGCGACTCTCTCGTCGGCGCCGGCATAGGATAGGCCCGGGAGGACGTGCGATGACGAAGCTTTGGGCGGCGGCGCTGGCGATGGCCGGCTTGGCTCTGGCGGCGACGCCCGCGCCCGCCAACGACCTCGAATTCTTCACCGGCAAGCTGCTCTACGCCCATTGCTCGGCCAAGGCCGGCGAGCCGGACTACGCCGCTCATTCGCTGCAGTGCGCCAGCTATGTGCTGGGCGTCAGCGACGCGCAGCAGGCGGCGCAGGGGGCCGGCGCGCCGGGTCGCGTCTGCCTGCCGGGCACCGCGACGGCGCCGGCGCTGGTTCGGACCGTCGCCGCCTTCCTCGAGGCGCATCCCGACAAGCGGCCGCTGGCGGCGCAGGACCTGGTGATCGAGGCGCTCAGCGCCGCCTATCCCTGCAAGTGACGGATCGACCGACGCCCGCGACGCTGTTCGCCGCCTTCCTGTCCATCGCGCTTTCCGGCTTCGGCGGCGTGCTGCCCTTCGCGCGGCGGATGCTGGTGGACCGGCGCGGCTGGATGACCGCCGACGACTTCAACGAGACCCTGTCGCTCTGCCAGAGCCTGCCGGGCCCGAACATCGTCAACATGTCGATCGTGGTCGGGGCGCGGGCCAGCGGCTGGCGTGGCTCGCTGGCGGCGTTCGCCGGGCTGGTCGGCGCGCCGGTGCTGATCGTGATCGCGCTGGGGGCGCTCTACAGCCAATTCGGCGGCGTGCCGGCGATCCGGCATGCCTTGATCGGCCTGGGCGCCGCGGCGGCCGGGCTGGTGGTGGCGACCGCCGCGCGGATGGCCGAGCCGCTGCTGAAGAGCCGGCCGATCATCGCCGCGCCGTTCATCGCGGCGGCCTTCGTCGCGGTCGCGGTCGCCGGCTTTCCGCTGCCCTATGTGCTGCTGGCGCTGGCCCCGATCAGCATCGGCGCGGCCTGGTGGTGGCGCAGGCGCCAGCGCAGCCGCACATGAAGGCCTCCGACACCCTTCTCGCCCTGGCGCTGCAGTTCGCCGGCCTCTCGCTGGTGGCGTTCGGCGGCGCCAATGCGGTGATCCCGGAGATCCATCGCCAGGCGGTCGACGTGCATCACTGGATGACCGACCGCGACTTCGCCTCGCTGTTCGCCATCGCCCAGGCCGCGCCCGGCCCCAACTTCCTGGTCTCCACCCTGGTGGGCTGGAAGGCGGCCGGCTTGCTCGGCGCGCTGGTCGCGACGGCGGCGATGTGCGCGCCCTCCTGCCTGCTCACCTTCTGGGTCGCCAAGGTCTGGGACCGCTATCGCGAGACCGAGTGGCGCGCGGCGGTGGGCGGCGGCCTCGCGCCGGTGACGGTGGGCCTGGTGTTTTCCAGCGCCTTCGTGCTGGTGCGCGCGGCGGATGCGGACTGGCGCCTGGCCCTGGTGACAGCGGCCAGCGCCGGCGTCGTCTTCTTCACCAAGCTCAACCCGCTCTGGTGCCTCGCCGCGGCCGCCGTGCTCGGCGTCACCGGCGTGTTCGGCTAGCGCTGCCCCGCGGGCGTGTCTCGCGCGCGGTTCTCCTTGATCTCCACCATGGCGGCGAGAACGTTCCAGTCCTTCGCCGCGTTTTCCAGCGCCGTCCTGAACCTGAAATCGGTCGTGCGGGCTGAATCGGAAAGACAGCTCTGGGCCATGGCTCGGCATTGGGACGCGGTTCTCATGGCCTCAGCTCCGCGCGCGCCACGGTTAATAGACCGGCCCCACGCGTCAATATGCGCGAGCGACCGGTGGTAGTTCCGAGGTCCACCCTCAGCCTCGGATTGCGATTCGGGCGAGGCCGCGGATGTCGGAAGATGTCGTCGAAATGATGCACCATCAACGGGTGCGAATCCTGCGCCTCGAACTCGCCCTCATGCCGCCGGGGCGAAAGCGTTCCCAACTGCTGATCATGGTGGCGCGCGCCCAACTGGTGGCGGAGGCTCATGGCTGGTCCGCCGCCACCGATTAGGCGATCGGAGACGGACGAAAAGGCCGCGGCCAGTCCCGCGCCGGATCGCCTCCGCCAGCGTCAGTGGAAGCTGTAGACCCGCGCACAGGCGGCGCCGAGCGTCTCGCTGGAGAACGGCTTGGCGACCACCGGCCCTCGTCCGACGATGAATTTGGGGTTGCCGGTGACGTAGACCACCGGGATCGCGCCCAGGGTGTCGGTGATCTGGTCGACCGCCTCCATCCCGGTGCCGCCGTTGATGCGGCCGTCCGCGGTGATCATGTCCGGCCGCCGCCTCCGGGCGCAGAGCATAGCGCTCGCGGCGCTATCGGCGATGTCGAAGCTGCGGAAGCCCAGACCCGTCAGTAGATGTTCCAACGACAGGGCGATCATCATTTCGTCTTCGATGATGAGCGCATGACGTCCTCCGAGGTCCGCCATCAGACGGCGCCGGCGTGTTCGGGCGGGCGCACGCCGTTGGTCCCGGCCGGAGCGTGGCGTTCATGCGGCGCGTGACGGACGCGAACGCGGATCCCAGGGAGCGTCTCCTCCAACTCGACATGCGCGTTCAATTGCTTGACCAGCGCCTCGATGATGTAGGAGCCGAGGCCGGGTTTGGTCTTGGCGTCGGGCCCGGGCATCCCCACGCCGTCGTCGTCGACGGACAAGGTCCATTCCTCTCCGGTCGCGTGATAGCCGACCGTGATCTTGCCCGGCCGCTGCTCCGGGAAGGCGTGTTTCAGCGCATTGATCACCAGCTCGGTGACGATCAGCCCGAGGTTGACCGAGGTCTCGGCCGCGACGGACGAGTCGTCGGCGTCCACCGTCAGGCTCAGCCCGTCGCTGGCGCCGATCATGGACGCCGAAAGGCTCGCGCACAGTTTGGCGAGGTAGGCGCCCACGTTGACGTCCTCCGCCGATGTCGCCGCGAGCTGGTCCTGCAGCATGGCCACGGACAGGACGCGGTTGTGCGCATCGTGGAGGTGACTGCGCGCTTCCTCGGTGCCGACGCGCCGCGAACTCTCCATGATGATGCTGGCGATGATCTGCAGGCTGTTGGCGATCCGATGCTGCAGCTCCTGGAACAGCACCGCCTTCTGCCGCAGCGTCTCTTCCATCAGTTTGGCGAGGGCGCGGGTGTCCGTCACGTCGGTCACCGCGAGAAGCAGGCGGACGTTCGCTGCATCGTCGTAGTCGAGCTTGCTGGCGCTCATGACGAGGCGACGCGGATCGCGAAAGTCGCTGTCGAGGCTCATCTCGAACGTGTCGGCGTCGCTCGGTCCGACCAGGGTGGCGTTCAACAGCGCGTGCAGCTGCGGCAGGTCCCATTGGCCGTGGCCGAGCTTGAAGATCGACCGGCCGACGGTCTCGGAGACGTCGATGTGGAAATCGCGGCCGAACGATGCGCTGGCCGCTATCAGGTCGAAATCGCCATCGATGAGCAACAGGGGCGAACCCGATGCGGCGACCATCGCCAGCGCGAGGCTCCGCGCCCCTCCTGGGTGAGTTTGAGCGGCCATGACTGGCCTTCCATTTGGGCGCCGGAGGCTCGCGAGCCGAAAGCCATCCCCGGTATCAAGCATTGCGAGCGTGTGCTTCGCGCCCGTCCATCTGGTCCGACGTGTCCAGCAGCCTCATGCGCGACTCCGAACGCGGCAACCCACTTTCAGTTGCGGTCCCGCGGCGCCTTTCATCGATTTCGGCCCCGTTCCCGGCTGGTTGGAGGGGCTGGCGGCCGTGCAATCCGGACCGGCCCACCGGATCCAGCAGCGCTTGCTCTGTAATCAGGACCGTATGCGACGTTCTGACACAAGCCTGGTCGCCGAATCCCTACCCATAATCTCAGTTAAGAGAGCACTATTATTCATTATTTGCTCCGATTAATATTTGCTCGGGGGTTCAAAATGCTTCTTGAGTTCGACGTCGATAAAACCGAGTGCTATATTGAGCTGAATCCAATAATAACAACAACATGGCGAAAACCCGCCGGTTCGACGCCGGCGCGTTCTCGCCATGCGCGCGACACGTTCCCACCATGATCGAGGTACTGCTGCGCGCCGTCGTCGACACAGCGGTGGACGGAATCATCTTTATCGATGCGACAGGCACGGTGACGATGTTCAATCCGGCCTGCGAGCGCATGTTTGGCTACCCGGCCGCGGAAATCATCGGCCACAACATCAAGCGGCTGATGCCCGAGCCATATCACGCCGAACATGACGGTTACCTATCCAACTACCGCCGTACAGGCGATCGCAAGATCATCGGCATTGGCCGCGAGGTGTTCGGCCAGCGTCAAAATGGCGAAACCTTCCCAATCGAGCTTTCCGTGGGTGAAGCGTCCGTCGAGGGCGAACCCTTCTATGTCGGCATCCTGCGCGACATCACCGAACGTCATCGCGCCGCCCAGCAGCGGGAGCGGCTGATCGACCAGCTGGCCGCGTCTAACGAGGAGATCGGCCACTTCGCCCACGTGGCCTCCCACGATCTGCGCGAGCCGTTGCGAATGATCACAGCCTTCTGCGGCCTCATCTCCAGCGACTATGGCGAACGGATCGAGGAGCAGGGCCGCGAGTACCTCGCCCACGCGATCGCCGGCGCGGGGCAGATGCAAAGTCTGCTCGACGACCTGGTGGACTACAGCAATCTGGGAACCGAGGCGGAACGCGCCTTCTGGTTCGACTCAGCGGAGAGCCTTGAGCACGTGCAGGGCCATCTGCACGAGGCGATCCGTGTCTCCGGCGCCCAGGTGACCTGCGGGCCGATGCCGCGCCTATACGGCAATCCCATCCGCTTCATGCGCCTGCTCCAGAATCTGGTCGGAAACGCGCTGAAATATGTGCCCGACGGGGTCGCGCCGCGCGTCGATGTGATCGCCCGCGCCGAAGGCGATTTCTGGCGCTTCGACGTCCGCGATAACGGCATCGGCGTCGAGCCGCGGCACTTCGATCAGATATTCGAGCCGTTCAAGCGCTTGCACGACCGGTCACAATACGCCGGAGTCGGGCTAGGCCTCGCGATCTGTCGGAAGATCGTGACCGGATTTGGCGGGGAGATCACCGTCAGTTCGTCGCCCGGCAAAGGGTCCGTTTTCAGCTTCACCGTCAGGACCCACGAGGAAGGAACCCAGGATGCCCACCACGACCATTGAGCGGGACGGCAGGGCGGCGCAACTGATGCTGGTCGAGGACAACCACGGCGACGTGCTGCTGGCCCGCGAAGCCTTCCGCCGCGCCAAGGTGCGCAACAACATCACCGTCGCGAAGAATGGCGAGGAGGCGATGCAGATGCTCCGCCGCGAACCGCCGCACGAGGATTGCCCCAGGCCCGACCTTATCCTGCTCGACCTCAATCTTCCCCGCATGGACGGGCGACAGGTCTTGCAGGCGGTGAAGTCCGATCCGGCTTTGCAGTCGATTCCCGTCGTGATGCTCACCAGCTCCAAGGCCGCCACCGACATCATCAAGAGCTACCGCCTCAACGCCAACGGCTACATCGTCAAGCCGGTCGGTTTCGAGCGCCTGCAAGAGATTGTCGGCTCGCTCGAGACTTTCTGGTTCTCGGTCGTGGTGCTGGCGCCGAGCGAGACCCCGGAGACCCTCCATGCCTGATCGCTTTTTCCCCGCCCGGCCGTCCGGTCAACGTCTCCAGATGGTCGAACAGGAACTGCAGGATTTCAGCTACACCGTCTCGCACGACCTGGCGGCGTCCTTTCGGCGCCTGTCCGCCTTCTCTCACCTCTTCCTGGGAGAGTTCGAACAGGAGCTCACCCATCGCCAGCGAACCTACGCCAGCCACGTCGAGGCCGCCAACGACAGGTGCCAGACGATGATGGAGCAGCTGCTGGTGTTTTCCCGCGCCCAGCAGCGGGTTCTGATCCCGGCGTCGCAGGACGCCAACCTCGCCATACGGATGGCGATGCTTCAGCTTCTGCGGGACCATCAGCCGATCCAGGCCGAGGTGGTGATCGAGCCGCTTGGCCAAGCCTACGCCGACCCCGACCTTTTGGGGTTGGTGTTTCGGCACCTGCTGAGCAACGCCGACAAGTTCCATCTTCCGGGCAAGGTCCACTCGGTCAACATCAGTGCGATGCGCGACCAGCAGTTTTGGCGCCTGCGCATCAGCGACAACGGCGTCGGGGTCCCGGCGGACTATCGCGAGCAGGCCTTTCAGATGTTCCGGCGGCTCCAGGCCGACGACGAATATCCAGGCGTCGGCGCTGGCCTGGCCATCTGCCGTCGCATCGCGCACCGGCACAACGGCGAGGTCACGTTCCTCGACACCAAAGAGGGGACTTGCATCGAGCTGGCGCTGCCGCTCGGCCCGCGCCTGGCGACTGATGATCTCGAGTCTGGAAGATCTGGCTGGCTGGCGAGGCCGGCGAACGACGCTCACGATCAGCGGAAAATCCAGGCGACCGGCTAGGGCGCGCGGTTAGCTCGGAGAAGGTTTTCCGCGACGGGTGAGCACCGTCGCCAGCGCGGGACTCCGGGCCCCTCAGCGAGCTGGCCCCCTTGGCTAGAGGTTCGAGCCAGCCCGCTAGGACGTCAAAAGTTGCGAACTCTAGTCAAAGGTTTTGCCCCAGCCGTAGAACTCGGAGTCAATCCTGGCGCGGGCGATTAGCGTAACAAGCTTTGCTCTTTTGAGCCCTTCCGGCGCGAGTAAAAGCTCTCGCCGGTATTTTCGCAAATTGTCGTGGTGAATTCGTTCGGCGAGCGTCTCATCCATTGCTAGCATCCTCTCGGTCGGGTTGCGTCGATCAGCAAGCCACCCAATTAGGCGAGGAGTCACGACTTCCTTCATTGATGAGGTCGGCGGCGACTGGATTATGGGGATAATAGGCCGGCTAGCGCCACTTTGCCGCATGGGCGCTTGCAGCCTTCCAACACCAGGGCGTGACAGCGCGGACCCCGAACACCGGCGCGCCGCGCCGCCGGTCAGAAATCCCAGATGCGGATGGCGTCCTCGGTGGCGTGAGCGGCGGCGTCGATCTGCCTCAGCGCGCGATCCTTCAGGAAGCGCGCGTCGGGGTCGTCCTCCTCGCGATCCACATTGTCGTAGGCGTCATGCAGCAGATCGAGCGCGCGGTGCAGCCGGCCCCGGTGATCGTAGTGGGTGTGATCGGCTGGCGGGATGTCGTCGGGATCCTTGTTGTCGACCACCGAGGCGTTCTTCAAGGTGGTGAAGGCGTATTCGATCGCCGTCATCGCATTGGTCTCTTGGGGCCTGGCGGGCGGGTCTTCGCGTTGGTGCTTGATCAGCAGGAAGGCCTCGCTGACATCGGCCATGGCGCGCAGATAGTGCGGGTGCCGATGCCCCCAGTCGCCGTCCCGCTGGGCATGGGCGGCCAGCGGGATCGCCAGCGCCAAGCCGGCGCCGACCATCAAGTTCCTCAGAGTCTTGTACATCCTATCGCCCCCCCGAGCATCTGGCAGCCATCGGCCGCGGTTCCGACCCTCAAGTCAGAACAACAAGAACCTAGGCCACAGAAATCGGCGCACAAGCTCTTTCTCGATCCTCAACGCCGACCACCGACTAGCCCGCCTCGGCGCTCGGCCGCGTGGCCTTGGCCCGAGGCCGGGACTGGGGCCGGAAGCGCAGCGCCAACACAGCCGTCATCGCCAGCAGCACCACCGCCAGCAAGCCAAGCCCCCAGGCGAGCGCCGTTGTCAGCGAGGCCTGCGCCTTCTGGCGCGCCTGGGCGTCGTTGATCTGGGTCTGCAGCCGGCTCAGCTCGTCGCGCTGGCCGGCGATGGCGGTCTCGTCGGCCTTCAGCCGGTCCTCCAGGGTCTGGACGGAAGCGGGCACGCACGCGCCGGTGGAGAACAGCGCCTTGACCTGGGCGTCGGCCAGGAAGCGCGCCAGCACCGAGGACTGGGTGGCGATGAACTGGCCCTGCGGCGTGGTCATCTGGCCGTCGTCGCCCAGTTGGGCGCCGGCGCCCCAGGTGTTGACCCCGATCACCCGCCCGCAGGCGTCGATCAGCGGGCCGCCCGAGTTGCCGGGATTGATCGGGGCGGTGTGGAAGATGGTGTCGATCCGCCCGCCGCCCGGCGCGACCTTGGAGAACAGGGCGATGGAGCCGGCGGTCACATAGGTTTCCTGCGGCCGCAGGATCTCGGTGAGCGGCAGGTTGCGCACCTCGTCGGTGACGCCGGGAAAGCCCAGCGCGCGGACGATGGCTTCCTTGCCCGGCTGGGTGGTGGAGATGGTCAGCGGCGGCGAGGTCAGGCCCGGCGCGGCGAGCAGCGCCAGGTCGGCGTCGGTCCAGGTCTGCTTGACCGTGGCGCGTTCGGATTGGCCGCCGGCGTCGAGTTCGGGGATGACGAAGGTCTCGGTCTCGGCGGCCTGGGCCGTGCCCTGCACCATGTGGTGATTGGTGACCACGAGGCCCGGCGCGACGGCGAAGCCGCTGCCGGTGTCCATGCCGATCGGCTCGCCGACGGCGTCGAGCGAGACGGTCACCACGCGCACCACCGAGCGCTCGGCGGCCTGCACGGAGTCCAACGAGGGAGTCGTCGGCGGCGGTGGCGCCTGGCGGGGCGCGGCGAACCCAGGCGCGGCGAGGCTCAGACCGACGGCCAGGCCGATCGCGGCAAACGGTCGTGTGACGCTTTCCAAGGCCTGGACCACCCGTTCACCCGCCGCCTCTAGGCCACCGTAGCATCATCGCCGCGCCGGAGAAATTAACGCTGGCCGCCGCTTGCGCCGGGCCCGGATCGCGCTGGCGCCCGTCCGCCAATTGGCCCACTTTCGCGCCAAAACATGTTGGCCCAAGACATGTTGGCAGGGAGCGCGCGTCCATGTCCGCCATCACCGACAAGCCGGCCTATCTGGATCCGTCCGCGCCGCTGGAGGCGCGGGCCAAGGACCTGCTCTCGCGCCTGACCCTGGACGAGAAGGTCAGCCTGATGGCCGGCGCGGCGTCGTTCACGCTGGAGGGCGTCGAGCGGCTGGGCGTGCCGCGGGTGCGCGTCGCCGACGGGCCGACCGGCGTGCGCTCCAACGAGGGCGAACCCGCGACCGTGTTCCCCGTGGGCGTCGCGATGGCCGCCACCTGGAACCCCGACCTGACCCGCGAGGTCGCCGCCGCGATCGGCAGGGAGGCGCTGGCGCTCGGCAATCGGATCATCCTCGCGCCGACCGTCAACATCGTCCGCACGCCGCTCTGGGGCCGCAACTTCGAGACCTATTCCGAGGACCCGTTCCTGGCCGGCGTGCTGGGCGCGGCCTATGTCGAGGGGCTGCAAGGGGAGGGGGTCGGCGCCTCGCTGAAGCACTACGCGGCCAACAACCAGGAAGAAGGCCGGATGACGGTCAGCGTCGAGATGGACGAGCGGACCCTGCGCGAGATCTACCTGGCCGCCTTCGAGCACGTGGTGAGGACCGCCAATCCCTGGACCGTCATGGCCTCCTACAACAAGGTCGCCGGCGTCTACGCCACCGAGAACCGGCGGCTGCTGGTCGATATTCTGAAGGACGAGTGGGGCTACGACGGCGTCGTGGTCTCGGACTGGGGCGCCGTCCACGCCACCGCCGCGGCGGCCAACGGCGGCACCGACCTGGAGATGCCCGGCCCGGCGCGCTGGTACGGCGAGAAGCTGGTGCAGGCGGTGCGGGACGGCGCCGTGCCGGAACGCCAGATCGACGACGCGGCGCTGCGGCTCTGCCGGCTGATCCTGCGCACCGGCGTGCTCGACGGCGCCCCGCCGCCGAAGGGCGAGATCCGCACCGCCCGCCACCGCCAGATCGCCGAGCGGGCCGCTGCCGAGTCTGTCGTGCTGCTGCGCAACCAGGGCGAGCTGCTGCCGCTGGCGCCGGCGAGCCTGACCCGGCTGGCCGTGGTCGGTCCCAACGGCGATGCGCGGCGGATCCAGGGCGGCGGCTCCTCGCAGGTGCGCACCGATCGGCGGGTTTCGATCCTGTCGGCGATCACCGAGCGGCTGGCTGGCCGCGCCGAGGTGCTGCACGCCGATGGCGGCGACAGCGAGCCGGTGCCGCCGGCGGCGCGGCCGGCGATGTTCAGCCCCGACGAGGCGCGCGGCCAAGCCGGGCTGCTGTGCGAATATTTCGCCACGCCGGACCTCGCCGGCGATCCGATCCAGTCGCGGCCCGAGCGGGCGCTGGGCAAGCTCGTCAGCCACAATCTCGGCGGCGCCCAGCCGGCGGCCTACGCCGGCTTCCGCTGGTCCGGCTGGTTCTGGCCCGACCGCGATGGGCGCCACGAGGTTTCCCTGCGCGCACCGGGCGAGATGCGGGTGTGGCTGGACGGCGCGCCGCTGATCGACGCGGCGACGCCGGGCGCGCCCGACAAGCTCGATCTCGGCGGCGGCGCCGCGCCGCGCAAGACCGCGTCCGTAGAGCTGGCGGCGGGCCGCGGCTATCCGATCAAGGTCGAATATGTCCGCGCGCTGCCGTCGCGGGCCGAACAGGCGGCGTCGGGCGACGCTGAGCCGGCCCTGGCCTGGGAATATGTCAGCCTCGGCGTCCGTGCGCCGCGCGGTTCCATCGCCGAGGCGGCGGCGCTGGCGGCGAGCTGCGACGCGGCGGTGGTGGTGATCGGCTCGGCCTCGATCAGCGAGGGCGAGGGCTACGACCGCGATGATCTGGGCCTGCCGGGCGACCAGAACGCCCTCGTCGAAGCCGTGCTGGCGGCCAATCCGCGCACGGTGGTGATCGTGGTGAGCGGCGCGCCCTATGTGCTGCCCTGGATCGATCACGCGCCGGCGGTTCTGCAGGCATGGCTGGGCGGCGAGGCGGGGCCTGACGCCGTCGCGCGCATCCTGCTGGGCGAATCAGAGCCGTCGGGACGCCTGCCGGTCACTTTCCCCGCGCGACTCGAGGACACGCCGGCCCATGCCTACTATCCAGGCGCCGAGAGCGTCACCTATGGCGAGGGCCTGCGCGTCGGCTACCGCCATTTCGACGCCTCCAACGAGCCGCCGCTGTTTCCGTTCGGATTCG
>Ga0302314_10010434_pt1 | contig 16252 bp, 12 predicted proteins | sample III_Palsa_N2_3_FD_200533 | JGI IMG/M metagenome (GOLD analysis project Ga0302314, IMG submission 200533) | Peat permafrost microbial communities from Stordalen Mire near Abisko, Sweden - III_Palsa_N2_3 | ecosystem: Environmental > Terrestrial > Soil > Palsa > Peat permafrost | place: Sweden... | reverse complement strand
CGACGGACCGCCCATCTTCCTCATCTCGCTCAAGGCCGGCGGCAGCGGCCTGAACCTCACCGCCGCCGACACCGTCATCCACTTCGATCCCTGGTGGAACCCCGCGGTGGAAGACCAGGCCACCGATCGCGCGCACCGCATCGGCCAGACCAAGGTGGTCACCACCTATCGCCTCATCGCCAAGGGGACCATCGAGGAAAAGATCCTCGAGCTGGCGGAGAAGAAGCGCGAGCTCGTCGGCGCCGTCCTCTCGGAGGACATCGGCGGCGCCAAGAAGCTCACCAAGACCGACCTGGAGGACCTCTTCAAGTTCGGGGATTGATCTGCGCGGCGGCACCTCGTGCTAAGGCGTCGGCTTACCGATCGCATGGATGTCACCGCGCTCCCGTGCCGGCCCACCATCGCTTGCACCGCGGACTTCGTCCCGCCCGGGGCACTGGAGATCGAGCTCGGCGCACTCGGGCGGCGCTTGCCTTCCGGCCTCCAGCGCTCCTTCCCGGTGCTCTTCAAGCTCACCGCGGCCCGGTGGCTCCAGCTGCAGGTGGCGACCAACGGCTACACCGTCCAGCGCGGTTCGGTGACGACGCAGTACCTGGACAACGTGAGCGTGGGCGGAAAGCTTCACCTCCTGGATCAGGGAGCGGCGGTGCCCTCGGTGTCGCTCTCGGCGGCGCTGAGCGTCCCCACCTTCACGGGACAGACCGGGTACGCGCGCGCGGACGACGCGTTCTTCACCGCCTACGTGACCAAGGATCTGGGGCCGCTTCACGCCGACTTCAACACCGGCCTGAACGAGTGGAGCCTCCAGTCTTCGCCGCGAGATCAGCCCTTCGTCACCCTCGCCTTGTCGGTGCCGCTGACGGAGCCCTTGGTGATCATGGCGGAGGGGTATCTCTTCGCTGACGCGGGTCCGCTCGCCCCGCGCGACGGGGGCTTCCTCTTCGCGCTGTCGCACGCGCCGGAACCCTGGCTGGTCTTCGACTTCGGGGGTGACGTAGGCGCCTTCCCTTCGTCACGCGCGTGGTCGGTCTTCCTCGGGATGACCGTGGTGCCGGCCGTGCTTTGGGGTGTACCCTCCGGGTCATGATCTGGCTTTCGAGCTCCACGATCGCGCGGCTGCGGGATCAGCTGCGCGCGCGCGGCCAGCGCCCGTCGATCGCCCTCACCGACGGCGGCAACCTCTCCCCCGAGGCCGCCGAGCTGCTCGGGGTGGCGGCCGAGTACGGGCCCATCTGCGAGGGCATGTACCTGATGATGTCCGCCGACGGCAAGATCACCCGCGACGAGCGCGAGGTGCTGAAGGGTGCCCTGCGCAACCTGTCGAACGACACCGTGCGCTCGGTGCACATCGAGGCGCTGCTCGATCAGGCGGCCAAGCAGGTGGCCGAGCAAGGGCGCGATTCGCGCCTGCGCGAGGTCATCGCCCATTTGCACGAGGACCCGGCGCGGGCCGAGGTGGCGTTCGTCCTGGCCGCCGCCGTGGCCTTTGCCGACAACGCCATCGCGGACGAGGAGAACGAGACGCTCAACGCGCTCGCCGAAGGGCTGGGCATCGACGACTCCCGCGCCAACGAGCTGCTCGACAGCGTCGAAGCCGATCTCGCGGACCGCCCCGCCTAAGACGCGAGCAGGGTGGACCCGTCCGTCTCGTCCTCAGGCTCGCTCCTTCCGTCGTCCGACGGGAGCTTGCCGGCACGGATCGGCGGCTACCGCGTGCTGCGGCGGCTGGCCACCGGCGGGACCAGCGACGTGCTGCTGGCGCGGGCGGAGGGGCCGCACGGCTTCGAGCGCGTGGTGGTGCTGAAGCTACTCCTCCAGCAGTACCGCGACGACAAGAGCTTCGAGCGCATGTTCGCACGCGAGGCGGCGGCGTACGCGCGGCTCTCTCATCCGGCGATCGTCAAGCTGTTCGACTTCTTCTCCGACGCCGGGCAGCTGGTCATGGTCCTCGAGCACGTGGACGGCTTGCCGCTCCACAAGCTGCGCGCGCTGCTCAAGCCCATGGGCCTGGCCTTCGACGATCGCGCGGCGATGTTCGTGGCCTGGCGCATCTTCGGCGCGCTGGCGGCGGCACACTCCGCCAAGGACCCGCAGAGCGGCGCGCTCTCGCCGGTCATCCACCGCGACGTGAACCCGTCGAACGTGCTGATTCCCTGGGATGGGCACGTCAAGATTGCCGACTTCGGCATCGCCAAGGTCGGCGGCGTGGACGGCGACAAGACCCAGGCCGGCTTCATCAAGGGGACCTACGGCTACATGGCGCCGGAGCAGGTGCGCGGCGAGGCGGTCACCGTGCGCGCGGACGTCTACGCGGGGTGCTTGCTGCTGTGGGAGCTGCTGACCGGACGCAAGGCCATCGTGCGCGGGAGCATGTCCGATCTCGACGTGCTGCGCGCCATGGCGGAGCCCGTGTTTCCGTCGCTGGCCGCGCTTCGTCCAGACCTTCCGCGGTCGCTTCTCGAGGCCGTGGCCAAGGGGCTCCAGCCGGATCCCAACCAGCGCACCATTCAGGCCGAGGAGCTGGCGAGCGCGCTGCGCGCGGCGTTCAACCTGGACGACGGGCGGCAGAGGCTGGTGGACACCCTGGCCGCGGTGCGCACCCCGGCGGTGACCGAGGACAGCGGGGCCACGGCCCGGCCGCCGGCGGTCTCTTTGCCGGATTCCTCGGCCGACGCGACCATCCCCAACCCGGTGGTCCTTCTGCGCGACGCGACCGCGCTCCTGGAGAAGGCGCCCCTCCCCGCGGTACGTCCGCCGACCACCCCGCCGGTCGCCGTGCCGCGGCCCATCGCGTCGCTCGTGTCCACGCTGCGGATGGCCAGCATGCGCGCGGTGGCCCCGCGGGGGGCGACGGCGCGACCGCCGGCCAAGCCGTCCACCGCCCCGCCACCGGCATCGGCCCGCCCTCCGGCCACGCTGCGCACCCCGGCGCCCCCTCCGCCGGCACCGGCGGCCCTGCTGCGCACGCCCGCGCCTCCTCCGTCTACGCCGGCGCCTCCTCCGCCCACGCCACGCACGCCCGCACCTCCCGGCGTCCCGCCGGCGCCGGCCAGGCCGCGCTCCGCGCCTCCGGCTCCGGCATGGACGGCCCCGGCGTTCGCGCCGGGCGCGTACCCGTCGACGCCGACCTACCCGTACCCGCCGGCGGCCCCGCTCCCCGTCGCGCACGTCGCACCGTCGTCGTTCGCGCCGCCCGCACCGGCGTCCCCCGTGGCCTGGACACCCACGCCGCCGCGCGACGACGCGCTCCCGTTCCCTCGCTCCCGCAGCCGCGCGGGGATCGCCGTCCTGGCCTCGATTCTCGCCCTCGCGGCGTGCGCGGGGGTCGCGTTCGTGCTGTGGCCGCGGACGCGCCCGAGGCCCTATGCGCCGCCGGCCGTCGAGCGACCGGCGGCCCGGCAGATCGCACCTCCGGCCGCCCCGCCCCCCTCGACCCCGCCCGCGCCGGCGGCCAGCCCGGCTCCGGTCGCCAGCGCCACCGGCTCTGCGGGGGTCGACGCCCCGGCCCCACCGGCGTCGAGCGGGACGGTGACCGTTGCGCCGGCCCACGGAGGGCACCGCGTGTGGATCGACAAGCACATGGTCGGCGAGTCGCCCGGCACATTCCCGGTGGGTTGCGGCTGGCACTCCGTCCAGATCGGGAGCCAGGGCGATCCGCAGCGCGTGCATGTCCCTTGCGGCGGCGACGTGGAGATGCGGTAGCGTGCTCCTTCTCAGAAGGTCCCGCGAACGCCAGCGACTTTCCACCCCAGCCAACCGCTCAGGTGCCCGGCGCGCTCGTCTGGCGCGGCCTTCTCCGGGGTGGCCCCCGCCGGCGGCGACGACGACGACGCGCTGGTAGCCAGGCCCAGGACCGCGAGGACCACGCCGGCGCCAGCGGCCACGAAGGACCAAGTCGAGAACGTCGCCATCGACCGGGCCGCGCCGATGTCGCCGTATTCCGTGGGACCGCAGACCGTCCCCGCGCACCCGCCCGAGCTCTTGACGTCGCCCGTCTTCGACAGCGAAAGGGCGCCGCTGACCGCTCCCGCGACCAGCCCGGCGCCGGCGAGGCCGAAGCCGCCGACAATCAGCGCTCGCGAGGTTCCCGGGCCGCGCGACCCGGTCGGGACGGGCGTCGGCACGGCCTCGGTCGCCGTCCCGCCTTCCGCCGTCGCGGCGGCGACGCTCGAGGCCGACGAGGCTCCGGGGTCCCGGCGCGGCGCTTCGCCCGCGGCCTCTGTCAGCGAGGGGACGCGCGCCTCGAGCTCGCCCTCCAGGACGACGGCGGCCTGGCGAGCCCTCTCGAAGGGCGCGGGCTCACCCGCCTTGGCGATCGTGCGCGACACGCGAAGCGCGGTGTTCCACGCTTCGACGAGAAGCCCGAGGGCCGCCTGGGTCCGCGCCACTTCGAGCCCCGTCGTCGGCACGTGCATGATCGCATCGGCGCCGAGGAACGCCCGCAGCGCGTCCTGCAGATCCCCGTTCTCGCGATCGGAGCGGCCTTCCGCCATCAACCCGCGGGCGGTCTCCCGCTCGGTCGCCCCTGGCTCGGCGGAAGCTGCGGAAGACAGACCCAGTCCGGCGGCCAGCACCGACGCGAAGAGTCGTCTCGGAGACTGTCGCCAGCCACGGCCATTAGAAGCCATCGTCCACCTCGGTGGGCGGGGGCCCGGGCGCCACCCTGGGCGGCGGCGCGGTCCCGGCAGGGAGCGCCGATCGCAGCCGCGGCGCCCAACGGAGCACGCCGGGCGCGACGGTCGTCGACCGGTTGTCCCGGCCGGCGGGGGGAGCTGCGGCCAGCGGCCCGGCGCTCGGCGGCGGGGGAGCCGGGTCGATCCCCCCCCGCCCGAGGGCTGCCGGCGGAAGCGTGGTCTGCGCCAGCCGCATCCCCTGCGCCAGCGCCGGCGGGGTGGGCGCCACCGCGGGCCGCGCCGCGGATCGCCCCATCGTCCAGGACAGACCGGTGCCTCCGGCTGCAGCCGTCGCCGCCACCAGAGCCACCCCGGCCACCACGCTCTTGCCCGACCGCGAACGCAGCGGCATCGGCCCCGAGGCGTCGATGGCCGCCGAACCCGGGGTCGCGCTGGAGGGGGCGCCCGGGACGATCGAGCCGCGGGTGCGGCGCGGGGCCGACGTGTCGCGCGGCCGGATGCGCGAAAGGGAGCCATCGCGAAGCGTGATGGCCTCGTGCCCGGGGGTCGCCCCCGAGGGCAAAGGAAGGATGGGGCGAGGTCCGACCGGCGGTGCCGGGACGACCACCGAGCCCCATTCGCTCGTCGGGCCCAGCGCGTCGACCACCCTGCGGCGCTCGTCGGCCGCGGCGAGGGCCAGGTCGATCTCCTGCCGGCGGCGCTCGGCGTGCTCTCCCAGGTGCTCGGCGCAGAAGGCCGCGACGTCGGCCGCGGTGGTCGGCATCCTCACCTCGACCAGGACGTCTTCGATCGCGCCGCCCAGCTCTGCGGCCGTCGGGTAGCGATGGTCGCGCGAATGGGCGAGCGCCTTGCGCACGATGCGTCCGATCGCCGGAGGCACTCCCGGCGGGAGCGGCAGCGGAGGCCGCCCGGACCCCAGTAGCTGCAGCGTCTGGAGCTGGTTGTCCGCCTGGTAAGGAGGCTTGCCCGCGAGGAGCTGATAGAGGACAGCCCCCACCGCCCACACGTCGGCGCGACGATCGACCGGGCGACCGAGCGCTTGCTCGGGGGCCATGTACTGGATCTTGCCCTTGACCACACCCGCGTGGGTCTCCATGCCCACGCGCGAACGGGCCTTGGCGATGCCGAAGTCGATGAGCTTGGCGACCCCTCGCGTGCTGACCAGCACGTTGTGCGGGCTCACGTCGCGGTGGACGATGTCCAGCGGCTTGCCCCTCCCGTCCCTCATCTCGTGGGCTTCGTGCAGGCCCGCGCAGGTGTCCGCCAGGACGCGGAGGACGACGCCGGTGGGAATGGTGATGCGCTCTCGCTGGCACACGCGAGCGAGCTTGGAGAGCGCGTCGCCGTCCACGTAATCCATGACCAGATAGAGAATCCGACGCTCCTCGCCGAGGTCGAGGATGTGAGCGACGTTCAGGTGCTCGATACGCGAGGCGATGCGGGCTTCGTCGAGGAACATCTCCTGAAAGCGAATGTCGGCGGCGAACTTGGGGAGGATGGTCTTGATGGCGACCAGCTTTTCGAAGCCGTGCTTGCCGATCTGACGGGCCGCCCACACGCTGGCCATCCCGCCGTCGGCGAGGGGGCAGAGAAGCTCGTAGCGATCGAGCTTGTCGCCCGGCGCGAGTGCTCTAACGGGTGACGCGACGGCCGTCACGGCGGCACCGGGAGCTCGTTGCGTTCGCGGCCACGGGGGCGGAGGGTCTCGGCGATGCGCTCATGCTGCGATGATGGGGCCGCCCGGCGACGCTCGCCGCGCTGGGCGACGCGTTCGGTGAGGGCGAGGCCGTCATGCTGGAAATGTGCAGAGGAAGAGTTCACCCAGCCCGCTAGTCGTACGTCGGGTCGCCGAGGGTGCTGTCCGCGCAGTAGCAGCCCTGGTCGGGGGGCAGCTGGGCGTCGTGGAGATAGCCGGCGTTCGCGCCCTGGTACGTCCAGCACACGCAGTCGGTGGCCGATCCCGAGGAGCAGATGACCAGGTCGCCGTCGGCCGAGCCGTCCGGGGACTCGCACACTTCCTGGCTGCATTGTCCGGCGTCGCCGGTGAACGCCGCGCAGGCATCGGTGGCCAGCGCCAGGGTGAGCTGCCCGGCCACCTGGCAATCGAAGAACTTCGAGCTCGTCTGGTTCAATCCATTGTCGTGCGCCACGGGGCACGTTCCGCTCCCCAGGCAACACTGCGCCTGGGTGGCGCCAGGGACGTGGCACTCGCAGCCGTCGAGGTTCGGGACCTCGGCGGCGTTGCAATCCTGGTAGCCCGACGCGCAGGTGTACGAGCAGGTGGCGCCGAGGCCCGTAGCGTCCCCGCTGCAGCGCGACGACGTTTCGACGGTCGGCACCGACGCGCAGGTGTCGGTGCACGCGCTGCAGTTCTCGGGAGTATCGAGGGGCCCGCAACCCGAATCGAATGCGGCGTCCGCCGTCGCCGGGCCGCCCGCTTCCCCCGTGCTGCCTACGCCGGCCTCGCCGGCCGCCTGCGGAGCCCCGTCGTCCGCCGTGGCGGCGGCCTCCAGCGCCGCGGCCTCCCCCGGCGCCTCCGCAGCGTCGCCGGGGACCGGGCGCGCGGGCGTCCCGCGATCGCCGGGGCTGTCCGTGGTGACGTCTCTCGTCGCGGCGTCGCTGCACGAGGGAGCGCAGTCCTGCTCGGAGATGCCGTCGAGGCCGGTGATGGCGGCGCACCCTGCGGCCGTCGCCGCCAGCCAGCCCACCCACGCCAGACGAGAGACGGCGCGCACGCGGCGCAGCTTACTGCCGAAACCGCTTCCAACAACCCACGCTCCCGCCGCGAGCTGTACTCTGGGCGGCCATTGCTCCACCGCATCTATTTCTCCCCCGGGATGTTCGGCTTCGGGCGCCTCGCCTCGTACGACTACTTCGTCCACCTGGAGCGGGCGCTGGGGGATGCCCTGCGCGCGCGCGGCGACGAGGTGGCCACCTGGGTGCTCGACGTGGCACCGACGTCGTCGGTGCGGTCTCGCGCGGCGCGGCTGGCGGAGCTGGTCGCGCGCACCAGCAACGACGGCGAGGGGCCGATTCACTTGGTGGGTCACTCCACCGGCGGGGTCGACGCCTGCCTGGTGGCCTCCCCGGAGGTGCACCTGCCCTGCGACGGCGACGCGCTGGCCTGGCTCCCGCGCCTGGCCAGCGTCACCACCCTCAGCACGCCGCACCACGGGACGCCGCTGGCCAGCTTCTTCGCCACGGTGAGCGGCCAGCGCATGCTCTACGCGCTCAGCGCGCTCACCGTCATCGCGCTCACCGTCGGCTCGCCGCCCATCGCCGCGGCCAGCGCGCTGGTCATGGCCATCGGGCGCATCGACCACGCGCTGGGCCTGGATCTGAAGGTCCTCGACCGCTCCACGGAGAGCCTCCTGCGCATGTTCGACGATGCGCGCAGCCGCGAGGTGCGCGCCTACCTCGACGAGATCCGCGGAGACCAGGGGGCCATGGTGCAGCTCATGCCGGAGGCCATGGAGCTCTACCAGGCCAGCCTGCGCGATCGGCCGGGGGTGGCCTACCAGTGCACGGCGTCGATGGCCCCGCCGCCGTCGCCGATGAACTGGGTGCGCGCCATGACCAGCCCGTGGGGGGCGCTGTCGACGTCCATCTTCGCGGCCATCTGGGGGATCACCTCGCGCATCGACCCGCGCTATCCGTGCGCCGACAAGAGCGCGGGGGAGGGCGAGGCGGTACTCGCACGCGCCTTCGGGCGAACGCCCGGGGCGCGCGCCAACGACGGCGTGGTCCCGCTGCGGTCGCAGCTCCGCGGGCGCGTGGTCTGGGCCGGGCAGGCCGACCACCTGGACGTGCTCGGCCACTTCGACGGCGGGCGGGGCAAGGGCAAGAGCGAGCCGTCGCACGTGGACTGGCTGCACAGCGGGGCCAAGTTCGATCGCCACCGCTTCGAGGCCATGACGCGCGCCATCGCCGAGGGCATGCACGCGGCGGTAGAAGCGAGGGGCGCGCCATAGTGCCGCGACCTTCGCCGTCGCGGGCGGCTACGGCGGGGCCACCGCGCCATAGACCGCGTCGTATCCCGCGCGCATGCCCTCCACCGAGAAGCGCTCGACCGCTCGCCTGCGCGCCGCAGCGCCCATCGCCACCAGCGTGGGGCCCAGGCGCGTCGCGCGATCCATCGCCGCCGTGAGCGCGGCCACGTCGTCGGCCCGGCAGAGCAGGCCGGTCTCCCCGTCGACCACGATCTCCGGAACGCCACCCACCGCGAAGCCGACCACCGGCACACCCATGGCCATCGCTTCGAGCAGCGACACGCCCAGCCCCTCCGCGCGCGAGACGCACAGAACGGCGTGGGCCCGTGCCAGGAGCGGGCGCACGTCCTCGATGTACCCGTGGAAACGGACGCGGTCCGCCACGCCGAGCGATCGCGCCTCGGCCTCGAGGGCCTCGCGATCCTCCCCGTCGCCGACGACATCGAGCGACGCCCCCGGGACACCCGCCAGGCCGAGGAGGGCGCGATCGACGCCCTTGCGCGGCTCCAGGCGACCCACCAGCGCGAACACGAAGCCGTCTCCCTTCGGCGCCTCGTGCGGGGCAAAGCGCGCCGTGTCCACGCCGTTGGGGAGCACGGTCATCCGGCCGGCGGCCCACGGGGCGCGCGCCAGGGCCACCGCGCGAACGTGCTCGCTCACCGCCACGGCGGCATCCGCGCGCGCCAGCGACCAGCGCGAGAAAGGCCAGCACGTCGCGTCGTCGTAGACGCGCGTGGAGTGCTCCGTGCGCACGACGCGCACCCCGGCGCGGCGAGCGGCTCGGGTCCCCAGCACCTGTGAGGCGAAGGTGTGGAGGTGCGCCACGCCCGCCTCCTCGTCGCGCAGGACGCGCGTCAGCCAGGCCACGTCCGGCGGAGCCAACGAGCGCCACAGAAAGGGAAGGGGACCCTCGCGCACGCCGCCGCGATCGCGCACGCGCAGCCCCGCGTCGCGCAGCAGGCGGCGGAGCGCGTCGCTGGGCGTGAAGAGCGCGACGGAGTGGGCGGACCGGGAGGCGTCGCCGCGGGAGGCCAGGTCGACCAGCATGCGCTCGGCCCCCCCGATCTCGCCGGCGACGACCACGTGGACGACACGGATCACGAGATTTCCGCCGCGGCGGCGCGACGCTCCGCCAGCACCCGGAGTCGCGCCTCGAAGCGCGCCGCGAAGACCAGGGCCACCGCCGCGTAGGTCAAGGACGTGGAGAGGGCGATCCCTTCCAGGCCGAGGCTAGGCAAGAAGGCGACGTTGAGCCCCGCGTTCAGGATCGCGTTGAGCACGCCCATTCCCATCATGATGCGGCTGTTCTGCGCGGCGACGTGCGCGCGGGCGAAGACCAGCAGGGCCCCGAACGGCGCGAGGCCCACCAGGTGATACGGAAGGAGGCGCGCCATGCGCTCGACACCCGCCGCGTCCATCTGGCCGTGGCCGTAGACCAGGTGCAGCAGCGGACGCCGCACCAGCCACAGCACCAGCGAGGCCAGCACGAGCAGGGCGACAACGCTGGCCAGCGCGCGCCGCACCTTGATGCGCAGCGCGCGCGCATGGCCGGCGGCGAAGTCGTCGGAGAGGTGCGAGAGGAGCACCGGGAGGAGCGAGGCCTGGAGGAGCGAGGTGGGAACGGTGGCCACGTCGCCGGAGAGCTTCAGCAGCGTGCCGCCGCCGGCCACGCCGGCCAGCATGGCCATGAGCTGATCCACCACCGGGTTGACCCGCGTCACGGCGCTGCCGCCCACCTCCGAGGCCACCAGGCGCGCGATGCGCCGCACCGGCTCGGGCCGCGCGAAGCTCGGGCGGATGGCGATGCCGGCCGCCCGGGTGGACGCCGCCAGCACCCCCACCGCCGCGAGCTCCCCGGCCAGCGATCCGCACGGCACCGCGGCGACCGAGAGCGCGCTCCGGCCGAGGGCGATGACGGCGAGGGTGACCGCCGCACCCAGCGCCGCCGCGACGGGCAGCGGCACGTAGCGGTGCTCGGCGGTGAGCATGGCGGCGAAGAAGGTCTTCACCGTCAGCGCCACCAGGTAGAGCGAGAAGGGCACCACCATCCACAAGGCCACGGCGCGCGCCGGCCCCTCGTAGCGCGTCGCGAACCAGCCCGCCGCGAGCGCTCCGATGAGCACGGCCAGCGCGCCACCGAGAGCCAGGGCGTGCGCCAGCAGCGATCCGCGAACGACCGGCACGAGATCGGGATCGCTGAGCCTGACCTCGGCCAGGACGGGGACCACGGCGGAGTCCTGGAAGGCCGAGAAGACCAGCGACCCGGCCAGCGCGAAGACCGCCCAGGCGAAGTAGTAGACGTCGGTGAGGTCGTTGCGCCCGAAGAAGAGGGCGAGCACGACCGGGAGCAGCGCCTCCACCCCGCGAGAGACGATCTGCAACGGCAGGAGGAGCAAGGTCGTCCTGGCGATCGAACGGCGCTCGTTCACGAACGCGCCTCCACGAGGACCCTTCATCGGCCGATGGTCGGGCGGGGGTGCTCAGTACCCGGGATCGGAGGAAGGGGGGGAAGTCCTGGCGGTCGGGGGCCTGGCGGGGAGGGGCGGGACGGGGAGGGGCGGGACGGGGGGGGTCGCCGCGGCCTTTCCGCTCGGCGCGGGTCTCGCGGGCCCTCCATGCGTGGTCATGGCCGGCACGGCGAGAATCGGGACCGCGCGCGCGGCGCTGGAGGAAGGCGCCGCCGGTGCGCTCGACGACGGCGTCGCGGCCCCGTCGGAGCCGCCGACACTGGATCCCACCCTGCCCGACGAGGCTGCGGCGGACCCGGTCGCGCCAGCACCGCCCGCCTCGGCCGACGGCGAGAGCATCTTCACCACCGCCACGACGCCGATCGACGCTCCGAGCAGGGCGACCGCCAGCACCGCGAACAGCGGACCGCGCGAGGCCATGGGGATGGACGTCGAAGTGACGAACGGCGCCGCCGTCAACCCCGCCGCGGGGAGCGGCGTGTGGAGGGCCGGCGCGCCCGGATACGGCGTCCCCGGGAGCGGCGTGCCCGGATACGGCGTCCCGTGCATCGGCGTGCTCGGATACGGCGTCCCATGCATCGGCGTGCTCGGATACGGCGTCCCGTGCATCGGCGTGCTCGGATACGGCGTCCCCGGCGCAGGAGATCCCGCGTAGCCCGGATGCGGCGACGGCGGCCCTCCGCGGCGCACGCTGACCCCGGCGGCGAACGCCAGCGCATCGGCCAGCTCGGTGGCGCTGCCGAACCGTCGGGCCGGGTCGCGCTCCATCGTCCGCGCGAACCAGGCGTCGAACGCGACGGGGAGTCCCGGGAGGATCGTCGACGGCACCGGCGGCGGGGCGGTGCAGATCTTGACCAGCAGATCCCCCACGCTCTCGCCGTCGAAGGGGAGCGCGCCGGTCACGCACTTGTAGGCGATGACCCCCAGCGACCACAGGTCCGCGCGGGTGTCGAGGGTGCGCAGCCCGCGTGCTTGCTCGGGCGCCATGTAGTAGGGCGTCCCCAGCACCGCGCCCGTCTTGGTGCTGCTGTTCAAGCCCTGCTCGCCGGGAGGGGTCTTGATCTTGGCGATGCCGAAGTCGAGGACCTTGGCCACCTCCTCGTCGTCGTCGGGCGAGCGCACGAGAAAGATGTTCTCCGGCTTGAGGTCGCGATGGATGATGCCGGCGTCGTGCGCCCGCTGCAGCGCGCGGCAGACCTGACCGAGGATGCGCGCCGTGTCCGGAAGCGAGATGCGCGCGGTCCGGTCGAGGCGCGCGTCGAGGGCCTCGCCGGTGAGGAGCTCCATCACCATGTACGGCCGCTCGTCGTCGGTCATCCCGTGGTCGTAGATCTGGATGGCGTGCTTGCTCTGCAGGGCGGCGGCGGCGCGCGCCTCGGTGTCGAAGCGCGAGCGCGCCTCCTGGCTCCGCCCGTACTCGGGGTCGATGAACTTGATGGCCACCCGCGTCCCCAGCGTGACGTGGCGTCCTTCCCACACCGAGCCCATGCCGCCGCGGCCGATGAGCCGGAGCACCTCGTACTTGCCGGCGACGAGTCCACCGGGCGGAGTCGGCTGCGGATCCATCCAGGCTGCCCTCTCTTACATTAGACGACTCTCCCCGGCGCCGCTAACAAGCCGGGCTAAGCATTTCGCCCATGCCGCCCCCGCGCTCTCCCAGGACCCCCCCCGGACCGAAGGAATCGCCCGGCGCCGCTCCCGGCGAGGGGACGCCGGAGCGAGCGGCCCGCCTCCCGCCGCCCGCCGCGTCGGACGTCCTCTACCTGGTGGACCTGTCGGGGTACGTCTTTCGCGCCTACCACGCCCTTCCGCCCCTCTCCAGCTCGCGCGGGGAGCCCACCCACGCCGTCCTCGGCACGGTGAACATGCTGCAGAAGGTGGTGGGCGAGCGACGCCCGCACATGCTGGCGGTGGCCATGGACTCCAAGGGCCGCACCTTCCGCCACGACCTCGACGCCCGCTACAAGGCCACGCGACCGGCCCCCCCGCCGGACCTCTCCCAGCAGATGGCGCGGGTGGGGGAAATCGTGCGCGCCTGGGACGCCGCGTGCTTTCAGAAGGACGGCCTCGAGGCGGACGATCTCATCGCCGCGGTCACCGCGCGCGCTCTGGGAGAGGGGTGGCGCGTGGTGATCGTCAGCGCCGACAAGGACATGATGCAGCTCGTCCGCGACGACGACGACCGCGTGGTCCTGTGGGACTCCATGCGCGACCGCGTCTACGGCCCCGCCGAGGTGCGCCAGAAGCTCGGGGTCGCGCCCAGCCAGGTGCGCGACTTTCTCGCGCTCACCGGCGACACCAGCGACAACGTGCCCGGCGTCCCCGGCGTGGGACCGAAGACCGCGGCCGATCTGCTGGCTCAGTTCGGGTCGCTCGATCGCGCGTACCAGCACCTCGACCAGGTGGCGCGCCCCAAGCTCCGGGAGAGCCTGCGCGAGCACGAGGCCGACGCGCGCGTCTCGCAGAAGCTGGTGACCCTGGACGCCAGCGCACCGCTGGAGTGGAGCCGGGACAAGCTGCGCTGGGGCGGCGCCGACGTGGTCGAGCTGCGGAGGCTCTACTCCGAGCTCGAGTTCAACCGGCAGCTCGGCCAGCTGGACCAGCTGAGCGCCCTCGCGCACGGCCTCGGCGGGGCGGCGACCGAGGCGGGAGGGGCCGCGACGCCAGGGCCCGACGCGGGCTCGGGAAGCCCTCGGCCGGGGGTGGAGAACGTCTCGGGGGAGCGCTCGGTGGCGTGCGTGCTCGACGAGGGAAGCCTGGAGCGCCTGGTGGCCGAGGCGACGTCGCGCGGAAGGGTGGGCGTGGCCGTCCATTCGACCGGCACCGACGCCATGCGCTCGGCCATCGTCGGCCTGTCGCTGGCGACCGAGCCGGGCCGCGGTCACTACCTGCCCTTGCAGCACCGCTACCTGGGCTGCCCGCCCCAGCTCTCCTGGGACCGCGTGCGCGCCGCCCTGGCGCCGCTCTTCGCCGACCCGCACGTCACCACCGTGGGCCACGACGTGAAGCAGACGTCCATCTTGCTCTCGCGCCTCGGGGTGCCGCTGGAGGGGCCCACCTTCGACACCCACGTGGCGGCGTACCTCCTCGATCCCGAGACCCCGCACGGGCTGAAGGAGCTGGCGCGTCGCGAGCTCGGGGTCACTCTCGTGCGCTACGAGGACACCCTGGTCAAGGCGCGGGGGCCGCAGGCGACCTTCGAGGAGCTCGACCTGGAGCGCGCCAGCACCCTGGCCGGGCCCGACCCGGAGATCGCCCTGGCGCTCTGCGCGCGCTTCGAGCCGCGCCTGGCCGCGGAGGGGCTGGACGCCCTCATGCGCGACGTGGAGATGCCCCTGGCGCGCGTCCTGGCGGCCATGGAGATGCGCGGCGTCCTGGTCGATCGGGCGATGCTGGAGCGGATCGGTCTGGAGGTCGAGCAGCAGATGCGCGACCTCGAGGTGGAGTGCAAACGCGTCGCCGGGCGGGACTTCGCCCTTCGCTCGCGCGATCAGCTGGAGGCCCTTCTCTTCGACGAGCTGAAGCTCCCGGTGGTGAAGCGCACCCCCAAGGGCGGCCGCTCCACCGACGCCGACGTGCTCGAGGCGCTGGCCGACAAGCACGAGCTGCCGCGCGTCGTCCTGGCCTACCGCGAGCTCGACAAGCTCAAGGGAACGTACATCGACGCGCTCCCGCGGTACGTCAACCCGGAGACCGGGCGGATTCACACCCGCTTCGACCAGGCCGTCGCCGCCACCGGGCGCCTCGCCTCGAGCGACCCCAACCTCCAGAACATCCCCATCCGCACCGAGCTCGGTCGCGGCATTCGTGCGGCCTTCGTGGCCCCCCCCGGGCACGTCATCCTCAGCGCCGACTACTCGCAGATCGAGCTGCGCGTCCTGGCCCACCTCTCGGGCGATCCCGAGCTATGCGACGCCTTCTCCACCGGCGCCGACGTGCACGCGCGCACGGCGGCGCTCATTCTCGGCAAGGTCGAAGACCAGGTGACCGCCGAGGAGCGGCGCGCGGCGAAGACCATCAACTTCGGCGTCATCTACGGCATGGGCGACAGCGCCCTGGCCAAGCAGCTGGGTATCCCGCGCGAGCAAGCGGCGCGCTTCATCGCGGCGTACTTCCAGCGCTACGCCGGGGTGGCGCGCTTCATGGAGAAGACCGTGGAGGACGCGCGCCAGGGAGAGGCCGTGCGCACGCTGCTGGGGCGCCGGCGCTTTCTCCCCAACCTGCACTCCGCCAACCGCGGTCTACGCTTCGAGGCCGAGCGCGTGGCGCGCAACACGCCGATCCAGGGAACCGCCGCGGACATCCTCAAGCTGGCCATGGTAGAGCTCGGGCCGGACGACGCGGCCCCGGGAGCGCGCATGGTGCTGACGGTGCACGACGAGCTGGTCTTCGAGGTGCCGCAGTCCCAGGCGCGCGTTGCCGGCGAGCAGATCCGCGAGCGCATGGCGGGGGCCTTGAAGCTCGCGGTTCCCCTGGTGGTGGACGTGGGTTCCGGCCCGAGCTGGGCCAAGGCGCACTGACCGGGCAGGAGATGGGGGGCTGCATGGCGTCCTCGATCGGCGCGCGGCTGGCGGTGCTGGCTCTCGCCGCTGGATGTGCGCCTCCCGGCGAAAACGGAGTCGAGCCGCGAACGCCGGCGCCAGCGCCCGCGGTGGCTCCTGCCGCGCCGTCTCTCCCCGGCCAGGCGGAGGTGCAGGAGGGCTACGCGACCTGGTACGGCGCGCGGTTCGCCGGCCACAAGACGGCGAGCGGCGAGCCGTTCGACCCGCGGGCCCTCACCGCCGCGCATCGCACGCTGCCCTTCGGGACCTGGGTGGAAGTGACCCGGGTCGATACCGGGCAGCGCGTGCGTGTCCGCATCACCGATCGCGGTCCCTACGGCGCCCCGGCCCAGCGCCGCATCATCGACCTGTCGCGCGCCGCCGCGGAGCGCCTCGACCTCGTGCGGGACGGCGTCACCCGCGTCGAGCTCCGCGTCGTCGAGGGGCCGTGAGCGAGAGCGGCGCCGCGGAAGCCTCCTCGTCTAGCCTTGGTGGCGATCCCGGACGTCCGGGATCGGATCCCGGGAGGCTGGGATCGGATCCCGGCGGGGTCGGTGCCGATCCCGGACGTCCGGGATCGGATCCCGGGAGGCTGGGATCGGATCCCAGGAGGCTGGGAT
>Ga0302314_10010433_pt1 | contig 16254 bp, 16 predicted proteins | sample III_Palsa_N2_3_FD_200533 | JGI IMG/M metagenome (GOLD analysis project Ga0302314, IMG submission 200533) | Peat permafrost microbial communities from Stordalen Mire near Abisko, Sweden - III_Palsa_N2_3 | ecosystem: Environmental > Terrestrial > Soil > Palsa > Peat permafrost | place: Sweden... | reverse complement strand
CCCGGCGCGGCCGCCGCCTCTGTTGGTCGGCGGCAACCACGAGCGTGCGATCGAGCGCGCCGCGCGGCTGGGCGATGGATGGCACCCGCTTTTCACCTCGCCCGAGCTCTACGCTCGAGGGCGCGCGCGCATCAATCAGATCCGCGCGCGCGAGGGCCTCATGAGCCGCCCCTTTACCTTCTCCTATAGCTGCGCGCAGACCCGGATTTTGGCCCGCGGTGAATCGCCGCCGCAGGCCTTCTCCCAGAAAATCCAGGCACCTAGCGACTATGAGTACATTCCGGAGGCCGGCCGCGCACCCGACGGGCGACAGCGATTCATCGGTACAGCCGAGGAGTTGCGAGGTGATATCGCGGCCTTCGCCGCCGCCGGCGTCGACCAGATCGTGCTGCGCTTCGCGATGCCCCAGGATCCGGTGGTTACCGTAGACCGGATCGGTGACCATTGGCGCCTCTTTTCCGACGAGGTGTTGCCTGCATGCCGCAAGCTTTGAGAGGCCTGCGCTGGCCTGTCAACGATCTGTCTCTTAAGATCAAGATATCGTGGCCTCACGGTCCTCAACATAGGACCACGCAAAGCGCATGTTCGACCGCGGAGCCGGCGGGTCGAATATGACCGACAAATATAAGGCTCGGGGGGAAAACTATGGTGGCGCGAATTGGAAGACATCTGTGGGTGCCTTGCTTGTTGGCGGCCCTGCCCCTGGTGGTGGCGGCACCGGCCTCCGCTCAACAGGCGACAGCATCGGCATCGTCCGGGGCGGAGTCGGATAACGGCGGCCTAGAGGAGATCGTCGTCACGGCGCAGCGCAAGTCGGAAAATGTGCTCCGTGTGCCCGTCTCCATCTCCGCGGCAACCGGCGAGCAGCTGATCTCCGAGGGCATCGAGCAAATTTCTTCCTTGCAATTCACCACGCCCGGCTTTTATACGGACAACGGCGTGGGGTATACCCAGATCTATCTGCGCGGCATCGGCAACAACATTTTCGTCGGCGCCGACCCGTCCGTGCTGACGAACATCGACGATGTGCCCCGCATCTACGGTTCGCTGGTCAACAACTTGGTGAATGTGGACCGGGTCGAAGTGCTGAAGGGCGCCCAGGGCGGCCTCTACGGCCGCAACGCGACCGGCGGCGTCGTCAACATCATCACGCGGCAACCCGGCGACACCGCGGAAGCCGATGCACGCGTCTCGTATGGCCAGCTGGACACCCTTGAGGTGGCACTGTACGGCAACCTGCCCATCAACGACGTCATCGCTTGGAATGTTGCGTTCCAGCGGGATTCGCACGGCAACTACGTGAAGAACCTCCTGCAGCCCAATCCGCTGACCGCCGCGAATTTTCCCGACGGCGGGGGCTTCCTACTAGGCACAGCGGGCGTGGTGACGCCTGCTCAGACGGCGGCTTTTTTCAACTCGGCGGTCAACCCGCAAAGCGGTTACGGCGACCAGGATTTCTGGGCAGGCGACAGCAAGCTGCGCGTGCAGATCGCGCCGAATTTCAAGGTGACGTTGGACGCCGATTGGTCCCAGAAGCACGACTCCGAGGGCGACCAGTGGTACTTGCAGACGCCCGCCTATTCGCAAGGGTATGACCAGGCGGTTTTGGGGCAGTTCGGGATCACCATCGACCTTCCGCCAGGGTTCTACAAGCCCGTAACCCACAGTTTCACGACGTACAACTCAACGCCCGCGGCCGCTTACCTGACCGACTACGGTATCTCGATCAAGCCCGAGTGGAGCTTGCCCGGCGTCGCTTTCACGGACATTACGGCCTTTCGCCAGCAACAGACCGTCTACAGTCAGAATTACGCGAGTCCGATCACCGTCGACGTACCGCTCGTGCAAAATCAAAAGTGGTACCTGTACGAGGAATTACGTGCGGTCTCGACGAGTGACGGCCCGTTCCACTTCCTGGGAGGTGCCAGCTATTTGAGGGACCACACCCTCGGGGCGACGACCAATGTGCTGTTTCCGCCCCTATGTTGTATTCCCGCGACCGCAGGGTTTGGAATCAATACGTTCGTGGAGTCCACCGACCTCGTTGACAATTACTCCGTCTATGGACAGGTCGGCTACGACATCACCAGCAAGCTGAGCTTCACGACTTCGCTGCGGTGGATCCATGAGACCAACGAGGCGAACTTCACGAACCCGGTCAACTCGACGTCTTCCATTGACGCCAAGAGGTACTTGCCGTCGGCCACGTTGAGCTATGCGCTGGACGGCGGCGGGAATGTCTATGTCCGTTACGCCAAGGGCTTCAAGGCCGGTGGCGTGAACCCCGTCGTGCCGCCGAGCCTTTTCCCGAGCGATTTCGGCAAGGTATTCGGACCGGAGCAGGTCAACACCTACGAGGCCGGCTGGAAGGACGAGCTTCTCGATCATCGCCTGCAGGTAACCTCGGCTATCTTCTACAACGACTATACCGGTCTGCAATACACCACCGCCGGCAACGCTGCACATCCGGCTCTGATCGAAGCGATCGTCAACGCGGGAACGGCCGAAACCTACGGCGCCGAGGGAAGCGTGGCCTGGCGAATCTTTCGGCCTCTGACCCTGACTGCCAACGCTGCCTACCTAGACGCCAGGTATCGAAGCTTCTCAAACTCGGACGGGTCGGTTCTGAACACCTTCAACTTCGATGGCAGGCCAATGGTCAATGCACCGAAGTGGCAAATGGCCTTCACGGGATCGCTCGATCAGCCGATCACCGGGAACCTGAACCTGACGGGGACTTGGCAGACCGCCTACACCAGCAATGTCACCACCACGTACAGCACCTACGGGCCGAACGTGCCCGATGGGTTCATTCCGCAGTACTGGCTCACGAACGTCCGAATCGGCGTCAAAACACCGGACGACCGCTACCAGTTCACCCTATTTGCCAACAATGTGATGGACCGCGCGTATTACACGTTCGCATCCAACTCGGGCTTGGGCACCAATGCACTCTGGGGCAATCCCCGCATCGTGGGCGGCGAAGTCCAGGTCAAGTTCCATTAGAGGCTTGCGGTAAGTTTTCTGCTCCAGGCTGGCGCGGCGGCGACGCCGCGCCAGCCGCCCGACCTCCCGAGGCGCGCACTCGCGCTCGATCTGCGTCGGGCAGATTTTTTTTCAGATCTTGTCCCGTCCGATCATGGCGCCGCACGCAGTTCGAGCGATCATCGCCCGGCGAGCTCGGCCGTGAATTCATGAGCGAAGATGTGACCCCGTTGCGCAAGAAGATCAAGACGATACGCAGTCACTGCATCGCCAGCGGCAACTGCGCCATTATCGCGCCCGAGCTGTTCGGCCAAGACGATGAGGGGGTTGTGGTCGCGCGAGTGACGCGCCTGAGTGCTGCCCAACTGGCCGACGCCCAGAGCGCCGCGGCGGCCTGTCCGGTCGCCGCGATCGTGTTGGAGGATGACGTGGGAACTGCGGAATGAGCCATTTCACCCCGCCGGCAGGGGCGCCGGTGGTGGATGTCGATTTCACTTCGTCGCGGATGTGCAACGATCCCTACCCGGTGTTGCGCGAGATTCGCGAGCTCGGCCCGCTGGTGTGGAACAAGCGCGGCCATTGGATGACGGCGCGCGACAAGGTGTGCCGCGAGATCCTCAACCGGCCGGGCTCGCTCGGTCAGGAAGGGGCGATGCGCAATTTCTTCGGTGCCGAGGCCTTCATCTCCATCGACGAAGTCGCCCGCCACAATGCGTTGCGCGGCGTCTGGATGACCGCTTTCCGCCGCGACGTCCTGATGGTGCTGACCCGCGTCATCCGCACGTACGCTGAAGACATGTTGGAGACGGTCGAGGCGCGGTTTCGCACGGGCGAGAGCCCGGATCTCGTCCCCAGTTTCTGCCGCCCCCTGCCGGCGTACGTCATCGCCTATATGATGGGCATCCCCGACGGCATGATGCAGACGGTCGTCGAGTGGAGCGACCTGATGGCGAATTCCGCCTCGGGCGGGTTCCCGATCGATTACGACAACGATCCCGCCTGGCTCGCCGGCGAGCGCGCCAAGAAAGAGCTCGGCGGCTATCTCTACGAGCAGATCGAGCATCGCCGCAGTCATCGCGGCGAGGATCTGATCAGCCAGATCGTGCATTCCGAGGTCGGCCGCACCTTGTCGGACGAAGCGATGATGGTCAACACGAGGCAGCTGCTGTTCGCAGGCAATGAGACCACGGCCAACTGGCTGGCTCATATCGTCGTCGCTCTCGCTCGCCATCCTGAAGTGCGCCGCCAGATTCTCGCGGACCCCAGCCTGACGGCACAGGCGCTCGACGAGATCATGCGCTGGGAGCCCGTCGTCCATACGCTGCCCCGCGGCGTGCGTGGCGACGAAGTCGTCGTCGCCGGTCAGAAGCTGCAGGATGGCGTCGAGGTGGTCATGCTCTTGGGCGGCGCCAACCGCGATCCCGAGCGCTATGACGATCCGGAGCGCCTCAACATCCATCGCGAGCGCAAGGCCAATCTCGGCTTCGGCTATAGTCTCCATAGCTGCCTCGGCGTGACGCTGGCGCGGATGGAGGCACTCGAGGCGACGCACGCCTTCCTCGCGCGTTTCCCGGAATATGAGCTGACCGCGCCTGCTTCGAGTTTCGCGACTTTTCCCATGCGCGGGCCCGGTCCCATCCATATCGTGCCCGGCGGCAAATAGGCTCGAGCGCGCCCGGCCCGCATAATCGTAAGAAACTCGACACAAGGTTGCGGCGGATGCAGTTTCGCTCGATGGCAAGTTCGTTTCAGTACCGGCTGCGTCAGGATCTCAAGCCTGCGAGCATCGCGGACTGGCGCGACGCGGCGCGGCGCGCGTTGCCGGAGATGATCTGGGCTTATGTCGATGATGGCGCCGAGGGCTGCTGCACGAAAACCCGCAACGAGGCCGCGTTCGATGACTACCGTCTCCGGCAGCTCTGCCTGACGGGCGTCACCGCGCCCAAGCTCGCCAAGCGCTTCGCGGGTACCGATTTGTCGATGCCGTTCGCGTTGGCGCCCACGGGCATGACCGCCCTATCGCACTGGAGCGGCGACATCGCCTGCGCGCAGGCCGCGGAGGCCGCCGGCATCCGCTATACGCTGAGCGGCGCCTGCTCTTATAGCCCGGAGGAGGTCGCTGCGGCGACCCAGGAAAAGCACTGGTTCCAGCTCTATTGCTTCGGCGACCGCGGCGCGGTGGGCAAGCTCATCGAGCGTGCCCAGTCCGCCGGCTACACGGCGCTGTTCCTAACCGTCGATGTGCCGGTGCGCGGCCATCGCGAGAGCGAGACGCGCACCGGCTCGACAGTACCGCCGACCCTGACGCTTGGCACGGCGTGGGATTTCATGCGCCATCCGTCCTGGACCTGGGGCGCGCTCAGCAAGAAGCGCACGGTGCCGATTCTCTATGCCGAAATGGAGCAAGCCAAGGCCGGCGAAAGCGATTTGCAGCGCGCCGCGCGGGCACAGGCGCGCATGATGATGGTCGATCTCAATTGGGACGATCTGCGCTGGGTGCGCGATCTGTGGAAAGGACGGCTTTACGCCAAAGGCCTGCTCGATCCGGACGATGCCGAGCGCGCGATCGAAATCGGCGCCGATGGGGTGGTCGTGTCGAACCACGGTGGCCGTCAGCTCGACCACTCGCTGGCTTCGCTCGATGCGCTGCCCGCAATCCGCGAGCGGCTCGGCACGCGCGGCGAAGTGCTGCTGGATGGCGGCATCCGCCGTGGAAGCGACATCGTCAAGGCGCTGTGCCTGGGTGCCGACGGCGTGTTCATCGGCCGTCCCTATGTCTATGGGCTCGCGGCCGGGGGCGCGCAGGGCGTCAAGGACGTGATCGGCCTGCTGCGCGCCGATCTGTTGCGGACGATGGTGCTGATGGGCTGCTCGGGCGTCGCCGAGCTCAACCGTTCTTGGCTGATTTGACGCGCTCGAAGGCGGACGATGGAGAGCACAGCCCCAGATTACAGCCGGTACGATCCTTATTCGAAGGAAGTGATGGCGGATCCGCACCCGTTTTATCGGTATTTGCGCGCGCACTCGCCGGTTCTATATCTGGAGAAATACGATCTCTGGGTGTTCTCGCGGTTCCAGGACATCGTCGACGTGCTTGCGGTCGGTGAGAACAGCTTCATCGCCTCGGAATCCACCTTGCCCGGGCCTCAGGATCTGCTGCGTCACAATCACGGTCAGGTGAAGGAGCTGGAGCTTGAACCGGTGCTGCCCGTCGGAGCCCTGCTCGGCTCGCCGCATTACGAGGTGCTGCGGCAAGCCCATATCGGACCGCTCCGACCGCGGACCGCTGCCTCGCTCGGCGACTTGGTACGCGGCCTCGCCAATCGACAGCTGGATGACTTGCTTCCCAAGGGGCGTTTCGATCTGACCCAGGATTATGGTGGCATCGTCGCCGCGAGCGTCATCTGCCATCTTTACGACATGCCGGAAACGCGCGCTCGGGAAGTGCTCGATCTCGTGAACCAGCTGAGCCTCACGGATCCGGAAGTAGGCGGCACCGATGCCGCCGCCACCATCGGCAAATCGGTTGAGATCATGCTGCCTTACATCGCCAAGCGTCGCGCCGCGGGCGCGGACGGATCGGTGTCGTTGATCGACGGGCTGATCAATCTTCAACACTACGGACGGCCCTTGACCGACGCCGAAGTCGCGATGCAGCTCGTATGCGTCTTCATTGGCGGCACCGAGACGGTACCCAAGATCGCGGCACACGGACTGATGGAGCTGGCGCGCGCGCCGGCCCAGCTCGCCGAGGTGCGCAAAGATCTGGACGCCAACGTACCGAGAGCGGTCGAGGAAATGATCCGCTTCTGCGCCCCGGCGCAATGGTTCCTGCGCACCGCGCACAAAGACGTCACCGTCGCCGGCCATGACATCAAGACCGGCCAGCGCGTCATGGTGCTGTTCGGCTCGGCGGGGCGCGACGACAATGAGTTCGAAGAGCCTGACAGCTTCATCTGGAACCGTAAGATCAAGCGCCAGCTGGCCTTCGGCTACGGCCAGCATTTCTGTATCGGCGTGCATCTGGCGCGCGTGGAGCTGCGCATCCTGGTGCAGGAGTTCCTGCGCCGCGTGCCGGCCTATAGTTTCGACATGAAGGAGGCGGTGCGGCTGCCTTCGAGCTTCCAGTGGGGCTGGAATAAACTGCCGGTGATCGTCGGTTGAGCTGAACGCGGGCACCGATGAGTCAAGAGGGAGGATGAGTGTATGCGACAGATTTCGCCAAAAATGGAGCCGATCCCTGGGCTGCAAATCCACCTCGGCGAGACGACAGTCTGGTCGGTGGTTGAATCCGTACTGTATTTCACCTGTGTCGAGGACGAGCCGGAGCTTTTGCGTTGGGACCCCAAGAGCGGCGCCGTCACGCATTGGCCGATGCCGGAGCGCATCGGTGGTTATGTGCTCAAAGAGGGCGGCGGTGCTCTGGTGGTGCTGGCCTCGGGCCTCTACGATTTTGATTTCGCGAGCAGCTCGCTCAAACTCCGGGTCAAGAATCCTCTCGAGGGCGCGGCGCTGCACGAGCCCGCCTGCGATCCGAGCGGACGGTTGTGGGTCGGCTCGATCGACCTGTCGCTGACTGCCGCCAACCCGCGCACCGGCAAGGCCAAGTTCTTTCGGCTGGAGGGTGATGAACTCGTACCGGTGCTCGACAATATCGGCTGTGCCAACGGTCTCGCCATCAGCCAGGACGGGCGTTACCTCTACTTTGCCGATTCCGTGTCGCGCGGCAGTCTGCGCTTCGACCTCGACGTGAAGACCGGCGCGATCACGAATCCTACGCAGCTATTCAAGCTACGCGCGGACGAGCCGGGCTTTCCCGATGGCGCGACGCTCGATGCCGAAGGCGGCTATTGGGTGACGCTGGTGGGCGCCGGCAAGCTACGCCGTTACCTGCCCGACGGCGCGTTGGATGCCGAGATAAAGCTGCCAGTGTCCAATCCGACCAAGGTCAGCTTCGGCGGTCCCGGCTTCCGCACTATGTTCTTGACCAGCTGTCGACTGGAACTCGGACCGACCCTCACGGACGCCGACGGGCGACTGTACAGATTCGATCCAGGGGTCGCGGGCTTCGCCGAGCCTCTATTCCGCGGCTGATGCGCTGAGACGGCGGCAGCGTCGCCCGTCAGGCGGGCTTCGCGCCCCAGCGTTGTGTCGCGACGGGAAGGATAAGTTCGGCCTCGCGCAGCTTGAACAGCCAAGCGTCACCGCGCGGCACGAGTATGTCGAGATAGCGCCCGGCGGCGACCACCACACCGGCCTCATCGCCGCCGGAGACGAAGATGAAGTTGGATCGGACCTTGGCGCGGTCGCCTTGCAGCGTGATGGCGCTGTCGGTCGTCAGATGAAGGCCGCGCAGCTCGGGCGGCTGGTCCTGCGCGATGAACGCACGCAGCGCCGCATGGCCGACTATATCGTTGCCAAACATGCGGAAGCCTCCATCCTCGGCGAAGAGCTGGACCCAGCCGTCGAAATCGCCGCTGTCGGTGCGATGGCAATATTCAGCAATGATGAAGCGGATTTTTTCTTCAGCGGTCATCGATGTCACTCATGCAATAAGTGCTGGGTTGTCAGATCGATCCGGCTTTAGGCGACGCCTTCGAGCTTTTCCTTGCGGCCGAGCTTGTAGTCGCCATGGATGGTCGTGCGGCGCATCTCGCGGCGCATGCCGACCGGCGTGCCGGTAGCGCAATGCAAGAGCCGCCAGTTGTCCCACAGCACCATCTCGCCCGGCACCCATTTGTGGAAATAGGCGCGCTCGGGCCGCGTGATGTGCGCGATGACTTCGCGCAGCAGGGCGTCGCCTTCTGGATTCTCCATCCCCTCGATGCCATCGGCGAACCAGGGCGAGACGTTGATCACCTTGCGCCCGGTCTGCTCTTGGACATAGACCATCGGGTGGATCACCCGCGACCGGGTCGTGTGGCTCATGGTCTTCGACTGAAAATCGCTGAGGCGGATGCGGCGGTCCGGCTTCTCACCGAACTTTGATTCCCAGCTGTCGCGGCTATAGGCATAGATCACGTTGAGCCCTTCGATCCGCGCCTTGAGATCGTTGGGGAGCGCGTCATAGGCTGCGATCTGGTCGATGAAACCGGTCTGACCGCCGCGCTCGGGCACGGTGAGCGACCACAGGATGCCGCCGTGGTTGAGCTGGTCGGTGTAGATCGAGTCCTTGTGCCAGGCCAGCCAGCCCGCAAGCTCCTCGCCGTGGACCTCATAGACGCCGCCGCCAACCTCATCGATGGTGATGCTCACCTTTTTCTCGCGCGGCACATCGAGTTCGCGCAGCAGCGGGTGTTCCTGATTCTCGCCGAACACTTCCGACAGTTTGAGGTGGGTATCGAGGCCTGCAAGCTCCTTGAACACGACCACGCCCTTGTCGATCCACAGATCGTAAAGCGCCTTGCGGATCTTCGGGTCGTCGATCATCTCCGGCTTGAAGCCGGTGACGACCACGCCGAAGTCGGACTGGCCCGGCAGCGGCGACAGACTGTAGCTCATCGAATGTCTCCTTCTGAATTGAAACGAGTGCCGGTCAATGGCCGCGCGCGGCGGGATCGGCGGGATAAATATCGGGCGCTTTGGCGGTGAAGCCGCCATCCAGAGGCAGCTCGAGGCCGTTGACATAATTCGCTTCCTGGCTCGCGAGGAAAGCCGCGAGATGCGCGGTGTCCCAGCCGGTGCCCTGCTTGCCCGTGGGCGAGCCCTTGTCGCGCAAGGCGCTGACCGCATCGGCATACTCGCCGACCATGCCGCGCACCATCGGGCTGTCGATCATGCCGATCGCGATACAGTTGCAGGTGATGCCCTTATCGGCGAACTCGACGGCCATCAGCTTGGTCAGCATGGCGACCGCCGCCTTGGACACGCCATAGACCATCGGTATGTTCTTGCCGAGCGAGCGCAGGCTTGCGATGGACGAGACCGTGATGATGCGGCCCCATTTCTGCTCGATCATCGGCTTGAGCGCGGCACGCGCGGACAGGAATGCGGCCTTGACGTTGACCGCCATGACCCGGTCCCAATCCGCTTCGGTTTCCTCGAAAAAAGTGAGGCGGGAGGAGATGCCGACGATCTGAGCCAGAATGTCGAGCCGGCCATATTCCGAGAGGGTGCGGGCGACCATATCCTGCATGTCGGATTCGGAGGTGGCATCGGCCTGGATGATCAGCGCCTTGCCGCCTTCGCCGGCGATCAGCGCCGCGGTTTCCTCGGCGGCGGCGCGGTTGATATCGACCACCACCACCTGGGCGCCTTCTCGGGCGAACTGCACGGCGGTGCATTTCCCGTTGCCCCAGCCGGGCCCCGAACTGCCAGCGCCATTGACGATAGCGACTCTGCCTTGCAGTCGTTTTGTCATTGTGTTGCGTATCCTAATTTAGACTAAGCAAACTTGATAGCATGTAACGTCACGTCGATGTCCGCCGATTTCGGCGGGGGACGCCGCCGTAGAACGAAAACGAGACATAAGGTTCAAGGAGCACAACGATGCCGCGCATACCCTATCCCGATCCCGCGACGTTGCCCGAAGCCATGCGCCGTGTCGTGATCGAGAACCCCTCGAATGTCACGCGCATGCTCGCCGCGGCCTCCGAACCCGTGTTCAAGGGCTTTGCCGCCCTATCGATGGGCTTCATGGGCGGGAGCTCGCCGCTGCCGCCGAAGCTGCGCGAGATCGCCATTCTGCGGGTCGGTCATCTGTCCAATGCGGCGTACGAGGTGTTTCAGCATGAGGCGCTCGCCCGCCATGTCGGGCTGAGCGAGGCGGAGATCGACGCGGTACGCAAAGGCGGCGCGGCGGCTGTAGCGCTGGGCGAGGCGGGGGCGGCAGTGCTCGCCTATACCGAGGATCTGGTGAAGAACGTCCGCGCGAGCGACGCAACGCTATCGGCCGTGCGTGCACATCTCAACGACACACAGCTCGTCGATCTCACGCTGGTCGCCGGCATGTACATGATGGTCAGCCGCTTTCTCGAAACCACCGGCGTCGAGATCGATGACGCGCCGATTGACTGGAAACAGGTGACGCCGGCCAAGAAGAGCTAGGCGCGAGACGCTAGCGAGTCCCTTCGGCCGCCTACTCGAAAAGCATCACCTGAATGTCGCGCGGCCCCTTGAATCCGGTGCGGCCATGGCCCGTAAGCTTGTTCTCGAGCAGCAGAACGTCGCCCGGCTGCCAGTCGAAATCGACGCGCCGCCGTGTCAGCTCATCGTGGATCGTGAAGAACTCCTCCTCGCTGAGCTGCTTGCCGTCGCCGACGGAGACGAAGTAAGGGCGCCCCACCGTGTCGCCATAGGCCGCGTCCATCAGGGCGGGGTACTCCTCGCCGATACCGATTGGATGCGGGGTCTGCGCATAGATCTGGTTGAAGAACAGGAGCTGGCCGGTGTCGGGATGGTTGGTAACGCCGGGACGATGCGTCCAGAAGCGCAGGTTCCGGTCTTCGTCCCATTCATAGCTGATGCCGCGTTCCTCGAGCTGCACTGAAACGGCGGCGGTATCGTCCGTGCCGAACCATTGCTGCCAAGTATGATGGCGATAGACCGGGTCGGCGCGCCAATCGTTCTCGAGCTTCGCGTTGCGCATGTTGCGGCCGTAGATGACACCGCGATCCACCAAGCGCTCTTGCATGGCGGGCGGCAACGCTTCGAGCAGCCCGCGCATGTCGGCGATGACGGTTCGCCCACCTTCGTCGGCGGGGTGCTTGCAATAGAAGGCGACGAGCCTCGGGTTGAAGGGCAGGTACGCCATTTCTTGATGCAGCAAGATGTAGACCTCGGGCGGCGTACGAGTGGACTCCATCACGTTGCCCTTGATCGCTTTGCGCTCGCTCGTGCCCGCCACATAGCCTTTCGAGAAAGGCGTGAAGCCGGTCATCAGCGCGGCGAAATCATCCGGTCCGGTGACCGGGAGGCCGCGCCAGAGAACGGCGCCGAATCTCAATAGCGCATCTTCAATGGCAGCGCGATGCTCCACCATCCAGTCGGTGGCGGCGTCGATGTCCTGGGCCAGAAGCCGGTCGCGCGGCTCGATCCACAGCGGCGGGCGCCCGGGGAAAGGCTCAGTCAGGATGACGGCGTCGCCGAACAGAGTGCGCGCGCGCTCGAGCCGGGAGTCTCTCGAAGGCGCGGAATGCTTGGCGCCTTCCGCGCGCGCATCGGATCGCAAGGTTGATGCATCCGTCATGACGTTTCTCCTATCCCGCAGCGTTGAACCGCCGCCCTGCCGCTTCGGGATGACGATACCTCGAAGCAGTAGTCGTTGCCACCGTAGCGCGACCCGCAATGCGCGATCCTGATTTTTTTCGGCAGGAACTGCTGTTTGACCCGCTGAGTCAAGTCAGGCCTGCCCGCGTGCGCTAGGATGGGGTAGAGCTCACGATATTTGCCGACATAGAGGGGGAAACATAATGACGCGGGTGAACACGCTGAGAGGACCCGTGGATTCGTCCAAGCTCGGACGCGTGCTCGTGCATGAGCATGTGTTTGTGATGCACACGGAATTCACCCAGAACTACCGCGGCGACTTCGTGGAGGCTGAGCGCATCGAGGACGCCGTGAGACGGCTGAACGAGCTCAAATCCAAGGGCATCGACACGATCATCGACCTGACGGTCCTCGGACTTGGGCGTTACATTCCGCGCCTACTGAAAGTGGCCGAGCGCACCGATCTCAACATCATCGTGGCGACCGGCCTTTATACCTTCGATGTCGTGCCCATGCCGCTGCGCAAGTTGGATCTGCCGGGGTGGCGCGATCTTCCGGATCAGATGGTCGAGCTGTTTGTCGGCGATTTGACCAAGGGCATCCTGCATACCGATGTGATGGCCAACGAGCTCAAATGCGCGATCGACGAGCCGGGCCTCACCCCGGATGTCGAGCGGGTGTTGCGTGCGATCGCCGCCGCCCATCGGCGAACCGGCATCCCGATCACGGTGCATACGGCGTCGCGTACGCAGTCGGGTCTCGTCGCACAACGCGTGCTGGCCGAGGAGGGCGTGGATCTGCGCGACATGATCGTCGGCCATTGCGGCGACACCACCGACCTCGACTATCTGGTACGCGTCGCCGATCAGGGCTCGATGCTCGGGATGGACAGGTTCGGCGCGGAGATCCTGCTCAGCACCGAGGATCGTGTTGCCACGATCATGAGACTCATCGCCAAAGGCTATCTCGACAAGATCACCATCTCCCACGACTGCTTCTGCTGGGCGGACATGATCCCCCACGCGGATCCGCCGATCTGGGAGGGGAGTTATACCTTCATCTCGAATGTGGTGATCCCCGCCTTGCGGCGCGCGGGGCTTACCGAGGCACAGCTCGACACGATCCTTGTCGATAATCCCAGGCGCCATTTCGAAGGTGCGGCGGAGCGCTTCGCACAGCGGCAGCAAAAGACCAGTGCCGAAACGAGTAGTGCTCTGTGAGTTCGACTGCGCGTCGCGATCTGCCGCCGTCGCCCTATGTGGCCATCTTCACGATCGACGTGAAAGCCGACCGGCGCGAGGATTTCCTCGCGGCGATGGACAGAGCGATGGCCGAATCCGCCAAAGAGCCCGGCATCCTCTCCTTCGCCATCCTCGTCGATCGCCAGAATTCCAATCGCTTCACCGCCGTCGACGTCTATGCCGATGAGGCGGCCTATCTGGCACATCTCGATGCGCCACAGACGCGGTGGCTGGTCAGTGCACTCGACGGCGTGCTCATCGGGCCCCCACGCGGCGCCTTCCATCACAAGATCTGCGACCAGTCGGACTTTCCGGCGGTAGTAACAGAGTGATTCATTGAAAGGGATGGCCATGAAGATTGAAGGTACGCGGGCGGCCGTTACGGGTGCTGCCACCGGCATCGGGCGGGGCATCGCGCTGGCGCTTGCCGAAAAGGGCGCGGCTTTCGTCGCCGTCGCCGATCTCGATCTTGATGCGGCCGAGCGGACGGCCACCGAGGTGCGCGCCCGCGGCGCCAAGGCGATTTCCGCTCGCGTCGATGTGCGTCATCGCGCCGAACTCGAAAAATTCGCCGATCTCAGCTGGGCGCAAGCCGATGGTATCGACCTGCTGTTCAACAATGCCGGCGTGGCCCGAGTGGCGCGCGCGTTCGACATCTCGGATGCGGACATCGACTGGCTCATCCAGGTCAATCTGATGGGCGTGATTCATGGCACGCGCGTGTTCGGACGGCGCATGCTGCAAGCAGGTAAAAAAGGCTGGATCTGCAACACCGCATCCGAGGCCGGCGTGCATGGCGGATCGCCCTACCTCGCAGCCTACACGGCGACCAAACATGGCGTCGTCGGCTATTCGGATGCGGTGCGCACCGATTACAGCGGCGAGATTGGGGTGAGCGTGCTATGTCCCGGCATCGTCGCGAGCTCCATGTGGAACACCGGCGCGCATCGGCCGGCAGAACTCGGTGGTCCGATCGCGCACGACCCGGCCGCGAAAGCCTATATGGAGGAGCACGGCATCCGCCCCGAGGAGGCCGGCCGCGTAGCCGTCGAGGGCGTCGAAGCCGGCGCTTTCTTCATCTTTACCCATTCGCATGCCATCGATTTGGCCGGGCACCGTTTCCGCGATCAGCGCGCGGGAAGCGAGCGGCGCTGGCCGCCCGGTACGGCACGCGAAGCGGCTCCCGATACGTTCGATCCGAACGCCTGAAAATGATTGCCCAACCAGATCAAACCGGGCCCTTGGCGCGATTACTCGCGAAGGATGCCATCTCCGATGCGATCCTGCGCTTTGCCCGCGGCGCCGATCGCTCCGATCTCGAGCTCATGCGCTCGGCCTATTGGCCTGACGCGACGGACGATCATGGCAATTTCAGCGGCAATGCGCTGGAGTTCACCGAATTCGCCATCGAAGTGTTGAAGCGTTTTCGCGTGACGATGCATTTCATCACGAATACCGCCATTACCTTTCCGGCCGCTTGGCAGGCCCACGCCGAAAGCTATTTCTACGCATACCATGAGCATTTGCCGGAACCCGATAGGGGTCCGATGATGGTGACCCTGGTCGGGGGGCGTTACATCGACCGCTTCGAGGAACGCAACGGCGAATGGCGCATTCTGGCCCGCGTGGTGACGATGGAATGGAGCGAGCATCGCCCCGCCGCAGCACTCGGCGCAGAGACGCTGGCGCAATTTTCAAAGAGCGCGCAACGCTGCGCTTGAGGATTGGCGATCCTTACGCAAAGCGGCTCGCGGCAACCCGGCCGCGGGTGGGAGTATCGCTGCCGTCGGGATGAAGGCTCAGTCCATCGACGCCGCTCAGCCGGCGGAACCGAGATCCATTGCGCGCGAGCATCTCGGGGGTAATGCGCTGGCTGGGGTCAGCCTCGCCCTTGTACATGTACCAGCGGCTATAGAAGCAGAGCAGTCCAACCCGCAGCCCGGGAGCGGTGCGCGGCACTGCGCCATGCCAGGTATTGGCGCCCCAGACGATGATCGATCCGGCCGGCGCCTCGATCGGCTTGAACAGCGACAGATCGACTGCCTCGGCCGGCGTCGGTGGACGGCACCGATGATGGCTGCCATCGACGAAGCAGGTTGCGCCTTTCTCGCGGCTATAGTCGGTCAGCGCCCACGTCGCGTTGGCGACCACCGGCACGGACGGCAGCGGCGAGGGCATGCCCACGGCATCCACGTGCATTTCCATATGCTGAGTGCCCTGGTTCTTGATGATCCCGCCGACTGAGCTGATCATGCAGCTTTCGCCGAGCAGGTAGGTGATCAACGCGAGCGCCGCCTCGTTGACGATGGCCTTCTCGAACATCGGATCCTCGTAGAGAATTCCTTCGACCGATACGCCTTCGCCAAACGACATGAGTCGGGTGGGGTCGCTCAACCCCTTGTCGAGATCGGCGGTGATGCCATGGACGCGCTCGTTCACCTCGATGACCTTATCGCGCAGCCTGCGAGTGAACTCCGGCGGGCCGACTAGAGCAGGTTCGATCACCGTCCAGCCCTTGGTGTCCAGTTCCCAGGCATGGCGGCTCAAGCCAAGCCGCTCGATCTCCGCGAACACCTGCTCCTCCGCGCGGCGTGCGCCGACGATGTCCGCATCGCAGACCTGCGAGAACGCTCCGAAATTAGCAGGGGCGTCGGAGGCCCGCGACATCGGGACCTCGTTGAAAACAGCCTTCGCTTTGGTCGCCATATTCACTCCGAGCTTTGCCGGCTGTTCAGCCTAGCGAGTCACTCGCGCGGATCCGCGCAAAGCGAGGCCGCTGCGCCGCGTGCCGAGCGTCTAGGCTGAAGTTCCCCCGCGATTT